>Ga0075017_100001315_pt1 | contig 15040 bp, 12 predicted proteins | sample AleBraG_ABR_2012_FD_71475 | JGI IMG/M metagenome (GOLD analysis project Ga0075017, IMG submission 71475) | Freshwater sediment microbial communities in response to fracking from Pennsylvania, USA - Alex Branch Run_MetaG_ABR_2012 | ecosystem: Environmental > Aquatic > Freshwater > Creek >... | reverse complement strand
GATCGGGGGCTGCCGCAATCATGTCGAGGACGGCCCCCGCACCCTCCGCCCGCCACATTGCGGCGATAGCACCGAGTTCCCAGGCGCCGGTGCCACGCAGTGACACTCCCTTCGGTCCGCTGCGACGCAGGACGCCACGGACGAGAAGGAGCCACGATGAGAACAAAGTGTCGGCGTAATCGCCTTGGGCGTCTTCGAAGAAAGCAGCATCGGCGGGGCCGGTCGAATCGTCGAGCGTAAGGAAAATGACGCGCGTCCCGGAACGAACGGGTGGGGTTTGGGTTGCCACTTTGACACCAGCAACGAGCACCGTGGAGCCGTTTCGACCGCGCAACAACTCACGTGCTGGCGTCACCCGAAGTTCGCGCAACACATCGCGATAAAAGTCGATGAGATGCTGGCTCGCATCAAGACCTAGTACTTCGAGTTCGGCATGCACTCGTTCACTTGGCGTAAGTTCTGGTAGCCCGGACGGTCCGGCCAGTAACGGATCGGGCAGTTCGAACGCTAACTGAGTTGGCTGCAGTTCAGTGTGTGGTGCCACTGCTGTAGCAACAGCACCCACTTGGGCTGCCGCCCGCCGCGCTGGATCAACAACGCGAGTAGCCACTGGCGGCACCGTACGAAATGCACTACGTCGTGACGCATGCCCGGCACGTGTGGCGGCTCGACTCCCCCTGTCGAGATCAGCGAGTGCGAGCAACAGATCGCGCCGCGTGATATTGCTTCGTCGGGTAATAGCAACACTTGTCGCACCGATGCCGTGAATGCTGTCGAAACCACCAGCCAAGATCAGGCGTTCAACAACCGGACGAGCGACGCCGGCGCGATGCCAAAAATCAGTAAGCGAATCGAAAGGCTGCGCGCTGACAATGCGGGTGCCTTCGATGGCTGCTAAGCCGCGAACATCGGCCAACGCAAGCCGGATACCGTACGCAGCGTCCGGTGTTCGTTCGACCCGGTAGTCGACAGCAGATCGATTGACATCAAGTGGCAACACCTGAATGCCAAGATGCCTGGCATCGTCGAGTAGCAACCGCTTGGGATACATGCCCGGATCGTGGGTGAGCAACCCTGCAAAGAAGGCAGCCGGATGATGCGTCTTGAGCCAGGCGGAGTGATAAGTCGGTAGAGCGAACGCGGCAGCATGCGCCTTGCAAAAACCAAAAGAGGCAAAGGCAGCCAGCACATCCCAGACACGTTCGACCACTTCGAGCGGATAGCCCCGACGCAACGCAGCCGGATAGAACCAGGCGCGGACGGCATCATGGCCCTCGGTCTTACCCATGGCACGACGACGTTCGTCAGCTTCGGCCAAGGAACAACCACCAAGAATCGCCATCAACCGCATGACCTGCTCGTGAAACACGACAACGCCATAGGTTTCGGCCAGCACTGGTTCGAGATCGGGATGCAAGATGTCAGGCGTGATCCACTGATGTCGTCCGCGCAGATAGGGAGTCACCATGTCGGACTTCACCGGGCCAGGACGAAACAGTGAGATATCAACGATGAGATCGTGGAACGTCTCGGGTGCGAGTTTGCCAATGAGTTCCCGCTGGCCAGGTGACTCGATCTGAAAACACCCAAGTGTGCGCGTTGACTTGATGAGGTTGTAGGTCGCCGGATCGTCTTGGGGTACCGCGTCAAGATCGATGACCGTGCCATCGACGCGTGCAACTTCAGCGATCGCATGTGCCATGGCTGATTGCATGCGGATGCCGAGAATGTCGAGTTTGAGAAGGCCGAGTGCCTCGACTTCATCCTTGTCAAAAGGTGTCATTGGAAAGCCTGCAGCACTCGCTTCAACAGGCGTGCGGTCAAGCAATGCTGCGTCGGAAAGCACCATGCCGCAGGGATGCATAGCCAAATGCCGCGGTAAGCCGTCGAGAGATTCGACCAAACCGAGGAAACCTTCAAGTCGACCAGCGGCAGCCAACTGCCCGAGTGCGGAAGACCGCAACTCTGGAAGTTCTTTCAACGCCGACCTTGCATCGCGAGCCCGGATGTGCGGAAAGGCTTTCGCCAAGGCGTCAACTTCGCCAGGAGGCAAGCCCAGTGCTGCACCTACGTCACGCACTGCATGGCGGACGCGATAGGTCTCGCGCATCGAGACTGCGATGGCACGTTCACCGCCAAAACGTTCTAACACTGCGCGATAGATCTCTTCGCGGCGAGCGGACTCAACATCGATGTCGATGTCAGGAAGCCCAGGACGTAGTGGTGAACAAAACCGTTCCATGAGTAGGTCATGGCGTAACGGATCAACACCAGAGATGCCTAAGGCATAGGTGATGAGACTGCCAGCACCAGAACCACGGGCTGCCACTCGAATGCCACGCGCTCGGACGAGATCAGTAACTTCAGCGACAGTAAGGAAGTACCCTGCAAATCCCAGTTGGGCAACAACAGCCAATTCGTCGTCGAGTCGGGTAAGTGCCGTCGCTTCGTGTGCCAACCCGCGCCAGCCAAGACCGGCTTCACAGCGTTGCCGCAACACAGCAGTGGCACGCGCAGCCTCGGCCCGAACTTGCGCGGCACTACGCCGTCGACCCTGCCAGGTTGTGGGCGCCGGCAAAGCCCGACCTGCCAGCACCACATCAAGTTCGGGTACGTGCACCCGATCGATACCGAGATCGTTCGCTGGGTCAATGACACACGACGCAGCAAGATTCACCGTTGTACTGAGTAAGTCACGCGCATCACTTGCACTTAAGCCAGCGGCCCTTGCAACATCGTGAGCAAGTTGCGCCATCTCGTCCGACGACTTCAGATGGCCTTCGCCAGTGGCGCGGTCCAGATGACGTGGATGAAGGGGCACAAGGCGGCGGACGGCGTCGAGTACATCAGCCGTCCGCGCTTGTTCTGGTGTGGCATAGCGGACGGCATTGGTAAGAACTGCAGGCAAGCCAAGGTCGCGTGCCAACCCAAGTAGCCGAGCCGCACCACTGGTGCTGAAAGACACGCCATGAACGCGATCGCCATTGACCCCAGTGGGTACATAGGTTGCATCGCGAGCTCGATGAGTAACCACTTCGATGGTGACGCCGCTGACACCGAGCACATCGACCCACGGCGCAACGATGTGCCGCGCTAAGTCCGGACGACGTGCAGCGAGAGCACGTCCGACTTCTGATGTCGGACCAAGCAGCGCCACTACGCAACCTGGCACAGGCGCGGCACCTAGATGTCGTAGTAACTCAGGAACGGAAACGACCGGCTCACCGCGATCGCCGCTGAGGTGGGCCTCTGACAGCAACCGGACGATCGTGGACCAACCCGCGGCACCGCGCGCTAATAACGTGACACGTGATCGATGTCGTTCGATTGTTGCGCCGCCACGGGCAGGTGTGGGTTGTTGCTGGGCAGCACGTTGCGCGAGATCGTGTTGCATCGGCAGGATGCCGGTGGGTGCAACAGCTAGATCAACGCCAAGGATCGGACGAATATTTGCCGCCCGACACGCTTGGATAAACGCCACAGCACCGCCAACAGTGTCGCGATCAGTGAGCGCCAATAGCGACTGCCCATGTTCGGCGGCGCGCCCTACAAGAGCGGCTGGCGTACTTGCTCCGTACTGCATCGACACACTCGAGGCCACATGCAGATGCGCAAAGGTGTTAGTCGTAGACACGGACGAGCACCCACTGCACCACTGGTGTTTGGTGATTGTTGGAGTCTGAGTGCGACAGCCGCGCTACATCAAAGACTCCTGATAACCCAGCACGTCCGGTTGTGGCTTCAACGCGCCAGACATCGCGGTCTATCGCAGTCGGCTCAATATCGAGGCCGGTGCCAAGCCGGGTGTCGGTCCACCAACGACTGGCCTCGCGCCAATGCGCGAGCACCGAACGCACGACATAGAGTCGGCGACCACGCAAGAACTGTGTCGGCTCGCCTGTTGCCGTACAGCGCACTTCGATCGATCGCGGCGGACGACGGCTCACAAAGACTCCCAAGAAGTCCATCACACAGCACTTATTTCGTACACATGTACGAAACCGGAGTGCTAGTGAACCACTGGACTCAGGCGAGAGTCAACGGGCCGAACTGGCCTTGCGACAAGGCACCAACCCGACCACTAGATGTGGTCTGGGGAGCGGTCGGACGACGCACGCGGTCGCCCAATGACCTCGGCAATGACCTCACCACTTTGGATTGCGTACGGAAGTCCTGGACCGCCAACGACTCCCCCGCCAGCGCGTAGCAACCCACCAACGTCCGTCGTCATGGGTGGTCGCAGCAACCCACGCCGTGGCGACCTCCGTGCTGCCCCCGACAGTCGACCACCCACTGTCTGCAAGTGGGCGGCGACCGCTGCCGGACTTAGTGCGTTGAGCACACGCAGTCCGTCCGTTGTCGATGTAAGAACACCTCGATCGCTCAACAACCGCAGCACCGATGGCACAGTCGCGTCGTCAACACGGTAACCCGCATTGACTGGCATCCGAACAACCCAGACTTCATCGGAGTCAAACGAACGTTCAATGCGTACCCATGCGTCCGTCGGCATCTTTGGAGTCATCAACTCGCGTGCTGCCGCCACCCGATTAGCAGGCAGGACAGTCACGCGCGCTGGCCGGCCATCGACCTCTCGCTCGCGCAACCGCGGTCCGATGTGGTGAGAAGGAACGTGCAACACGATGACCAACGTTGAGAGGTCGAGTGATGATCGACCAGGGTCGCTGATGCGCGGCAGCAGTTGCTCGAGTCCGTCGATATCGGCGACCACCCAATCGGCGGGCACGACGTCGCCGTTGGCCAATCGAACTCCGGTGACGCGCGCGCCTTTGACGTCGATGCCCGTGACGTGACAGTCGGTGCGGATGGTTGCGCCGCGTGCCGTGGCGCGATCGACAAGCGCGGCGGCCAAGGCTGCAAATCCGCCAGGAACAGTCCACTCACCGAAGAGTGCACGCACGTAAGGTCGGGTAATCGTCCAGGCAGGTGCGTAGGTGGGCAGCGACCCGGCGTCAATCGCTTCGAGGTCAAGCAGCGCGCGGACGGATTCTGCTGGCACGTCCGAACAGGCGCGTGCGAACGACACCTGCGGACGGACGAGACGCAGACCACGCAACCCACCTGCGGCGTCGAGAAGCCAGCGACTGGAGCCGCCAGGAGTTTCGAGCAACGGTGTGCGAAGAACCTGCCAAAGTTCCGCAGCCTCGCTCATCAGTTGGCGATACGCCGGTTCGACGGCGGCACCAAAACCGTCTGCTAGCGCAGCAGCAATCGCACTCGGTCCGACACTGGGGACAAGCGCACTGCTATCGACAGCATCGAGGACAAGGGTTTCTGGTGCAGGGTGCAGTTCGAGGACATCGTCAAGGCTGCCGCCAGTTTTGTTGAACAGGTCTCGCAATGGCGCCGGCAACGTCACGATCTCTGGAACCAGCGTGACGGCGGGCGACGTTGTGCCATCGCCAGGCAACACGGGGCGCAACCGACCGCCAGGCTCAGCAGCGCTTTCGAGAATGACGACGTCGTGGCGGCGCGTGGCCAGCCGCGCTGCAGTGGCTAACCCTCCCGCGCCCGAGCCGATGACGACGACGCGTGCCACTCGGTGTTAGGCCAATCCGAGGGCTGCGTATACCTCGCGCGTTGATGCGGACCGATTCAAGGTGTAGAGATGCAGGCCAGGTGCACCCTCGGCTAGCAACTCTTCTGCCATTTCAGTTGCCACTTCAACACCCAACGCGGAGACCGAATCTGGGTCGTTAGCGATGCCGTGAAAACGTTCGGCTAATTCGCTCGGGAAGGCGGCACCTGACAGTTCTGCGAAACGCTTGATTTGGGCGACATCGGTGACGGGCATGAGTCCGGGCACGATCGGAATCGTGACTCCAACGGCCGCTGCACGATCGCGTAGTCGCAAGTAGTCGGTTGTTCGGAAGAAGAACTGCGTAATAGCGAAGGACGCACCGGCGTCTTGCTTCAAGCGCAGGACGGACGCATCTTGGTTCAAGTCGGTGGATTCGGGGTGACCTTCGGGCCAGGCCGCAACCCCAACACTGAAATCACCAAGGGAACGAATAAGAGCCACGAGATCGACGGCGTAGTCAAGACCCTCGGCATGCCGCACCCAAGGCTGACCCGGTCCACCGGGCGGGTCACCGCGCAACGCCAAGATGTCGTGAACTCCGGATGCCGCGTATTCGCCAATGACTCGACGCAACTCGTCGACGCTGCTGCCCACGCACGTGAGGTGACCCACGGGAGTGAGCGTCGTCTCAGCGGCAATCTGACCGGTTAGTCGAACGGTGCTTTCGCGCGTCGATCCGCCGGCTCCGTACGTTACGGAGACGAAGGTTGGCTTGAGACTTTCGAGTTCGCGGAGCGTGAGCCAGAACTTCTTCTCACCCTCTGCAGTCTTGGGTGGAAAGAGTTCGAACGAGAACGAACGGCCACCGCGGGCCAAGATCTCGCCGACGCCAGACGTCCGGGCTACTTCGTCAATTGATTGCGGTGGCATGGCTTAAGGGTATCCAGCGCACTGACTGCAGATGTAGCGGACGCGGCGGGGCCGTAACCTGCTGTTATGACGAGCACCCAACCGGCGATCCAGCGGCCAGCCGCGGCATCGCCGTTTGACGCGCGCGATGTGCGGCGCCGGGTGCAAGAAAGCCTCGATGCGACGTTGGCTGGCTATGAGCCGATCCTCGCGGCGATAGGTCCGGAACTTGACCCTGTCTTTGACAACGCTCGCGCGATGGTCAGTGGCGGCAAGCGACTTCGAGCTGCGGCGTGCTACTGGGGTTGGCGCGGTGTCGTCGGTGACTCGATGACGGAATTCGATGGTGCCGCCTTGAAGGCCGCCACAGCGCTCGAGTTGTTACACGGGTGCGCTCTCGTGCATGACGACGTCATGGATTCCTCAGACACGCGGCGCGGACAGCCAAGCGTGCACCGCATATTTGAAGTTCTCCATCGTGACGGCGCCTGGCGTGGCTCGTCCGCACAATTCGGCGAGGGCGCAGCGGTACTGCTCGGCGACTTGCTGCTGTCGTGGGCCGACGAAGTTCTCTTCACAAGCGGTCTGCCCGACGATGCGCTGTTGCGAGCCAAGCCGGTTTATGACGTCATGCGCACCGAACTCATGGCTGGCCAATACCTCGACTTACTCGAGCAGGCATCGGGCGACGGCAGCGAAGACCGAGTGATGCGCGTCGCGCGATACAAGACTGCGAAGTACACCGTGGAGCGTCCGCTGCAACTTGGTGGCGCGCTTGCAGGGGCATCAGCGGAGTTGCAGGCCGCCTACAGCGGTTATGGGCTCCCCCTTGGTGAGGCATTCCAACTTCGCGACGACGTCCTTGGCGTGTTTGGCGATCCGGCAGTGACAGGCAAGCCGGCGGGCGACGATTTGCGCGAAGGCAAGCGGACGCTGCTGGTGCACGCAACATTGACCGCAGCCACGCCGCAGCAACGCACCGAATTGTTGGCCGCCTTAGGAAATGTCGAACTTACCGACGCCGACGTATCAAAGCTGCGCGAACTCATCGTCGACAGCGGTGGTCTGGCTGCGGTCGAAACCCGCATCGCGGCCTTGCGTGCCGCTGCCTTGGCGGCGCTCGACACGGTTGCTCTCGATGTCGAAGCGCGTTCGGTACTGAGCGCGATCGCAGTTGCCGCAACGGCGCGAGAGGCCTAACACGTGCGTACTGTCAGCGGTCCGACTGATCACGTCGTCATCGTCGGTGCCGGACTTGCCGGACTGTCGGCCGCGCTGCGCCTTGTGGGTGCCGGGCGCAAAGTAACGGTGCTTGAAAAAGCCGACGTTCCCGGCGGACGCAACGGTTTGCTTGTCGACGGTGGCTATCACTTTGACACCGGTCCCACTGTGTTGACGATGCCCGATCTCATCGCCGACGCCTTTGATTGCGTCGGCGAAGACATGGCCGATTGGCTCACCCTCAAACCCGTCGAGCCCCTGTATCGCGCCTATTACCCTGATGGCAGCGTCCTTGACGTGCATGCCAATCCAGCTCAGATGGCTGACGAAATCGCCGAGGTCATCGGGCCGGACGAAGCGGCTGGGTATCTGAAGTACGTCGACTTTGTGTCGCAGTTGTATCGATACGAGATGAAGGACTTCATCGATCGCAACATCGACTCGCCGTTCGACCTCGTGACACCAGATTTGGCACGCCTCGTTGCCCTTGGCGGCTTTCGCAAGTTGGCGCCCAAGGTGCGCGAGTTCCTTAAAGATCCGCGGACCGAACGGGTGTACTCGTTCCAAGCCATGTACGCCGGCCTGTCGCCGTATCAAGCCTTAGCGATCTATGCCGTCATTGCGTATATGGACTCAGTCGCTGGCGTGTACTTCCCCGAGGGTGGAATGCACGCCGTCCCGCGTGCCCTAGCAGCCGCTGCCGAGAAGCATGGGGTCGAGTTTCGCTACAACACCGAAGTTGCTTCGGTCGAGCGAACCGGACAGCGGGCCACAGCGGTGATCACCAACAACGGCGAACGCATCGCCGCCGATGTCGTCGTCTTGAATCCGGACTTGCCGGTGGCCTATCGCGATCTGCTTGGTATCGAACCGTGGTCGGTGAAGCGGTTGCGCTACTCGCCATCGTGTTTCTTGCTGTTGGCGGGTTCGACGAAGCACTACTCGAAGATCGCCCACCACAACATTCATTTCGGACGATCGTGGCGTGGTGTATTCGACGACCTCATTGACCGCAAGCAGTTGATGAGCGATCCGAGTTTGCTCGTCACTAACCCGACTCGCTCTGACCCGACATTGGCTCCTGACGGCCGCGAGATCTACTACGTGCTGTTCCCGACGCCCAACCTCGACGCGAAGATCGACTGGGTCAAGGAAGGCCCGCGCTATCGCGATGAAGTCGTGCGAGTGTTGGAATCGCGTGGATATCGCGACTTCGGTTCGGCTATCGAGGTTGAACATCTCACGACACCGCAGGACTGGGCGGACCGTGGCATGGAGCGCGGTGCACCATTTGCCGCAGCTCATACCTTCTTCCAGACCGGTCCGTTCCGGCCGCGCAACATCTGGGGCGAGAATGTTGTGTTCGCCGGCTCTGGTACGCAGCCGGGCGTCGGAGTTCCGATGGTCTTGGTTTCCGGACGGCTAGCGGCTGAACGCATCCTCGGGCCTGATCCGTCGTACTCTTCGCGCGCTCGTCGCTAGGTGGTCGCTGCAGCACGTGCGCACGTCCGCGCACTGGCAGAATCGCACGTATGAGCGCCCGTGAACTCGATGCCGCGGGCATCACCGACCCCGAGTTGCGGGCCTCATACTTGCGCTGCAAGGAACTCAACGCACAGCACGGCAAGACGTATTACTTGGCGACCTTGTTGCTACCTCCCGAGAAGCGCCCTTATGTGCACGCGCTGTATGGCTTTGCGCGATATGCCGACGAGATCGTCGATGATCTAGCGAGTTCACTCAGCCCGGAGGCTAAAGCCGAGTGGTTGCACTCGTGGGGTGCCGCGTTTCTTGACGACGCTCGGACGGGCAGGAGCAACGATCCGATTGCCCGCGCGACGATCGACACCGTGCGGCGTTGGGACATCCCACTGCAACACTTCGAAGCGTTCCTTCATTCGATGGCACTCGATCTCACGGTAACGGAATACGCCACGTACGAAGATTTGTATGACTATGTCTATGGTTCGGCTGCTGTTATCGGACTTCAACTCGTGCCCATCTTGGAGCCGTTGCAACCCGAAGCGTACGACCGAGCTAAAGACCTCGGTATCGCATTTCAACTCGCCAACTTCATTCGCGATGTCGGTGAAGATTTGCTGCGGGGCCGGCTGTATCTGCCACTCGAAGATCTGGCCCGTTTCGGCCTGACCCGGGCCGACATCGAGAAACGCGTCGTCGATGACCGCGTCCGCCGACTTCTTCAATTCGAGATCGCGCGCGTTCGAGCACTCGAAGAGCGATCGCGGTCGGGCATCGCGATGTTGGCGCCATCATCACGGCCGTGCATTGAAGCCGCCCGTGTTCTGTACTGCGGCATCGCTGACGCTGTTGAAGACATCGACTATCAGGTGTTCACCAAGCGCGCTACGGTGTCGAATGCGCGCCGCCTGACCGTGGCTGGACCTGCGTGGGTGCGCGCCGTGCGGGCTCGTTAATCAGGACGTCGGCGTAACGGTCCTGTTGTGGGCCACCACTTTGGCGGCGGGCCGGCGATTGGCGTCCGCTGCACGCCGCGCTTGCCCCACCAAATCCAGAGCACGAGTACGCCAAGGATCATCGCGAAACCGAACAGCAAATCTTCGATCGGCGCGTAGGCGATCCGGCCATCTCCGATGAAGGGCGGAGTGCCGGACGGGTGATTGCCGCCGATGATCGCGCTGCCGCTATAGCGGACGATCATGAACCCAGTGAGAACGCCGTTCGTCAGTAATTGGAAGCACACGATGATGGCGTACGGAAGCCAAAAACCCTTACGCAGCACAAGCTTCGTGCGAAACACGACAAGGTCCGCGACCAGAGCGATGGCCACTGCGAGGATGCCGATTTGGGTGTACGTCATGGCACGTCGTCCGCAACTTCGACCTCGTCGCCGAGCGACCAACCCTTCAGCGACCGGACGGCTTCGACGGTCAAGATGCCCGCGATCGGTGTGACGATAAAGAACAGCACCTCTTCGAGTGGCAGATGTCCTGGGAACACGATGCCAGTCGTCCGATGCGGATCGAACCACCAGTGGTGCCGCGCGATGGCGTAGAGATCCCACACGACGAGCAGAGCCATCACCGGCACGATCGACAACACTAGGCGCAACGGCTTGGTGAAGACGCGCGCGCGAAAGACAAACTCCAGCCATCCGGCGCCGAACGCAATGAAAGCCAGCACTCCGAGATAAGCCAAGTGCTGCACGACTAAATCCCGCCGGCTTGTTTTGCGTGGTCCCAGGACACCACGCGCGCAGGGACGAGGTGCAGGCCTACTTGTTTCGGCGCCTTGCTGCGATATCCCTCGATCGCGCTTGCGCGATACTCAGAGCTCATGCCCTCATACCGGATCATCAAGTCGGCGAAGATGCCGCAGATGACATCAACGTCGTGAACCACATCGATGGTTCCGGACATTTGCACACCACGTAGTTCGGCATAGCGTGAACCGGATTCGATGAGGGCTGCCACCCGCGCGTCGCGCAGCAGGTTCACGACCTTTTGGCTCTTTGCGTAGGTCCGCATCCACACCGAACCGTCGGTGTCGGGAACGAACCACATCGCCACCGGATCGGGAAATCCATCAGGCCCGAGCGTGACAAGTGTGAGGGTGCGGGGCTCTGCAAGGAAGGCCGCGATCTCGTCGTCCGACATCGCGATGGCGGCCCGCTGGTTTGGCACGTGCCTATCGTGACCCGTTTAGCGGCTGCGGCGCCACCAGACACTTCGAGAGATCGGAATGTGACCGTCACCTCTCGGTGCGGCACACCGGGGCATCGCGGCAGCGCAGTTACGCTCAACAATGTGGGTGACACGACCGGATCAACGGCGGCCGCCCCCCTACCTTCTAGTGGTCAGGGCAATACCGGCCGAACTGACGAGCCGCTCGTCGGTCAGTTGCTTGACGGCAGGTATCGCGTTGAAAGCCGGATCGCACGCGGGGGCATGGCCACGGTGTACGCCGCCACCGATATGCGCCTCGAGCGCTTGGTGGCGCTTAAAGTCATGCACCCGAGCTTCGCCGAAGACCCAGAGTTCGTCGGACGATTCGTCCGCGAAGCCCGATCAGCCGCCCGGCTTAGCGACCCACATGTTGTCGCGGTCTTCGATCAGGGTGAAACTGCATCGGGTGTTGTCTACCTCGTCATGGAGTTTGTCGACGGACGCACACTGCGCGACATCATTCGCGAGCAGGGTCGACTCACGCCGTCGCAAGCGCTCACGATTCTCGAACCCGTTGCCGAGGCATTAGCGGCCGCCCACCGGGCTGGCCTCATTCACCGCGACATCAAACCCGAGAACGTGTTGGTCGATGATCGCGGACGCGTCAAAGTTGCCGACTTTGGATTGGCTCGCGCGGTCACACCCTCAACGACAAGTGCGGCTACCCAAGGTCTGCTCATCGGCACCGTTGCTTACTTATCACCGGAGCAAGTCGAAAGTGGCAGCGCTACGGCACGAAGTGATGTCTACGGAGCTGGGGTGTTGTTGTTTGAACTCGTCACTGGGCGGGTTCCGTTTTCTGGCGAGACACCACTCGCCGTTGCCTACAAACACGTCAACCACGATGTGCCCCTGCCGTCCGAAGTGGTTCCCGGCATCCCCGCCCAAGTCGACGCGCTGGTCGAGCGCGCCACGGCCCGCGACGCGTCCGAACGATTTGCCGATGGGGCCGCCCTGTTGGCCGCGATAAGGACGGCTCGGACGGTCCTGCCGGCGCCAACTCCGTTATCGCAAGCAGACACCGTCATCGTCGATCGCTCAGCAGGTGCCGCGGCGGTAGGTGGCGTCGTCATCGACAACGCCACGCGCCAGAACACCGCGGTGCTACCCGCGCCGAGCGAAGCGTCCGACGTGGCTGCTGACGACGAGCCGCCAGGCCCACCTCGCAAGCGTCGAGGTCGGCGTTGGTTTTTCCGATTGTTGCTGCTTATCGTCGTGGCCGCGCTCGCCGTCGGCGGCTACTTGATCTGGCACCAACTACAACAAGTGGCAGTTCCGGACGTCGTCAATCGCACCCCGCAGCAGGCATCCACCTTGCTTACGCGATCCGGCTTGAAATTGGCGATTGCCGGGCAGACGTTCAGTGAGACGATCGCACCCGGGCGAGTGGTGAGTACAAGCCCACTCGCCGGTGCAAAGGCGTCCAAGGGTGCGACGATTAATGCGTTGATTTCAAAGGGTCCAGAGCGGCACGCAGTACCGTCCGTCAAGGGCCTCACGCCGGTCGCAGCGACAGCAGCCCTGCAGGCACAACACCTCAACGTAGGCGTCACTAGTTACGCGTATGACGACGTCGTCACCAAGGGCTTAGTTATTCGTACAAACCCTGTACAAGGCACGCCGTTGCGGCGCAATGCAGCGGTGGACCTTGTCGTCAGTAAGGGTCCAGCGCCGGTCCCCATGCCTAATGTCGTGGGCAAGACGCAAGCCCAAGCGACAGCCCTGTTGGCTGCGAACGGCCTAACGGTGGCCACGGTCACCAAGACGTACTCGTCGACAGTGCTGGCAAACGTCGTCATGTCAGCGACTCCACACGCGGGCGCGACAGTGTTCCGCGGTTCGACGGTGGCACTCGTCGTTAGCAAGGGTCCGCCCCCTGTCACCGTTCCTGGAGTCCGTGACCTTCCCGTAGCGCAAGCCGTCCGAGAACTGGAGTCTCGCGGACTACATGTCGCATTGACATATCCGTTCGGCAGCGCGGTCCTCGGACGAGTTCTGGCCCAATCGCCGAGTGCTGGCTCCGTCGTTCCACGGGGAACCACTGTCACGCTTCGCGTCGTGTAGGTCGCATCAATGGCTGGCCGCTTCGGCGCTTTGCCGCGCTCCACTTTGGCGTCTCTTGCACTCCTAGCTGCTACAGCCGTATGGGGTGCCGGGTTCGTTCTCGTAAAGACCGGCGTCGACGCGATGCCGCCGAGTTCATTCTTGTTTTGGCGCTTCTTCATCGCCACTCTTGTATTGCTTGTCGTGGCTCCGCGCAAAGTCTTTCAAGGTGGCACGCGAGTGGCAGGCCGCGGGCTCGTCCTCGGTGTCTTGCTCGGGATTTGCTACTTGTTTCTCATGACCGGACTGCAAACAGTCACGGTGACGACCTCGGCATTCCTGAGCGCGATGTTTGTCGTCTTCACTCCCCTGCTCGCGTGGCCGGTGTTGCGCCAACGCGTCGGACGAAACGGCTGGATCGCCGTTGTCGTCGCGATCATCGGCATCGCGTTGTTGACAGGCGTTGGTCCGCACGTGTCGTTTGGTCGCGGCGAGTGGTTCACGCTGGTGTCCGCCGTGCTTTTTGCGTTGCAGATTCTGGGGGTCGGACGCTGGACGACGCGCGCCGACATGTGGGGGTTGGCGTTTTGGCAGATGGTCGCAACGGCCGGCGTCGCACTTGTAGCTGCAATCGCGCGCGGCCAATTACAAGCACCCGCGACGACCAGGCTCTGGCTCGATGTCATCTTTATGGGTGTCGTGGCTTCGGCGATCGGCTTCGTTGTGCAGGCCGGCGCTCAAGTCATTGTCCCGGCGACGACCGCGTCAATCATCTACACGCTCGAGCCACTATTTGCTGCCGTGGCTGGCGTCATTGTCTTTAGCGACCCGATCACGTGGCCGGTTATTGTCGGCGGCGCACTCATTTTGTTCGCGTCGTGGTTCGCCGAACTTGGTGATCGACGTGGCCGCGATCTAGCGACACCACACTTAGAGACTTAGCGCCTTCAGCGGTGCGAACCCTTCTTGGCGACGACCTGACCCGACGAACTGCCGCCGACGCTGGGGGGCGGCGACACGACCTTGCGCACTGTCGTGCTGCCGACGTTCGTCGGATGCACGGAACCGACGACAACGTGCAAACCACGTGTGACATCGAAGATGACGATGCCGATGAGAAGCGCTGCCAACACCTTCTGCTTGAAGGTAAGACGTCGGACGCGGGTCGGCTGCAAGTAATGCGTGGCATGACCGTCCGCGGTGAGGGAACCGGGGTCCGGGACGCGAGCGCTGCGGTCAGCACCGCCGTTCGCTACCGATTCCATGCACCCTCCCCACACCGCTGCTAATTCGTGGGGAATATCGGCACAACCCGAGGTGCTGGACCGTGGGCTGCGGCGCCGATGTGGCGCGTCGGCGTGTCGCGGCTAAATGGCAGCACGCTCCGTCGCTAACATGCGCGATTTCAGGTCGGATCCGTACGCATAGTGACCGACTCGGCCACCCGCCTGCACGACCCGGTGGCACGGCACGAAGGGCGCGACGACATTGGTCGCGCACGCCGATCCGGCCGCGCGAGCCGCCTTGGGGTTCCCGGCTAAGGCGGCGAGTTCGCCGTAGGTGACGACCCGGCCCGCCGGCACCGTCCGCAGTTCGGTCCAGACCCGCTGCCGGAATT
>Ga0075017_100001314_pt1 | contig 15043 bp, 14 predicted proteins | sample AleBraG_ABR_2012_FD_71475 | JGI IMG/M metagenome (GOLD analysis project Ga0075017, IMG submission 71475) | Freshwater sediment microbial communities in response to fracking from Pennsylvania, USA - Alex Branch Run_MetaG_ABR_2012 | ecosystem: Environmental > Aquatic > Freshwater > Creek >... | reverse complement strand
GACGGACCGGAGTCGCGGTAGAAGAAGAACTGCCAGGCCTTGGCGAGGAACTGGCTCTCGGATGCGTCACGACCGTAGAAGGTGATCACCAACCGACCACCGTCGATCATCTCCGCGTCGTAGTGGGCGACACCCCAGTTCTGGTGCGCCGAAGGTTCGACGGTCAACGGGTGGAGATCGACCCCGTCCAGCAGCGCCTTCACCTCCTCACCCGAGGGGAGGCCGAGGGGCGACCCCCAGACTTGGCGTAGTCCGCAGGTCGCCGCCCAACCGATGGCCATGCTCCCGATCACGTTCACGGGCAGGCCATGGCCGGCGACCAGCGTGGCCAGTGCGGCAAGGCCCAGGATCACCTCGATGAGTCGTTGGAAGCCGCGCGCGAGGTAGGGCCGTGCTGCCGTGGCCACGGCGACCGCCACGGCGATGTTGAGGACCGGGAAGCTCACGTCGTAGCCGTTGAGTTCCACCGTGGGGGGTCGCCCCCCGGCCCGACCGAGTGCCAGGACGACAATGCCACTGACCACCAGTGACCCGGCTGCCGCGACGGCCAGATCCCGGAGTACGGTCCAACGCTTGGCCAGGGCGGCCAGGAGGAGGAGCACGGCCACTGTCCCAAATGAGCCGGCGACCCAGAACACGTCGACCAACCAACGCACCCCGTTGGGTGGGGGGCTGAGTGCCTTTTCGACGACCACCTCGGAGTGGGCATTGGCGCGGACGACCAGAATCGAACAGACGACGATGAGCAGAGCAACTACGAGTCGTACCAGGTCGGACGTTCGGCGACGGCGGCGACCGTCCCCGAGCGGAGCGAAGAACACCGACCGCCATTGATGGACCCAGGACGACTGCGTGGCCGACTGCCCTGCCACTACGTCAGTCGCCATCTACCTGACGTTAGCCAAGGTGCAAGGAATTGGCCTGCATGCCCAGCCGCTGCCATGACGAAGTAGTGATGTGCGTCGGCGACCTCAGCGCACCGGCCGCTGGCACCAGGCCGTGCTCAAATTGAATCGTCCATCAACATCTCCGCAGGTGGGGCATGGATTCACCGACCGTCCGGGCCCGGCGCGCCGGTGCCTCGTACCGGCCTCCATCACTCGTCACGGCATGATCGATCCGTCACTGTCGGTCAGTGATCACCTCCCGTCTCCTTGATCGGTCCGTGCATTCCTCGCTCCAACATCGGCGCTCCATGCGGCTTGCTCCAGGTCAACGCCGATCGGTGACCGTGCGTACCGCAACGTGGCATTCACCCAAGTCCCAGATCGTCGGGTTCACGGCCGAGTTGAACGATCTCCAGGTCGTCTCCTCGCTGCTCGACCTCTCGGAGCAGCCAGGTCCGGAGAGTCGACAGTGCGGCACCTCGGCCCCGTGTGGCCCGATGCTCCAGGTCGTCGAATGCCGCCAAGAGCCGGCGTGACACCTGTGGAGCATCGGCACCGTAGCGGATGATCTCGACGAATGACAGCCCCACGAGCTGCTCCCAGTCAGGCTCGACGCGAATGAGGCGCACGTCCCCGGCAGCGTCGACAGAGACCGAGGGTGGGTCAGGTCGGTCGATGATGTGGGCCAGAAGACCGTCCAGGCGGTCGATCACCTGGACGGCCGTCGTTGGATCGTTGACCGCTGGCGACAGCGCCCGGATGGCGATGTCCACCAACTGACGGAACCCGTAACGTGCCTCCTGGTAGAAGGCCCGCACGGCGCCGAGCTCGAGGCAGCGGGCCACCTCGCCCCACGAGGGAGGCCGACCGCCGTGGACTTCGAGGAACGGGTCGCCCTCGACCACGTAGGTACCGATCCGGTGCCGGAGCCGGAGCACGCAGTCGTGGCGCTGGGCCAACGTGACCAGTGCGGCCACATCGACACCGGCCAGCACGCGGCTCCTGGTCTGGAATTGGATCAGCACCGGGTCGCTGACCAATCTCAGCCGAGCGCTATCGACGATGCCATCAGATCGGGGCACGACGCGATCCAATGATCGTCGGGTCTCGGTGGCCAGGTCCTCGATCACATAGGACACCCGCATCGAACGGACCATCGAATTGACGAAGAAGGTGAACACCACAACGCTGGCCAGGCTCAACAGGTAGGCCACCCCGACCGCCGCTGCCGGCGGTCGCCTGTTGGCCAGCGTCGTGCCGATGCCGGCCAGCACAGTGACCGAGTAGACGAAGGTGGCCAGGAAGACGGAGAGCGCCGTCTTCGACGCCGGCTTGCGGACGAAGCTCCGCACGAGCCGGGGCGAGTACTGCGTACTCGCCACCTGGAGCGCCACCAGGGAGATCGAGAAGACCACGCCGGTGAACGTGAGGATGGCGGTGGCCACCGTGCTGAGGACCGCCTGTTCGCTCTGGATGTCCGTCGACACGAGATGGTCCCGGTTCACGAACCCGGGCCCATGGCCGAGGAGCACCTCGCCCAGCACCCAAGCGGCGACGATGGCCAGGCAGGGCCAGAACCACAGTGACTCGGTGCGCCATTCCCGGAATCGGGTACGTCTCGCCTGCTGCCCATGTGGCACCCGGGCCACCCAGACCTCCCCGACGGGCAGCCGCGACAGACTTTCGTCGGATCCAGTGGAGACCGGATCCGTCGGCGGCGTGGTCATGCGGGGGCGCCATCGGGACTCGGGGTCGCAGGCTCACCCGACCGGCCCTTCAGGACCCGGAGACCGGTTGCCGGGAGCACGAGCACCGACAGCAGGCCTGCACACACCAGTGCCGCCGCGTTCTCAGGGAGTAATCGCCCCTCGGACACGCCGATGGAGGCGATCACCACGATGAGGGGAAGTCCGGTCGATGACAGCAGAGCCAGCGCCGACCGTTCCCGGGCGTCCAGGACGCGTCGGTAGAACAACAGAGCTGGGAGACCGCGTGCGACCAGCATCAGCCCGAAGAACACCGGGATCAGGAGAATTGCACTGGGCTTGGCCACGACGGCGCGGATGTCGAGGTTGGCACCGCTGACGATGAAGAACACCGGGACGAAGAAGCCGAAGGCGATCCCTTCGATCCGGCTCATCGTTCCCTCGGCGGACTCCCCCTTCGCGAACAGCCGCAGGACCATCCCAGCGGCGAACGATCCGAGGAGCACGTCGAGACCGAGGAACGAGGCGAGGAACACTAGGAGGACGACGAGAAACATGGCCAAGCGGACAGGAAGGAGCGAGGTCGTATCGAGTTGGGAGCGGAGGAAGGCGATGGTGCGTGGCGTCCGCGCACGAACGGCGACCAACGCGGCGAGCACCGCCACGACCACGAATGCGGCGAGGAGGAGGATGGTGATGAGTGGGTTCTTCCTGGTCAGGAACAGCGCAACCGCCACGATGGGCCCGAACTCACCGACGGCCCCGACGGCGAGCATCTGGGTCCCGAAGCCCGTCTGCATCACCCCCGCGTCCTCCAGGATGGGCAGCAGCGTGCTGAGCGCCGTCGTCGTGAGCGCCAGCCCCACGACCACGGGGTCATGGATGGCCCCCGCTGCATAGAGGGCCGAAGCCGCCGTGAGCGCGATCACCACTGAGGTCACCCAGCCCACCGAAGCCAAGCGGAGCGGTCGGCCGCGGACCCGGTCCAGGTCGAGCTCGAGCCCGGCCAGGAACATCAGGAGGGCGAGTCCCAGACTCGACAGACCTCCGATGAATCCGTTCACATGGATCACCCCGAGCACGGCCGGGCCGAGGATGATGCCGAGTACGAGCTCGATGGCCACCTCGGGAACGCCGATCCCACGAACTCCATAGGCGATCAGCGGTGCTACGAGCGCCACGGCGGCGATGACGACCAGAGACGACAGCGAGGTCGAGGAGAGCTCGGCGATCACGGCCACTCCCCTGTCGTCGCCCGATGATCGCCGTGCAGGCACATCGGCGAATGGTAGCGCCACCGGCCGGTTTCCGGCGGTGTGCCGGCAGTGCTCCGGGAACCATCGTCCAAGAGCGGGCTGACCAGTCGTTTCGGGCAATGGGCCCCTCGTCACGTCGACCCACGAGTGGCACCAATCTCGGGGGTCAGCTGGAGTCGCCGTCCCGGGGCACAGACGCGCACGAGGAAGCAGAGCGTCGGCCGGTCCCGGTCGGTGTCGCCGTCCGACGGATCGACAATTTCCAGTGGCGACACCCCGTCTTGGGGTTCCCCTACGAAGTAGCCGACAAGTTCGGCAACGACCAGGTGGGCAGGAAAGCGGCCCTCATCGCCTACTACGGCCTGTTCGCACTCTTTCCGCTGCTGATGCTGTTCACGACCGTCCTGGGCCGGATCGCCCACGACAACCAGAAGCTCCAGAACGAACTGGTCGACAGTGCCCTCGCCAACTTCCCGATCATCGGACCCCAGCTCACACCCCAGGTCCACGGCCTGACCGAGAGTACTGCGGAGATCGTGGTCGGCAGCGTCCTCCTGGTGTACGGCGCCCTCGGCCTCGGCCTCGCCACCCAGCGAGGCATCAACGACGTCTGGAACATCCCCTATGTCCGCCGGCCGACCGTTGTCATGCGCTACGTCCGGGGCGTGGGGATACTCGACCTGCTCGCCCTGTCCGTGGTCGGCGTGACGGCGCTCACCGGGTTCGCCACGCTCGCCTCCCACGCCTGGGTCTCGACCGCCTTGTTGCTGGTCGGATCGCTCGCCACCAACTTCGTTCTGATCTCCTTCGCCTTGATGCTGATGACTGGAGACAAGGTGAAGTGGCGCGACATGGTCCTCGGAGCCGGATTGGCCACTGTCTTCTGGCAGACGCTGCAGGTGATCGGGACTTGGTACATCGGCCGCCAACTCAAGCACCGGAACGAGATCTACGGCTTCTTCGGGACGGTCATCGTCCTGCTGGCGTGGATCTACCTCGGGGCCACGCTCTTCCTCGTTGCGACCGAGATCAACGTCGTGCAGAAGGATCGGCTGTGGCCCCGGGCTATGAGTAGGCCACCGCTCACGGCCGCGGATGAAGAGGTGTTCGAGCGCCTGCCGCGCATGGAGATCCGTCGTCCCAAGATCCAGCTCGAGATCTGGTTCTCCCCAGAAGCGGACGCCGACTTTCTCGAACTTCCGACTCCATCGCCGGCGGCCGATCCCGGCGAGTAACCCTCCACCACCCCGCGGGGAACTGCGGATCGACACACGCGGTAATCCGTTCCATGATCCATAGATGGCGGCCGACGCGAGAGCCTCACAGCGAAAACGAGCTCGAACGACACTGGCGGTCTTCCGGAAGAGAGAGGAGCGTCGCGGGTCGGCGATGCCCGAGAGCTTCCGGTCAGCCTTGGGCGCCGAACTCGGCCAGGCCTTCAGCTCTCCGTACCTGGTCCCGAGTACGGTGATCACGAACGCGCTGCTGATGGCGGGGGCATGGTTCCTGCTGCCACGAGGCTGGTCGTTCACCATCACCAGCCCATTGGCGTTCCCGATGGTGCTGGCCAGTTGGATGTACGCCGACGTCCCATCGACCAATGTGCTCGCCCCCGACCGCGTCCGGGTGCTCGAAGCAATCGATGACCCGAAGATGCTCAACCGCCTGCTGGCGGCCAAGGCCGCGGTCTTGTGGCTGTTCGTCGCACCCTTCTGCTCGTTTCTGGCCATCGCCGAGGGACTCAGCCATCACGACCTCCTGATCCTCGTTACTGCGGTCGTCGCCATCTGCGTGATCCCGGTCGGCTGTCTGCCGGTCGCCGCACTGATTGGCATCCGGTGGCCGTACCACGCTCTGCAGATCCGGTACCGGTGGGAGCACCGACAGCCGATCGGCCGCATGATTGTCCGATGGGCGGTGCTGACACTGATGCCGTACGTGGTCGTGCCGGCGTTGGCCATCCTCATGGCGGTTCCCGCCCTCGTGGTCCTCGTCCGTGCCCACGAAGGCAACAGCCACGTGGTCAATTTCATCAATGCCTTCGGCGAGAATGTCGGGCTTCACGTCACCGTTGGTAGCCGACCGATGTCGACGTCCATGTTCGTCCTCTGCGTTGCCATCACCTGCGGGGTGGCGGTTCTGACGTGGCGGCTCGGGCGGACGGCGAATCTCCGCCTCATCCGACGGCGCCGTGAGGTGCTCACGGAGTGGCTCACCGACCCGACAATGGGGTAGGTCTGCATTCCTCCACAGGATCCCCTGCTTCCTCGCCCAGATTGGCACGTTCACGACCGGGAATCACCGGCGTCAGCGACCATCGCCGACACTGATTGCCCACGGATTCAGCAGGTCCGACCGATAAGAGGCCACAGCTTGTGAGCCTCCAACGCTTCGCGGGATCCCCGGCCGAGCGCGTGGAGCCAGCCGCGTGCCCCCTTCGGTTCATCCCCATTTGGCCCACTCGCAGGGTGCAACTCGACTACACCCTCGTGTAGACCCCGGTCCCCACCGTTCGGATTCCTGCTCGCTCACGGCTGGGAATCCCGCTTGCCGCCGAGGCGGCTGTTGATCCGCTGGATGAACGGGGAGTCCAGTGCACGGGAATCGCATCGATCACAGCTACGGCATACGCGCCCGAGCCCACCGAGCGCCTGCGAGTGGGCGTGGTTCCCGGCGCCAGCTTGACGCCAGTGGGGTTAGCTGGTGACTTCACCTTCAGTGTCCGGTGCACTCAGGGCGCCGAACTCTGCCTCGTACTCTTTGAGGAGCTCGAGGTAGTCCCCGATGGTTGCCTCTGTCGTTGCAGTCCCCCGACCAGTGCGCTCCAGCAGAATTTGAATTCCGAGCTCTCGAAGAACCTCGTCAGCAGCCACAGCTGCTTGGACATCCTCCACCTTGGCCTGATGCTCCTCGGCGCTCTTCTGAGCCTTGGCTTTCGCCAACGCTGCGTGCTGCTTCACCTTGTCCGTGAATCCCATTGCCACTTCCTCGATCTTTTGGCCGTACCCTACAATTGATCGGCTGCCGCAGTGCGGTCGACGGCACGGGCCCAAGCCGGTTCCCAGGCCGTACGGGCAACCCCCTGTCCGGCAAACATTGCTCGCGAGACCCATTCAGTACTCTCTAGATCCGGAGCCGGTGGCAATCGCTTGGGAACCCGGACCAGTATTGGAACACCTGCACGTGGCCGGCGCCCAGACCGAGTGCCGCTCAACGTTCCGGCCCACACGGACAGCCACGGGTCTCGGAGGTCACGGGGCGCAGGGTCCTCGGCACTTCGGCTTCCGCAACAGGTGATCGCCTACCGAACGTTTGCCTTGCTGGGCGACGGGCTGAGGGCGACTCGACAAGACCATTGACGGCATGCGGGCTTCGGCGATCTCCCGAGGCTGCATGACAGCGTGAGACCGGATGGAGCGATGCCAGCTAACGGCCTCATGGCCTTGTGGGCCACCTGGTCCGAAGCAACCTCGCTCATCACTCCACCACTAGATCCCAAACTGCGCCTTGACACGGCCGTCGTTGACCGCCTGCTGCAGCATGTCGAAGTCACGGTCATTCTGGTCGGCATAGGCGCAGGAGAAGTCGGCCACGGCCTGGTCGAATGCATCACCTTTGCCTAGATAAGCAGCGATCTGGATCCGGTCACCAGACCGGGCATGACCCCTAGCCAGCGTCCACCCGCACACGGCTCCGTACTGGGACAGGCCACGGGCATTGATCTTCTCCAAGTCGACCGAGCCCTTCCAGTCTCGCAGTTGGCGAAAGTAAAAATCCCGCTCGTGGCCATCGATGGCATCGGTCCGATCCCAACCGAGGAAGATATCGCTGCTGGCCTGCATGAGGCGCTGGCCAGTCACCACCCGCTGGCCGTGGTTGGAGTAGGCGCTCGCCCCGACGAAGCGCTCCATGACCGAGGCTTCGGCCTCCTTGGCCTGGAGGAACAGGGGATCGCCATTGTGGCCCAGCAACAACAGGATCCATGCCATGGTCCCGACGCTTCCGACTCCGACCACCTTGCGGGCAATCTGCACGATCTCGAACTGCTCGAGGAGCATTCGACGATCGGACGGGAGCGACGCCCGATAGCGGGCCAGCGTCTTGTTGATCTCCTCGGTCAGATGATCGCTGTCCACAGCGGTCAGAAGCTCCTCGATCGGCACGATGAGCGGGGGATCGCTGATGATTCGTGGCTCCCCGTCGACAATGGAGGTGAGCTTCGCCAGTGCCTGATGGCTATCCCGGGTCCGCGCTTTGGCCAACGTTGCGGCAGTCCTCGTGCGGGAGCTCTTCGACATCTGGGCGCCGAGGTCGGCGACAACCCTCTCGATGTCGAGGCTGGCGTACCAGACGTCCAGCGTCGCCATCGTGGCAAAGTCGCGCATGGCTGTCCTGTAGCTGGAGGCTGCACTGACCGCGGCGGCGCGGGACTGCTTGTCCGTGAACTCCCGGTGGCGGCCGGCGATCACCAGGCTCGCACACAGCCGTTTCACGTCCCACTCCCACGGGCCGGGGAGAGTCTCGTCGAAGTCGTTCACATCGAAGATCAAGCGTCGCTCGGGTGTACCGAAGACTCCGAAGTTGGCCAGGTGGGCATCGCCACATGCCTGGACCGTGATCCCTGAGCGAGGGGTGGTCGAGAGATCCTGTGCCATCACCAAGGCGCCACCGCGGAAGAAGGCGAAGGGCGACGTCAGCATGCGTCCATAACGGACCGGCACCAACTCGGGGACACGACTGACCGCTTGTTGCTCCAACAGCGTGATCGGATCCCGATCCGCCGGCACGTCGAATGCTGCATGTGCTTCCCGAGGCGTCGCCCTACGGGCGTGTTTCCCGAGTGCGCGACGCTTGTCTGCAGTCAGTTCGCCGTTCACTCGGTGCTCCGTTCGTTGCGTGGAAGTTGTCAGAGTACATCTGCGTCACTGCTCTCGGCCTGCGCTCGGACCAAACGGGCGCCATCGTTCGCAATTTGCCGAGATCGCTTGATCGAGCACCCCAAGGGCAATGCGAGCGGAGTCAGCATCATCTGATCCGAGAGATGCCAACGTGCCGTGGGCCGATCAGATGCTTCGGCCGGCTCGCCTTCTTCACATTGGCCTGTTTCTGGCAAGCGAGACATTCCGACGGCGACCCGACCCCTGTGCCGCCGCTACGCCGCTGAGTCAACGTGGGCCTGTCCGGGTGAACGGAATGGCCGTAGCGTGGGGCCCGCTGAGCCGATCAGATGACTGCCGACCCGAGACCGAGAAGAGAGAGTGGCGATGAAACTGCTTGAGCAGAAGACAAAGGAGAACCTGCGCCGAGAGGAGGCCGCGCAGCGGCTGCGGGAGATCGCCGACGAGTTATCTCGTCAGAATGACCTCCGGTTCGTCCGTGATGGAATCCAGTACACCCTTGACGTCGCAGATGACGTCGAGTTCGTCCTCGAAATCGAGGTGGGTGATACCAAGTCCGAGATCGAGATCAAGGTCAAGTGGGGCGTCGGTTCTTCGTCGGCCCCGAAGTCGGACTAGGACGGATGAGCGCCCTACGGATAGGTCGTACAGCATCGTCACGTGTCCCCGCGACGGTGCCGACGAGAGGACATCGAGTCTCGGGCCAGACTGAAGATCTGTCTTCCGCGAGGCGCCGCCAAGCACGCGTTGCCGTTGCTCCCCCACACGCGGCTCCGCGCGGGCTCACGGGCTGAACGAGGTTGGCAACAGAGGCCCGCAATTCCTCGACCGGAGATCGCTCGACGCCGCCTAACCGCTGTTCCGGAACCAAGATTCGATTGCGGATTCGACTGATGCGTTAGAAAGACAAAGTAGGGTCGCAGGAATGTGGGGAACCGTTCTGCTGATGGCCGTCGTCGCCGGCGCCGATCCCGTGAGGATCGGCGCGGTCGCCTTCATGCTCACCCGCACGAAGCCGATGCGCCTGCTGCTGGGCTACTTCATCGGTGGCTTCGGGCTCAGCCTCATCATCGGGGTCGTCGCGGTGTTCGTGCTGAAGCAGCTGAAGCTCGGGGCGACCAGCACGGTCCCCCCGGCACTCGAGATCGCCGTGGGTGTGCTGGCGATCCTGGCGGCGGTCCTGGTCGGCACCGGGTTCTCGGCGACCTTGCGCGACAAGGCGCAGGCCCGTCACCCGGATGCGAAGCTGCCCAACCTGGACAGCACGGCGTACGCGGACGGGCCCCCGGGCATCGAATCGATGCCCGGGTTCGACAAGCTGCCGGGCCGGGTCAAGTCCGCCCTGTCGAAGGAGTCGCCGTGGGTGGCTTGGGTCGCCGGACTGGCCGTCGGGATGCCGACCGCGTACTACGCGGCGGCGATCGCTGCGATCCTCAAGTCCGGTACCTCGGCAGGAGTGCAGATCGCAGCCCTGGTGGTCTTTAACGTCATCGCCTTCGCGCAGGCGGAGGTCCCGATCGTCAGCTTCCTGGTCGCGCCCGACGCCACGCGCACTCGAATCGACGAGCTGTACCGCTGGGTCAGCTCCCATGAACGGGTCGTCGTCACGGTCCTGGCCGGGGTGGTCGGCATCTACCTCGTGATCATCGGCATCAGCAAGCTCTGACCGACAAGTGGCCTCCGGCCGGCAATCAATTCGAGAGCTTGGACACCCATGGCTGCACGGGGCTCGTTCCAGATGTCACGATGTCTGAACTACGCGCGGTGAGCCGAGTCGCCGCCGGTCTGCACCGCCCACGATGACCCGTCAGCGCGAAGCGGTATCGTGCGTCCACCAGACAGGGAGGCGGGATCATGCAGGAAACACCGGTCGCGCAGCCCATCCCGCTCGAGCAGTGCGGGTGAGTCCGACCGGCCGACGGGCCCTCGCCAGCCTCGGCCCCGTCCTCCTGGTCGTGATTGCCCTTGGGAATCTTGTGCTGTGGATCGTCGCCCGACCTGGCGACCTCCCGACCACCCGGTATGTCGGTGAGTTCTTCGGAGTCGAGGCCGTGCTGCTGTTGTCCTTGTCGCTGGTGCTGACCACGCTCCTCACCCCCATCGAGCACGCCTTTGGCGGACTCGACCGTGTCGGCATCTGGCACCGACGGGTCGCCGTATCGGGCGTCGTGCTCCTGGCTCCCCACCTAGCACTGGTCAAGTCACCCCCGAGCCAGTACGCGACGGCGGTGGGTTCCGGGTTCGGGAGCCTCGCACTGGCGGGGCTGGTGTTCCTGACCCTGTGGGCCGTGGCGCCGAGCATGCGGGCAGCCAAGTGGCCCGGGCCGATCCGCCACCTCGCCGGCCTCAGCCATGAGCGCTGGGTGACCGCCCACCGGCTGACCGGGCTCTTCGTCATCGCGGCCCTGGTCCACGGCGCGATGGTCGATCCCGTGCTGCACCGGTCGACGACGCTCCGCGCCACCTACCTGGTGATCGCGATCGTCGGCACGGCCGCCTACGCCTACCGCGAGCTGTTCGCCCGCTTCGTGGTGCCCGACTACGACTACACGGTCGTCGAGACCCAACGGCCGAACGGGACCACGCTCGACGTCCGGCTCGAGCCCAAGCGCCAGCAGATCACCTTCGTCCCGGGCCAATTCATCTTCCTGTCGCTGGGTGGGACGTTCGGGTGGCAGCGCCACGCCTTCTCGGTGGCCAGCGCACCATCCGACCGTGTGCTGGAGGTGTCGATCCGATCCGCGGGCGACTTCACCAGCGAGCTCCACGAGAAGCTGGTCCCCGGCACCCCGGCGAAGGCGACCGGGCCCTTCGGCGGTTTCGACCACCGCCTCGGAGGGACGGAGCAGATCTGGATCGCCGGCGGTATCGGCGTCACGCCCTTCATGAGCTGGATCCGCTCCATGGACGAGACGTTCGACCGCAACGTGGACTTCTACTACTCGATCGCCCACGAGTCCGACGCGCTCTACCTGGACGAGATCGAGTACGCCCATGGGGCGCATTCCTCGTTCGACCCGCACGTGCTCTACTCCGATCGCGACGGTCAGATCACCGCGGAGCAGGCATTGGCCGGCATGTCGCCCGCCTCGGAGGTCTGGGTCTACATGTGTGGGCCCCCGGGGATGATGAAGGCGCTCTCCCAGGGCTTCCACAAGCTGGGGGTGCCGACCAGCCACATCCGGTGGGAGCAGTTCAACATCCGGTGAGCGGGCGCCAAGGTTCGTCGAGGGGCTGGGTCCGCGTTGGCTCGCTGCAGCCACGGAAGGCATGCCACAGGAATGATGGCGGCCGCTCGCTGCGGAGCGAGTACTCCGTTCGAGTCTCGACTCAGGACGGATCTACATCGATGGGAACACCTGCCAGCTCATGTCTCAGCGAATTCAACGTCGCCAGGGCAACCTCGGATCGCTGTGGATCGGCGGCAGCCGCTCCGAGCACCAGTGATTCGATGAGCACGACGGTCTGTCCGTGGCTGGCGAACATCGACGGAGCCCCTCGTCCGGCATGCAACCGCACGGCGATCGGGTACTCGAGGTTGGGTCCGAGGACATCGGTGACGAGTATCACCTGCGCACCGACCGTCGACGCGTGGGCGAGCAGCACGCGCACGTAGCGATGGATCCGTCCGTAGGCGAACAGGACGATCACATGGTTCGCACGGACGGCGAGAAGCTCGTCGGCATGGTCGGTTCCGGCGTGCGTGAGGGCACCGGAGGGCAGACCGTGACGCCGACTGAGGAACGCCGCATACTCAGCCAGACTTGCTGAAGGACCGGTGCCCGACCACCAGGTCTCGGTGGCACGTGAGATCAGCTCGCAGGCGTGGTCGAACTCCGTCGGCAGGATCCGACGACGGAGGCCTTCCAAATCCTGAACCTGCCTCAGGACCGCGTCCTCGAGCGCGAGATGTCCGCCCTCACTTGCGCTGATCGTTGCGTTGAACCGGGAGGCGATGTCCGCCTCGTGGAACTCGCCGAGCGTCTGGCGCAACTCCCGCAGGTTCTTGAATCCGAGCGACTTTGCCGTGCGGACCACCGTCGCGTCACTCGTGCCGACAGTGGCTGCGATCTCCCGTGCGGTCATCGGGGCTGCCGTCGAGCCGGCTCGGATCAGGTACTCGGCCACCCGTCGCTCGACCGGGCTCGAGACCCTGTCGAGACGAGCGGACCATTCGGCTGTAGTGTTCACAACATGACTATACTCGCTAGTAGCAAATGCTACAAGACCCGGGAACTCGGCCATGCATGAGTTCCTGCTGGTCGGCGCGACGTTCCTCGCCTGTCTGGTGGAGATGGTCGAAGCCCTGACGATCGTCTTGGCCGTGGGTGCGACCCGCGGCTGGCGGTCGGCGCTGTACGGCACGTACACCGCCGTGGCGGTGCTGGCGGCTCTCGTCGTGACGCTCGGCCCTAGGCTCGCCTCGCTCCCGATCGGATCGCTCCGACTCGTCATCGGCGGACTGCTCGTCGTCTTCGGCCTCGGGTGGTTGAGAAAGGCGATCCTGCGGGCGAGCCGCCTCAAGGCCTTCCACGACGAACAGTCCATCTTCGAGGAGCAGGAGCGTGAAGCACGCGAGATGACGCGGTCCTCCTCGGCGGTCGACTGGTACTCGTTCACCGTGGCATTCAAGGGGGTCCTCCTCGAGGGGCTCGAAGTCGCGTTCATCGTCGTGACCTTCGGGGGTGCGCAACACTCCGTGGGTCTGGCCTCGGCCGCTGCGGCCGCTGCGGCCGTCGTCGTCCTCGTCGCCGGACTCGTGGCCCGGCGACCGCTGGTCCGGGTGCCGGAAAACACCTTGAAGTTCTGCGTGGGCGTCATGCTGGTCACCTTCGGCATCTTCTGGGCATCGGAAGGGGCCGGCATCAAGTGGCCCGGCGGCGATACCGCTCTGGTCCCGCTGCTCGCCTACGTGGCGGTTGCGTCACTTCTCATGGTGCGACTGCTGCGTCGCACTCGACCGCTGGATCGGCCCAGGGAGGTACCGGCATGAAGTACGTGAAGCAGTTCGTCCTGTTCTGTTGGGACTTCGTGGTGGGCGATGACTGGCGTCTGGCCGGGGGTGCGGTCGCGGGCATCGCACTCACCTTCCTGCTTGCGCACCTCGGGCGGAATGCGTGGTGGCTGCTGCCGGTCCTGATCATCGCTGCCCTGGCGCTGTCGGTCGGCATGGTGGCACGCCGCTCCAGGCCGCGACCTTCGCAGGCCCAGGCGGCAGACGCGACGCGACAATCCCGTCAGCACCATGGATGACTCCCCGACCGAGGTGGCGTGCCCGGAATGCGAGACGGTGGACATCCCGATTCTTGTCGTCCGGGGTACAGGGGTAGCCAGCGGGCAGATCAGTCTGCAGTGCCGGAGCTGTCGAACCGAATGGGCCCCAGATACTGGCGACCGGAGCGAAAGTTCCTGAAGCTCAATTCAGCTCGGATCGACGTGCCACGGATCATTGAGATCACGATGCGCCCCGCTCCAAATGATATCGGTCAGCATCGGCAAGGAAGCGAGGCTTGACTCTTCCGTGGTCGCGACCCCAGCGGCTGATGCGCGGCCGGGTGGCTGATCGAACCACACATCTACAAGGTCATCGGTGGAATCGCGTCACTCATCAGTCCGTCACAGCAAGATGCGCAAAGACAGGTCCACGACGCAACGGCAGTCGGCCGACGGCTACGTCCGGGAAGCTTCAACCGGTGCAATCACGGCTGATCAGCTGAGCGAGCTCCAATCGCAGCGAGAGATCATGAGGGACGAGTTCGCTGCTCAGAGGGTGAAGTGGTTCGGGTCATCGTCCGTCCTGCGAGCCGGATCGATGGCGAACCCCATACGAGCATCAGATCGTCAGGCGCTGAGGATCCGGGCCTTTTGCATGTCGAACTCAGCGTCGGTAAGGATGCCGTTCGCCCGGAGCTCGCCAAGCCGGGTGAGCTGGTCGAGCATGTCGTCGGCCGATGGCGGTGCAACCGCCGGGGCCGGCGGTGGGGGTGCCACGGCGGGCTGCGTGGGTACCGGATGGCCCTGGGAAGCCCATTGGGCGTCCTGTCGTTGGATGATCCGCTCGTGGATCACATCGGCGGTCTTCACCGCCACTACAGCTTTGAGTCCTGTCTTCAGTAGTCCCATGTGGTCGCTCCTTTCGCCCTACGCGGATTCGGACTCGTCGAGCGCAGCGACGAGGTCATCGACCATGATCCGGTCGTACCCAACGAGGCGAGCAGTGCTGGCGTCCAACGCCTTCATCAGCGGGGTGGCCCAGACATTCTCGTAGACGAGGATTCCAGCGAGGCTGCCCGGCT
>Ga0075017_100001313_pt1 | contig 15045 bp, 13 predicted proteins | sample AleBraG_ABR_2012_FD_71475 | JGI IMG/M metagenome (GOLD analysis project Ga0075017, IMG submission 71475) | Freshwater sediment microbial communities in response to fracking from Pennsylvania, USA - Alex Branch Run_MetaG_ABR_2012 | ecosystem: Environmental > Aquatic > Freshwater > Creek >... | reverse complement strand
GGCTCGAACTGAGGCCCTCTCGGTGTAGCGTCCGCCGGCCGGGTTCGAGGCCGGCGAAGTAGAAGGAGCGACGTCACGCGCCGCTTCGTATCTGCCGTAGGCTGCTGATGTCTCGGCCAGCAGCGCGTGTGCGGACCGGGCGAGCTCCCAGGCCTCCATCGAGCTGTGCGCCGCGCACCGACCTTCAAGCCGCTGCATCAAGTCGGCCAACCGGTCGGCGCCCATCGTCGCGCCCAACCCGGCAAGGGCGTGTGCCGCTTTGCGCAAGGCGTCCATGTCCTGATCTGCCAGCGCACGCGAGAACTCGCCACCACGACGTTCGATCTCGACTGTGAACTGAGCAATGATGAGAGGGAGCAAGTCGGGCGAGATCTCGCGCGCGAGCCTCTGGACCTCCGTGCTGTTGAGGATCTCCGGTGCGAGAATATCTTCGGACGCCACCGATGAAGGAGGTTCTCCAAAATGCCACGGATGTTCAGAAACTATGCGCCTGAGTGCTGACAAGACGGTGGCACGTCGAATGGGCTTTGTCAGATAGTCCGACATACCGGCAGAAAGAAAGTATTCGCGATCTCCCGCAACGGCGTGGGCGGTCATAGCGATGATGGGTGTTTGACGGTTTGGCCCGATCAGTCCCCGGATACGTCTGGTGGCCTCGATACCGTCTATCACCGGCATCGAGATGTCCATCAAGATGACGTCGAAGCGACGCGAATTTGCGGCCTCGACGGCATGAAGACCGTTGGCCGCCGTGACGACTTCGTGACCTTCAAGAGACAACAGCTTCTGAGCGACCGTCTGATTGGTCACATTGTCCTCGACCAGCAGAATGGTGAGCGGGTGAGCCGTGTCGTCATCAGGTGCTTCCGAAGTGACCGTCGCGGGGGACGGTGCATTGCCTGCTGCGACGGCGAGAGGAATGCGGAACCAGAAGCGGCTGCCTGTACCTTCCTTGCTGGCCACTCCGATCCTGCCGCCCATCGCCCAGACGATGCGCTTGCTGATCGATAGACCGAGACCGGTGCCACCGACACGTCTTGCATAAGTCGAATCGATCATCGAAAAATCCTGAAACAGCTCGCCGAGGCGCTTGGGATCGATACCTATGCCGGTGTCGGTAACAGCAAACTCAAGAATCAATCCTTCCGGCTCAACCCCAAGTTTCGCAACTGTAATTGAGATATCGCCGTTCCGAGTGAACTTCACCGCGTTGGACAGCAGATTTAGCAGCACCTGACGCAACCGCATGGCGTCGCCGACGAGGGTCTCTGGAACGTCTCTGGAGATCCGAAGGCTCAATCGATTGTCGCGGCCAAGCGATTGGGCGGCGACAGAATCGACGACTGACTGGACGGTTTCCATCAGATTGAACGTGCCATTCTCCAGTGTCAGCTTGCCTGCCTCCATTTTTGAGATGTCCAGCACTTCGCTGATTTGGGAAAGAACGAGGTCACTTGACTCAAGCGCGGTGGAGACCAGGTTCAGTTGTTCGGCAGACAGTCTTGTACGCGACAGCAGTTCCAGCGAACCGATGACGCCATTGAGCGGCGTTCGCATTTCGTGGCTCATGACAGCCAGAAAGGTCGCCTTCGATTGACTGGCTGCTTCGGCCAGGCGCAGCGCGGCCTTCAATTCCGTTTGAGCAAGCTCCTGCGAAGTGACGTCCCGCGCAAAGATGACGTGCTGAAGTCCGTGCCCGGTCTCGAGCACTGCGAGCGATATCTCGATCGGAAATTCGTATCCGGTCGCGTGCCTGGCGTAGTGGGTTGTGCGCTGCCCCAAGGAACTCGCATTGCCGCTGACCGGGTTTGAGAACACGGAACGAAATTCGTGTTGATGGCGTTCAGCCAGAATCAAGTCGACATATTGCTTCCCAAGCGCCTCATCCCGCGCCAAGCCGAAGCATTCCTCTGCTCCATGGTTCCATTCCACGATGCAGCCGTCGCTTGCTGTGACGATGACAGCGTCGAGCGAGCAATCGATTGTTGCCGCCAGCCGTGTCTCTCGCTGACTGAGCGTCAGCTCTTGGGCCTTGAGTCTGGTGAGTATATTGCCGATCATCACGATGGCGGCTGCCATGACGCACGCCATCAACGTCAACAAGCCCTGCATCGCGAACAACGAGGAGCAGGAGCCGAGGACCAACACGCCTGCTATCAGACAGGTCAGGCGCAATGGATTGACCAGAAGTGCTTGGAGCGGCATCCGGGTGCTAGTGCTTTCGATTTGACAGTCAGGATGCGATCCGGCCGGATTGTTCGAACTCGGCCTTTTTCCGATACAATGTGGAAACACCGATCTCAAGATGCGCGGCGGCCCGGGTGACATTTTGATCGCAGAGCTCGAGCGCGCTCGTGATGGCGTCACGCTCGACCTGCCAAAGCGGCCGTATCGGTGGCATTGAAGTTGCCGTGGCGCTCGAGCTGGCCAGTGCCATGCTCGATGATCGTCTCGGGGCCGGAGTGGTGCCGCCTGAAGGGTTGACGGATGGATGCAGCGAGCCAAGCGGCAGCATTTGGCGTTCCAGGAAGTCGCCATCATGCAGAACGACGGCCCGGCGCATCGCGTTCTGCAGTTCACGTACATTTCCCGGCCAACTATGCTCCCTAAGGGCGGCCTCGGCGTCTGGCGCTATCCCCTTGAACCGGCGCCCCTCCTCGCGCGCAAAGCGCTCGAGCAGGACCCTGGCGATCAAGATCACGTCCTCGCCGCGCTCGCGAAGCGGTGGCATGGGCAGGGGTATGACGTGAAGCCGGTAGAACAGATCTTCGCGGAAGCGGCCGCCACGCACCTCTTCCATCGGATCGCGGTTAGTCGCGCAAACAAAGCGTATGTCCGCTGTCTCCGTGCGGCTGCTTCCCACCTGTTGGAAGGTCCTGTTTTGCAGAAGACGCAGAAGCTTCGATTGCAGATCGAGGCTCATTTCACAGACTTCGTCCAGGAACAGCGTGCCGCCATTGGCCATCGCGGCGGCGCCAATTCGGTCGGCGGTCGCTCCGGTGAACGCTCCCTTGATGTGTCCGAATATCTCGGATTCCATCAAATCACGGGGGATCGCCGCACAATTCAGGGCAACGAACGGGGCCTGAGCGCGATTGCTGGCGGCATGGATAGCACCCGCGCAGACCTCCTTGCCCGTTCCGCTCTCGCCGTGAATGAAGACGGTTGCCTTGGAGCTGGCGGCACTTTCGATGATCCGGTAGACCGCCTGCATGGGCAGTGACGCTCCGATGAAACCGTGAAACTCCTCGCGGGCAAGAGTGTCGCGGTAGACCTGGACCTCGGCCCTCAACGATTGACGCTCGACCGCGTTCTTGACCGTTGCCGTCAGGCGCTCGGCGGCGAACGGTTTCACGATATAGTCGAATGCCCCGAGCCGCATGGCTTCGACGGCCATCGAGAGCGATGCGTTATTGGTCGTTACAACGACCGCCGTCGCAATCTTCCGCTCGGCGATTTGTTTGAGGATATCGAGTCCGCTCATGTCAGGCAGGCTGAGATCGAGCACCGTCACGGCAGGCGGATTGCTGCTCAGTTCCTGGAGACACTTGATGCCCGTGTCTACCGCGCTGACGGCGTATCCGGCTCCTGCCAGATAAGCGCTGTAGAGGGTAAGGAGCGGCGGGGTGTCCTCGACGATCAGCGCGCGAGGCTTGGTGCGGTTGGAGCCGCTGGCATCAGGTTGGTTTGTCGGCATTGTTTTTCTCTGCGGCGCGTGCTCGGCCTTGAACTCGCTTCGAGTCAACAGCGATTCTAGCGCCAGCTCGGAAACATTTCGTAAACAATTGACCAGCAATGGGAAGGCTGGCGCGGGTCTTGCTCACTTCAGCCGTTTCTGCCGGCGCAATGATCGCGGCGATTGCCCGAACCAGACCCGCGCTGCACGCGAAAATGCACTGAGATCGCCGTAGCCAAGTTGAAAGGCGATCTCCGTCATCGACAGATCGCTGCGCAGCAGCAGCTCTTCGGCGCGGCGTTTCCGCACCCCATCGACAAGACCGCGAAACGAAGTGCCCTGGATGTATAGTATACGCTGCAATGTTCGCTGCGAAACGAGCAGCGCGGCGGCAAGCGCCTCCCCCGTGGCTTTGGCGTGCGGCAATTGATCCGACACTATCGCTTCTGCGTCGCGCAAAATCCTTTGTGCTGTCAGGCCTGCCTGCATTGATGCCTCTGCCTTCGACAATAGCTCGCGGAAATTCTCGCTGTCCGAACTTGGAATTCTGCGCTCCAGGGTGGCGTTGTCAAATACGACCCTTGTGGCTTTGGCCGCGAAGTGCAGCCGGGAGCCCAGGGTTGCCTTGTAAATTGCATTTTTTCGTGGCCTTGCATGAGCAAAGTCGATGCGCACCGGAACCCAATCATCGTCCCCGAGCATGGCCCGGACCCATTCCACCAACCTCGTAACCTCGAAATCTACGAACTGCCACTGCGTTTCGGTATCGATGGCAAAGCTCAATGTGCAAGCGGTTCTGGCTCCAGCGGCGTCCAACTCCATCCTGAGTGGGGACGTGGTGGCCGGCAGAAAGCGGATGTAGGTTCGAAGCGCCTCGCGCAGCGTAGGCGCTCTCGACGTCAGATTGGCGATCGGCCCGCCTCGTCTGCCGGACTTGTGGAGCGCTACTTGCAAGCCGACGGAATCATCGCGCAGCTCGCTCGCCGCAAGCGCGAAAAGCTGGGCAATCTTCGGCAAATTCGACGGCAATTGCCAGCCTTCGCCGGTATCCCTGCCCAATCCGCATTGGCGCAGAAGCCTTGCAGCATCAAGTCCGCGTTCCGAGGCGTAGGCCAAGAAAACCTTCAAGATATTCGATGAGCTGTGTTCGCTCAGCATGGCACCTCCGGGACCCCCGGTCGGTGACTTCGCCCGTCGTTATTATACCACTCAAAATTGTGATTGTGAAAATCCCGAGCAATTGGCGCATTCTGTCAAGCGCGATGGAATATGACAGGCTAGCGTTATCACGTAACGATTTACCAGCGGTACGGCTTCAGCGAGCGGGTTGCGGCGAGGGTGTACGGCGCGTCGGCCGCCTCGTCGGTGACGCGGGATTCGTTCTCCCGCGGACGATTTTTCATTGCAGTCAAGTCGAACAACGCTCACGGTGCCGGATCGGCCCCGGACACCGGTGCAGCATGGGTTCGCATATACTGCCAGACGCCAAGACGGAGGACTATCGTGCGCAGTGGATCCTATTACGATCTCATTGATTCTCTTAAGTCTTGTGACGTCCGTGAGCAGGGACACGAGTTTCTGCGCGTCGTCGCCGACCATTACGGGCTGGCTCACGTGGCCTATCTCGGAGTCAATATTCCGACGCTCACAGATAAAATCGCCTTTGGCGTAACGACCTACGACCATAGATGGGTGTCGCGGTACATTGCTGAAGACTATATCCGAATCGACCCTGTCGTTAGGCAGGGCATGTCCCAGCTGCTGCCGCTGGATTGGTCCACACTGCACGGCAAGAATCGCAAGACCGATCAGTTCTTCATCGAAGCTGGCGAGTTCGGTGTCGGACTGCAGGGGCTTTCGTTTCCTATCCGAGGAGCGCACGGCGAGACTGCGCTTTTCAGCGTCAACACCAACGATCAACAGCCCGTGTGGGAGAAGCGCAAGGCGCGAATCATGCGTGACATGCAAATCATCGCCTACCAATTCCATACCCTTGTGCTTGAGAGTGAAGGCGTGCGGTTCGAAGACGTGGCGTTGACGGCACGCGAAAAAGAATGCCTGAAATGGGCGGCTGACGGCAAGACGTCCTGGGAAACGGGCGAGATTCTTGGAATCCGGTCGACCACAGTCGAGTTCTACATCGAGCAGGCCCGCGTAAAGCTCAATGCGACCAACAAGGTCCAAGCGGTAGCGAAGGCGCTGAGAGTCAACGCGATTTAGGCAACCCCTGAATTTTGTCAGATGCGAAGCAGCGGAGGGTCGGCGAGAAGAACACTCCGGCGTAGCGTTGCAAAAAGGGGTTGTAATGATCAAGCTCATTCAAGGTAACGATGCTAACCAGCATCCGGCACACATCGCCCAGATGTTTCGCCTGCGGGCAAGGGCGTTTCGGGACCGGCTCGACTGGGATGTGAAGGTCGTCGATGGCGAGGAGCGAGATTCTTTCGACGCTCTCAATCCGCTCTACGTCCTTTCGGTCGATAGCGTTGGCCGCGTCGTCGGCAGCGCAAGACTACTTCAGACCACCGGTCCGAACATGCTTGCCAACGTCTTCCCGCAACTGCTCCCGAGCGGCACGACAATCCGTAGTCCCCTGGTATGGGAAAGCACCCGGTTCTGCGTGGATACCGAGGCCTCGCCCCCTCGCGCCGCCACCGGTCTCAGTCCGGCTTCGGGCGAGATCATGGCGAGCGAGATCGAGATCGGGTTGGAGGCCGGGCTGACCCACATCGTGACAGTGGTGGATGTGCGCATGGAGCGAATATTGCGCCGCAGCGGCTGCGGGTTCGAACGGCTGGCCCCAGCGGTGCGGATCGGACGTGTACTATCTGTCGCTGGTTTGATCGAAGTCAGCACAGCTGTGCTCGGGAGTATTCGCAATGCCCACCGGCTCGGTGAGGAACTGGCGATACCGCCAAGTGCAATGGCACAGAACGTAGCCGCCTGATCAGTCGACGCGCCGTTTCGCGGGGCCAAACGGACGGCGCTCTGTGGGGACTCGCGTGAGGATGGACCAACTGAAAGTGGGCCCCGCGGAATTGGCGCGCGGGCCCATATTCGGATTCGACCATGATTCCCGCCGGTCATCCCGCCCGTTTGCGAGCGACAACGGCTTCGGTTGGCTGAATCATCGTGCACGGCATATCGACTTCCATACGAAATCCGTCGGGATCGTAGTCGAGCCGGCCGTCGGTGTCGAAGCCGGACACAAGGCGGCGAAGCAGCATGATTCCGAATCCCTGTCGCATAGGTGGCTGCACGGTCGGGCCACCGCTCTCGGTCCATTCGAGACGGATGCAGTCCTCGTTGTCCCGACTGACGTGGTAGCCTCTGACCGTGACCTGCCCGGTCGAGACAGACAGCGCCCCATATTTGACCGCGTTGGTGATCAATTCGTGGAACACCAAGGCACAGTTCTGCGCGGCGCTCGGGTTGAGCGTGACCGACACGACGTCGATGTTCGCTCGATCGGAAAACTTGCCGATCTCGAGCCGGACGATCTCATCTAGAGGAACGCCGTACCAATCCTTGTCGGTCAAGAGGGAATGCGAGCGGCCGAGCGTGGCAAGCCTCTCTTGGAATTTCTCCGAAGCCTCCAGCGCATCGACCGGGCCATCGAACGTGGTTGCGGCAATGGCCTGCACCACCGCAAGCAGGTTCTTGCCGCGATGGGCGATTTCGCCAATCAGCAAATTGCGTCGATCCTCAAAGAGCTTGCGCCCCGTGATATCGCTGATCACCCCGAACAGCGTTCCCCCCTCCGATCGCGACGATGGAACCTTGCGGCCGGACATCGATAGCCAGATCGGCTGTGTTCCCCCGATCAGTTCAAATTCGAACTCCAAGGGAGTGCTTAGATCGTTCGAGTCAGCCAACAGACGCCTCAGTTGCAGGGCCGCGGACGGCTTCATCGCCGCGCTGAGCCCCTCGAGGTGGTCGGGGTACTGCGCCAGGGTCGGCAACAACTCGTTCTCGTCCTCGACATACAGCCTTCCTGTCCCGTTATCGAGGTGCCAAGCAGCCATGCGCGCTGATTTCAGAGCGAGCCGCAAATGGCGCTCCCGGTCTGCAAGGGCCTTCTCGGCCGACTTGATGTCCGAGACGTCGACCGCCATCGAGACCCAACCGGCCTCGTAGGGAATTGAGCGCTCGAGCATCCAGCGCCATTGCCCGTCGCTTCTCAACAAGCGATATTCGATGAGCCGCTTGCTCCCTGTGTCTATCGCCTCTTTCCAACTCCTGATGATCTCGGCCCTGTCGTCTGGATGGATTGTTTCGATCCAGCGCTCACCAAAGTACTCCTCGGCCGTCAAGCCGGTGAAGCCTCGCCAGGTCGGAGAGTCCTTGCGCCTTTTTCCGGTCGGGTCGGCACGCCAAACGACCTGGGCCGTCGCCTCGACAAGGGCGCGATACCGCGACTCGTTTTCGACGATGTCGGACTGGGCCTGCTTGCTGAGTGTGATGTCGCTCGTCATCCCGACCCATCCCGCGAGCGCCCCGTTGCAATCCCGCAAAGGCACGACCCGCTCCCGCATCCAGCGCCACTGTCCACCATGGTGCTTGAGGCGGTACTCGTACTCGTTCGTCGCATCGACCGACGGCGTGCTTTTCCAGATCCTCTCTACACGTTCCTGATCGTCGGGGTGGACGCAATCGAGGGATCGCCCCTGAAGCCAGTCGGTTTCGGTCTGGCCCGTGAATTCACACCAGGATTGCCAGGAATCCATGGTTGCTTGGGCCTGCTTGTCCTTGATCCAGACGAGTTGTGCCGAGGCGTTCAAGACCGCGCGATATTGTGCGTCGCTTTGATTTTGCCGAAGCTCGCCAAGCTTGAGCTCATTGACGTCAACGCTCATTCCGACCCAACCGGTCAGCGCGCCGTGCTGACCGAAGGTCGGCACGACCCACTCGGCAATCCAGCGCCACTCCCGGTCGTGCCGGCAGACGCGATATTCCCAGTTGTAGGTTCCGGGATGCTCGACAGCGTTTCGCCATAGATGTTCGACTCGTTGTCGGTCGTCAGGGTGGACGGCGCAAGCCCAGCCCAGCCCGACAGCTTCTTGAGCGGTTTGGCCGGTGTACCTCATCCATGATGGGCTTGGCGCGACAGTCGAGCCATCGGCCTCCGACCGCCAGAATATGAGCGAACTTGCCGAAGCCAGCAGGTGTATCATGCTGTCACTCGGGTCTTGCCCGGGTGTAGACCGGCTTGGCGGAACCGCCGCAACGTCGTGATCGGCCAACGGATGCTCGCCAAAGGTCGAGCCGTCGGCCAATGCATCGTGTCCTGACGAATCGCGTTCGTCGCGGGTCATGATAGCTCCGGGTTGGACTTCGCCAGCGCGACGGGCATCCTGCGCCTTTGTAACTCCGAGAGGTATACGGCTTGACTGATCATTGCCTTGAGCGCGCCGGGCTTGAAGGGTTTGGAAACAACGAAGGTGGTTTCGGAAAATTGCTTGGGCTGCAGTGCGTCCGGGTCCGCGGTGACAAAGAGCACTGGTATCGGATTGCGGCGGAACACATCCGCCACGGATTCGACGCCGGTGCTGCCGTCGGCCAGCTGCACATCGGCAATGATGATGTCCGGCAGGTCAACTCCGAAATACTTTGTGGCTTGCCTGCGCGTGGTTGCAATTCCCACCAGTTGATGGCCGAGTTGTGCCACAAGCCTTTCGATCTGCCAGGATATCAGCGGATCATCCTCGATGACGAGAATGCGGGCGGCAGGCGTCAATCGCTCGCCAAAGGCCAGATTCGATAACAGGACTTGGATGCTATCGGGACTCGTATTGAGCATCTGGGCGACTTCCCCCAGCGAAAATCCATCGAGTTCAGACAGCAGGTATGCGAGTCTCTGCGGTTCAACGGCCTTCCGCCATACAGGGCAATTGTCGTCAGTGACAGCATCGCGGATTATTGAAATCATATGCTGGTAGAGTGCGGCTTTGGGTGAACCTGCCGAGAGCAGGATGCTCGGCTTCTGAACCACACTATCTATCAGCTTCACAATGCAAAGATTTGCGAATCGCTGATTGCCAGCCAGGACGTTGACGAATCGAAGCAGATTGCTGGTGTTGTCCCTGACATGGCGGCGAATGGTCGAGGGCTCGAGGATCCCCTCGACTTTTCTTATGGTTCGGCCGGGCGTCGAAAAAACACCGCTCTGATCCGCCAGTTGCAATTGCGCACGATCCATTAGAAAAAGAGATCCTTCAGGGTATCTCTGGCTTCTCGGTAGGTCGCCAGACTTAACGGCGTGCCTGCATACAACAGTGCAAATTCTTCGATAAGCTTGGCGAACACTGAACCGACACCCTCGGCGATGGGTGTCTCGTCATCATCATGAACACAATGCGAAGTGTGGACGATGGCCTCGATCAGTCTGGCTCGATCGGACGACGGGTCGCGCACCCCGAACGCTAGAACCGCACGGTCGAAGGCTGTTCGCTCAGGATTTGAACGGCAGGCAACAAAAGGGTGTGTAATCGGCATCCAAAGGTTTCCGGGTATTAGAGGTAGCTCATCGCGCGATCGATCGATTTACGCTTGCGCCCCATTCATTCGATAGCGCTCCGGCCAGGTCTTCACTTGTGGCTTGCCAGCGAATCTTGGCGTCAGTGAACACAGCCTGGCTGACGACCGCCTTGATCTGGTCGACCTTGAACGGTTTAGCTATGAGGAAAGTGGGCTCAGGCCGCGCGCCGGTCAAAAGACGCTCGGGGTAAGCGGTCACGAATATGGCAGGACAAAGATGACTGCTTACAATCTCTTGAACGGCATCGATACCGGAACTTCCATCGGCAAGTTGGATGTCCGACAGAATCAGATTGGGTGGATTACTATTTGCTGCGGCAATAGCCTGCTTTGCTGTTCTGGCCACGCTCGTAACTTGATGGCCTAATGAGCGCATGATTGATTCCAATTGCCCCGCGATGAGCAACTCGTCCTCGATGATAAGCACATTGGTAGCAAGAAGATAGTTCACTTCGACATTTGCGCGCGCGACGCAGTCATCGTATGCCTCACTGTCAAGGCCCATGATGAATTGAATCTGGTCGGATGAGAACGCTTCGACGTGAGTTAGCAGAAAGGCGGCCCGTGAGATCTCAGACCTTCGGCGTTGACGAGATTCTGATACCGACTCGCGACGCGTTGACTTTTCTGCGAGGAACTGACCACTGGGACTCTCCCACGTCTGCATAAGAATGCGATACAATGTGGGCTTTGGTTCTTCATTGCCCGGCACATTATGCATCTCGGTCGAGAAGCACTGCAGGGTCGAAAGTACGAGGGCATCGCCGCTCCTCTGGTCACCCATCAGCAAACGCGCGAACCGTCTCAACATCGGAAGGCAGGCTACAATCTGTTTGCTTCGCTGCACGTGGCGCTCCAAGAATTTCGATCGAGTCGGAGAATGTCGCGTTCGTGGTGAACATACTCTTACAACGACCCTTTAGTGGACCCCCCATAATTCAGGGGAATACACTGCGCGAACTCTCGCGGTACCCTTATGGCCATGTGAACCGCCCCGGATTCGCCGGAGGCTGTTTGGTTTGAGTTAGGCGGCAAGTCGGGTGGGCTCTCCGGAGCCTTGTAGTAGGCGGCTTCGGCTTCAGCCGGCGGGATGTAGCCGATCGGCTCCAGCAGGCGGCGGTTATTGAACCGGGTGCAGCGGGCCGCGTCGTGACCTTCTCGCTTCAGCTGACGCCAGATCTTGCGCGCGCCATAGACCTGGAAGTTCTCGAACCCGCGTGCGTTTGTGCTCATTCCGGCGATTGCGACCAGGCGTTCCAACGCATCGCGACCACTTGTTCCGATCGATTGCGACCGGTGAGACGTGGGGCGCATAACGGCCCTGTTGGGTAGCTTGGCTGATTTCAGAGTTCGCCGATTCCGTCAAGCCGTCAGGGCTGCTTTTTTGCAGCGATCCTGACTCGGTGCAGGCTGTCCCCGGGCATCTATGGGAGGGACGCGCGCGCGACGCGGAGTGACCGCCCCGAGTCAGACGCAGCGGCGCGCGTGGGCGGAGCCTGTTGACGCATTGGGGGCAGGCGTGAGGTGCGCGCTCATCGCTTGCCTCCCCTGGCTTTGGTTGCCGTTGTGGCCGCGCCGTCCGGCAGGCCCGCCTGATCAGCGGCTGCCGGCTCCATCCCCTCGGCCTCTCCCGCCTTGATCTTGGGCATCGAAGGGCCGTCGAGCGCGAGGCGGTAGGCGTTGTGCACCAGGCGGTCGAGGATGGCGTCGGCGAAGGTTGGCTCGCCGATCACCTCGTGCCAGGTGTCGACCGGCAACTGGCTGGTGATCAGCGTCGAGCCGCGGCCATAACGATCTTCGACGATTTCCATCAGGTCGCGGCGCTGTGTGGCCGAGAGCCGATCCGGGCCCCAGTCGTCCAGGATCAGCAGGTCAACCTTGGTGAGCGTGCCGAGCACTTTGGCAAAGCGCCCGTCGCCGTGGGCCAGTTCGAGGTCCGGGCGTCATCTACGTCTTCCGGGCCAAGCGCGCCGACAAGGTGAAAATGCTGTTCTGGGACGGAACGGGCGTATGCCTCGTCATCAAGCGGTTGGAAGGCGGGAAAGTTCCAATGGCCTGCGATTGAGGATGGAGTGATGCGCCTCTCGCCCGCGCAACTTTCCGCCCTTCTGGAGGGGCTGGCCTGGTCGCGGGTTCACATGCGCCGCGTAGCCGTCCCGCGGGCCGTTCTTTAGAATTGCCAGGGGCAAGTTGACTCGCGACGGAATGCTCCGCTGACGTTCGCCGGCGTCTCGGCCACGATCGCGCGCATGACGGAGAAACCCGATCTGCCGGACGATATCGAGCGGCTGAAGGCCATGCTCATCGCTGAGCGAGCCGAAAAAGCTGCGATCCTGGCGGAGCGCGACCGGGCGATGGTTCAAAACGACCGTCTAACGCACATGCTGCGCCAGCTCCGGCGCAATCACTTCGGGCGCAAGTCCGAAAAGCTGAGCGAGGACCAGCTCAATCTCGGCCTCGAAGACCTTGAGAGCGCGATCGCTTCCGGCCAAGCCGCCAGTGAGAAGGCCAGCGCGATGCTGAAAGCGTCGCGTACAAGGGAGCGCCGTGTCAACCGCGGCCATCTCCCGGCGCATCTGCCGCGCGAGGAAATCGTCGTAACTCCGCCGAGCCTGGGCTGTCCATGTCGCGGCGGCGCCCTGCACCAGATCGGCGAGGATCGTTCCGAACGGCTCGACCGGATCCCGGCGAAGTATCGGGTAATCGTCACGCGGCGGCCGAAATACGCTTGCCGGATCTGCGATAGCTCTGGCGTCGACAAACTCGCGGGCGTCGTTCAAGCTCCGGCGCCGGCAAGGCTCGTTGAAGGCGGCTTGCCAACCGAGGCGCTGGTCGCCGACGTCGTCGTATCCAAATACGCTTGGCATCTGCCGCTCTATCGGCAGTCGCAGATGATGACGGCCGAAGGATTACGATCGATCGCGGAACGCTCGCCCACTGGGTCGGCTTCGCCGCCTTCGAGCTCAGGCCCCTTTACGATAGGCTCGTCGCGATCCTCAAGGGCTCCGGAAAGCTCTTTGCCGACGAGACGCGCTGCCCCGTGCTCGATCCTGGCCGCGGCAAGACCAAGACCGGCTATCTCTGGGCCATCGCCAGAGACGTCCGGCCCTGGGGTCGAACCGATCCGCCTGCCGTCGCCTATATGTACGCGCCTGGACGCGGAGGCGAATACGCCGTGCGCCATCTCGCAGGCTTCTCCGGCGCGCTGCAGGTCGACGGCTATGTCGCCTACAAACAGTTGATCAGGTCCGGACGCGAGGGAGGTCCGCTTCTCCTCGCCAATTGCTGGGGGCACTTCCGGCGTCTGTTCTATGATCTCGCCAAAGACGGCAATGCGCCGATCGCGACAGAGGCGCTGCAGCGCATCGCCACGCTCTACGCCATTGAAGACGAGATCCGTGGCCGGAGCGCCGGCGATCGCCAAACCGTCAGGCAGAACCGGACGCAACCGCTTATCGAGGCCCTCCGCCGCTGGCTGGAGGCTCAGCTCGCCCGCATCTCGAAAGGCTCGACGCTTGCCGAGGCGATCCGCTATCTCCCGATGGGAGCACGAGACGTTTGAAGAAGCGCAGCAGCGGCTCGATGAGAACCCGCCAGCCATGCGTACACCTCGCGAGACGGTTGAACATTCGTTCGGCACAATGAAGGCGCGGATGGGGGCGACGCACCTCTTGTGCAAGACACTGCCTAAGGTCGCCACCGAGATGGCGCTCTGTGTGCTGATCTATAATCTGACGCGCGTGCTCAACATCCTCGGTGTGCAGAAGCTCATGGCGACCATCGCGGCGTAGAGCAGGAGCACCTGAGCGAGCCATTGGGGCCGTTTTGGGAGCCTCGAGGTTGACCCAGGATGTCCTTGACTCGGAAGATTTCTCCGATCTCGGTCTGAGAAAACTGGGCCGCACGGCCCTCCTGAGCTATCCTGGGACCGTCCGGAGCGCCTCCCGGCGAGCCAAAATCGTTTTCACACGACCAAGACCCCAAACGGACTCAGTGCGGAAGCGCAACACATTGTTGCAAGAAATGCGAACAGGGGCGATTTAGCTGGGCGACCGGATTGAGCGCGGCCTCATGCACTCTGTTCGAGACGCTTAATGACTGCGCAATCTATGAGCCAGTCACGTAACCGATTTTGGCCGGGCTGCTTTGAACGCAACAGCCAGTTCAACCTCGGACTGCTCGGCTTGGTTCGCAATCCAATTCTCGAAATGTTCTGCATTGCGCGAGCAAGGGCGACTTCTGGGTGACGTGATATACCACCCGTTTCGGTTGGGATGAGTGAGGTCAAACGGAGCAACCAGGCGGCCGGCAATAATGTCAGGCAAGACGTAGGCTCGATTTGCTGCCGCAAACCCCAAGCCTGCATTGGCAGCCTCGAAAGTCAGCATGCAGCTATCAAAATGCATTCCGTGTGCAGCATCGATAACCCCTGGTTCTCCGGTAAAATCCAGCCATGATCGCCAATTCAACGTGCAAGTTGCGGAATGCAACAAAGTAAACCGCTGGAGGTCCTTGATCGTCATTGAACGAACCTCGATGCCTTTGCGGGCAAGCAGATCGGGACTGCAAACCGGCGTCAGGTTTTCACGAAACAGCAGCCGCGAACGCAGGTCTCCGAACACCCCGTCTCCATAACAGATCGCAAGGTCCAAATCTTCCTTGCCGAATTCCGGCATCGCGTAGGATGTCGATATACTAAGTGTCAGCGCAGGGAATTTTCGCTGGAATTCGGGCAAGCGGCGCAATAGCCATCGCATTGTAAACGTTGGCAACGCACGCACTTTAAGCGTGTGGTCGCGATTGGGATCGTTGACCGCTTGCCTGGCCGCCAA
>Ga0075017_100001310_pt1 | contig 15061 bp, 14 predicted proteins | sample AleBraG_ABR_2012_FD_71475 | JGI IMG/M metagenome (GOLD analysis project Ga0075017, IMG submission 71475) | Freshwater sediment microbial communities in response to fracking from Pennsylvania, USA - Alex Branch Run_MetaG_ABR_2012 | ecosystem: Environmental > Aquatic > Freshwater > Creek >... | reverse complement strand
CGTAATAACTTGTATAGTGTGTATAATAACAAATTGATATTGGCGTGAATTTCAGGTTTAATAACTTGTTAATAACAGTGCATGTTTTTAGAAAAATGCATATAGGTAAATGATTAAGTTGATACGGATACAAAGTGCAAGTAGAAAGGAAGCTATACATGATCGGGTGTAAGATTGGGGATAATTAGAACCCTGGATGGGTCACTGGCAACAAGAAGGAAGCATTTTTGGTTAATTTTGGCATGGGTTTTGAGGCAATTACAGTGAACAATTGGTCCTTGTTGGAGCAATCTTCGATCAGATACGTGGTGCTATGTTGGAATGCCATCGTTCTCAACCCATGTGTTCATCTGCTGTTCGGACTGTGGCGTAGGAACATGGCCAGGGGGGGTCCGAAATGACCGGACTTGGATTGACACCAACCCACAATCTCTGCCACGCCAAAAGCACTCACGGGATAATTAACCAAGAGTAACAAAAAAGTTTACTTGTAGTACAAGTTATGCCACATTATTCCCATGGCACATCATGTTCCAACCCCAGATGAGATTGTGGCGATACTAGCCGCAAGAAAAGCTGGGTTGGCTCCGCCGTCCAATGCCCCAAGACAGAAGGATGCAGATGCCATACAGGCACTACAGACGCAAGTGAATGAGATGATGGAGAAGAAGATTCACTCGCCTGATGAACTGAGGTTGCATTTACAGGATATGCAACGGAAACATGGGTGCGATCCTCTTGAAGAGATGGTGAGGATCGTTATGGAGAAACGTCCAGATGGCAAATATGTGCTTGGTTCAGAAGCACGTGTTAGAGTCCTAGAAATGTTGAACAGTTACAGTTTGCCGAAGTTGCGGTCGATGGAGATCACTGGGAAAATGGATGTCTCGCACACTATTAATATAGTGCGGTTCGGTGATGATGGTAGTATACGGCAGGAGAAATTGAAGAATGGTAATGCTCCCATTGAGATTCCAATAGTAAGGATATCCAATGGCTGAAATCGTATTACCATATAAGTGGAAACCACGTTCATATCAAATGCATGCGTGGAGATATTTCCAAGGTCCTGAGGAAGGGAAGAGAGGAGCTGCTGTTTGGCACCGCCGGGCAGGTAAGGATTTGTTTGCGATCAATTTGTGCAGTGTGAAGTCGATGGAACGTGTTGGACTTTACTGGCATTTGCTTCCTACTTATAAACAAGGACGAGCGATTGTATGGAACGGTTCAACACGCGATGGAAGAAAGTTCCTCGATCACTTTCATCCAGACCTCATTAAGTCCAAGAATGGAACGGAAATGTCCGTGGACTTTGTGAATGGGTCACGATATCAGGTTGTAGGAACAGATGATATTGATTCTCTAGTAGGCACAAACCCGATTGGTTGCGTCTTTAGCGAATACTCCCTTCATGACCCTGGAGCATGGGAATACATTCGACCGATTTTGTTGGAGAATGGCGGATGGGCATTATTCATCTATACTCCTCGTGGAAAGAACCATGGGTTCACGATGAAGGAGATGGCGAAGAAGAATGAACGATGGCTTTGTTCACTGTTAACTGCTGGCGATGGACCGAATTCTACAAAGAGAGATGATGGACGACCGGTGATTAGCGATGAGATGATTCAGCAAGAGCGGAATGAAGGTGTTGAAGAAGCAATGATTCAACAGGAATACTTCATATCGTTTGATGCTCCTCTTACTGGTGCCTATTATGGCACACAAATGGCAAATGCTGAGAAAGAGAAACGAATTTGCGGAGTGCCACATGAACCACGATTGCCGGTTGATACATGGTGGGATCTTGGAATGGATGATAGCACCACAATAGTATTTACTCAGCGTGTTGGGCAAGAGGAACATGTCATCGATTATTATGAGAATAGTGGTGAGGGACTTGCTCATTATGCAAAAGCAGTAAGGGGACAACTTGATGGGATGTTTCATAGACAGGAATATACTTATGGAACCCATAATGCTCCGCACGATATTGAGGTGAGGGAGTTAGGAACGGGGAAGTCAAGAAGAGAGACTGCGGCAAGTTTGGGATTAAAATTCCGTGTAGTGAAAAAACACGATGTTGAGGATGGGATTGAGCAAGTTCGTAATGTTCTTCCACAATGCTGGTTTGATCTTACTCGCTGTGAACGACTGATTAATGCTTTGAGTTCATATACTAAAGAATATGATGAGAAGCGAAAGGTTTACAAGAATCATCCGTGCCATGATTGGTCTTCTCATGGTGCAGATGCTTTTCGTATGTTTGCTATGGGAAGAAAAGATCGGGTGAAACGTGATAAGAAGATTCAACAAGACGCCGTAGATGAACACAACTATCTCAGCATATGAGCGCGCGCAAAGATTCTACGAGGATCACGTGGGTGATCTCATCGAAAACGATATTAATGAGATTCTCACCGAATATGAGGGATACTTATTTGTTAAGCCAGATCGTTTATTGCTGGGATGGCGAATTGAAGATGGGTGGTTCATACGTATGGCCATTGGACGAGGCTTGCAAGGATTTGCCGAACTCTTGCCTTACCAACTTAAGTATGTTGGATGGGCTCGAGTGGCCAATGGACGAAATAGTGTCCACTGGTATAAGTTAGATGCAGTATTAAGAAAGATCCGTTATGCGAAACAAAATACGTTGGAAATTATGCCAGATGGTAGCGTGGATCCTTGTGACGTTCCGTCGCCTGCAGGCGCCAAGATCATTCGACCCGATTTGTGGCGGGGGCGGATCACCACCGAAAGTCCCACCTCCTCCTGCCCCACCGACAAAGTCTGATGCTGCACAAACTGCATTAGAACAATTGCGGAAGCAACAACGTCCAATGGGATATGCTTCTACAATCCTAACTGGACCTGCTGCATATCAGAATGTCAATAAAACCCTTCTTGGATCATGAATGATAAAGAACTAGTAATCCACATCATCCATCGTTATGAGAGGATGCTTGCTGAGCGTTCTCCATTTGAATCTGACTGGAGAGACATTCGAGATTTAGTCCGACCAATCAGCGGTGGATACAACAGAATTACCAACCAGTGGATCACTTACAAGATTCCAAACATGTATGATGGAACTGCTCCTGATGCATTAGAACAACTTGCTTGTGCTCTACATAGTTTCTTGACAAACCCAGCTGAACCATGGTTTGAACTTGGTATTGAAGGTGAAGCACGGATCTATGATATTGATACTGTTGCATGGTTGCAACTTGTCACTGAAATCATTTTCCAGGTTTACTCAATGCCAACAGTGAATCTTGCTGGTGCATTGTTTGAGGTTTACATGGATGAAGGATCTTACGGAATGTCTGTATTGAATCAAGAATGGGATCCTCGCGCAAAGATGATTACATTCAGAGCATTGCCAGTAGGTGACATCTTCATCATGGAGAACTCACGAGGATTGGTCGATACGGTTTATTATCGCCACACGTGGACCAAACGTCAGATCATGCAGGAGTTTGGATCACTCCCCAAACTCGTTTCTGAGATCAAGGATGAGGATCGACGAATCGAGGTTCTTCAAGCAGTCTTCCCTCGAAGTGATAAGGTTCAATATGGTGGTTTTGCAGGAAGCAAACCTGTTGCTTCAGTTTGGGTTTGCACAACTACAAAAGAACTCATCACAGTCTCTGGGTATGATTCCATGCCGCATCATTGTGTGCGATGGGCGAAGATGACTGGTGAAGTATATGGTCGATCACCAGCAACGAAATGTTTACCAGACATCAAGATGCTAAACTCCATGGAGAAGACCTTGCTGAAAGCTGGACAGAAGGTTGTGGATCCTCCGATGGTATTCGAGAATGATCAATTCCTTTTGCCCATCAGGACAAATCCAGGAGCGATCATTTACAAGGAACCTGGAGCAGAATTCCCACAACCACTGCAGACTCACGCGAATCTTCCATGGGGACTTGAGCATGCAAATCAGAAACGTGAGTTCATCAGGAAATGTTTCTATGCAGACTGGATTCGTCTTGGAAAAGAGAATACTGAGATGACTGCAACTGAGGTGCAAGATCGTCGAGATGAGAAATTACGATTAATTGCTCCAATGCTTGGACGTCAACAAACTGAACTTCTCGGACCAATGATTGCCAGAACGTATATGCTTCTGGATCAACACAACATGATTCCTCCTGCTCCACCTCAAATGCGTGGACAGAAACTTCGTGTAAACTATGTATCGCCAGCTGCAAGAGCACAACTTGGATCTCGTGCAGTTGTAATGGCACAATACTTGCAAGATCTGATCCCAGTCTCCCAAGTAGACCCTGGAGTTCTGGATGCAATCGACTTTGATAAGTATGCCGCAGCATTGGCCCGATATCGTGGAGTTCCAATGGATATCATGCGATCACCTGATGAACTTGCACAAGTTCGTCAACAGAAACAAGCAGCACAAGCGGCACAACAAGCTGCTCAGGTTGCTGAACCTGCTTCACAAGCATATAAAAACCTTTCTGAGGCACAGAAGAATGGAATGCCCCCAATTCCAGGATTAACATAATATGCCTGAGACAGTAACAATGAAATCTATCAGGGAATTTGCCCTGAGGAATAAAGACAAGATTAGTGATCATCTTCAAACCAGATACGCTTACCGGCGATTATTTGAAACTGATGATGGTAAACTTGTTCTTCGCCACTTGATGAAAGTGGGGTTTGTGACTAGATCGACTTTTGTTGCGGGAGATCCTCATCGAACCGCACTTAATGAAGGAGCACGTCGTCTCGTGCTCTCAATAATCCGTGCAGCTCGGATAAATGTTGACAAGCTGATCGATGATATAGGTAAGGAGTTAGCCGATGAAATATAGCACGTTCAGAAGTTTGTTGTCTGCAGTTGGTGGTGATGGAGGTGGAGGTGTTACTACTCCTCCACCTGGACCAGCTCCATTTGATCCAAAGATTCACGCACCAGAGGATGTTCGCGCTGAACCTGCTCTTGCTAATATCAAGACCATTCAGGACTTGACCAAAGGATATGTGCATGCACAGAAACTGATTGGCACAAAACGCCTTCCAGCACCTGATGCCAACTGGGGAGAAGCACAGTGGAATGAGTTATATGATGCTCTTGGTCGTCCAAAGGAATCGAAGGAATATGCTCTTCCTAAGGATGTGAAACTTCCCGAGGGGTTAGCGATTGATGAAGCAAGGTTGCAATCTGCCCGTGATGTTTTCCACAAGTCTGGGCTTACTCCAAAACAAGCTGAGAATGTGATGAAGCTCTATATGGAGCAAGTTAGTGGAGATTACACTAAGTATTCAGAAGGTCGCAAGACTGCCGAATCACAAGCATTAAATGATTTGAAAGTTGCTTGGGGAGATAAGTTCAACACGAACATGGATCTTGCAAAAGCAGTTGTTCGCACCTTTGGTGATGAAGAAGTTGGGAAATTCTTAGAGGATTCTGGTCTCGGGAATAATGTTCCCTTAGCAAAGTTCCTCGCGAAGATTGGAACTTCATTACAGGAAGATAAATCCCGTGGAGGTGGTGAGAATACCATGTTGGTTACTAATCAGACTCAAGCAATTGCAGAAATCGACAAGATGAAATCTGATCCCAACTTTATGAAACTGCTTGGTGATCGCATGCAACCTGGACATGACGCTGCAGTTGCTCGTTGGAAGCAATTATTTGATACTGCTTATCCAGGTAAGCAAGATTAATAATCCTGCAAAATAGTTATTTACAACGTAATCACCATGTGATATGGTGATTACGTTCGGCAAGATAATCAATTGTGACCTTGCCAGCTACGGCAGCAAGCCGACGGTAGTGGCCGATCCCACAAGCGAGATCCGAGAGGGCAACCTTCGCTGACGCAGAATGTCAGTAAATGTTTTCTCAATATGAGTTTTCAAATCGATACAGCGCTAGTTCAGGCTTATCGTGCGAACATTGAGATCAAATTCCAGCAAGCTGGATCTCGTATGCGACCATACGTCCGTAACGAGACTCAACATGCAGAATATGAGTTCTATGATCGCATCGGCCCGACGGATGCTGTGGAAGTCGTTAATCGACACAGTGACACTCCCCTAATCTCGACGGTTCATGACCGCCGACGCGTTAATCTACGTGACTTCGATTGGGCGGATTTGATCGACAATAAGGACAAGCTGCGAATGCTTGCTGATCCAACCTCATCCTATGTAACCAATGCGGTGTATGCCCTTGGTCGCGCACAGGATGATGTGTTGATTCAAGCAGCATTTGGAACGGCCTATTCTGGGTTCAACGGTGCAACAACTGTATCATTCCCTTCTACTTCTCAAGTAGCAGTGAATTACGTGGAAGCAGGTACTGCAGCGAACAACAACTTGACCATTGGTAAGTTGCGTCGAGTTCGTTACTTGCTGGATAAGGCAGAAGCTACTATTGACATGGGTGCAGATCTATGTGCAGTAGTTGATCCTTCTCAAATCCAATCACTGTTGCGAACTACTGAAGTTAGCAATGCGGACTATAATACTGTGCGGGCACTTGTCAATGGTGAGATTGACACCTTCATGGGATTCAAGTTCGTGAAGAGCAATCGTCTTACGGTTGCAAGCAATATTCGCTCGACCATCTTCTTTGAACGTCAAGGACTTCTCCTTGCCACTGCTCAAGAGATCATGGTTGATGTTGGTCCTCGACGCGACAAGCGTAATAGTGTTCAGGTTTACGTCTGTGGATCCTTTGGCGCATCCCGTATGTGGGAGGAAAAGGTGCTGCAGGTTAGTTGCGACGAAACCACGTAAAATATGGCTCTCACATATCGCATCGAGATTCAACCGGTTTCTCCCGGATTATCTGAGGAAGGTGATGCTATCACCTATTACCAATCGATCACTGACATTGTTCAGTCGAATCCTGAGGTTCCGACAAAGACAGTTGTTCGTTGCTCGGCTGCTCAGATTCAGGGAATCATGCGGTATATTGGCATCATCCGGTTTGGTGCTAATACTGCCGCAGTTGAAACCGCAATTGCTGGCGCACTACCATGAAAAACATCGACAATATCAAGTTCGCGAGACAGTTCGCGAAGCAACTTCGAGCTGCACACCGTCGGGTGGCTGCTTATCGGGCCGATGCTCCTCCGGGATTTGATCCCCAGGCAGCGGCAACAGTTCTAACTGGCTATGGTGTTGAGGGAACGGTCATTAGTTCAACTCCCTCTACTTACGCTCCACTCAAACCTGATCAGTTCATGGGTCGGTTGCGTATTGCCACCTTCAGTAAGTTGTGGGCAACTGAAGCAGCAGGAACTAACATTGGACTCACAGTCATTCCCAAGGGAGCTCGTGTCATCTCTGGAATGGTTCAGGTAAGTTCAACAACTGGTTCAGCAACCATTGCAATCGGTGTTGCCGGTTATGATGGTTCTGGATTTATTGATAGTGCAAATTCTGTGTCTGATAATACAGGATTCTTTCTTGCTGCTCAAACAATCACAACTACTGCTCAGGTTCCTCTTGCAGCGACAATCGCAATTAATTCGCTGTATGAGACCTCGAAACAATTGTGGTTGACAGCTACTACGGCTGCTGCCGCAATGGCGGGTCAAACCATGACTGGTTGGATCGTTTACGTGTTGGATTAGGGTTGGGAACATGGCGTCCGGGAGTTACGGTTTCTCCCGGACGCCTCCTTGAATTATGGGTTCACAAATTGATTTATTCAATCGAGCACTTGGGTATATCGGAACCCGCTCAATTCAAGCTTTTTCTGACAATACCAAAGAAGCAAGTCTTTGTCGTCAGAACTATGATTTATGTCGTAGGGTAGTTCTTCGAATGTTTCCCTGGCGGTTTGCCTCTTCTCGTGCAGTCCTTTCCACTCCTAATGCTAATCCAGTGGCATTTGAATGGACTTATGCTTATGACCTTCCTTCAGATTTCGTGCGAGTAATTACTGTGGGGAATGCGATTGATGTCTTCAATCCAGATATTTATTGGATTCGTGAGGGCGAACAGATTCTTACTGATGAGACAATTCTTTACATGAGATATGTCTATGACTACAATGACGTGGATACTTTCGACCCAATCTTCTTTGAGTCCCTCGCGCTCTACCTTGCTTGGTCAATCTGTTACTCAGTGACTGGATCTGATACCAAGGTGAAATCAGTTTGGGATGACTTCCAAAAGATCATCAAGACTGGAAAATTCGTGGATTCCACAGAGCATCCATGGCAATCACTAGATGCAGATATGTGGATCAATTCTCGCGTGGGGCCGAACCAAGGTTTCGTGAGAGACCCACAAACGTAATATGCCAAGGGCAAATGTCATACAGACCAATTTCACGTCAGGTGAGATCTCACCTCGCCTATATGGTCGTGTTGACATCACCAAGTATTTCAATGGTGCACAATCATTAAAGAACATGATTGTTCGCCCGCAAGGCGGAATCACTCGTCGTAATGGGACTTACTTCTTAGGATTTGCAAATAATGAGGCGAACAAGGTCACAGTTCGTCGATTTGTCCCAAATCAGAATGAGTCTTTCTGGATTGAGTTTGGGCAAGGTTATGCAAGAGTTTGGTCTGGAATTTCTGTGGTTCAAACAGTAAATGGATGTCCATGGACTGGAGCACAGTGCCCTGCTCTGAGATTTACTCAGTCTGCTGATACACTCTACATTGCCCATCCTGCACTTCCTCCAATGATGATCCAGCGGATCAGTGGGACATGGACATTTAACTATTATGGATTCTTCGATGGACCATATCTTGATTTTGATAAGTCAGGAACAAGGATAAGTTACACATCCACGGGTGATTCCATTAACCTGTATTCCAAATCTGGTAGTCTTTGGATTGGTGGTGATGTAGGAACTTACATCCCATACTATGACGGCAACGTGATCAAGTTAGCACAGATTACTGCCTTGATTAGTGGGACACAAGTTCAATGCACCCCACTCGATAACACGATCTATCCTGCACCATCAGTCCAACTGGTCATGAGTGGATCGAATGTTGTTGCAAGTCTCTCCGGGGTTTTCCAACCAGGATATAATAATGCTTATATCCGATTAACTGATGGAACTTGGAGATTAACTACTGCAGCAGGATTTGTTAATGACACGCATTTCACTTGCACTAGTGCTTCCGCATTAACACTCGCTTCCAGTCATGATCCTGGAACATATGTCTGGGATGGTAAACGTAATGTGACTGGAGTATTGACTGCATCATCTGGAATCTTTTCTTCAGCAGATACAAATCCTGCTCGTTGGATCAGACTTTATTTTGGTTCTGCAATTGTTGCATGCCAAGTGAGTGCATATACTAGTGCAACACAAGTAAGTGTGACTGTGAGAACAGATATTGGAAGCGTGACAGTGCCACGGAGTGAGTATGATCAGGGACTCTACTATAATGGTGGAACAGCTGATGCTTTTCGACTTGGGCAGTGGAATGCTGCACTTGGATATCCCTCAGTAGTTTGCCTCCATGAGCAACGACTTATTTGGGGGAATAGTTCTAGTTTTCCAACTAATTTATGGTTTTCACAAGCTGGTGATTACCTGAATCATGGTCCAAGTGAGTTTGATTCTTCAGTAAATGATACTGATGCAATCAACTACGTTATTGCATCTAGTGCAGTAAATCCCATTACATGGCTTGAGTCTGGACCACAGTTACTAATTGGAACAATCGGAGCTGAATACCTCTGTCGAGCTCAGAATCTCGGTCAACCGATTACACCAACAAGTATTGATGTCAAGATCCAAACTGGATTTGGTTCTGTTCAAACTGAGGCAGGTCAACGAATTGGCAACACAGTGCTATTTCTCCAGCGCGGTGGGAATCGCGTGCGTGAAATGATTTATGACTTCACGATTGATGCATATACGTCACATGAGTCATCGATCCTGAGTGAACATATCTTAAGATGGCGACTTGGCGGGCAAACCTTTACTATTCAACATGAGCCAATCTCGATCATCTGGTTCACCACAGGTAATGGAGAACTTGTGGGAATGACTTATGATCGTGATCAGGAGATTGTTGCTTTCCATACCCATCAACTTGGTGGGTTGAATGTTCGTGTAGAATCCATTACATCAGTTCCAACTCCAGCAGGAACAGAACTTGTGATAATGGTGGTTCAACGCACAATCAACGGTTTCGTCCGCAGAACCCTGGAATACTTTTATCCAGAACTTGAGCCAGCAACTGGACTTACTCCAAGTGGTCAATTCTTCACTGACTGTTCTCGAGTCCTCACTCCAGCTGATGGGACTTACGGAGTATGGCAAGATCTTACCCATCTTATCGGTGACACGGTGAAAATACTTGCCGACGGTGTTTATGTTGGTACTGCAGTAGTTCAGAATTCTTTTGGGACCGGAGTGATTACACTCCCAAATGGTCTTACTGCGAGCACCGTGATAGCCGGTTATGGCAATCGCGCGTTGGTGACTACGATCGATTATGAAGGTGGATCAGGTGCAGGAACATCTCAAGGTAAAAAGAAACGTATTTCCCAGATTGATTTGCGTCTCAATAATACTTATGTCAATTTCAGTTATGGTGAAGATACAACCAAGTTTCTGACTGAGAACCAACCTCAGACGTGGTTCACGGGGGATTATCGTATATCCTTGGATGATGGATACGATAATGGTGCAACATTAACGATTTTCCAAGATATGCCAGTTCCATTGAGTATTGTAGCATTAATGCCAATGTTGAATACCTACGAATGAACATCGCACGCATAATTCACTTTAGTCCGGCACTCATGAGCGAGATCCAAGAACTTGGAGAAGAACTCTATATTGCTCATCGTCTTCCTGGAAACTTCTGTGTTGGTCATTTTTCCAATTCATGGAATGAACTCTTGAGAATGGGGATTGCTAGCGTGTGGTTGGCAACAGATGATGAGGGATTATTGAGTGGTGGACTTGGGATGATCTTACACCCTGACCTTGCATCTGGAATTACTACTGCTGCAGAAGGATTTTGGTTCATTAAGATGAGTGCTCGATCAAGTATGTGTGGTGCTCGATTAATTGAGACTATGCTTGCTTGGGCAAATGATCTTGGAGTAAAGCAGGTTGTAGTGTCTCATATGAATAGTGTGAAAACTGCTAGTTCATATTTAATCAATAATGGTTTTCGTGCAATCGAAACAGTTTATATGAAGGAGTTATGAATGAGAATCTTTTCAATGAATGCCTCAAACAGGCAAAACAAATTGTCCAGTCCTATCGGGATGAAGCTAACGGGGATCCGCAAAATTATGTCGCAGCTGCAATCCTCGCGGTCGTTGGCGCTTTGGCTGGTGCTGGAGTTGGAGCTTACTCTGCGGTTCAGGCTGGTCAAGCGCAGAAAGCCTCCGCTGACTTTAATGCCAAAGTCGCGTCAAATAATGCTTCAGCACAAGCACAACAAGCCCAAGCTGATGCTGCCAGAATCTCCGACAGGAATCGTCGAGCAGTGGCTGCTCAACGGGCCGAGTTTCTCAAATCGGGTGGTTCCTACTCTGGATCCGCAGATGACCTCTTGCTCGACTCCTCCACTCAGGGAGAATTGGATATTGCTTCCAGGATATACACTGGACAGATCGGTGCAGGGGCGCAATCTGCGGATGCGGCTTTAAACAAGTTTCGTGGATCCACAGCAATGGATGCTGCAGGACTTTCTGCTACTGGAACTGCCTTAAGCGGATTATCCACAGCAACAAACTACTACTCCAGGAATCCAACATTCAGGAATTATTCATCCGGGGCAACTGATTAATATGTCATTCCGAACTATACTTTCTGAACAACCTGTTAATACAGGCTCTACTGGCCCGCAATCAACTCCGGATGATTTAGGAGGACTTGGCGCAGCAGGACTTGCTCGTCTTGCTCAGGGACTTGATCATAGTGGTGCTGAAATGTCTTCAATGGCAACAGTGCTTAAAGACAGACAGCAACAGAAAGATCTTGCGTGGGTTTCTGGTCAACTTGCCCAGGAGAAAATGACCACGAATACATGGATGTCTAATCCTGAGAATCATACAAAAGAAACCTTTGCTGATGATACTCGGGCATTCATGAATGATCGTTTAACTCAGGCATCTCAACTTGCCCCAAATGAACGTGCCGCTAATTTGTTCAAACGACATTTCGAAGCATTCATGGCAGATCGTCATGAAAGTGCTTTATTAACTGGTGAGAAGAATCGGTTAAACGATACTGTTTTAGGATTTCAGAAACAGACTGATAGTGCCATTGCTGGTTATCGTGCTGCTCGAGATATACCAAATGTAGATGCTGGGCAAGATCTAATTAATTCCTTGAATCTCACTCGCAATGCGATTCAAAAGTCTCTTGGTATGACAATGCCAGGAACTGCTGAACATCTTCAAGATCGTGCATTAATCAATGCCGCATATGCAACGATGAATGATTCTCCCGCACTTGCACGGAAGATTACTATGATGTCTGATACGATGGATGAACATACCCGTCACACCATCTTAGATCATATTGATTCAGCCGAACGTTCATTGCATGTAGCAGATCAAATTCAATTTGAGAAAGTTCGCGCTGACGCAATAGCCTCCGTGAAACTCGATAAGTCACAGGATAAAATTGGCTTAGATAAATATCAATTAATATATCCCCGTGACAAGGCGCTTGCGCTAAAGGCCAGAGATGATGCCCAAATTGACACATATAATCAAGTCAATTCAATCATTGATCGTATTTCTCCATTAGCACCATCTGAACAACAAAGAGAAGTTAGTAAATTTGCTGCTAATGCAAAAACAGATCAAGATCTTGATGTATTGCAAGATCTTACTCAGAAGGTAAAACAATCTGCACTTCTTGAAGAACGTAATCGAGTATCATGGTTACAACAAAACAACCCAGCAGTAAAGCAAGCTTTGGATTCTGCTATTGCTTCTACTGATAATGACCGAATGGGAGCACTTACTCGATTGTATGATGTAACTATGCGTTATCAAGGAGCTCCTCCTCCTGATGCTAATGAAGATGAACGTCGTCAGTATCTTAATCGTCCAACCAATGATTTGCACTTGATGACGCAGGAAGAAGCCGAACAGAATGCGGCGATGATTAATAAAGGAACTCCGCAAGAAATGCTTAAAAACATTCAGCAAGTTCTCTCCAAATACCCTGGAGAAAAATATCAAAATGTCGCTTTCAATGATATGGTAAACCTTCCTAAAGGAGGTAATTCCATTAAACAAGAATACCAACTTGCTTATCTTAATTCCAGTGCACATTGGGTGGATGAGTATCTTGGCGCCATCAAAGGTTCTGATTCAATCAAAAATATGACTGGTGATAAGATTCGAGATTTCGAACAATCACTTGATACTGATCCTTTGTGGAGAGCTTTTTCACATTCAATGCTTGGTGATAATTATCAGCGAGCAGATGAGGTTGCTGGATTTCGAAATGGTATTCTTGCTTATGCTCATGCCAGAGCAACCACTAAGAATGAAGGAGCTCCCGCATCTATTAAAGCAGCAACAAAGATGCTAATTGGATCTGAACTTGGATTTGCAAATGTCAATGGTCAAACATTGATGATTCCTCGAGATGCAGGTCAAGGAAAACCTTATCGCACTGACCAAGACATTGAAACTTTGGGGGAGAGACTTCGACTTTCTCTTCAGCTCGTTGACCCTCGGCAGGTTAAATGGTCCGATGAGCAGGGTAGGAGTCTCTTCCCTGCTATTGAAAAAGCAGGAACTGATAAAGTAAAGATTCAGCAACTTCGGGATCTAATTACCTCAAAAGGATTCTTTCAAAATAGTGCTGATGGTAAATCTCTTTCTCTTTACTTAACTGATAATGGAAAACTTCCATTCCAAGTAAGAGATTCTCATAATCAAGCATTTACCATTAATTTGGATGATCTTGCACAAACTAAACTATTTAATGAATACCACACTTTTTCAGGAATGCCAATTGCATCAACTCCTGGAATAGTATCTCCTAATTCCATTGAATCTCGTGGATTCTGGCCTTGGTGGCCGTTTCATACAGAGAAAAAGGAAATTCGTTATCCAATTGGAGATCTTAACGATACTAACTGGCCAGTTCACTCTGACTTAATTAAGCATGGATCTAAAGTAGGATTAGATCCAAACTTCAAATTTCAACCCTCATCTGGAATTAATACTCCACCTGATGATCGATGAGTAACTTTGCTTTTAGTCAAGTTGAACCAAGAACTTCTGGTCAAGTAGATCAGATTCAACTTCCTCTTTGGGATTATCTTGGAGCATCCTTCGGACAAGGATGGCACGATTCTGCTCTTAATTCCATTATGCGAATGGATGAGCAGCATACTGCTGCAAATGATGATTCTACTCCATTAGATCCAGATACAGCTAATGCAAATTATGGAATTCCGGGTCATTTGAAATTTGATCGAATGACAAATGTTTCTGAAGCACAATTGCTTAATCAACGCAAGAAGGCAGAGATGGATCGAAATTACTTCTTGGCGAATGGAGCAAGTGCAATGCGATTTATTCCTGGAATGGCAGCCAGTATGTTGGGAGGGATGAGTAATCCGGTCGATCTCTCACTACTGTTTATTCCCATTGTAGGTGAAGAAAAACTTGGTCTTGCTGCTTCACGAGCAGGAAAAGGAGTTTTACGATCAGGATTAATCACATCTGCTGATTTAGGAAGAATGGGAATTCCTGCACCTAAAGTAGCAGGGGCAATGATTCAGGGAACCGTAGGTCAAGCGATCTATGAAATCCCTAATATGATTGCTTCTCATATGGATCAAGCAGAATATACCAAAGAACAGTTCATGACAAATGTTCTTATGGGAGGAGCATTTGCAGGTGTTCTTCATTCTGTTCTTGCTGCTGCTGCTCGTCTTCATGAGAAACTTGCCCAATCTACTAAAGAGGCAATGATCAAGGAGGCGATGAATAATTTCCTCTCTGGTAAGGAAACTGATCTTGGAGATTTTACTAAAATCGATCCAAATGTGATTCGAGATCAAGCAATTGAAGATCACATGAGTGCAGTTGTGGAAGCATATTC
>Ga0075017_100001307_pt1 | contig 15077 bp, 10 predicted proteins | sample AleBraG_ABR_2012_FD_71475 | JGI IMG/M metagenome (GOLD analysis project Ga0075017, IMG submission 71475) | Freshwater sediment microbial communities in response to fracking from Pennsylvania, USA - Alex Branch Run_MetaG_ABR_2012 | ecosystem: Environmental > Aquatic > Freshwater > Creek >... | reverse complement strand
ATTCCCGCTCCGCATGTCGATCTGCTCGCTCCCGGCGCCCCAATAACTCCCCAGCGGACGCAGTCCCACCTCGCGCGGGTCGATGTTCCCTGCCGCCGGCGTCGTCACATTCACCGTCACAATCGAGCTGTTCCAGTGGTAGTCCACCGCCTGAAGCGTGTACGTGTACATGGTGTTGGCGGAAACGTTCGGGTCCGTAAAATCCGGCGTAGTCGAGCTCCCAATGTAAACCGGCGAACCGCCCGAAACGCTTCGCGAGAGCTGGTAAGCAAACAGGCCGATCCCGTTGGCGTCGTCCAACACGCCCTGCCATTGCAGATCCACCCGCGTGGGAAACGACGATGTGCCTACGGTAGCCGGGCTGATGCCGCCGGGCGCCACCGTGTCCAACCTGCCCAGTTGAACCTGCGAAATCGTATTGCCGCTGGGCGCCGATGCCACGCTGATGCCGGCAGCGCCGGAAGTAATGGACGTGTCTGTGGTGGCCAGGTAGTCCACGTTGTCAATATAGACGACGATGGTGCCGCCATTGAGCATGACCGCACGCACGACCATTCCGTTATGACAGGGGATATAGGCGGCATTTAGCCCCGTCGCCGTACCGGAGACGATCTTGTATTCCGCTACGGTTGCCGAGCACACGCCGTTGGTGAAGGTGACGTTGGCGATCTGGATGGAATAGAAGGTGCCGGTGGCGGACGATGTGCCCAGGCTAGCGTTGCTGGAGGCATGCAGCAACGCGCTATACATGCCGCCGGATTGTGTGAGGCTCAGCGTCATCTTGACCTCATAGCTCGACCCGGTAGGGGATGAGACTGTGGAAACCAAACCACTGGAACCTGTGGAGGTGAACCCGCCGGAGGTGAAGGTGGTGGTTCCGTTCTGCGTCCAGTTGCCGCTGCCGCTGGTCAGCGCATCGGTGTAGTAGTAAGAATAAGCCCCGAAAGCCGGGAGGGCCGTAGCCAGTAAGAAGAAAGCAGCTTTTTTCATGGTGGGCCTCCCGCTACATCACGCGAACGCGGAAGCGATTGATATCGAAGTTTTTCTTGAGGAGTTTGAACGCGGCTGTAATGTCTGCGAAATCGTCACGCCCCCTGACGAAGGTTTGGAGCACAACCCTCGGATGTTCAATCACTTGGCAGAAATTGACCTCCCGCAGTCCGAAAGAAACTTCCGCCGGTGATACCGGTTTTTCATCCGCCCTGGTGGGCGCCGCGCAGTGGCGCCGTGGTGGATCACGGCATTTTGCAAACTCGATTTCCCTCCATATCAACCACTTACCGCAATCTATGCCCAAGCGCGGCCGGCTTGCGCGCTACCTTGAAATCAGATGACCAGCATGCGCCCAAAATCCGATCGCTCCGCCCGTCCCATTACCCGTCACAAGCCGACACCACATCACCACGAATTCACCCCGAAATACCTCCAAATGACGCCGGAAAACTGTCAATTCTTTACCCGCCAAACTCGACCCATCGCCAACGCTCCGGCTGAAAACATTCCACTTATCCACCCGTCTACCCTCAATTCGAGCAAACGAACCCAAGCCAAAACCAAAAAATGTGAAAATGAGCAATCGAACCTAGTCCCATTTCCGGACAGTCCCTTTCGCAGCAACCTATCCATGATGCCGGCCGAACAGCAACGTCTCCTCGAAACCGCCCGCCGCGATAAACATTGGCGATGCTGGGGACCCGATCTCGCCGAACGCTCCTGGGGCGTCCCGCGCGAAGACTACAGCCCCAACGGCGCCGCTTGGGATTCCTTTACCTTTGACGATGCCCATGTGCGCGCCTGTCGCTGGACCGGGCGCGTTCCGCGCGAAGGCCGGCGGCGGGAACTCGCAGGCGCAGATGGTTCGATTCTTTACCGGAGTTCCACCCCGATTGTCCTCGCAATGTCTTTCATGGACAATGCGCTGGACCGCACGGAAGCGGCGGATAGCTGTTTGAATGATGTAATCGCCGCCTGTCCGGAGATGGCGATGGCTTCGCTGCACGCGACGGGACATCGCGCATACATCCACCAGTTCGATCGTGAAATTCCAGGCCAGGGGCAAGAGGCGCTAGGCTCTTTTCACGGATTGGAAACACCCTACGTTTTTGGAACGTTGCGCCGTTCTCACCGATCGACTCACGTCTTTCTGAGATCGTCCAGAGGCATTGAAGCTCCGGGCGCACAGCCGGCCGGCATACTGCGATGTGGGATTTCGGTCATCTGAAGCAACGTCTGACGTCCATGAATCCATGACAGAAATGTCGTTATGGAATGCCAAGGACATGGCTAGAAGTATTCCTTGGCATCCACACCACAACCCCCGAAGCGGGAGTCCTTGGTGGACGCAACCGATCAGGAAATCCCTAGCGTCTGCCGTCAATGGTGCCCAAACTTCCACTGCTAAAATTGTGGTTGATGCGTTCTCTTGCTGTCTTCATCGTTGCCGCACTCGCCGCGGCGAATCCCCTCCCGCAGTTGAGCGAGTTGCAGAAAGCGCGGGACCGGCAGGACCGGGCGGGATTGGAGAAGATGCTGGCGGATGCCCGCGTTGCCGCGGGCCCACTGGGCGGCGACGCGGAAGCGCAATACAAGTTGGCTTTGACCGCCTCCTTCGCGGCGGAGGTCGCGGTTGAGCTTCGAGATAAATTGGGCGCCAAGGCCGACGCCGACATCGGCATCCCGGCCGCCGAGAAGGCGGTGGAACTGAAACCCAATACCGGCGAGTATCACCGCATCCTGGGCACTCTCTGTGGGCAGATGATCTCGAGCAACGGCCTGGCCGGTCTCAAGTATGGCAAGTGCGCATTGAGCTCCGTCAACAAGGCGATCGAGCTGGAGCCGAAGTCTTCAGAAGCCTATGTCAGCCACGGCGTGGGCAACTACTACTTGCCGTCGGCGCTGGGCGGCGGTGTCGATCTGGCCATTCAGGATTTTCAAAAAGCGATTGAGCTCGATCCCAAATCGGCGGAACCGTATGTATGGCTGGGCGTGGCGCTGCGCAAAAGCAACCGCAACGCGGAGGCGCACAAGGCTCTGGAAAAGGCCTTACAACTGAACCCCAACCGGCTCTGGGCCAAACAGCAGTTGGAAAAGACGCCCGCTCAGTAGGCTCGAGTCACTGCAGGTCCCCCAGAAACACGTTGCCCTTGGTCTCATTGAATTCATACAGCAGCCGCTTGCCATCCGGCGACCACTCGGGATAACGCAGGAACATCCGCAGCGGCAAATTATCTGTCAACTTTTGGAGTTTGCGGGTTGTGCGGGAGACCCAGTACAAGGCCCAGCCGTCGCCCTGCCAACCGGCAACCAGTATCTTGTCACTGTCCGGAGACCAACCGCCGCCGAACCAAGACCCAGGCTCGTTCCAGACCACCTTCAATTCGCCTCCCGCGGACGGCATGACGGCGAGCCCGGTACTTTCCGGTTTTTCCACCTGCACACTTAGCCATTTACTATCGCGGCTGAAATGGCCGTAGCCGGACGGCGTTGAGCCGGACGTCATTTGCGTGAGTTGGCCGGTCTTCAGATTGATCTTTTTCAGGTGCATAACGGGTTCGGAGCCATCGTGAAATACGACTTCGGCCCCATCCGGAGACAAATGCGGTTGGTCAATGCCACCAGAGACCGAGCGCGCATGAACCAGACCATCTGCCAGCGAAACTACCGCGAATTCCTTGTCGGTTGGCGACTTCGCGAAGATCATCAACACAGATCTTCCATCCGGGAAGAACTGGGGGAAAAACTGAGGATAGGTACCCGGACCGATGGGTACGGGCGGCGTACCGTCCAGTTTATCCAGCCAACTCGAGGCCATGCGACCCTTGGGCCAACGCGTGTAAACAATGCTGCGGCTGTCGGGCGACCATTTCCCCTGTGAGTAACGATAGCTGGTCTCGTGCGCCACGGAGACCGGAGCGGAACCGTCGGGCCGGTCGCCCTTCATGCCGAGCACGAGAAGCTTACTCTGCGCAACAGTCGCGCTATAGGCGATGCGCCGCCCATCCGGAGCAAGGGAAAGATCGCGCGGCACACCCAGGCTCGGTTGAAAGACTGGTTCGGGCTCGCCCTCCGGGACTAAGGTGGACCGGTTCAACCGCAGCATCAGAATACCAATGTTCCCGTTTAACTGAGAACTGACATAGTACATCCTGGCGCTATCGCTGGAAAACGTGGCGCTGCCCAGAGTCGAGCCACGAGGCCGCTCAAAACGTTTTTGCAGCTTTCCGTCTGGCAGGTGATATGTCCACAGGCTCGGTTGGCGACCGACATAGTTCACAAAGCGGACCTCGTTTCCGTCGGAGCTCCAACTCGGAAACGTCTGTCCCCCCGGCGGGTTGTTGGGCGACGTAATTTGGCGCGGAGTTCCGCCGTCGGCCGAGACCGTCCAAAGCGATGTGTCGGCAGGCCAGTAGTAATCGGTGGTGGCAAGGGAAGGCTTTTGATGGGACTCAAACACGATGGTTTGCCCATTCGGTGACCAAACGGGGCGCGCGCCCATCTCCGTTAGCCGCCGGATGGGTCCACCGAGAGCCGGCAGGCGAAAGATGCCTTTCTGCTTGGCGGAGCTATACGCGATGGACCGGCCATCGGGTGAGAAGGTGGGGAACATATTCTGGTTCCCGTCGCTGGTGAGTTGAAGTTCTCGAGCGCCGGTTTCAAGCGAACGCACGTAGATCTCGAAGGAGCCCGAACGATCCGACGAATAGGCCAGCAGGTTTCCATCTGGCGAGAAAGTGGCATTCACCTCCAGCCCATCGCCTGAGGAAAACTGCGAAGTATTGGAAAAGGTGAGGGTGAGCGGGACCTGTGGCGCCCGGCGGCTGGTGGTGACCCAGCCCGCTGCCAACAAGGCGAGCACTGCCAGCGCCACTGCGGTCCAGCGCCATTTCCCCGTTGGCTGAACTGCTCCCGGGGCTGCGGGCGCGCTGACCGGGTTGAGGTCGCACTCCGCCAGAAAGCGGTATCCGATGGTCGGTACGGTTTCGATGTAGCGGGGCTCCTTAGGATCGTCGCCCAGCGCCTTTCGAATTTGGGTAACGGCGCGAGTGAGAGCGTTGTCGGTGACGAAACTATCGGGCCAAACCGCGGTCAGAATCTCCTCTTTGGACACTGCCCGCCCCCGATTCTCAATCAGAAACTGAAGCAGCCGAAAAGATTTCGGCTCCAGCGCCCGAACTTCGCCGTTGACGCTAAGTCGCACATTCGAAACGTCCACGTCGACGCCATCAAACCGGTATCGCACCTTACCCGTGACCATCAGGATTCCCTCACAAGCACTCATGAGAACATCCGCTCTCCATCACGACTTGCGACCCCAGGTTGCCCTACTGTGTTCGCATGCGATCGTTTACAGCGGCTGCTTTTCTGATTATAGGCACGTTGGATGTCTCTGCGGGAACTGGAATCAAGCTCACGGTCAGGGACGGGCGGCCACTGATCGAGGGAGTATACGCGAATGGCCACGGTCCTTATCGCTTTCTACTGGATACGGGGGCCGAGACCAATCAGATTCATGCGCGGCTGGCGCGATCCATCGGACTGGAACCGAGTTACCGCGTTCAACTGGCGACTGCGGCCGGTGTGACGGAGGTGGCGGGCGGCAACGGGGCCTCGATTCAGATGGGGTCCGTGACGTCATCGGACCAGGAATTCCTGTTCACAGATTTGGCTAGCCTTCGCGAATGGTCGCCGGATGTCCAGGGCGTGCTGGGACAGGCGTTTCTGGCCAAGTTCGATTACCTGCTGGACCTGCACCGGAAACGCTTGGTTCTGGGCGGCGGAGAATTTGAGGGTGCTAGGGTGCCAATGGAGCAGTTTTCCGGCCGCCTGGCGGTATTCACCAGCCTTGGCCATCTGGTTTTGGATTCGGGCTCGAACCGACTGGTCCTCTTCCGCAATGATGGCCGGGCAACCAAGGAACTGGCGCGGACCGCGGCAGGCTTTCTCCCGGCTCGGGTAGTGAGAAAGGAGACCCTGGTCGTCGAGGGTCAAACTTATGCAATCGGAGAGGCCGTGGCGCTTCCCCGCCCGGCGCAAACGCCAGAGGATGGGCTCCTTGCGGCCAGCCTGTTTCGCGCGATTTACGTCTGCAATTCAGGAAAGTATATGATTCTGAATCCGCGCTGAGAATTCGCGCGGGCACAGCGAAGGCTACCTCAAGCGGGCTCCCGACGCGGATGGGTCGAGCTTCCGGCCTGAGAACTAGCGCGCCAAGTCGATACCGAGCTTCTTGAGCTCTTCGGCGTAGTAGCGGCGGTGCAGCAAATCCCACTCTTCGCTGCCTTCGGGAATCTCTTTTTTCTGCGTGCGGATCTTAGTGCGCGCCGCGCGGTCCACTCGTTCTTCCACCGCCAGCAGCTCGGTGATGTGCTTCACGATCTCCAGCCGGACTTCATTGGGATCTTTCTTCAGCCGGAACTGGCGCGCCTTGCGCAGCGACGCCACCAGCTTGTGGGAAATGTCGTTGATCTTGTCGCGCGACAGTTTCATGTGGTCGCCGGTGTCCCGGCCGGCGGCGCGAATCACTTTGCGTTGCGAAATCAGCGTGTTCTTAATGCGGCGAAACATCTCCTGATACGAGACGCCTTCTTTGCGCATATACTCGCTGTACTGGTCGAGCAGATCGCGAACCTCGTCGTTGAGTTTGTCTTCCACCGCCAACTCGGCGTCAATCGCTTGCGCTATAAACTCGGCCGCGGTGGCCGGATCGGCAGTCTCAATCAGTTGTGGCGAGGTCCTTTTGACGATCTGTCTGGACAGATAGGCGATGAACTCTTTACTCAGCAGCATGTATCAGAATTGTGATTTTTTCCAAGCGAAGAACCAGCACCTTAAATGCCAACCCCTCAAATGAGTGTAGCGTACTCGTTTGGCTCAGTTAGCCGCGTCGCCCCGGTGGTTGTCCAAAAATTCCTGGTCCACGGGTTTCCGGCCGGCGAACCCTTCGTCTACTCCATGCCAAAATTGGATGCCGTGCTCACCCAACTTCCAGCAGAGATACACCTCGCGGCCGTGCAATCGGGTTGGAAAGTCGATCAGCCCTTTGTCGAGATCCTTGATGAGGCAGCCAAATCCTTGAATCCGATCGACTGCTGATTTGAGTTCGCCGGCGCTGGCATCGCGTTGCCGCTGAGTGTCGATGAAAAACGCTCGATCGAGTTGCACCCCGCCACTGATGGTGACATGCCGCCGCACCTCTTGCAGCCGGCCCTCAAAGTGCTGATACTCCGCCTTCCTCTGAATCGCATCTTCCATCGCCGGCGCAACTTCCTCCAGCAACCGTTCCGCCTCTGCCTTGGTGAAGAATCTCGCCATGCTGGGCGGACCGCGCTAGACGCCGGATACCTGGACGGCGAGCGAACGGCTGCGCGGACCATCGAACTCGGCGAATATGATGCTCTGCCAGGTGCCCAAAAGAACGCTCGCGTTGCGAACTTGCAAGCTCAGCGTCTGACCCATCAGCATGCCCCGCATATGCGAGTCGGCATTTTTCCGCTCGCAATCGGAATACGCCGGGTCGTTATGGCGATAGTACTGGTTACGCTCCACCACTTGATCGAAGAAGCTACGGACGTCGTGCAGCAGCGCGTCCTGCCATTCATTGATGAAGATCGCGGAGGTCGTGTGCAGAGACTGTAGATGCACAATGCCATCGCGCACCCCGCTGCGGCGGACAATCTCATTGATGCGCTCGGTGATATTCAAGAGTTGCATCCGGTCATTGGTAATCCAGTCGACAATCCGGCTGACAACTTTGTAGCTGCCTTGTGTGCTGGATTGCGAAGCAACCACATCTTGTCCGGTTAGCGGCTCGAGGATCTGGATTTTAGGTGTACTCATGCCCTTCCTTGATTTATCAGATACATCATCCGGGCGGAAAGATGGAAATCAAATGGACCCCGGTAACGTCCACGATTATAACAACGCACCAGGTGAGCCCTGGGTTGCTATAATTCACTTGAACAGTCATTGTTGATGGACAAACACCGCTTAGCTCGGTTCGCATTGATCTTGTTGGTCCTGCTGACCAGTGTAGGTCTATCTGCGTCAACGCTGCTGGGTTCGCATCAGCATGCGTCCTGTACGCGCAGTTGCGATCTCTGTTTGGTTGGGCATATGCCCTGGACCGGGCCCGTAGCCCAGGCTGAGCATGCGGCCCCAATCTTACAGGAATGGCGGCAAGTTGGAGAACGTCCGGTTCTGACCTCAGAGGCGGACCTCCCCGCCACGTCCTCGCGCGCTCCTCCCGCACTCTAGATCCCTTTTGCCTCGGTTCACAAGGCCGGTTTGATGATAGGAGGTTGGAGTGCATAAGCGAGCAGTCATTTTTTTTGTAACTTTTTGGGCGGTTGTTGTCCATGCCGAGCCAAGTCCACAAGCCACAGTGGGCGCCGGGACGTTGGAAATTACGGTTACCGATCCACAACAGGCTGCCATTCCGGGAGCTACGGTCACGATTTCCAACAAGGTAAGTGGTTTTACCAAGACCGCATCGACAGAGCAGACCGGCGTGGCCCGTTTTGCCGGCGTCCCTCCCAACCCCTATCACGTCGACATTAGCGCCAATGGTTTTGAGACCATGCAGAAGGACGTAGAGGTTCGCTCGACGGTGCCGGTAACGCTGGCCGTGGCTCTGAATATCGCCAGTGGAAATACAACTGTGGAAGTGCACGCCGATAACAGCGATGTCGTCGAGAATGTTCCCACGGCTCATACCGACATCGATGCCAGCCTGATCGCTCGATTGCCGTCGCAAAGCGCCGGGCAAGGAATAACCGATTTGATCACGATGTCGGTGCCGGGGATGGTGGGCGATTCCAATGGCCAGGTTCATCCAGCGGGCGACCACGCCGAGATGCAGTATTCCTTTGACAATCAACCCATCGCCGACCAGCAGAACAAGCAGGCATCCAATCAGATGCCGGTAAACGCGATTCAATCGTTTGAAGCGATCGCGGGCGCGCCGCCGGCCGAATACGGGGGCAAGGCAGCGCTGGTCGTTAACACGATCACAAAATCGGGCCTGGGCGTTCAACGGCCAACCGGGCAATTGGACACCTTCTACGGATCGTTCGGTACGGTTGGGGAGAATTTCAATATCGCCGCGGGTACTGCCTCGTTTGGCAATTTCTTAGCGGCCAACATCTCGCGTTCCGGCCGGTATCTGGACAGTCCCGAGTTCTCCCCCTTGCACGATCGCGGCAACAATCAGCAGCTTTTCGACCGGATCGACTGGCAAGCGGACCAGAACGACTCCCTTCATTTAAATTTGTTTGCCGCCCGCACCTGGTTTCAGATCCCCAATACCTATGATCAGGCTTCCGCCGGACAGGACCAACGGCAGCAGTTGCGCAGTTACAACATAGCTCCCGCTTGGACGCGCCTGCTGAGCCCAACTACGGTGCTTACGTTGAATGCTTTCTTCCGGCGCGATGAAGTGCAATACTTTCCCAGCGGTAATCCCTTCGCCGATTCGCCTGCCACCATCTCGCAGTATCGAACCTTGGGCAATCTCGGGCTCAAAGGCGACGTGTCCTATGTGCGCGGCCATCACAATGTGAAAGCCGGCTTCGACATCGAGCACGATTTCCTCAGTGAGCGCTTTTCGCTGGGCATCACGGATCCGGCGTTTAACGCTCCGTGCTTGTCGTTGGCCGCCAACGGCGCATGTCTCACGCCGAATCCCGATTTTCAGCCGGGCTTATTTCCGTACGATCTGACCCGAGGCGGCGCCGCCCTCAATTTCCGCGGACACACCGATATCAAGCAATACGGTTTTTTTGTCCAGGACAATATCACGCTGGGCAGCTTCACCTTCGCTCTCGGCGTCCGCGGCGATATCTATCGCGGTTTGTCCAGCGACGCAACGGTGGAACCACGTATCGGGATCTCTTACCTCTACAAGCCCACAGCGACCGTGCTACGGGTCTCGTACTCCCGCTTTTTCGAAACTCCCTACAACGAGAATCTTGTACTGTCTAGTTCCACGGGCGTGGGCGGGTTGTCGGCGGCCAGCCTGGGCGCTTTTGGATCGGGTCAACTCACACCCGGAAGACGCAATCAATACCAGGCGGGTGTGGAGCAAGGGTTGTTCAAGGTGCTCACCATAGATGCCGGATACTTCTGGAAGTACACCACCCGCGCTTATGACTTCGACACGTTGTTCAACACTCCGATCACGTTTCCCATCGAATGGCGGAAATCGAAGGTCGACGGAGTTTCGGTTCGCCTGAATCTTGCCAATACGCATGGGTTCAGTGCCTATACGGTGCTAGGACATACGCGTGCCCGGTTCTTTGGACCGGAGATCGGCGGTCTGATCTTCAATTCGCCCATCAATACGGGAGCGTTTCGTATCGATCACGATCAGGCGCTGGAACAGACCACCAACTTGCACTATCAGTTCAAAAAGACCGGCCCGTGGATCTCTTTCACTTGGCGCTACGACAGCGGGCTGGTGGCGGGTAGCGTGACCAGTCTGGCAGACGCGCTGGCGCTGACTGCGGATGAGCAGCAGGCCATCGGTTTCCACTGCGGCGGCGTGTACGCGACGCTGAATAGTCCCATCACGTCCTGCGGCGGTTCCAATTACGGGGCCACCAGACTCAAAATTCCGGCGCCGGGCACATACAACCCTGACACCAATCCGCCGCGCATCGCACCCAGGAATGTTTTGGACGTCGCGGTGGGAACCGACAATCTGTATCACACCGACCGGATCCGCTGGACGCTGCAACTGCAGGCCACCAATCTCACCAACCAGGATTCGTTGTATAACTTCCTCTCTACTTTTAGCGGCACACATTTCGTGGAGCCGCGGGCCTACCGAGTGGAGCTGGGAATGGTGTTCTAAGGTTTTTCGTGGGCATCAGTGCCGCCGCTAACATGACCACTTTTCCCTTTCTGCTCCAAGTCGCTGAAGAATTTCCGGAAAAGCTGATTGTAGTCCAAATGCACTTTTTTCCAGACCTGCTGAATCGAGTGAGCGCTGGCCCAGCGCTCGAAGACTCTCATCCAGCCGCCGTTTGCGGGGTTATCGCGATTATTGGCTGATTCCAGATGGAAATCGGACCACACGTTTTCCATCAACTGAAGCAACTCGAGAATGTAGAAGAATGCTTTCCGTTCGACCGCCTGTGTACGCGAAACAGCATCCCCTGTTGCCTGCGGCGCCGACTTCCCGAGCACGTCGGCATCGAGGAATCGAAGGTCCGTATCCGTGTTTAGTCGATTCATCAGCGCCGAGTATTCTTCGGCGTGTTTCGTCGCCACTCCAGCAGGGAGATTGGCAGGCGCGTACCAAAATGCTTCCAGCCCTTTAAACAAATGCTTTAGCGCCGTCGGCGGATCTTGCTCGGCGGCTGGAACTTGCGCTTTTGGAACGTTCTCAAATGCGGATTCCACCACGTGTAGGCCCAGCCGGCGATAGCTCTCAAATTGGGACTCCGTGAAGAACTGATTCATGGTTGATTCTTGCGGAAACAGAGAGTGGGAGGCTTTGTACTGCTTGACGTCTTCCGGTTCATCGCCTGTCAGACCTGATTTTAGGTAGAGAATCCAACCTCGGACGTCTTTCCCCTCCCCCAGAGCCGGATAGGTAATTCGGCCCACAACGCAATGGGCTTTGGCCGGTCCATCGGCGCCGCACAGCCGATCGATATCGATATCGATTTCCACGCCGAAATCAGCACGGCATTTCCGGGCGGCGCCACCCAGCGATTCAAATGTATACTTGGCGTCTTCTTCGCCATCCCCAATGATGATATAGCGGCAGCGCCGGCGCACCAATTCATATAGACCCAGATTCTCGAAATGGCCGCCATCGGAAAGATTCACATATTTGCTGCGTCCGGTGGTTTGCCCGAGGAGTTCCCAGATCAGCCATAGCAAGCCGTAAAGAGGGCCGGGCCTCGTGCTGGGAGTGAGGCCTTCCAGAAACGATTTGGTTACGCGTGGGTTGCCAACCCACCACCCCAGTCGCACGTTGAAGATGGTCAGCAGAAACGCTATCGGCGCGGATGTATGATAGCCCCAATTGGGATTGGCGGCAGCCCCGGAAATACCCATCGCGGTTCCAATACCCGGGCCAGAGGTGTTGAAGAAACCCTTGGTCGAACAATAGCCGTCCAGGCTCAGTCCGGGACTCGTTTGCGCTTCCTCCCGGTCCTCTTTTGACAAACGGGGACGAAACCCACAATAGAGGGGCGTAAACACGAACGAGTCGCCCTTGCGTTCCTGCGTCGCCAGTTCGGTACCAGCGTTGAGATTCAGCGTGGCATTTACGATGGCATACGGACCGTTGTACGGTAAAGCGGGCTTCTTGATATGGCTTGGTTCTTCCGCCACCCAAGGAACCAACTTAGCTATCGGAAAATCATCGTCGGGGTCAAATCCTGTGAAATGGTTCGGTTCTCGGACCTTTGCGTTGCCCGCCCCCAGGTAGCATCGTACCAGGCGATTCTTGTAGAAATGGTGCAGTGAGAATTCGTTGATGTTGAAGCGAAGCCGAAGCAATACCGTCATTGAACCCAGAAACAACAGGAAGTAGAAGCTGGTTCCCGGTAGACCATCGTGATCCATTACGGATTGATAACTATAGACAAACGGATCAAGCTTGGCGAACCAGGAACTGAACACGCCGGCCTTGTCTTTGTCGCAGCAAACTACGATCGCTGCACCCGGTACCTTTGGTGCCTCGATCGCGGGCTTTTTTGACAAGCTCTGCAGGTTGCCATGTGTCACGGTCCATCCCAGGCCGAAGTGGCACGCTCCGGAAATCAGGGTGAGCAAGCCAACCATGAATACGGTTGGCGCGATATTAGCTGCCAACTCGAAAACCTTGCTTTTCCCTGTTTGATCCGATACGCCGCTGGTTTTTGAACTCACTCCAGAGCCGAGTCCAAGCGCCGAACTTCCCAGCCACGCGGCAATCGCGGCAAGCGCCGCACCGCCATATTTGATGCCAAAGGCGGAGAGGGCATAAGGAGCATAAAATGCGATGAATAGAAACGCCAGCCAAGCTGAGCAGACCATCAGGCCAATTGCTCCGATGCGCGCAAGCCACTCCCGGCACGCGTCCGGGAAATCAGCCCCCATCAGCCCAATGTGAAACGAAACACCCATGATGAACACGAGAACGATCAAAGGCGGACCCCAGATGACGGCCACCCATTGCCCTGGATATCGCTCAATAAAAGCGAGGACGGCCCACAGCAATTCGCCGGTCGCCCACCCCGCCAGGATCGGCATCCAAAGCAGGTGAAGAACCGCCAGCCCGCTGCGTTCCGGCGAGTGCGTTTTTACGAAACACTCTGGAAAGCCGCCCAATAGTTGCAGAAAGAAATGCAGCACTATAAGGCATACAAATAGGGTCCAAACCACCCAGTCGCCAGTGAGGTTGATCCCCGACTGCGGGGCGAGTTTGGGGTGAACGCAGAAGAAAAGTAGACCGGCCAGCAGCATCCCGCCCGCGGTCGGGGCTGCATATCGCCGAACTGGTCTCATTCCCGAGAACTCCTGCTTGACGATACGACTCAGGTTGGCTGCGGCATTTAAAACGGCAACAAGGAGCGCAAAAAGGGCGGAGATGGCCAGGGCCCATTGGCCACATTCCGAAGGAATCCGCTTGGCGTACGCTCCGCCAAGCAAAGCTCCAAAAGTCAGAGAGGCCAGGAACGGAATCAGGATCAGCCAGTTTAGCCCCATATTTCGCATCCAGATCGTGAAAATGACCCAGAAATCGGCAGTGAAGAGGCCAAACTTCGGCGCGAGGTAGTTACTGTACTTGCGCAAGAACGTCACCGGATCGTCCTCAGCTGGCCCAGGTTTCGGCTTCAAAGTGGGATTCAGGCGAATACCGGTTTCGCCCGGATTTCCTCCGTCCTTGCGGAGGATTACCCCGTGCAGCCAAGTTCCGATGTACCCTCCACCAGAGACGGTTGACAAATAGTCGATGTATGGTAACCAACCTTGAGTCGCCAACCCCTGCAGAATTCCGAGGTTGAAAGTCGCGCTCCGGATCCCTCCTCCGGAGAGGCCTACTCCGAGGGACTTGAAGTCGTCCGCTTGCTTGTTGGCGCTGTTCTCTTGAGCCTCGCTGCCGGAGGCGGGCGGGGGCGCGGCGGTAGCTCCGCCTGAACGCGTCGATTCCCCATCCTTCCAGTGGGGGAAGATCGCGACCCGGCGCTTTCGCAAAGCGTCCAATTCGCCCAGTAATACCTTCCCAAATGACGCCGTTTCGTGGGGCATATCCATTCCCTATTTGCCGGTTACGGTTAGCTGTGCCGGACCGCTGCTGCCAGCGTTACTTTTGACGTTCAAGACATAGGTGCCCGGCGCGAGACTTGCGGGAACCGTGAATGACAGATGACATGCGTCGGTGGCCGTTACATTTTGGGAGGCCAAACTGGTTACCGAGGGCCCGCTGGTGAGGCTGACCGCTGCGGAGCTATCCAGGTTAACGAAACCACTGCCGCGCAGGGATTCGGTTGCGCCCTGCTGGACGCTGCTCGAGGTGAGCACGAAGATCTGAGGCGCCGCCGCCGCTGTGGCCGGACAAGCAGCCCCGCTCACGTTTAGCGTTTGGCCCGCGCTGGTTCCGGCACGATTGGCAATCGTTACGGTGTAGGTCCCATCGGCCGCCGTCAGAGGAACCTTAAAGGTAATATGCGTCGTTAAGTCGATGGCCAGGTCCTTACCGTCAATATCGAAGTTGGTGTTGCCGTCCACTACGTGGACCGTAAGAACTGAATCGGCCGGGACATAGACAAATTCGGTACCGGTAACACCGACCGAATCTCCGGGGCCGGCTGTGGCCGGATCCAGTGCCGTAATTTTGGGCGCAGCGACCAGGTAGTGCACCGGATAGGTGAGAACGTTGCTGGTTAAGGTTTTATTGGTGGAGTTTGTTTTTTCGACCGTAAAATCGATGTTGGTGTTGAGCGGAATGGTTTTCGTGAGAGTATTAATCAGTTCATAAGTAAGCAGACATCAGGCAGCCGCATATCGAGTTTCATCCAATTGAAAGAAAGAGCGAATGATTTTCGGTTGGCGCTGCAAACTGTGAAGCCGGCTCTTGGCCC
>Ga0075017_100001306_pt1 | contig 15086 bp, 11 predicted proteins | sample AleBraG_ABR_2012_FD_71475 | JGI IMG/M metagenome (GOLD analysis project Ga0075017, IMG submission 71475) | Freshwater sediment microbial communities in response to fracking from Pennsylvania, USA - Alex Branch Run_MetaG_ABR_2012 | ecosystem: Environmental > Aquatic > Freshwater > Creek >... | reverse complement strand
GCAGCCGACGCGATGCGGCTCCTGGAACACGTGGCGGTTCAGGGCATAAAGTTTCCCGGTCCGCTGATCATGCTGTCGAAGGTAATGTTCACGCTGGAAGGAATACTGGGTGACATGCTCGGCGCCGACGCCGACATTGGCTTCACCATCGCGCGCCATGTAGCTCTGCACTGGCTCTCGCATCGTTCAGAGTTCCGCTCGCCGCTCAGAAAACGCGATTGGATGACACTGCAGTGCAGCGCGTTACTCTTTCCAGGGCGATGGGGAATTCGGTGGCAGCAGACGATGTTGGATCGCTGGTTGACGGATAAGCCAGCAGCGCCTGCCACCACCTGAACGCGGCAGCGAACACCAGTTAAGCGTAGCTCACACCGCGTTTGAATTCAGACCGCGACCGCTCTAGCCCGCTTTGTGCGAGGGTGCTTCGCGTGGACAGCCACTTTCGGTTTGTGCGGCTTGACCAGCGAGCCGATCAGTGACTTCTCCATCTGGAAGAAGTTCTTCACTTCCTGGCCGGTCAGGTTGGCTACCGGCAGCAGTTGCGATGGCGAGATCATCTCCATCGACCGCGTGCCCAGATCGAGACTCACGTTCATCTGCTGACCGATGACGTCGAGCAACCGCTTCTGTGCCTCAATAAATGCGTTGCCCGCTTCGCGCGCCAGTTGCGCCAGCTCCGTCTTCTTCACCGGCTTTGCTTCGTGAGCGTGCTTCCCGCTGGTCGCTCGCGCGGTCTCTTGCGCGATCACATCGAGGAACTTCTTCTGGGCCCGCGTGAAGGTTTCGACGCCCTCGCGGGCGAACTCCACCAGATGCCTGGAGTGATCATTGTTCCCCGCCTTGGTCGCTTCGACCCATTCCAGGGTCTGCTTGCTGGTGGTGGTCAGCAGTTCCTGCTGCAGACCAATGACCGTATCCAGGCTGCGCCGGACGAGGTCGGTCATCACGACCCCGGGAAGGAAGTTGCCAATTCTCTGCTTGAACCCGTTGAGAAGAATTTCGTTTTCCTGTTGAGCAAGAGTAAGAAGTGTGCGTTGCGCTTCCACCAAACTGGATGTTCCTTCCACGGCCATCTCGGCAAGAAGGTCCAGCGGGGAATGTCCATTGCTGCTTCTGGGATGAGTTCGCATAAACCGCCTCCATTGCTGCATTGCAGCATTCACCTGAAATATAGGAGCTCGGCCCAGTTCAGTCAATGCTCGTTCACCGCATTGTGCTTCGCGTCAATATGCAGCGTGATCGCAGTCACTTGAGCCTTCGGACCGACCGACGCAAGCTAGTCCGAGGCAACTGCCGTGGAAAAACTCCCAGAGGTCGAGACCGCGAAGGCGCTGATGAACGAGGCCATGAGCTGGTCGGTAATGAAATGGCTGCGCGAAAAGAAGAGGGTGCGAAAAACCGCAGACCAGGCGAATGCTGCCTTAGATCAATTGAGCGAATCAGTCAAGCAGCGCTGGCCACCGTCCGTCCGGACTGCCTATGAGGCGCTACGAGCCAAGACCGCTTCCGGCACCGCGAGCCGACGGCCTCAAGCAGAACAGACGCCTGGAGGCGATCCGCAGGTGGCGGCCTTGGCCAAAAAGCTCAGGCAAGCCGACGACGAAGCTTACCGCGCCCGGATGCAGGCCGAAGAGACGTTCGATGAAGCGGAACGGGTACTGAGCACCAGCATGGCCCGCGAAGGTTGCGGGAAAGCCATCCGCTCCTGGGACCTGCACGAGAGGGCGATCCGCCAGGCGGAGGAAGTCCGCCATGCCTTCAAGCCGTAATCCGCACGATCTAGGATCACACCCCCCTGTGATCCTGATCGTCGTCTTTTCCCATCCTCCACGCTAGCCTGAGGCGTTTCCTTTGAGGCGCCCGGAATGCGCGAGACCGTCCAGCGGCTGTGGCCGGAAATCGACTGGATCCAAGATCCCCAACTGCGAGAGCAAGTCATCCAGACATGGATCAAAGCCCTCGAGCGCAGCCCGCTGCGTGCGGACGATCTGAATCGCATTCCCTTTACGCTGCTGATCCCAAATTGCCCTATCACTTTTATGGAGCATAAGCGCTGTGTGGTCCACATCGCGCGCGAAAGCGCTAAGGCGATGCAGGCATTTATGGGACGTGCATTGCCGGTAGAAATGGATACGGTGATCGCGGGCGCAATCCTGGCGGACGTCGGCAAATTGCTGGAATACGAGCTTGCCCCCGACGGGAAGAGCCGTCAAAGCGAGCGCGGCGAAGCCCTGCGGCATCCTTTCACCGGCGTCGCGCTGGCCCTCGAGTGCGGAGTGCCCGATGCCGTCTGCCACATCATCGCCGCTCACGCTGCTGAAGGAGATCTGGTAAAGAGGACGACCGAGGCGTTTATCGTCCACCACGCCGACTTCATGGCGTTCTTGCCCTTCAAGAATCCGAAGAACCTCAAAGCAAGCGCTGGTAAGTGAGCGCTATGAAGGAGAAGGTCCGTGTCCGAAATTGCATCGAAAGAAACCGTAACGGCAAAGATGGCGCGTTGGGCCGCGGACTTGCGATTTGAGCAAATCTCCGCGGACGCCGTGTATCAGGCCAAGCGCTTCCTGCTCGACTCGCTGGGCTGCGCTCTCGGCGGATTCCAGCAGCATGACGTGAAGATCGCGCTGGCGGTATTGGACGAAATTGCTGGCGCCGGATCGGCAACGGTCATCGGCACTGGAGAGCGGATCGATCCCGTGTCCGCATCGCTGGCCAATGCGCTGATGATTCGCTGCATGGACTACAACGACATCTACTGGAAGCAGGATCCGTCGCATCCTTCGGACATCTTTCCTGCGGCCCTGGCATGCTGTGAGCGCGCTCGCAGCGACGGCAAGGAGTTAATCGCCGGTCTGGTGCTCGGCCACGAGTTCGAGATGCGATTTTGCGAGGCAGCTTTTCCCGGAATTCGAGAGCGTGGCTGGCATCATGCAACCCTGACGGCTTTCGTCTCGCCGTTGGTAGCCGGACGCGCTCTACACCTCTCCTGGGAACAGATCCAGCACGCGACCGGCATCTCGGCCAGCCGCCATTGCACGCTGGGCGCCGTTACCGCCGGCAAACTCACCATGATGAAGAACACCGTCGACCCCATGGCGACACAGAGTGGCGTACTGGCGGCACTACTGGCCGAGAAAGGCTATTCCGGTCCGGAACATGTGATCGATGGCAAGGAAGGACTGACGCACGTCTTCGGCCCAGAGTGGAAGCTCGCTGTGCTCACCGAAGGCCTCGGCGAAACGTGGCGGATTACGCGCTGCGGGATGAAGGCATTTCCGACCGAAGCTTTGACCCACACTCCCATTTCCGCGGTACTCGACCTGGTCAAGACCAATGACTTGCACCCGGACCAGGTGCAAAGCGTTCAGATACGCTCGCTGGCGCGGGCGGCGGATATTCTCTCCGACCCGAGCAAGTACGATCCACGTACTAAGGAGACCGCCGATCATTCCTTGCCTTATGTGATCGCAGCCGCGCTGGTTGACCGGAAAGTTACTCCCGCCCAATTCACCATGGAAAAAATCATGGAGCCGAAGATTCGCGAGCAACTGAATAAGGTTGAAGTCGTCGCAGATCCCGACATCGAGAAGGTATTCCCGGCTCTACAGAGGGTCATTGTGCACATCACTACGAAAGATGGACGTTGTTTGGACAAACAACTGGACTATCCCAAAGGCGATCCGCGGAATCCGCTCAGCGATCAGGAAATCGAGGAGAAGTTCACGGCACTGGCGGATGGTGTACTGACCCCGGCGGCGCAGAAACGAGTCAAGGAAGCTGTGTGGAACCTGGAGCGCGTCCGTTCCGTGAGCGAACTGATGGCATTGATGGAAGCGGATGTTCGCGGGGCAAGACAGGCGAAGTCTAAAGACAAGACGCGGCCTAGCAACAAGAGCAATCAGAAGAGTCGCAAGCCAGTGCTCGCTTAGCGCTCCGTCGAATCAAGGAATTGATATGCCCCAGACCATCGTAGAAAAAATTGCGCAAGCGCATCTCGCGGAAGGCCCGAACCGGCCATTGCGCGCCGGAGACTTCGTTTCCATTCGGCCGTTTCATGTGATGACGCATGACAACACCTCCGCGGTGATGAGCAAGTTCAAGGCGATCGGTGCGAAGAGAGTTTTCGATCCCCGGCAGTTGGTCTTCGCCCTCGACCACGACATCCAGAACCGAGAAGAATCCAATCTGAAGAAGTACCGCTCCATCGAAGCCTTCGCCGCCGAGCATGGCGTAGATTTTTATCCCGCGGGCGCCGGCATCGGTCACCAGATCATGGTCGAGCGCGGATACGTGGTGCCCGGATCGTTTGTCGTTGCGTCGGACTCTCACTCCAATATGTACGGAGCTCTTGGGGCGATCGGAACCCCAATTGTGCGCACGGATGCCGCCGCTGTGTGGGCCGTGGGTGAATTCTGGTGGCAGATTCCGCGAACGGTGCAGGTTGTCCTCGAAGGAAAGCTACCGGAAGGCGCGACTGGCAAAGACGTCATCATTACACTGTGCGGGCTCTACAACCACGATGAAGTGCTGAACGCAGCGATTGAATTCTCCGGTTCCGGCGTCGCGGGCCTCTCGATGGATGCCCGCTTTTCCATCTCGAACATGAGCACGGAGTGGGGGCCGATCGTCGGCTGGTTTCCGGTGGACGGGGTAACCATCCGCTATTTGTGCGAGGTACAGCAGCGCCTGCAAGGCATCGCGATCGAGCGCTTCAGTAAAAGAGACATCGACCGATGGGCCACGAATCCGCCATCTCCCGATGCTGAGGCGCAATACGCGGCTCGCATCGTACTCGACCTCAGTCAGGTTGCGCCGCATATCTCCGGCCCAGACACCGTGCAGACGATGCAATCGCTGGCTGCCATTGAGAAAAAGCGGGTTGCGATCCAGAAGGCCTACCTGGTCTCGTGCGCAAATTCGCGGGTGGAAGATCTGGAGGCTGCCGCCAAGGTGTTACGCGGGAAACAGGTCGCGCCCACTGTGAAATTTTACGTAGGTGCAGCCAGCGCCTGGGTGCAACGCGAGGCAGAAAATCGCGGCGCCTGGCAGACGTTAATCGATGCCGGAGCGATTCCGCTTCCCCCGAGTTGCGGACCGTGCATCGGGCTGGGAACTGGGCTGCTGGAGAAAGGCGAGGTCGGCATCTCCGCTACCAATCGTAATTTCAAGGGCCGCATGGGATCGCGCGAGGCGAAATGCTACCTGGCGAGTCCGGAGGTGGTGGCTGCATCGGCGATCGCGGGCTACATTGCAGGACCGCACCCGAATGCAGAAACTTCGCCGGAGCGACATTACAGCGAGCTTCCCGTGGATCGCCAATCTGCCGAGCGGGTCGAGATTCTGCCCGGATTTCCGGAACGCATTCAAGGACGTCTCGTTTTCATGCCGCAAGACAACGTTAATACCGACGCCATCTACAGCAAAGACCACACGTATCGCGATGACATGACGCCCGCGATGATGGCGAAGGTAGTGATGGAAAACTACGATCCTGAATTCGCCGCGCGCACGCAAGCCGGGGATGTTGTCGTAGGAGGATTCAACTTCGGCACCGGATCAAGCCGTGAGCAGGCGGTCACTTGCCTTAAGGCTAAGGGCATTCGGCTGGTGATCGCGGCCAGCTTTTCTCAAACCTACCTGCGCAATGCCTACAATAACGGCTTCCTCTGCATTGAGGTTCCAGCGCTGGTGAAGCGCCTGCGCGAACAATTCGAAGAGAAGGGCACCGCACAGGAAAGGACGTTAATTCCCGGCGCCGATGTGGCCATCGATTTCACCACGGGAACTCTTGTCTGGGGCGATGAGAGTTTTGCATTCCCGCCGCTGGGCAGCGTGCCGCAGTCGCTAGTCATTGCGGGTGGCGCGGAGAATGTGATCACAAGAAGATTAGGACTGAATACTCACGACGAAAACCCCCAACCCGTCGTTATCTCAGGAGACTAGTGATGGCAAAACATACCGTAGTAACCATGCCCGGAGATGGAATCGGCAATCAGGTTCTGCCGGAGGCTTTGCGCTTGCTGGACGCAGCCGGATTCGATGCGGATTACATCCATGCCGACATCGGCTGGGATTGCTGGTGCCGCAAGGGCAATGCGTTGCCCCGCAGTACCGTTGATTTGCTCGCCAAGTACAAGCTTGGACTATTTGGCGCCATCACCTCCAAACCAAAGAAAGAGGCCGAGGCCGGACTCGCCCCGGAGTTGAAGGGCAAGGGCTATACATATTTCAGCCCGATCGTCACCATGCGGCAGAGGTTCAACCTGCACACCTGCATACGCCCCTGCATTTCGTTTCCCGGCAATCCGCTGAACTTCATTCGCAAGAATCCCGTTGGCGGGTTCGAGGAACCGTTCGTCAATGTCGTAGTCTTCCGCCAGAACACCGAGGGACTCTACGCTGGAGTGGAGTGGACGAATCCGCCCGAGCAGATGCGAGCCGCGTTGGAGACGCACCCCAAGTTTAAGCCCTTCGCCGCGGTGCCGGGGCGGGACCTGGCAATCTCGGTGCGGATCGTTACCCGCGGTGCGGCACACTGCATCTGCAAAGCGGCGTTCGAATGGGCGAAGAAGTACAGCTACAAATCGGTGACCATTTGCGAGAAGCCTAACGTGCTGCGTGAAACTTCGGGATTAATGGAAGACGAAGCGAAGGCTGTGGCAAGAGAGTATCCCGATATCGAACTATGGTCGACGAATATCGACGCGCAGACGATGTGGCTGACCAAGAATCCGGAAGAGTACGGAGTAGTGGTAGCGTCGAACCTGTTCGGGGACGTGATTTCGGATGCTTTTGCCGGGCTGATCGGCGGTCTGGGCTTTGCCGCATCCGGCAACATCGGGGATGAAGTTGCGGTGTTCGAGCCCACGCATGGGTCCGCGCCAAAATATGCCGAACTCGATCCACCAATCGTGAATCCGATTGCCATGTTTCTCTCTGCGGTGATGATGTTGGAGCACATCGGTGAGATCGGCAAAGCCCGCCGCATTCGCGAGGCAATTGCCGCCGTGGTCAAAGAAGGCAAGGTGCGGACCTACGACATGATGCGCATCCCCGGTGGGCCAAAGGCGATCAGCCAGGGTGCGGCGACCACCATTCAGATGACCGACGCCGTTCTGTCCAAGCTCGAAGAACAGGCAAAGGCCAGTGATCCCGTGAGTGAGCGGGCGGAATTCGCAGGAGCGCGCGGCGCAAGGTGATGGAATGACGGTAGCCACGGAGATGCGCATCGGTGAGGCCGGACACTGCGGGCCGGAAATCCGCTCCGATCTGCATGTGCGAATCGAACCGCGCGAGAGCGGGCGAATCGAGATCGAACTCGATTCGCGCGTCAAGCCCTATTACGGCGAAGCGATCCGAAGGCAAGCTGAAGAAGTGCTGGAAGCACTTGGAGTGCGGCACGCGCTGGTCCAGATTCACGACGAAGGCGCGCTGCCCTTCGTAATCTCGGCCCGCATTGAGGCCGCCGCCCGCCGCGCGGGGCTGGGCGAGGGCACCCGCGTGCTTCCCGGCCAGATCGCATTGCCCAATCCGTCCGCTCGTGATCGCTGGCGGCGCTCACGACTCTACGTTCCGGGCAGCGAGCCGAAATATTTGATCAACGCGGCGCTGCATGGAGCCGACGCGATCATCCTCGATCTGGAAGACTCGGTTCATCCGGCAGAGAAAGATGCGGCCCGGTTGCTGGTGCGCAATGCCCTGCGCGCGGTCGACTTTCTGGGCTGCGAGCGCATGGTAAGAATCAATCAACTACCCTGGGGGCTCGAAGACTTGAATGAGGTCGTTCCTGAATCGCCGGACGTGATTCTCATTCCAAAAGTTGAGAGTCCAAAGCAGATCGTCGAGGTCGACCATCGCATTGCAGCCATCAAAGCTGACTACGGCATCACGCGCCCGATCTGGATCATGCCGATTTTGGAGTCAGCGCTCGGCATCGAGAATGCGTTTGCCGTCGCCACGGCCAGCGAAAACATCGTGGCAGTCACCATCGGACTGGAAGACTACACCGCCGATCTCGGCGTGGTGAAGACCGCAACTGGAGCCGAATCTCTTTTCGCGCGACAGCGCGTGGTGAACGCCGCTCGTGCCGCCGGATTGCAGGCCATCGACTCCGTATTCGGCGACGTCGGCGACGTGGATGGACTGCGCGCATGGGGACTGAATTCCCGCGCCCTCGGATTCGGGGGCATGGGCTGCGTTCATCCGCTGCAAATCCCTGTAATTCATGAAGCGTTTTCTCCTACGTCCGAGGAAGTCGAGAAGGCCAGAAAAATTGTTGCGGCTTACCACGAGGCACAAGAAAAAGGGCTGGGAGTAGTGAGCCTGGGTTCAAAGATGATCGATCCTCCGGTCGTGCAACGTGCGCTGAAGTTAATTGCACGCGCCCAAGACATGAAACTAGCGGAGTGAAGGTAGCCTGATAAGGAGCTATAGATGGCAATTCTTTCCCATGCCGCGATGATCGCAAACGCCGCCGGAAGGATATTTCCGGAGGTGGTGAACGGCTGCCGGCAGACTCCTTATTTGGGCGTGGGGAAATATCGGCCGAGCGGGAGCAAAGCTGCTCCTCCGATCTGCACCGCCGCAGACTATCCCGCAAGCGGAGACAAGCGCGTTGGCGATCTTGAAACTGCGCTGCGCCGATGCGGCTTGCGCGACGGCATGGTGATCTCGTCGCACCACCATCTTCGGGATGGCGACCGCGTCGCCTTGCTGGCTCTTGAAGCCGCGGCGCGGATTGGAGTGAAGGACCTGATGTGGTTCCCGAGCGCGTCGTTTCCTTCTCAGAAGAGCGCCATCGATCTGATGGAAGCGGGAGTGATCGACCACATCGAAGGCAGCATGAACGGCCCGCTCGGTGACTATTGCACGCAAGGAAAGATGCGCGGCATGGGCGTGCTGCGATCTCACGGCGGTCGCTGGCAGGCCATTCAGGATGGCGAAGTGCACATCGACGTTGCCGTGATCGCTGCACCTGCTGCCGATCCCTTCGGCAACTGCGATGGATCGCACGGAAAATCCGCCTGCGGCTCGCTGGGCTTTGCCCTTGCAGACTCGATCCATGCAGACCACGTAATTGCGGTGACCGACAATCTGGTTCCGTTCCCGTGCATCCCGTGGCAGATTCAAGGCAATAATGTCGACTATGTCGTCGAAGTCGAATCCATCGGGGATCCATCGAAAATAGTTTCCGGCACGACGCAAATCACGCGCTCTCCGGACCGGCTGCGGATTGCCGAGTTTGTGGCGCGATTTCTTCGCGATGCCGGCATCATGCGCAACGGCTTCTCGTTTCAAGCCGGCGCGGGAGGAATTGCCCTGGCCTTCGTCAGCTATCTCAAGCAGATGATGAGGCAGGCTGGCGTAAAGGCGCGCTTCGTTCGCGGCGGCTCAACCAAATATCTGGTCGAGCTGTTAGAGGAAGGCCTTACCGATTACATTCTCGACGGACAAACCTTCGATCTCGACGGCGTGCGTTCGCTGGCCAATAGTCCGCGCCATGTAGCGACGTCTCCCTTCACGTCGTATAACTACCACGGCAAGGGAAATTTCGCATCGATGATAGACGCAGTCGTGCTCGGCGCAACCGAAGTCGACGTCCACTTTAACGCCAACGTTGTCACCCATTCCGACGGTCGCCTTCTCCATGGCATCGGGGGCTGGCAGAACTGCCTGGCCGCCGGATGCACAATCCTCGCCGTACCCTCGTTCCGCGATCGCATCCCTGTGATTGTCGACGAAGTCACGACGCTATGCGGTCCGGGCGAACTGATTGATGTGGTGGTAACCGAGCGTGGCATCGCGATCAACCCGCTTCGGCAGGACTTGCTCGCCGCTGCAAGAAGTTCCCAGCTGCCCATTCGCCCGCTGCAGGAAATCAAAGACGAGGTTGAGCGTATCTGTGGCGGCAAGCCCCAGCGGCCGCAGCGCGGAGATCGTCCTGTGGCCGTCGTGAAGTGGGTCGACGGCACTGTGCTCGATACCGTCTGGCAGATAATCTGACTACACGATCTCCAGCATCTCCTCTTCGACCGTATCCCTGGCCTGCGCAAGCAAACTCTCAAACTGCGCGTAGTCCAGGCAGATCGCGTGCTGGCCATAGCGTGCTTCCTTGCCGGTGACGTGCCAGTAAGGCATCCAGCAGAAACGCTGACCACGGCTGTTCTGCAGGACAACCAGAAACGGGTAGAAGGTCACCTCTTCTTCTTCCTCGCCCAGCCAGGACTCCAGTTTCTCGGGAAGAGAGGCGGACACGACTTTGAAATCTCCGTCGCCGCTGCCGAACTGAAAATCGAGAATCAAGCGCAACTCGCGGGGCCCGCCGCACGACGGACAGTCTTCCGGAGTGGTCCTCTGAAAATCGTAAAGAGTATCAAACAGCTTGTGATGCGTTGGTTGTTTCTTATGACACTGAATACAGAAGTAATATTGCGCGGCCATGTGACACCTGCCTTGTCTGCAGACCGTCTTTATTCCCGCTGGCCGTCTGCAGTGGTCTCGAGCAATTCTGACGTGGATTGTAGGGTAATTCCCCATTTCTGGAATGTGACGCGGCTCACACGAGAAACGAGCACGATGCATCGAGATTTTCCCTGTTTGGGGCGGAATTCAAGATACTGAGGCTGCGAGTGACCCGCATCACAGCGTGCGGCTTGCCTCCGGACTAGATTTGAATTGTGACATTGTCGTTGCCAGGTGGCTAGGAACTCTTCGGAGACTAAACAAATCGTGCTGGTTCTGCGAAAGGAGCGGCCATGCACACTGCGACTCAGGAATCTCTCCACGAGGCTGAGCGGGCCTACATCGATCAGGTTGTGACCAGCCGTACAGGACGTCCGGGAGCCTTGCTCGGCATCCTCGAATCGGTTCAGGAACATCACCCGCACAAATATCTTCCTCTCGAAACCCTGGAGTACATCGCGAAGCAGACCAAGATTCCGCTGTCGCGCATCTACAGCGTGGTTACCTTCTATGCTCTGTTCAATCTCGAACCGCAAGGCGACAACACGATCTGCATATGCCGCGGTACCGCCTGTCACACGCGGGGGTCGCGTAATCTTCTGCAGAGCGTTCGCTTAGAGCTCGGCCTCGGGCTCGAGGACGCCGACGAAAGTGGCGATACCGACAAGATTCTGCTGACCACCCCGGACCAGAAATACTCGGTTCGCACCGTGGCCTGTTTCGGACAGTGCGCTCTTGCGCCGGTGGTCGAAGTGAACCACCGCATCTGCGGCCACGTAAACGAACGCACCCTGCAGCGGGAAATTCGCGCCGTCGAGGGGGAGAGTGATTGATGCCTCGAATTCAGGACATTGGCGCCTTCAGTGCGGTGCGGGAAGCAGGCTTAGCGAAGCTGGTTTCGGCCACGCCGAGAATTGCGATCGGTATGGGGACGTGTGGCCGGGGCAACGGTGCGGAAGGCTTGTACCACGCCTTCGCCGAGGCCATTGATCGCAGCGGCATGCATGTCTCCTTAGCCGGTGTGGGCTGCTTTGGCGCTTGTTTTCAAGAGCCGCTGGCGAATATTCGACTGCCGGGCTTTCCCCTGGTCATCTTGCATCGGGTGCAAGCCAACCATGCCGAACGCATTCTGCATGATATTTCCAACGGAATGCTCACGCCCGATCTCATCTACTGCAAAGTCGAGGAGTGGGATCACATTACAGCGTCGGTGAGATATGGGCATGGTTATCCGGAAATTCCCTTGTGGAGTGATGTGCCGTTCTTCAAGGGCCAGAAGAAGATCGTTCTGCGTAATTGCGGCTTCATTAGTCCGGACGATATCGAGGAATACATCGCCATTGGCGGATACCAGGCGCTTTATAAGGTGCTCATCGAGGGGCGCCCGGAATCGGTCATCGAGCAGGTCAAAGCCTCCAAACTGCGCGGGCGCGGCGGCGCGGGATATCTGACTGGAAATAAATGGGAATTCATGGCCCGAGCTAAGGCCGATCAGAAGTACATTGTCTGCAATGCGGACGAAGGCGATCCCGGCGCCTACATGAATCGCAACGAGATCGAGAGCGATCCGCACTCCCTGCTCGAAGGGATGGGCATCGGCGCCTACGTCATGGGCGCGAGCAAGGGCATCATTTACATACGTGCCGAATATCCCCTGGCCGTGCATCGCCTGAACCGCGCGATCGAGCAAGCCCGGGAATATGGAATGTTGGGGGAGAACATTCTCGGCCGCGGCTTCAACTTTGATGTCGAGGTAGTAGAAGGTGCGGGAGCATTTGTCTGTGGCGAGGAAACTGCCTTAATCGCTTCGCTCGAAAGCCAGGCGGGACGCCCGCGGCCGCGGCCCCCATTTCCCGCACAAAAAGGCCTATGGGGATATCCCACCAATATCAACAACGTCGAGACCTGGTACAACATCGCGCCTATCGTTACCAAGGGTCCGGCCTGGTTCAGTGAAACCGGCAGCGCGAAGAGTTCGGGCACGAAAGTGTTCTCGCTGGTGGGAAAAATTAGCAACACCGGCCTGGTCGAAATGCCGCTGGGCACGCCGCTGAAGACTTTCATTTACGACATCGGGGAAGGCGGCATTGGCGGGCGCCAGATCAAGGCCGTGCAAACCGGCGGACCTTCCGGCGGCTGCATTCCACCTGAGATGTTCGGTACTCCGGTGGACTACGAAAGCCTCGCGCAACTGGGCTCCATCATGGGATCTGGCGGCATGGTCGTGATGGATGAAGATAACTGCATGGTCGACGTTGCACGCTACTTCGTAGAGTTCACCCACTCCGAGTCGTGCGGAAAATGCATTCCCTGCCGCGTCGGACTGAACAAGTCTTTACGCATTTTGAATCGCGTGACCGAAGGCGCAGGCACGATGCACCATCTGGAACTGCTGGATGAACTCGGCCGCTACATCCGTGAGTGTTCCTTGTGTGGCCTGGGGCAGAGCGCGCCCAACCCCGTTCTCACCAGCCTGCGCCATTTCCGCTCCGAGTTCGAGGACCACATCCTTTCGAGGCGATGCCAGGCAGGCGCATGCGAGGAGCTCGCGCTTTCCCCTTGTGAGAACAGTTGTCCATTGCACATGAATATTCCGCGCTTCCTGCAGCTCTATAAGGAAGATCGCTTGGAGGACGCCTTTGAAGCGGTGATCATGGACAATCCGCTGCCCTCCTCAACGGGACGCGTCTGCCAGCATCCCTGCGACACCCGTTGCCGCCGTCAGACCATCGACCAGCCGGTCAACATGCGGGAGGTGCATCGCTTCATTGCAGATTCGATTCTGCTCTCGGATCGCTATGAACACATGGTTCAGCGAATTCTGGCCCGCAGAAGGGAACCTACCGGACGGAAGATCGCCGTTGTGGGCTCCGGGCCTGCCGGGTTAACCGCGGCTTTCTACCTGGCGATGCTCGGCCATGATGTGAGCGTGTACGACTCAAAACCTCAAGCCGGTGGCATGTTGCGATTTGCATTACCCGAATATCGCTTGCCCAAGATGGCGCTGGAGCGTGAAATCGATTTGATTGAACGCCTCGGCGTGAAGTTCATCTTCAACACACGGGTCGGCACTGACATTCCGCTCAACGAGCTGGAAGACAGATTTGATTCCGTATTCATCTCCATCGGGACGTGGAAGGAATCGTGGATCTACCAGCCCGGTACCGAGTTGAAGGGCGTGTACGCGGCGCTGATGTTCCTGGAGGCAACCGCAAGCGGTAAAGATATGCCGATTGGGCGCAAAGTGGCGGTGATCGGCGGGGGAAACGCCGCCATCGACTCGGCTCGCACGGCGCTACGCAAAGGCGCTGAGGTCACCGTGTTTTACCGCCGCGAGCGGAAAGATATGCCTGCCATCGACGAAGAAACCCAGGCCGCCACCGACGAGGGAGCGAAGTTCGTATTTCTGGCCGCGCCGCACCGGGTCATCGGCGACTCGGCAGGCAAAGTGAAGGCGATTGAGATCGTAAAGACGCGGCTCGGCGAATACGACGTGTCAGGGCGAAGGAAGCCCATTGCGACCGACGAGATTCGCAGATACGAGTGTGATTCTGTCATCTTCGCTGTCGGGGAAAGCGTCGATCTGGATTTTGCCAAAGCCTCCGGCCTGAGTCTTAAGGAGAACGGAACGATCGAAGTCAACCGCTTCACGCTGGAAACCAGTCGCGCGCGATTCTATGCGGGCGGCGACGTTGTGACCGGCGCATCGAACGTGTCGAATGCCATGGCTTACGGCAAGCAGGCGGCCCGTAACATTGATCTGCAACTCATGGAAGCCAATCGATGGTCTACGATCCTGCCGCTCTACGATTACGGAGACGAAGTGCCCGCCGAGCCCAGCGCGAACCGCCGGCACGGCGGTCACGTGCTGCCCGCAAATGAGCGGGTGCGGTCGAATGCAGAAGTGGTCGCCGGATTTACCCATGAAGAAACGTTGGACGAGTCTTGCCGTTGCCTGCGCTGCGACATCAAGACCGCAAACGTAGGTTAGGAAGGAGCGCGTCTTTGCCGCAAAAGAAACTGTCAATCCGAATCGATGGCGAGCTGATCAGCGCCGTGGAGGGCCAGAGCATCCTGCAAGCGGCGAAGGCGAACGGCAAATACATTCCCACGCTTTGCGATCTGGAGGGATTGACGCCGGTGGGGGCGTGCCGCATTTGTGTGGTAGAGATCTCGGGAACGGACCGGCTTGTCCCTGCCTGTACGACTCCAATTCAAGACGGCATGTCGGTGACCACGGCTTCCGCCAGACTTGCCCGAGACCGGCGCATCTCGATTGAGTTGCTGTTGGTGGAGCGCAACCACGTGTGTGCCGCTTGCGTCTCCAATGGTCATTGCGAGTTACAATCGCTGGCCAGCCAGTTGGGAATCAGCACGGTGCGCTTCGCCTACAACTATCCCAAGCTGGAAGTCGATCTCTCGCACCCGCGTTTTGTGCTCGACCACAATCGCTGCATCCTGTGTGGCCGATGTGTCCGCGTATGCGCAGAACTGGAAGGAGCGCACGTCTGGGAAATCAGCTCGCGCGGCATCCATTCCAGGCTGGTAAGCGACCTCAATCAAAAGTGGGGCGACTCCCGCAGTTGCACCAACTGCGGGAAATGCGTACAGGCCTGCCCCACTGG
>Ga0075017_100001304_pt1 | contig 15098 bp, 13 predicted proteins | sample AleBraG_ABR_2012_FD_71475 | JGI IMG/M metagenome (GOLD analysis project Ga0075017, IMG submission 71475) | Freshwater sediment microbial communities in response to fracking from Pennsylvania, USA - Alex Branch Run_MetaG_ABR_2012 | ecosystem: Environmental > Aquatic > Freshwater > Creek >... | reverse complement strand
GGCGTGCAGATCACGAAGTCGCACACCAAGCCCGACACGCGGCCTCGCCAGTGGATCAATGCTCTCGGTGCTTCTCCTTCGCGGGGCGGGCGCTATCTCTACTATGCTTCCCGCAAGTCGCCGAACGGCTTTTACAACGTGGTGTTCCCTCTTTCGCAGATCACGCGCCGCGACCTGATCACGGGCGATGAAGACCCGGTCACGGACGCGCCGGGAAGCGGCATGCGGCCGGTGATTTCACCCGACGGAGCCCTGCTCGTCTATGCCACACGTTACGAAACCGAAACCGGTCTGCGAATCCGTGACCTGAAAAATGGCGAGGAGCACTGGCTCAAATATCCCGTCCAAAGGGACGATCAGGAGTCGCTCTTCACCCGCGATTTCCTTCCCAGCTACGCTTTCACGCCTGATGGGAAAGATGTTGTCGCCGCCTGGGGTGGGAAAATTCATCGCATTTCTGTCGTAACCGGCGAAGAAAAAGAAATCCCCTTTTCGGCGAAAGTCTCTCGCGACCAGGGGCCCGATCTCAATGTCGCCATGCGTGTGGAAGAAGGCTCGGTCCAGTTGCGCCTGATCCAGCAGCCCATGCAATCACCGGATGGCAAACGCCTGGCCTTTTCCGCTCTCACTCACCTCTACGCGATGGACCTTCCTGCGGGTACTCCTAGGCGTCTCACCGCAGGGCAAGCCCGCGAGTTTCAACCGGTTTGGTCGCCTGACGGACAATGGATCGCCTATGTCACTTGGGAACAAGAAGGCGGGCAAATCTGGAAAACGCGTGCCGATGGGCAGGGATCCCCGCAGCAGCTGACGCGAGTGCCTGCATACTACCGCGACGTGGCGTGGTCGCCCGACAGCAAACGCATTGTTGCTCTGCGCGCACCCAGGCAAGGACACGTCGAACAGTTCGACGAATGGGACCACTCCACTCCTAACCTCGACTTGATCTGGCTACCCTCTGAAGGTGGCGATGCCAATCTAATCCTTCCGGCGCGCGGCACAGCGAGTCCGCACTTCGGTCCTGAGGCGGATCGCGTGTATGTGTATTCGGATTCGGGACTCATCTCGCTGCGTTACGACGGCACTGATCGCAGAACCATCGTGAGAGTCGTCGGCAAAGCCTGGTTCCCGCAACCGGACAAGCCGGATGGCAATCCCGCCGACGATGTACGCATCAGTCCCGATGGGCATTGGGCACTGGCGCAGGTGACCAACCAGGTTTACGTGCTGTCGGTTCCGCGGATTGGCGGAGATGGCCCGACTGTCGATGTGTCCAAATCCCCAGTCCCTATTCGCAAGGTCACCGAAGTCGGCGGCGACTATATGGGCTGGGCCGACGGTGGCAAAACCATCGTCTGGGCCGAAGGCTCAACGTTCTTCCGCCTTCCACTCGATCAGGTGGAGTTCGAAGCGCCGAAGAAACCGGAAGATCAGAAGGAAGCGGAGAAATCTCCGGCGCCTTCTAAAGCCGCATCCGCGGCTGATCCGGCGGCACAAGACGACTCCAAGAAAGACGACAAGAAAAAACTGCCGAAGCTGCATCCGCAGGAGATCGCGGTCCATCTCGAGTTCCCACGCCACAAACCTTCGGGGACCGCTGTGCTGCGCGGCGCTCGCATCATCACCATGCACGGCGATGAAGTCATCGACGACGGTGACGTTGTCGTTCAGGACAATCGCATCACGGCGGTCGGTAAACGCGGCGCCGTCAATATTCCCGCCGGCGCTAAGGTCATCGATGTCACGGGCAAAACGATCGTGCCTGGCTTCATCGACCTTCATCCGCACTGGACCGAGATCCGGCGCGTCGTATTGGACATGCAGAACTGGAGTTTTCTTGCCAACCTCGCCTATGGTGTCACTGCCGGACGCGATCCGCAGACCGCCACTAACGACATGTTCGCTTATCAGGACATGGTCGACACCGGCGAAATCCTTGGCCCACGCCCGTACTCGACCGGCCCCGGCGTTTTTCCCGATACCGACTTTCAGTCTCTCGACGATGCCAAGGCGGTGGTCGAACGCTATCGCAAGTTTTACCGCACCACTTATCTGAAGTCGTATCTGGTGGGCAACCGCAAACAGCGCCAGTGGATGGTCATGGCATGCAAGGAACTCGGGGTGATGCCGACAACCGAGGGCGCACTCGACATGAAGCTCGATCTGAGCCACGCCATCGACGGCTTCAGCGGCAACGAGCACAGCATGCCTATCACTCCGCTGTTCCAGGACGTGGTGCAGTTCTGGTCGCGCTCCGGCATTTTCTATACGCCGACGTTCATTGTGGCTTACGGCGGACCTTGGGCGGAAGACTACTACTACGAAAACACCGAAGTGCACGATGACGCCAAGGTGCGCCACTTCATTCCCCACAACATCGTCGACGATCACACCCGCCGGCGCACTATCTGGACGCGCAAGGACGAGCTAGTGTTCCCGCGTCTCGCCGCCGAGGACAACAAGCTCATCAAGGCTGGGGGCAAGGTCACGATTGGAAGCCACGGCCAGTTCCAGGGCTTGGGATATCACTGGGAGATGTGGTCGCTCGCGTCGGGAGGCGTGCCTAACCTTGAGGTCCTGAAGTCAGCGACGATTCATGGCGCGGAGGCTCTTGGCTTCGCGCAGGATCTCGGATCGGTGGAACTGGGTAAGCTAGCCGATCTGGTGGTTCTTAATCAGAATCCGCTGGACGACATCCACAACACCAACACCATTCAGTACGTGATGAAGAACGGAGAGCTATTTCAGGGTGACACTCTGAACGAAATTTACCCGGTCGAGAAGCCGCTCGCGCCTCTCTGGTGGTGGAACGAAAAACCGTAACCCGCGATCCGAACGACGTTGTCCGCAAAGGGGCTCAAGGCCGAGTCCATGAGTCCCTTCATCTGTCACTACATCCTGTGACCCCAAAAATCCCGCCCGTCGCTTAAACTAGTCCATACTCCAAATCTAAGGACTCATCCCATGCTGCGCAAAAACCGCCTCTTTACTCCCGGCCCCACGCCGCTGCTCCCGGCGGCGCAAACCGCCATGGCTGCCTTTACTGCGCATCATCGCACCGCCGACTTTCGCGCCCTGTTCACGCGGGTGCTGGCGGACATGAAGGACTTCATCGGCACGAAGAATGATGTGCTCGTGCTTGCCTGTTCCGGCACCGGAGTGATGGAAGCGTCGGTCTCGAATCTGACTTCGCCTGGTGACAAGGTGATGGTCCTTACCGCCGGTAAGTTTGGCGAGCGCTGGCAGGGGCTGGCCAAAGCTTTCGGCTGCAATGTCGACGTGGTTAGCGCTCCTTATGGCGAAACCATTTCCCTTGATGCGGTTCGCGCCAAATTGACACCCGATGTCCGCGTCGTCTACGTACAGGCCACCGAGAGTTCTACCGGTGCCCGCCACGACGTAAAGGGCCTCGCCAAGCTTGTCCGTGCGGCGGGCGACGACACCTTGCTCGTCATCGACGCCATTACGGGTCTCGGCACAACGCACTTCGATGTTGACGGCTGGGGGTTTGACATCATCATTGGAGGATCGCAAAAGGCGCTGATGATCCCTCCCGGTCTCGCTTACTGCGCAGTGAGCGAGCGCGCATGGAAGCGCATGGAGACGACGAAGTCACCACGTTACTACTTCGACCTGCGCAAAGAGCGAAAGTCGGCGGCAAAGGGAGAATCGGCATACACGCCGGCCACATCGCTTTTTGCAGCCCTAGGAGCCGCCCTCGACTACGTTCGCCAGATGGGCAACGGAGACCTCATCGCCGGCCGCGAGGCCCTCGTTAACAACGCCGAGCTCGCCGCTGAAATGACTCGTGCCGGCACCCAGGCGCTGGGGCTTAAACTGTTCGCGTCGGCGGCGCCGGCGGCGGCGCTGACCGCCATCACGTCACCGACAGGCCTGGATTCCGGTGCTATCGTCAAGGAGTTCCGCGAGTCGTTCAATGCGGTGGTGGCGAATGGACAAGGCGAGATGAAAGGCCAGCTTTTCCGCATCGCCCACATCGGCTACTACGATTATCTGGATACGGTTGGGGTCCTGGCCGCGCTCGAGCATGTGCTGGCCACGGTTACCGGGAAGCCGATGGAGTACGGCGCCGCGGTTCGCGCCGCGCAACAAGTGTACGCGAGGCACAACGCCGAGGTGCGCCAAACCGTTGGCGCTTGAGGTTTGACAGTCAAAATTCGCTTGGGAGACGTAAATGAGACTCCATAGAAGTTCGGTTCTGATCGTTGCGCTGTTCACACTTTCCTGTTTAAGCCGTGCTGATTTCAAGTACACACAGCAAAGCAAGATGACAGGCGGCGCGCTCATGGGCATGACCAAGGCCCTGGGCGTATTCAGCAAGAGCGCTCGGCAGGCGAACCAGGCCCAGATAAGCTCGACCATGGTCAAGGGCAACAGGATGAGGGAGGAGAGCGCGACGGGTGAGGTGCAGATTATCGATCTCGACGGCCGCCGTTTCATCCACGTCGATCCCGCGAACAAGACCTACTCGATTGTCACATTCGACGAATTCAAAGCCGCCATGCAACGTGCTCAGGAGCGGGCCAAGGAAGAGCGCGCAAAAGAAACGGCCAAGCACCCTGAAGCGCAGAACGTGAAGATGACGCCCAAGTTCGACGCGCAGGTGACGGGAGCAAGCCGCAACATTCTGGGCCTGACCGCCAACGAAATGAAAATGACGATGGCGATGGAAGTTCAATCCGATGATCCCAAAGCCCAACAGCAGGCACAGGCGGGCGCGCTCACAGTCAACTCGGACGCATGGATGGCGGAGGTGCCGGGTTATGACGAATTGCAATCGTTCCGCATAAAGATGTCCAAAGAACTCAACTGGTTCCCCAGCACGATGGCTAGCACCATGAACATGGGGAACCCGCAAATGGGCCCGGCCATGGAGGAGTTCAAGAAGAACTCTGCCAAAGTAAAAGGGATGCCACTCGTGCAAACCGTGGATATCGGCATGTCGGCGACGAATACTCAGCAGGCTCAGACGGGGCAGCCCGCGAACCAGACGGGGCAGCCCGCGAACCAGACGCCGCCGCCCGCTTCGCAACCACAAACACAGGACAACTCGACGCCTACCGATGCCAAGGGAGCCATCACCAAGCAGTTGGGTGGAATGTTCGGCGGTTTCGGAAAAAAGAAAAAGCAGGATCAGCCTACGCGGCCGACCGACCAGAATTCGACCGGGTCAACTTCGAGTCAGCCTGCCTCGAACAGCAACGCGCTCATGCAGATGACAACTGAAATCACGAACTTCTCCAGCGATTCGCTGGACAAGAGCCTGTTCGATGTTCCCGCCGGCTACGCGCAAGTGCAAGGCAATCCGGATGCGGAATTCGGCAAAGCACACTAACCTGCGACTACGGATGCTGCAGGTCGGCGAGCGGTCCACGGAATGGGCCGCAAACTTACCCGCCGCCGCAGCCTCCGTAGCTTTTCTACTGCACCATAAAGTTCATCGTGTTGGAGTTTGAGTTGTTACTACGGACGTACACTGGAAACGTGCCCGCAGTAGCAACATCGGATGCGGCGATCATAGTCATCAGCTGGTTCCCGGTAACGTAGGTTGTGGAGTGCGCAACCATGTTGAAGTAAACCGTGGAACTGGTGCTGAAACCGCTGCCGTTGACGGTCATGACGAAAGACGAGCTGCCAGGTTTAGCGGTGTCGGGGGAAAGGGCAGATACCGTAATACTGGCGCCGGCTGGCGTGTTCATGGAGCTTGAGTTGTAGTTGGACCCGTAGCCGCAGGCCAGGGTGAACATGGTAGCGAGCAAAATGAGAGCAGTTTTCATAGGCACTTCTCCGAAGCAAAAGCTTCCAACTGAGGAAAGGTTAGCGGGAGCCAGGGAATGACGTGTCACACGCGGGTCATCGGAGTGTAAAAAGATTGTCGGTAGAAGTGGTCATATGGGACGTACTTAGGACTGGGCATACATGAAAGTTGTCATTGCAGAAAAAATCTCCGCTTCGGCGGTCAACGTGCTGCGAGAGCCGAACTGGACAGTGGTGACCGCTGATCAGTTGGATGGCAAGCTGGCCGCGCAACTGGAGTCTGCGGACGCGCTCATCGTGCGCTCAGCGGTGCAGGTGGATGGCGCGTTGCTCGATCACGCCCTCAAGCTGCGAGTCATCGGACGCGCCGGCGTCGGCGTCGACAACATCGATCTGGATGCCGCCACGCGGAAAGGCATCGCAGTCATGAATACCCCCGGTGCCAATGCCATTGCGGTGGCAGAGCACACATTGGGCCTGATGCTGGCCATGGCGCGGCACCTCACGCGGGCAGATGCATTGATGCACGCCGGCAAATGGGAGAAGAAGTCGCTGCAAGGGACTGAGTTACGCGGTAAGACTTTGGGAGTTGTGGGTCTCGGCCGCATTGGCATGGAAGTGGCGCGCCGCGCGCTCTCGTTTGGGATGAAAATTGTGGCGCATGATCCGTTCGTTTCTTCGAGCGTTGCAAAAGAGCAAAACATCCGCATGGCGTCTCTCGAGGAAGTGTATGCCGCCGCCGAGTATCTGACGTTGCACGTCGGCCTTACTCCCCAAACCACCGGCATGATCAATGAGCAATCGTTGAAAGCGATGAAGCGCGGCGTCCGCCTGGTAAATTGCGCGCGTGGAGAACTGATCGACGAGGCGGCTCTGGCGGAGGCGCTCAAAGCCGGGCACGTGGCAGGAGCCGCTCTGGACGTCTTCGTCGAAGAGCCCCTGAGGAACTCGCCGCTCACAGCGATGGACAACGTCATCCTTACGCCGCACATCGGCGGCGCCACCCATGAGGCGCAGGAGGCAGTCGGCTACCAGATCGCGCTTCAGGTGAAGGAGTACCTGAAAGATGGCGTGATCCAGAACGCCGTCAATGTGCCGTCGGTTTCCCACGATGAATATCTCCAGATGCAGCCTTACATCGTGTTGGCCGAAAGGCTGGGAGCGTTTCTGGCGCAGGCTTCCGAGGGAACGATTGAGGAAATCTCCATTCGCTACAGCGGGCATATTTCCGAATGGAAAACTGAGTTGGTGCGCAATGCGGCGATCAAGGGGATTCTCAACCAGGCTTTGGAGGAGAAGGCCAACCTGGTAAACGCGGCTACGATAGCTTCGTCGCGCGGGCTAAATGTTCACGAGGCTCACAAGGCGAAGGCCTCCGGCGGCGGAGCCGGAAACGTGATTTCCATCCTGCTGAAAACGGCGAAGGAAGAGCGTCTGGTCAAGGGCGCAGTACTGCACGGCCACGCGCCCAGGCTGATCGGAGTGGACGATATCGATATCGAGGCTCCGCTCGAGCGCAACCTTATCTTCATGCGAAATCGCGACGTGCCGGGTGTGATCGGGCGCGTCGGAACGATTCTGGGGGAGCACAAAATCAACATCGCCAACTTCTCGCTGGGGCGGCGAGCCGCAAACGGCCCAGGCGAAGGCGCGCCGGAAGCCATTGCGGTGGTGCACGTGGACGAGGTTGTCCCCGACGCGGTTTTGCAGGCGCTGCGAAAAGTACCGGCGATCCAACTGGCGAAGGCGATCAGACTGTTCTGATTACGAGTTCAGGGCTTCGCGGCGTAGTTTGCGGCTTTCTGCGAGGAGCGCCATGGAGTGCATCAGGTTCTGCAGCGTAACGATCCCCACCAGTCGCTGATCGTCCACTACTGGAATGATGCTGAGATTGCGCGCCGTCAGCTTGCGGAAGGCTGAGGCCAGAGACTCCTGCTTTGTAGCGACTTCAAAGATGCGATTCATCACCGACTGCACATAGCCGTTGCCTTCGACGCGCAATGCATCCAGAATTTTCTGTTTCGAGATCACGCCCACCATGTCGCTGCCGCGAATCACCGGGAAATCATCCTGCAACGAGTGCACCGCTTTGTCGAGCGCGTCTTCCAGCGTGTCAGCCGGAGAGAGCGTGGCAAAATCGGTCAGCATGATGTCTTCCAGCCGCACCTTTTGAAGCACCGATTGAAAGACGGCCGACCGCTCTTCCAGCTGTGCCCCAATGAAGAGGAAGAAGCCGATCAACGTAAGCCACGGATTCGACAGCATTCCCGTCAGCATAAGTACCATCGAGATCGACTGGCCGATGGTGACAGCCCGGCGTGTGGCCTGAACCGGATCCATGCGCCGCGCGAAGAAGGCCCGCAGAACTCTTCCGCCATCCAGCGGATAGGCCGGAAGAAGATTCAATGCAGCCAGCAAAACGTTCGTCCATACCAGACTGCGCAACAGGTGGCTGGCGTGAACCAAGGGTTTGGTCCAAAGATGAATCTCGGGGGCGACCGCCAGGAGAATGCTGCCCGACACAAACGCGATAACCAGATTGACCAGGGGGCCCGTCAGCGCGATGCGGACCTCGCGCAACCAGGCGGCTTCAGTTTGCAACTCATGGAGCCGCGAATCATCGACCATGGTGATCCCGCCGATGGGCAGCAAGACAACCGACTTCGCAGGAATTCCCGCCTGCATGGATACTACGGCGTGTCCGAGTTCATGCAAGACCACACCACCGAAGACGATACCGACAAGCGCCAAGCTGCGGAAGGCGGTGCTCGCGTTCTGGGTGGAATACTCCGTCGATATCACAAACACCAAAAGCGCCAGGAAGGTCCAGTGCAGGCGAATATCAATACCGAAGATCCGCCCGATGGATATCGACCAACTTCTCATAGATGATCTGCCCCTCCCTATATTCTATATAGTTAGACACCATTGCGCCTGCGACAGTTTGCGGTGAAACATTACCAAAGGTTTTAGGCCATTTTCATCTGCTTGGACACCCGATGAGAGTCATCGCCGGAGAATATCGAAGCCGTCCGTTGCGGTCATTGCCCGGCATGGACATTCGTCCGACCACCGACCGATTGCGCGAGACCCTCTTTGACGTCCTGTGCGCCGGCAATCCTGCGGCACTACAAGGCACCGTGTGGCTGGACCTTTTTGCCGGGACGGGAGCGGTTGGGATCGAGGCCCTCAGCCGCGGGGCAAAGATGGTCTATTTCGCGGACACATCGGCGAAGGCTGCGGAAGTCATCCGGCAAAATCTGAAGTCGCTGAAGGCTGAAGTGGGATTTGAGGTAATGCACGTTGATGCGTTGCGGGCTCTGCGCCGGCTGTCAACGCAAGGTGTCGCGGCAGACTTTGTATTTCTCGATCCACCTTACAGGATGCAGGCGGCCTACCGCGAGACGCTCGAGTTCCTGGCGGGGTCAGGTTCGCTCGCTCCATCGGCGCTTGTGATCGCCGAGCATGAAAAGAGATCTGATCCGGGAGACGTCTTCGGTGCTCTCCGGCGATATCGCAAGCTGGAGCAAGGGGACGCAGCTTTGAGTTTCTATCGCCAGGCTGGAAACGACTAGACTCGCAACGAACTACATCAGCAATTCGTCGGAACGCCGCACTAGCGGGTGCTGCATTTCCTGCAGCTCGTTCTTCACCTGGTTCAGGCCGAACACACATTGCTCGAAGTTCTCAGAGAGCTTGGCGAACAGCGGAGCTACGGGTGTGTATTCGAAGTATTCGAACTTGGAGACGATGTAGTAGCTCTCTTTGCCGGCCTTGATCCAGTCCACAAAATTTTCCAGACGATTGCGGCGGAGGCGGATTTGATTGATGCTCTCGGGGAACATGCCAGTGAAGAAGAGCGTGTAGTCGCCAATGTGCTTGCGTACCTGGCGCTCGCGATCGAAGGAAGGAGCGGGTCCATAGATTGGATCGGATTCCAGGAGCATTTCGCCAACATCGTTCAAAGGCCGGCCCGCCACGTTCTTGATCTTGAAGAGCTGATCCGCCTCACAGAATTCAGCCAGAAGATGCGCGACGTAGGCAACCACCGACGGATCGCGCAGTCCGATTTCCTGGGCGTAATGACGGCCCACCAACTCGACGAAGAGCTTTTGCAGCGGATGATCTTCCGGAATCATGAATTCGGGCTCCCCTGGAAACCCTCTCTTAGAGCTTCCATCGGCACCTTGGAGCGTTTTCTTATCCCACCTACGGAACGAAAGCAAGTAACTTTTGTCATACCAGGAATCGCGAGTGACTGCACTTACTTAGAAGGTAGGAACAGGTGTAAGGTTTCATGCCCGTAGCTGTTGGCAGTCGACGAGCATCGCTGCTAAAGGCAAATATTTGCACCCTGCCTGGTCGTGTCCCGCAGCGTTGAACAAGCACGGATACAATGGCGGGCACGCCCGGAAACGGGAGGAGATACATGCCAAGAAAAAACATCTCCAGCGGAGCGCCCTGGGAACCGATCGTCGGATACTCACGCGCGGTCAGGGTTGGACCATACATTCATGTGTCCGGGACAACCGCATTTGGCGCGGATGGGAAGATGGTTGGCGGCAAGGACCCGTACTCGCAAGCGGTACAAATTCTGAAGAACATCGACGCTGCACTAAGACAGGCTGGAGCCAGCATGAAAGACGTCGTGCGAACCCGGACGCTGCTCACGGACATCACGCATTGGCAGGCCGTCGGAAAGGCGCACGGCGAGGTTTTTCGCGACATACGTCCCGCAGCCACGATGGTGGCAGTGAGCGCGCTCATCGAACCAGAGATGCTTTTGGAAATTGAAGTGGACGCTTACGTTGGCGAATAGCTGGGATCGAAATTTTTCATAGAGGAAGTCAGATCCCAGCCCGATCGAAGCTCGGAATATTACAGAGGAACTCTTCATGAAACGACAGTTCACGTACTCCGCAGCGGCCGTGATTTTGACACTCGTAAGCCTCGCACGCGCACAACAGCCTGGCGCACCCACCCAACCCGCTGTCACAGCGATCCGCGCCGGCACCCTGGTCGATGGCAGGTCGGACGCGCCGTTGCATTCCCAGGTCATCATCATTCGCGGCAATCGCATCGAGAGTGTGTCAGACGCAGGCAGCGCAAAGATTCCAACGGGCGCGAACGTGATCGATCTCACTCATGCTACGGTTCTCCCGGGGCTGATCGACTCGCACACTCATATTTTCCTGCAGGGTGAGGTCCCCGCTGAGGGCGGATACGACATCCAGTTGCTCAAGTATCCGCTGGCGTTTCGCGCGGCGCGGGCTACCGTCTCGGCGCGGCGGGCATTGGAGCAGGGCTTCACAACGTTGCGCGACCTCGAGACCGAAGGCGCGGGCTACGGCGACATAGGCATCAAGCAGGCCATCGACGGTGGGTATATCCCCGGTCCGCGGCTCTTCGTGGTCACGCGAGCCATTTCCACGACCGGCGGCTATCCCCTCGAAGGCTATGCGCCCGAGATCGATGTTCCCAAGGGCGCGCAGATCATCGATGGCCCGGTGGCTGCGCGCAAAGCGGCGCGTGAGCAGCTGGACCACGGTGCCGACTGGATCAAGGTTTACATGACGCACCGCTCGTGGGTCGGCAAGAACGGCGAACTGGTGTCCCAGCCGACGCTCACGGTGGAGGAATTGAAGGCAATCGTCGACGAAACTCACGGCTGGGGTAAGAAGGTGGCGTGTCACGCCTACAGCGGAGTCGGCTTGCACCGCGCGCTCGACGGCGGCTGTGACTCGATCGAGCACGGCCTCGAGCTGGACGACGCAGCCATCGCGCAGATGGTGAAGCAAGGCACATGGTACTGCCCGACGTTCAGTGTCTATTACTACCAATGGGCTCCAGCCGACACCCCGGATGGCCAGCGGGACCGCAAGCGAGTCTCTGCGCACGGAGATTCGTTCAGGAAAGCGCTGAAGGCAGGAGTGAAGATTGCTTTCGGCACGGACATGGGTGGGATTCCCTGGACTGATCCCATCGCGCAGGAGTTCCCGCGCATGGTTGAGTTCGGCATGACTCCCATGGAGGCGATCAGGAGCGCCACATCACGGGCTGCCGAGATGCTCGACATGACAGGGCAGATCGGCGTGATCGCGCCGGGCGCTTACGCCGATGTGGTCGCGGTCGCAGGCGATCCACTGGCGAATATCAAGGAGCTCGAACGGGTGGAGTTCGTGATGAAAGACGGCAAGGTTTTCAAGAACGATGCTAAGTAGTTGCCGTTCGGGCAAGACTCCAGGAAAGACAGAAGACTTCGCCAAACTGAAGGCCGAAAGTGCAGAAACGGTACTGATAGATGGAATTCACAATAAAGATGGCGCGGCCTCTTGACAGGCGCCGTGCACGGAGCATAATGCGGAATCCTGTTTAGCAAGTTTGGTTTGAGAGCGGGTGGACTGGCCAACCCCGGCAAGGAGGAACCCCATGAGTCTGCTGGAATACTGCGATCAAGAGGCGGCAAAGGTCTCCGTGGAAGCAACCGCGGCGGACGCGATCCGCACCATGCTGGACCGGCGCGTGGGTGCGGTTGGCGTCATCGACAGCGCCGGGCGCGTGGCGGGCATCTTCACCGAGCGCGATGTCCTGCGCAAGCTGGCCCTCCGTCAGGATAATCCCGAGACCACTCCGGTGCGGGAGCTGATGACTACCCCCGTCGAGATGGCCACGCTGGCCACGGGACCCGGCGAAGCCTTGGTCACCATGGTGGAACGGCACTTCCGCCACCTGCCCATCGTGGACAATGACGGCCGACTACTGGGCATGCTTTCCATCCGCAATTTGCTCGAAGCCCGGATCGAGGACCTTACTCGCGAACTGGATTCCCTGGCACAATACGTCACCAACGATTCTCCCGGAGGCTAGCGAAAGAGTCCATGCTCACCCGGCGGCCTGCGTTAATCTGAACCAATCGAAATGGCGAAATCCCAAGAGGTTCTGCCCAAGACCATTGCCGTGGTACGCATAGCCACAGCCATATTCTTTCTTCTTTTCGGTCAATACAAAATCTTCGGTTCGGGCTTCGTTCATGGAGGCTTCCAGCAATATCTGGAGGGCTTTATCCAGAGCGGATCCGTGGCCATCTACAAGCCGATTCTGGCTGATCTGATCCTGCCCCACGCCGTTTTCTTTGGATACCTGGTGGGACTGGTGGAGTTGTTCATCGGCGTTTGTTTGCTGCTGGGCTTGTGGGTTCGTCCTGCTTCCGTACTGGGAGTGCTTCACATGCTGAGTCTGGCGGCGGCAACCTGGTGGGAGCCGGGTCACGGTATTCCGGTTTGGCGCTATTTCGGGGCAGAACTTGATCATCTGCCACTCCTCTTTCTTTTTGTTATCTTCTTTGCTGCCGATGCCGGGCAGCAGTGGGGGCTGGACGGCGTTTGGCACAAGACGCCGTAAACAAAGTCTACGGATTGTGCTGACACCCTGGCGGGTCTTTTCAGGAAAATCAACGCGAGGACAAAATGAGGAAACTAGGAACACGTTTAACTGGACTCACAATCTTGGTTCTCACGGTTTCGAGCCTGAGCTGGGCGCAGGCATCGCAGGATCAGGCTGTCAAACATGTGGTGATTCACGCCGGACATTTTCTGGACGTGAAAACCGGTAAGATCCTGGCCAACCAGGCGATCGTCATCGAGGGCGACAAGATCGTCAGCGTGGGCAATGCCTCGGGTGCGCCGGCAGGGGCGACGGTCATCGACCTGCCCAATGCCACGGTGCTGCCGGGCCTGATCGACGCCCATACACACCTCACATTCGATCAAGGTTCCACCGGTTACTCGTCTCTCGGCATTTCAACGCCACGCGAAGCTCTGTTCGGCGCGAAGAACGCTCGGATCACTCTCATGGCCGGCTTCACCACCGTCCGTAACGTGGGCGCACGGGGCTATAGCGACGTCGCCTTGCGCGATGCGATCAATGCCGGTGACGTCCCGGGCCCGAGGATGATCGTCAGCGGCCCTGCCCTCGGCATCACCGGCGGCCACTGCGACGAGAATCTGCTGCCCTTTGAATATCACGCCAGTGGCGGCGGCGTAGCGGACGGGATCGAAGCCGTCCAGCATAAGGTTCGTGAAGTGATCAAGTATGGCGCCGACGTGATCAAGATATGTGCTACCGGCGGAGTGATGTCCAAGGGAGACGATCCCAACACCTCCCAGTTCACCCTGGAAGAAATGAAGGCGATCGTCGCGGAGGCCCACCGCCTGGGCCGTAAAGTTGCTGCTCATGCCCATGGCGCGCAGGGCGTGACCTGGGCGTCGGAAGCGGGCGTCGATTCCATCGAGCACGGCCACTTGATGGACGATGCCTCGGTCGCCGCCTTGAAGAAGAACGGCACGTACCTGGTGCCGACCCTCTACCTGATGGACTGGCATCGCGAGAACGCAGCCCATTCGAACGTGCCCGAGTTTTCCCGGCGAAAGATGGATATGGTCATGCAGTTGGGCCAGGCGAACGTGAAGAAAGCAATGGTAGCGGGTGTAAAGATCGCGTTGGGGACCGACGCAGCAGTGTATCCGCATGGGTTGAATGCGCATGAGTTCGCGGTCTATGTGCGGATGGGGATGACACCGCTGCAGGCGGTCCAATCGGGGACGTTGAACGGCGCCGATCTGCTCGGTTGGTCGGACAAGATCGGCGCGGTTGAACCGGGGAAGTGGGCGGACATCATCGCGGTCGACGGTGACCCTCTGCAGGACATCACAACTTTGCAGAACGTGAAATTTGTAATGAAGGGCGGCGAGGTCGTGAAGAACGAGTACGTGAAGTAAGAATCGAAGAGATCTCGGTGTCGGTCCCAAAAGCTGGACCCGCTGATTCAAACACGAAGGCCGGCTCTTAGGCCGGCCTCGTTATTTCGCATCGGCTGCGAATCCAACTACTTCTTGGGGGCGATCGCGTCCTTTGCGGCCTTGGCGACGCGGAACTTCACTACCGTCTTCGCCTTGATCTGAATCGGCTCACCGGTCTGCGGATTCCGTCCTACGCGCGCTTTGCGATGCGCTTTCACCAGGCGGCCCAGTCCGGGCACCACGAATACACCATTCTTCTTCGTCTCTTTAATGGCCGTGTCGGCGAGGTGCTCAAGAAACGCCGCGACAGTCTTATTGTTGGTTTCCATTTTCTCGGCCAGATGGCGGACGAGTTGAGTCTTGGTCAATCCTGAAGCCATGAATCCTCCTCTTGCACTGCATGTAGTTTTGTTGCGATGAAGGCTATCTTATACCACTCTTCCTGTGGAAAAGAAGCATTTCACCCCCATTTCATGCGGTTTCTTGCAAGAGAGGTGCCTTGGAAGGTGCATAAAGACAGGT
>Ga0075017_100001302_pt1 | contig 15107 bp, 9 predicted proteins | sample AleBraG_ABR_2012_FD_71475 | JGI IMG/M metagenome (GOLD analysis project Ga0075017, IMG submission 71475) | Freshwater sediment microbial communities in response to fracking from Pennsylvania, USA - Alex Branch Run_MetaG_ABR_2012 | ecosystem: Environmental > Aquatic > Freshwater > Creek >... | reverse complement strand
GCGAGCCGATCAGCGGTCTTCTTGATCTGATCGTTGAGCCCCCACCATTCCTGGATGACGACAAAGCCGGGCGCGCTTGATCCTGCTTTGGAAGGTGCCAGATAGGCAGGGCAGGTCTTTCCGTCCGGTCGCTTGAACTGCATCATCTCGCCCATCGGATCCCTCCACTGGATGCGGCACTGCCAGCTAAACCCGACGTGGCGCCTCCTAAGCTTTGCCTGTGGCGGGGTTGTGAGAGAGTCCTAGGGGTTACCACTAGCGCGGTACTATGTCTCCCTCTGACCAATTAATTCCAAATCCGAAAATGACTTTGGCTTTCTTGTAGTTGGTCCCTTTTTCATCCCCTGCTTAGTCAAAACGTGGGATCGGGATTACGTTCTGAATTTCTTCAGAAAGCCAATCCCAATGAGGCATTCCTGCCATTTACTTTCTCAGCCGATCCGTGCTGCGACGTTCTCTTTTCTTCATTCCGGAAGTCTGACTATGGCGACCATCTTTACTCTTCGAATTGTGCAATCATCCGGGACATCGACAGCTTCAATTAACGGTCGGTTTCGGACTACCCGCAGGATTATCGTCGTCTACGGATTTCGCCTCCGGACACCTGACTCCACCCACAAAGCCGATACTCCCGACGGACGATTCTTTGACCTTTACCCCGTACTGCTCCGCCAGCTTCATAAGTCCAGTTATTTTCCTCGAGCATTCATCGCTCTTCTTCATTCCACCCTCCTCACACTCTAGATGCAGTCCGACCAGACCCAAGTCTGTTTCTCAATCCTGATGACGGAAGCGCCCACTCCGACGTCCCCTTAGAATTGCCGTGGCACCATCTGGCTTTGCCCAGCGCCGGGTTTTGAAACGGTCCTTACCACTAGCCCAGTATCTAGTTCCGTATCACCTTTGGTGTATGCCAGCGAAGGAATGCGCGCCACTTTGGTTCCGCAGTTTCCGCATTTGCCGATAACGGCTGTGCCCACTGCACTTCTTTTGTTTGACGTTCTGCTGCTGGTTGTCGGGCTGCGGCAGTTCGAGAAAAAGGCGGCGTCGTAGAGGTCCGTCACTTTGTCGAGCTGCTTGTCGTTCCAGTTCGTCTAGCTCCACAGTCGGTCCCAGGAGTGCTCCTGATCCCACTGCGGGGTGGGTTCAAAGTAACCCGTCCCGGGCGCGAGATGTCGACGCAACACGTCATCATTCAGAGTTACCCCGAGACCTGGCCGGTCGGGCACGTCGATCCATCCGTGATTGACGATTGGCGTTTTCACATACTCTTGCACCATCGAGGACCACCAGGGCACATCGAGCGAGTGGTTTTCGAGCGCCAGGAAATTTTGCGTGGCGGCTGCGCAGTGCACATTAGCCATGCAACTGACCGGAGTTCCCGCAAAGTGCATGGCCATCGGAACACCAAACTCCTCGGCCATGTCTCCGATCTTATGGGTTTCCAGAATGCCGCCCGAAGTCGCGAGATCGGGTTGAATCTTGCTGACGGCATGCCGTTCACACAACACGCGGAAGGGCTCCTTCAAATAGATGTCTTCGCCGGTGAGAATGGGCGTGGGGCTTTCGTCGGAAATCTGTTTCAACAAGTCGGTATAAGTCCAGGGAATTACGTCTTCGATCCATGACAGGTTGTATTTCTCGTAGGCTTTGCCCAGGCGAATAATCGACTTCACGCCCAGATGACCTAGATGGTCCATTGAGAGCGGAATCTCCATGCCCACGGCATCGCGGACGGCCGCCACGTATTCTTCCAGCATCGCGATTCCTTTGTCCGTGACCTCCGCGGCTACAAAGGGGTGCTCCAGTTGCGACTCCTCCCATTGGGTCAGGTTCGAGGGCTCAGTCACGGTCCCAGGAGTGCCCGAGACCATCTCTATGCCCAGGTCCATCTTGAGCCAGGTGAGGCCCATCACTTCCTTTCGTTCCTTCATGCGTTGGGCATAGACCTTGGGGTCTTGCGATTCCGTGGTGTCAGCGTAGACGCGGATCTTGTCGCGAAATTTGCCGCCGCCGACCATGGCATAGACCGGAGAGTTGTAGACTTTGCCGGCGATGTCCCACAGCGCCATTTCAATCGCGCACACTCCGCCTCCCTGGCGCGCGTGTCCTCCGAATTGTTTGATCTTGCGGAAAATCTTGTCGAGCTGGAGCGGGTTCTCCCCCACAATTCGGCTCTTCAAAAATAGAGCGTAGGTTGCGCTCGCGCCATCTCGCACTTCGCCCAGCCCCGAAACCCCTTGATTGGTATCGATTCGAATCAGGGGACAAGGACTGGGCCCTGGCTTCACAATGGTGGCGACTCGAAGGTCAGTGATCTTCAGCGCGGAAGGGCTCGAGTTGGTGTTAACGTTTCTCGGGTAACCTTCCATCGGCTCTGCCAGCAGCAAGGAACCACCCACCGCCATGGCGGAAGTTTTCAGGATCTCGCGACGATTGAACCCGTGCCCGTTGTTCTTGCCCATGACCGCTCTCCCTGGTTTCTTGAGTCACCCTTGCTCAGCGGGGGAGATTGTAACTTGCCCGTCAAGCTTCACGTTTGACAAATCATGTCTGATCTGAGAATTTCTGGGGCACAATCTAACCGGAGGTGGCCGATGACCTGGACCGGGCGCGCGAGCATCGTCCAACTGATTTCTAGAGTGGCGTTAGGTTTGTGCGCCACAACGCTGTTCGTTCCCACGACTTGTCCCGCGCAGCTTTTCACTTTTTCCAAGCAGGAACTGATCGACTACACGGCGCAGAATCCGTTTGACCGCCTGCCCGACGGCCGCCCCAAAGTTCCAGATGACCTGATGGAGAGGGCGCGCGGACTTTCTTCAGAAGAGGTCTGGGCCGTTCTCCAGGAGAAGAGATTCAACAATCAGTATGCCGACGGGTTTCAAGTGTTGCACCCGGGCAAGACCATGGTGGGACGCGTTTTCACCGTGCAGTTCATGCCGGTGCGCTCCGATGTCGAGAGCGTCGCCGAGGCGAAGGCAAAGAGCCGTCGTATTCCCCGTCTTACCAATCAGACTGCCATTGACATGCTGCAGCCCGGCGACGTGCTGGTGGTGGATCTGTTCGGCAAGAAAGTGGGTGGAACCATCGTCGGGGACAATCTCTTCTACTACGTCATGAAGGCCACGAATGGCGGCGGTCTGGTTGTCGACGGCAGCATTCGAGATCTGGATGGCATCGCTGAGATCGACATGCCGGCATACTTTCGCGCCGCCGATCCGACCCCGATCGGAGACGTCATGCTGACCGGAATCAATGTTCCGGTGCGCATTGGGGGAGTGACCGTCCTGCCCGGAGACCTTGCAGTCGGCGACCGTGAGGGTGTCTACTTCATTCCGCCGCAGTTCGTGCAGGAAGTGCTCGACCATGCCGACGAAACTCACATTCATGACGAGTGGACGAAGAAGAAATTTGCCGAAGGAAAGTACAAGTCGAGCGAGATTTACGGTTCGCCCAGCGATCCAAAATTGAAGCAGGAGTACCGGGAATATCTGAAGAAGCGCTTAGAGGAAATTCGCTCCCAGCGAAGGTCCAAGTAGGGGAGGTGGGATCGTGCCCGACTGGAATGGAAAAGAGATCACCCGGCGCGGATTCATGGGAAAGCTCGGCCAGGGCTTGCTCGTGACCCAGGTGGCGGGCGTACTGCTGAAGGATGTTGCAGCGGAGTTGGTGGTTCCCGATCCTCCCGGCAAGAAACTGGGTTGGGCCATCGTCGGACTAGGCAGCCTTTCCATCAACCAGATTTTGCCCGCTTTCGCCAGGTGCGAGAGGTCCCGGGTAGTGGCGTTTGTGAGCGGCCATCCCGACAAAGCCAACAAGCTGGCCCTGCGCTACGGAGTCAACCCGAAAAATATCTACAACTACCAGAACTACGATTCGATCAAAGACAATCCCGAAGTTGACATCATCTACATCGTCCTGCCCAACGGCATGCACGCCGAATACACGGTCCGCGGCCTCCAGGCCGGAAAGCACGTGCTCTGCGAAAAGCCCATGGCTAATACGCCTGCCGAATGCCAGCAGATGATTGACGCAGGGCGGAAAGCGGACCGGAAATTGATGGTCGCGTATCGTTGCCGCTATGAGCCGTATAACCAGGAGGCCATCCGAATCGCGCGCTCCAAAGAGCTCGGCGTGATCAAGGGGATTCTGGCCGATGCAGGCTTCAACATCGGCGATCCCAGTCAATGGCGGCTCCATGATGGACATCGGCATCTACGCGCTGAACGCGTCGCGCTACTTCTCGGGCGAAGAACCCATCGAGGTCAACGCCATGATGTACAGCACGCCGGGCGACCCGCGCTTCAAGGAAGTCGAAGAGAACATTAGTTTTCAGCTTCCTTCCCCAGCGGCGTGCTGGCAAACTGCACTTCCAGTTACGGCTATTTCCCACAAAGCCACTATCGCGTGGTCGCAACTCAAGGCTGGATCGAGATGGATCCGGCAACCTGGTACAGCGGCCTGAGCATGCGGGTGCGTCGCAACAACGTCACGGAGGAAATATATCTTCCAGTGCGCGACCACTTCACCGCTGAAATGGAACACATGTCCGACTGTGTGATGCAGAACAAAGAACCGCTTACGCCGGGAGAGGAAGGCTGGCGCGACTTAACAATTATTTCAGCGATCTATGAAGCAGCGAAGGCGGGCAAGACCGTTAAGTTGTAGAGCACTCGCTGTAATGCGGGCAGTCGAGACCGCGCCGCGCAAGCTGTGATTCTCTTCGGCCGTTGCCGGCGGAGCAAACTTCTCATGCATCGTCTGAAAATCGTCGTGACAATCGCGTTTCTGCTGTTGCCGGGAAACCTGCTTGCAGCTCCGGCATGGCAGTCCGTGGGCAAAGTTTCGGCGTCAAAGTGTTGCCGCACGGCGTGGAGTTGGGTGCAGGCGCGGCCCATGTCCGCATTCAAGCACTGGCCTCAAACGTAGTCCGCGTGCGCTACGCGCCTCAGGGCACGTTTCCGGCGGAGCGTTCCTTTGCCGTCCTGCCACACGCATTTCCCAGAAGGCGCAGAGGTTCGCGTGGAGCAGTCGGCGGATGCGGTCGGCTTCAGCACAAGTGCCCTGCAGGTAAGGATTCTGAGAGCGGCGTTGCGCGTAGTCTTTCTGAACGCCGAAGGCAAGACTATCTCGCAGGATCAGCCCGGTTATCCCGTGGCATCTATTAATAATGGCTCGGCTTTTCGGGTTTGGAAGTCGATGCCCAAAGACGAACATTATTTCGGCTTGGGCGACAAGAGCGGTCCGCTCGACCACCGTAACCCGTCTTTCACCATGTGGAACACGGATAGGTTCGGCTGGCAGGAATCCACCGACCCTTTATATAAGAGCATTCCATTTCTGCTGGCGATGCGAAATGGCGCCGCGTATGGGATCTTCCTGGACAACACGTATCGCAGCAACTTCGATTTCGGCAAAGAGTCTCGTGACTTCTATTCCTTTGGAGCGGATGGAGGGGAACTGGACTACTACTTTTTCTATGGTCCCGATCCCAAGCGGGTGATCCAAGATTTCACCGCGCTGGTGGGAAGAACTCCGTTGCCCCCGCTGTTTGCGTTGGGCTATCAGCAATGCCGCTACAGTTATTATCCCGAGGCGCGGGTGCGTGAAGTGGCCGCCGAATTCCGCAAGCGCAAGATTCCGGCGGACGTCATTTATCTCGACATTGACTATCAGCAGAATAATCGCCCCTTCACCGTGGACCCGGGGCGCTTCCCAACCTTCGAAAGCATGATAAGCGACCTGAAGAAGGACGGATTCAAGATTGTGGCAATTACCGACCTGCATCTAGCGAAATTGGCCGGATCCGAGCCCCACGATGAAGGCATAACGGGTGACTACTTCGTGAAAAATCCGGACGGGTCGGTCTACGTCGGCAAAGTCTGGCCGGGCGACAGTGTTTTTCCGGATTTCACGCGGGAGAACGTGCGCCAGTGGTGGGGTACGCTGTACACCGGCTTTGTGAAAATGGGCATTCGTGGATTCTGGAACGACATGAATGAGCCGGCGATCTTTGAGCGCGCCGACAAGACCATGCCTCTGGACACCGTGCACAGCGTCGAAGGCCGCAAGACCGACCATCGGGAGATCCACAACGTTTTCGGCATGGAGAACGCGCGCGCAACTTATGAAGGATTGCTGCGGCTTCAGCCGGACCTCCGGCCATTTGTTCTGACCCGGGCTGCATTCGCTGGGGCCCAGCGCTACGCGTCCACCTGGACGGGTGACAACAGCAGCACATGGAACCACATGCGCATCTCGGTTCCGCAGTTAATCAACCTGGGACTATTCGGCTTTGCATTCGTCGGCGATGACATCGGTGGATTTAACGGAAGTCCCACGCCCGAATTGCTCACGCGCTGGATGGAACTCGGGATCTTCAATCCCACTTATCGCAATCACGGAATGAAGGGCAGTCGCGACCGGGAACCATGGGTGGACGGCCCGGAGGATGAAGCCATACGGCGCCGCTACATCGAGACCCGCTATCAGTTATTGCCTTACATTTACACCAGCATGGAGGAAAGCTCCCGCACCGGGATTCCGCTGATGCGGCCGATGTTTCTGGAATTTCCGCAAGACCAACCGTTAGAGACCAATGACAGCGAGTTCATGTTCAGTAGTAACTTGCTGGTAGCGCCAAAAGTCGTGGAGTCGGTTGGGGGTTACGACATAATCTTGATCTTGCCCGACGGGGTTTGGTATGACTTTTGGACTGGGAAACAGGTTCAGGGCCGAACCCAGAAGGTTGAGCCGGCCCTGGGCATATTGCCGGTGTACGTACACGGCGGCACTATTCTGCCAGAGCAACCCGTAGTGCAGAATGTAGAATACTGATGAACTTCCGCAAGGTCCCTTGCAAATATCGGTTTATCCAGGTCCAGATTGCCGAGGTTCGCTCTATCAGGACGATGGCAACACGCTGGACTACAAAAGCGGCAAGTTTCTACGCATGGAGTTTACATGCGATGTCGGACCCTCATCTCTACTCTTGAAGTTCGTGACTGTACAGGGGGCCTACAGGCCCTGGTGGAGTTCGTTGAAGATTGTCTTCTTCGGTGTTGGGAGAGCTCCTCGGGACATAACGGTGAACCAGACTGTCGTGTCCGATTGGCGATTCAACCCCACTGAGCAAACCGTTACCTTAACTCTTCTGGCTCCTCAGCCCGATGAGGAAGTTCTTATGAATCAGTGAAGGTCCGAGCGGGAGGCCTTGCTGGCGGCGGACCCGTTTCCTCAGCCCACAACCACTTACAGGCAAAATTGCCTGACAAGCGTTCATCACTCCGTGTCCAGTGCGCGCCAGTTTGGCCAGCATCTCTAAAGTTACTGTTTACCTTATGGAATTACGATTGCGCCAGAGATTGGGGTTGTTGGCTCAGAATCATGTGTGTTAATGGGCCTTTTTAATAGTCAAAAAGTACTAGAAAACTTCTTGACAACGCCACCGACCTAAGATCAGACTGCGTTTGCCAGTTTAACGTTACCGGCAACGTCGACTGCTTGGGGGCAGAATCATAGATATGTCCACTTCGAAGATGGTTAAGCTACTGCTGGGGTTTCTGTTATTTACGCTTTTAGCGTCAAGCGCATTGGCTCAAGGAATTTTTGCGACTTTAACCGGCGTTGTTTCGGACCCCTCAGGTGCGCTGGTAACCGGCGCCAAGATCACGTTGCGCGATACCGCCTCTGGATCGCTGCGCGACACCACGACCAACTCGGACGGCTACTACACGTTTGCCTCTGTCCCGGTCGGCACCTATGCCTTGAGCGCTGAATCTACGGGATTCCAGTCTTATAAGCTTGATGAAATCCGTCTGGGCGGAGGCGAACGGCGCAACGTGAACATTTCCCTGACTGTAGGTACGGCCACTCAGACGGTGGAAGTCAGTGCGGAAAACACCCTGGTATCAAGCGTGGACTCAGGCGAGAAGTCCTTCACGTTGGAGAGCAAAGAATTGCAGAACTTTACTCAGGTGGGCAGCAACGCCGCCGAGTACATTAAGATCGTTCCCGGCTTTGGCATTGCCAACGGCACGCAAAACAAGGCGAATTATAACGGCCAGACCATCGGCATTAACGCCAACGGTGACTCCGGCAGTCAGAGTCCGCTCAATGCCGCTTTCTCCTACAATGGGTTGCCCGTTAATAGTCTGGATATCACGGCGGACGGTGCTCACGTTTCTGATCCCGGTTGCAACTGCGACACGCCGGTGAACCCTAACTCTGACTTCGTTCAGGAATTTAAGGTGCTCACCTCGAACTTCAGCGCGGAAAACCAGAAGGGGCCGGTGGTCATCACCTCGGTAACGAAGTCGGGTGGCAAAGATTTCCACGGCAGCGCTTTCTTTTCCGCCCGCAATCATGCTCTGAACGCCAATGACTGGCTCAACAACTTCAGCAAGGTGCAACAGCCCGCCAACTCGTATTACTACCCCGGCGGGACGATTAGCGGACCGGTCCTGATTCCGGGAACGGGTTTCAATAAGAATCGAGACAAGTTGTTCTTCTTTACGGGCTTCGAATATTTCCGTCAGACGCTCGACACGGGACTGCTGCGTGCGATTGTCCCCACACCGGGCGAGATCGGCGGTGATTTTTCGCCAACCGAGGTGGGCAAGGAAGGGCCAGGCGGAGCCCCGTTGAACCCCAATGGGCTGGCTGCATTTGGCGGCACGACTGTTCCCGCCAATCAGATCGATCCTAACTTGCAGGCGCTCATGAAGCTGTATCCGCAGCCTAACGCCACGCCTTCTGTCGGTAGCCCCTTTAACTACGTCCAGGCCGAGATCTTTGCTCAGAACAACCGGCAATGGGCGACCCGCGTGGATTACAACATCAGTGATAACACTAAGGTTTTTGTCCGCTATAACTATCAGCGCGAAGTCCAGCAATTTCCGGTGGGACTCTGGTGGCGTCAGTCCGATCAAGTCCCGTATCCATCGCCGATTGAGGGCAAGAACAAGTCGGACTCCTGGTCTGGAACGATCACGCATGTGTTCAGCCCGACGATGACGAATGAAACTGTCATGGCCTACACCTTCGTAGGATTCCCGAACGTTTTTGCGGATCCGACGAAAGTAGCCCGTGCCACCGCCGGTTACACCTATGGGGGTCTGTTCAACAACGGCGTGGCCCAGATTCCGTCATTTGGGGGCAACGGCGGCTCAGGTGAAGCTGCGCTGGTGTTCAACCCTGGCGGGTTCGAAGCGGGCGGCGCCAGCTCGGGACTCTATGCCAACAAGTATATGCCCAGCGTCAGCGACACCTTCACCAAGGTTGTGAAAAATCATACGGTCAAAGCCGGATTTTTTTATGAGTGGATCCGGAACGCGCAGCCAGCCAACAACAACACGAACGGCTATCTTCAGTTTGTGCCCTCAGCCAACACGAATACGTACGGCAATGCTTATGCCGATATGCTGACCGGCAACATGTCTCAATATCAGGAAACGAACTTCAACCGGATCAACGATATTTCGTACAACACGTTTGAAGGTTTTGTGCAGGATTCGTGGAAGGTGACCAAGAAGCTGACGCTCGAACTGGGCGTTCGCATGACTCATTTTTCGCCGTGGGTAGACGATGAGAACTTCGGATACTCGATCTTTGACCCGTCGCTATACAGCCCGAGTTGCGCCGCTCCGCCCCCGAACGGAAGTTTTTGCGGCTTCCAGTGGCACGCAATAAATTCGAAGGTCCCCTTGGGTGGATTCCCCACCCGGTTCACGTTCTGGCAACCGCGCTTTGGTGCCGCCTATGACCTCTTCGGAACAGGTCAGACCGTTCTCCGTGGAGGTTGGGGACGGTTCTACTATCACTCCGGCCAGTTCACCAACGGCCTGGACGCTTCTGCGGGCTCGGCCACGGTTACACTCACTCCTCAAACTATCGGAGGACCGCTGTTCGCCAGTAACTTATCGACCATACCCTTTACTGCGACGCCAGCAGCCCCCGCCGCTGTCGATTCCAAAGACGACAGGCAGCCATATACCGACAGCTACAGCTTCACAATTGCACAACGCGCCCCTTGGCAGAGTCTCCTGGAGGTAGCATACGTAGGGAACAGAAGCAGGGACCTTCCAGCCAGCAGTGGAGCGGGAAGCAATCTGAACCTGGTCCCGCCAGGGGCTATGTTCACCGCCTCCAACCCGGCCACAGCCAATCCCAATGTGTTCAGACCGCTGAATGATCCTACGACGGGGGCCGGATACGGCGATCTCAACCTCGCGACTAACAACCTCTATGGCAATTACAACGCGATGCAAGTGACTTGGGTGCGGCACGCGGGGCGCTACACCATTCAAGCGAACTACACTTTCCAGAAGGCATTGGGGATTGTCACATCCGGTTCGGGTGCTTCCATTAATCCCTTCAATCTGAGAAGCAATTACGGGATCCAACCGACGGATCGGCGACAGCTGTTCAATATCGCCTACTCGATCGACCTGGGCAATCCGCTGCATGCGCACGGTTTCCTGGCGGGCGTCACGGGCGGCTGGCAAATCTCCGGGATCACCCAGTTGGAAAGTGGAGCGAACCTCACCTACAGCGGGGGTTACAACGCCAATACCAACTACAACATGCAGCTGAACAATGCCATCATCCCGGGCTCGATCAGCGGAGCGAACCCGAAAGGCATTCAGATCAACAATCAATCGATTCTTGGCACGAATGCAGTCCAGCTCAATCCGCTGGTGACCTGTAATCCAACTTCCGGGTTGGCAGCGCATCAGTACATCAATCCAAACTGCTTCGCAGCGCCGACAGTCGTTGGCCAGAACGGGCCGACTCTCCTGCCGGTGGCCTATGGACCGGGCTATCTCGATTCAGACCTGGCGTTGTTCAAGAATTTTTCGATTACTGAGTCGAAAAAAGTGCAGTTCCGCGTCCAGGCCTATAACTTCCTCAATCACCCCTTGTACTCGTTCCCCGATAGCGGGAATCTGACTCTGCAGTTCCATCAGGACCCGGTTACGGGTGCGATCACGCAGACCAATTCAAACTTCGGGACAGCGACTACCAAACAGGGAGCCCGCTCACTCGAGTTTGCCGTGAAGTTCTTCTTCTAGGCGCAAGAAATCGCGCCTGCGAATCAGACCAGGATGGGATGGCTGCTGTAGCCATCCCATTTTTTGTTTCCTGTAAACTAAACGTCGACGGACCCGTAGTCGGTATGTGGAAACCCACTCTCCTTGTCATTTTGAGTTTCGCTGTTGCATCGGCACAGACGCCGCAGGCCCTGGTACAGGATGCAATCAGCAAACAAAAGGCGGGTGATCTAAACGGCGCGGTAAAGGAATATAGGGAGTTCTTAAAGGACCATCCTGAAGCCACCGTGGTTCGGTCCAATCTGGGAGCGGCTTTGGCCGGGCTAGGGCGTTTTGAGGAAGCCGTTAACGAATACAAGCTTGCCCTCCGTCAGTCGCCAGCTCTCCCCGGCGCCAGACTCAACCTTGCATTGGCCTACTATAAAATGGGGCGCATTGCGGATGCCGCCAGCGAACTGGCCAAGGTGCACGGAGAGGACACGGCCAACGGCCAGGCGACGTTACTGCTGGCAGACTGCTATCTGCGCATGGACCAAAACAAGAACGTGATCCGCGTTTTACAGCCGGCGGAGCGATCCCACCCCGACGACATGGCAATTGCCTACCTGCTGGGAACGGCATACATCCGCGACAAGCAGGTTGCGCAAGGACAACCTCTGGTTGACCGGATTTTGCGCAACGGCGACTCGGCGGCAGCGCATTTGATGATGGGCAGCGCCAAAATGAGTGTGGCGGATTTTGCCGGCGCGCGGGACGAGTTCGCCAAGGCCGTGGCGTTGAATCCGAATCTCCCACAGGTACACGTTCTCTATGCACAGGCACTGCAGGTCACGGGAGACTCAGATCAAGCGCTAAAGGAGTTTGAGGCTGAGCTGGCGGCGGATCCATTCAACTACGATGCAAATCTTCAAATCGGAGCGCTGCTGAGGCTGGAGCAAAACTATGATGAAGCCAAGCGCTATTTCGCCCGGGCCCTGAAGACCAGGCCGGGGGACCTGGCAGTTCGGTATCAATTGGCGGTGATCGCTCTGTCGGAAGGAAAGGCCGACGAGGCACGAAGCGATCTGGAATCGATCATTAAGGCAGCTCCTCAGTTTACCGAGGCCCACGTATCTCTTTCGATGGCCTATTATCGGCTCAAACGTCCAACCGACGGGAAGCGAGAGAGCGACATAGTGCAAAAGCTGACAGCCGAGGCACAAGCAAAGCAGCCGGGGGTAAAAGTAAAGTGAGTCGATCGCTCTACCCAGTTGGCGGCGTTTTTCCGATTGGCAGTGAGAAGTAAATTCAAGTTCACCGCAATGTCGATATCTCCAGGCTCTAGAAGTTATCCTTTCTCAATCGTGCGATTCTCAAGATCCCGAGACCTGACTCCATGACGGTGACCCGGAGACAATGGATTTGGCTGGCGTCGGCGTTTGGCGGGGTCCACCTGGCAGGGCGGTCCAGTGCAGAAGCTCAACAACACCCGCTGTTCGTAGAGATACCGCCGTCATCGAGCGGCATTGAATGGGTGCATGAAAATGCGATGTCACCCAGCCGTTATTTGCCGGAGGCCCTGGGCCCGGGTTGCGCCTTTTTGGACTTCGATAATGACGGCTGGATGGACATTTTTCTGGTCAACAGCGGGCCCTGCGATTTCTGGACGCCCTCGAAGCCCGTCCGCAACGCCTTGTACAAGAACAATCGAGACGGCACCTTCACCGACGTCACGGAGCGGGCGGGCGTAACCGGCGGCGCATATTTCGGAATGGGGGTCGCCGTCGGAGATTACGACAACGACGGATGGCCTGACATGTTTGTCACCTCCTACGGCAAATGCATCCTCTACAAAAGTAATCACGACGGAACGTTTAGGGATGTGACAGACAAGGCGGGCCTGGCCACGCCGGGCTGGACCACGAGCGCGGTCTGGTTCGATTACGATAACGACGGCAGGCTGGACTTGTTTGTCTGCAGCTTTGTCGACTATTCAGGAAAACACAAACTGGAGTGCGGCAACAATAAGATCGGCAAAAACTACTACTGCGTCCCGCGAGTCTTCACACCTACGGCAAGCTTCCTCTATCACAACAATGGCGACGGCACTTTTACCGAGGTAAGCAAAGGGACTTCTATCGCCCAGGCGCTGGGAAAGGGCCTGGGAGTGGTCGCCACCGATGTAAACAATGATGGTCGTACGGACTTGTTCGTCGCGAATGACACGGTGCAGAATTTTCTCTATGTGAATCGGGGCCCTGGCCCTAATGGCCGCTGGAGTTGGGAAGAGATCGGATTGCAGTCTGGCGTTGGATTTAGTGACAGCGGCAGGCCTCGGTCAGGAATGGGGGTCGATGCGGCTGACTTGGACAGTGATGGCTGGCAGGATCTATTTGTGGCCAATGTCGACCATGAGATGTTCTCTGTCTATCAGAATAATCACGACGAAACCTTCCGCGATGTCGCCTCGCAGCACGGCATCGCTCGAGCGACGCGTTTATTAAGCGGCTGGGGCCTCAAGTATTTCGACTATGACAACGACGGCGCGGTCGACTTGATCCTTGCGAACGGCCATCCTGATGACATGATTGACAACTACTCGATGCAGGTAACGTACAGAGAACCGCTTCTGTTGTTCCACCAGGGAGAGAATCACAAACTCCGGGACGTAAGCGAGCAGGCGGGCCCGGCGTTTAAGAAATACTTTCCTGCTCGCGGGTTGGCCGTTGGGGACTATGACAACGACGGCGCCATCGACGTCCTGATCGGCAACAATGGCGGTGCTCCGCTACTGTTGAAGAACAATGCCGCCAACGGAAATAACTGGCTGGGTGTTAAGCTTGAGGGTACGCGATGCAATCGCGATGCGATCGGCACCAGAATTTATTGGACGGCGGGCGGCAAGAAGAGGTTTCGACTAAAGAACAACGGCGGTAGTTATTTGTCATCCCACGACCCCCGTGAGGTGTTGGGAATTGGAAGCGCCGCCAAGATTGACGAGCTAGAGATTCACTGGCCGGCACCTAGCGAACAAATAGATAAGTTTCGAGATTTACCTCAAAATCAGTATGTCCATGTGCTGGAGGGTAAAGGCATTCTGAGCTAAACTCTTATTGCAGGACCTTTGAGCTGTCCCGGCGATTTGCCTCGATCATCCCCAGCCTGCTCATAAGAAGGATCAGGAACGCAGTCTCGGCGTTCTCTGGAAGCCAGTCCCAATGAGGCTTTCGAGCTGTTTTCCACCGCTGCTGATCCGTACTTGTGACATTTCTCTTTCCTTCATCCAGAAGTCTGACTCTCGCGACCGTTTTTGCTCCGCAAATGCACAATCTTTCCAGTCAGTCACATGGAATCTTCGCAGAGCTCGACGCCCGATATGTCTCTCCGAATGCCGGGCCTGTGCCATTCCTGCCTTCACTCTCTCACGGAGCAGCTCCCGTTCAAACTCCGCCACCGCACCCAGCACATGAAATGTGAGCCTGCCCCCAGGTAGGGCGTGAAAAGCTCCACCTCAGGGTGCGGGATGTCCGCCCACGGATATCCCGGGTCGTCCAGTGAACCCCAACACGATCAGTTGGTTGATATAATCATTCGCCACTTTGGTTTCCCCCTTATGTTCTGCGATGACCTCTACTGGCACTTGCTCAAAGATCCCGGTCCCGGCCTAAACTTTAACGATTCCGAGCATCCCTGTTTCCAGCGCGATCCGGCTGCGCGGCCCCGCCGAAGACTTCCTTCATTGTCTTCGGCGTTGTAGCCAGCTTCCGTTCCACAAGCACTACCCTCGCTTCATTCGGAACGCAGTACCAGCTCGATCAATCTCCCACATCCAGGCCCACCGTCAGTTTCTGCCCTTCAACTTTTCGATCTTACCTGCCGTCGCGGTGCCAATCTTCTTCATTGCCGGTCTCCTCTATTATCTCTTGCGCCTTCGAGCGCGTCGATAATCTGGGAGCGTATCGCATCCCGCCGGAGACCGACCTTCTCCCTCGAAAACAACTGCGGGAAGCGGTGGGTTAAGCAGCTTCCATCGGCTCTAGAGTTACCTTGTGCCCGAGTTGTTGGAGCCGCTTCACC
>Ga0075017_100001301_pt1 | contig 15116 bp, 13 predicted proteins | sample AleBraG_ABR_2012_FD_71475 | JGI IMG/M metagenome (GOLD analysis project Ga0075017, IMG submission 71475) | Freshwater sediment microbial communities in response to fracking from Pennsylvania, USA - Alex Branch Run_MetaG_ABR_2012 | ecosystem: Environmental > Aquatic > Freshwater > Creek >... | reverse complement strand
GTAGCGCTGCATCTCGAGGGCCACGATGCCGGCCAGGGTGGCGATGGCCCCTTTGGCCGAGCCGTAGTTGGCCTGCCCGGCGTTGCCGAACAACCCGGCCCCCGATGTGGTCATGACCACCCGGCCCGACACCGGCCCGCCCGCCTTGGCCCGGTCCCGCCAGTAGGCGCAGGCGTGCTTGGTCAGCGCCGCGGTGCCTTTCAGGTGGACGGCGATGACCGCGTCGAAATCCTCCTCGGACATCGACACGAGCATCCGGTCGCGGATGAAACCGGCGTTGGTGACCACGGCGTGGAGGTCGCCGAAGCGGTCCACGGTGCGGGCCACCAGCGCGGCCATGCCGTCCCAGTCGGTCACCGACGTGCCGTCGGCCACCGCGGCCGCGCCCAGGGCCTCGACCTCGGCCACCACCGATTCGGCGGGTGAGGGGCCGGCCGACTCCGACTCCCCGTGAAGTCCGACGCCGAGGTCGTTGACGACCAGCGTGGCCCCCTGACGGGCCAGCTCGAGACAGTGGGCCCGACCGAGCCCACGGCCCCCGCCGGTGACGATGACCACCCGTCCGTCCAACACGCCCATGGCGCCGACCTCCTCCAACCCCGCTGGTTGACGAAACCGTCAATCTAGTGGTCGCCGCCCCGCCACGACCGGGCGGGGAGGGGGCCGGGCCGATCCCGTCAGCGCCCCGAGAGCTCCTTGAGGTTGTCGCGGAAGATCCTGCGCTGCTCCTCGGGGGTGAACGGTGCGAAGTCAGCCAGCCACGAACGGGGCTGGGACAGCCCTTCGGGATGGGGGAAGTCGGAGCCGAGCAGGATCCGGTCGGCGCGCATCGACCGGCGCACCACCTCGATGTTGTCCTCGTAGAACGGCGCCACCCACACGTTGTCGCGCAGGGCCTCGACGGGATCGCCGCCGAACTGCTGGGGCGCCTTGCCGTAGGCCACCCGCAGCCGCCGCTGCAGGTCGGGCAACCACGCGGCACCCAGTTCGAGGCTGACCACCTTGAGGGTCGGGTGGCGGTCGAACACACCGTGGCAGATGAGCGCCGCCATCATGTCGAACATGGGCCGCTCGATGTGCACCGACATGACCTCGGTGAGCGGCGAGCTCTTCAGGCCGGTGTAGCGGTCGCTCTCCCCCCAGGCCTTGAGCCACTTGCCGTACCCCGAGTCGGCGGCGTGGATGGCCACGGCCACACCGGCCTCGGCGGCCATGGCCCACACCCGGTCGTGGGCCGGGTCGCCCGGCGAACGGGGTTTGCCGGGGACGTCGACAGGCGCCGGACGGAAGGTCACGAACCGGGCTCCCCGGTCGATGGCCCGGCGGAGGTCGACCTCGGCCTCGGCCGGCTCGACCAGCGAGATCAGCGGACCGGTCTGGATGCGACCGTCGCGGTCGTAGCCCCAGTCCTCCTCCAACCACTCGTTGTAGGCCCGGAAGATGGCGTAGAGGGCCTCGGAGTCGTCGAGCAACATCTCCTCGAGGCCGAGCCCGAGGCTGGGCAGCAGCCAGGCCAGCTCGACACCCTGGGCGTCCATCAGGGCGAGCCGCTTGGCCCGGTCCCGGTACTCGGGCTGGATCGGGTGCATCTCGATGATGTCGCGGATGGGCGTGCCGTCGACGTTCTGGGCCCGGAAGTAGCGCTCCAACGATCCGGGTACCCCGACCGGGTCATAGGTCGGGTTGGGCACGACGGTCACCAACCGGTCGTTGACCACCAGCGTGCGCCGGCCTTCGATATCGGCCCAGCGCACCAACCGACGGTGGCGGCGCTCGAGATGACGGGTCAGGGCGTCCTCGGCCTCGTAGTAGTGCTCATCGGCATCGAAGATGGCGTAGTCCACGTCCACGCCCAGGGTGACAGTTGACATAGGCGTCAAGTATAGTCGGTCCCACCGGGTCGGGGTAGACCCGGGCCAGGGGGTGCACATGTCAGCGTGTCGCCGACGTCAGCCGGGGCGGAGCCGATGAAGGTTCCCTTCACCTGGCGGCCCACCGGCTGGTTCATGATCGGCTGGAGCGCCGAGTTCCCCTCCGGTCGGGCCGTGCCGCTGCACTACTTCGGCCGTGACCTGGTGGCCTACCGGGCCGATGGCGGCGACCTCCATGTGCTCGACGCCCACTGCCCCCACCTGGGCGCCCATCTCGGTCACGGCGGGCGGGTCACCGGCGATTGCATCGCCTGCCCGTACCACGGCTGGACGTTCGGGCCCGACGGCGTCAACCGGGCCATCCCCTACGAGGACCGGCCCAATCTGACCAAGACGATCGGGGCGTGGCCGGTGGACGAGCGCCACGAGTGGGTCTTCGTGTGGCACGACCCCCACGGCGGACCGCCCCGCTGGGAACTGCCCGACCTGTGGAGCGCCGGCCCCGAGGTGGCCGGTGCGGCGGCCGGCTACTACCGGGCCTACCCCGAGCTGTCGGTCAAGTACGCCGACGAGCCCGTCCACCCCCAGATCACCCTGGAGAACGCCCCCGACAGCGTGCATTTCAAGTACGTCCATCGGGCCACGGTCGACCCGGTCCTGGTGGACTGGGCCGTCGACGGTCCCTTCTACCGGGCCGTGTCGGGCTGGCCCCGCCCGACGGCCAACGATCCCGACGCCATGGCGCTGCGGATCCACAGCGTGTCGTGCGGTGTGGGAGGTTCGCTGGCCGTCTTCGAGGGCGCCGTCCATTACCGGCTGGCCTTCTTCACCACCCCGGTGGACGACGGCCGCTCCGATCTGTTCTATTCCATCTGGTGGCCCCGCGACGAGGGCGACGGGGAGCCCGCCCCGCCCGAGCGCTACCAGCAGCGGGCGGCCACCGAGTTCCTCCAGACGCTGGCCGACGACCTGGAGATCTGGCGCTACCAGATCTACGTCGAGAACCCCGCCCTGGCCCAGCGCGACGCCCGGCCCTACGGGGCCCTGCGCCGGTGGGCCACCCAGTTCTACGAGTTGGCCCCCACCGGGCCAGCGTGACGGCCCAGCGTGACGGCCCGGCGTGACGGCCCGGCGTGACCGACCGGTCCGAGCGGTGCGGCCCGCTCGGTGGGGTGCGGCGGCTCGGCCTGTACTAGCCGGTGAGGGTGGGGAACAGGGCGTCGGCGCCGCCGGCCACCACCTGTGCACCCAGTTGACGCCGCCACCGGGCCGCCGGACCGTGCTCGTGACGCCACGCCCACAACCGCCGGGACAGGTGGTGCAACGGGTACTCACGGGTGACGCCCATGGCCCCGTGGGCCTGGTGGGCGGCCCGGGTGCCGAGCACGGCGGCCTCGTCGACGACCACCCGCGCGGCCGCCACCTCGAAGGCACCGTCCCCCGCCGCCACCGCCCGGGTAGCCAGATCGGCCGCCATGGAGGCCCGCACCGCGCACTGGGCGGCCGTCACCAGGTGCTGTTGGACGGCCTGGAAAGCGGCCACGGGACGGCCGAACTGCCGGCGCTGATGGGTGTAGTCGACGCTGAGCTGGCTCATCGCCTCGAGCGCCCCGGCTGACAGCACGATCCGGGTCAACGCACCGCGCCGGAGGAGCTGGTCCCGGTCGAGGTCGGCCGGGGCCGGGGCCAGCTCGACGTCGGACACGGCGACGTCGAAGCGGACCAGGTCGCGGGGCTCGCCGGCCAGGTTGGTGCGGCGTGTCACGTCCAGCACAGCGGGGGCGGCCGAGACGACCGACAACCCGTCGGGGCCGTCGACAAGGGCCAACACCCGTGAGGCCCGGGCCGCCCAGGCCACCACCGCCTCGCCCCGCAGCCGTCCGCCCTCGATCCGCAGGATCACGTCGCCCGGCACGACGGTGGCCGGTCCGTCGGGCAGAGCCAGGCCGGCCGCCACCGCCAACCAGCCGGCCAGCACGCCGGTCTCCGCCACCGGGACGGGGGCGGCGTGAGCACCTACGGCCCGGACCACGGCCAGCGCGTCGGTCAGGGTCCCGCCCGAACCGCCGGCGGACTCGGGGAGGGAGATCCACGCGAACCCGGCCTCGGCCAGGGCGTCCCACGCCGGGGCGCACCAACCGTCGGCCTCGGCCTGTTCGACCGCCTCGAAGGAGGCCGCCGCGCCGAGCAGGCGCCCGACCGTCTCCACCAGGAGCGGATCGGCGGCGGCGTGGGGGGCGGTCATCGTCCCCGGGCCGACGGCTGCAGGCCCTTGGCCGCCACCGAGCGGAGGATCTCGGTGGTGCCGCCCCGGATGGTGAACGACGGAGCGGTGAGCGTGGCGGTGACCAGGAGCTGCTCGAACAGCGATCGCGCCGGAAGGCCCGGCTCCAGGTCGGTGAGGGCCAGCACAGCGTTGAGGACGTCCTGCTCGAAGCGGGTGGCCATCTCCTTCATCAGCGACGCCTCGAGCGACGGCGAGCCTCCGGCGTCGATGGCCCGGGCGATGGACACGGTGAGGTGGTGCAGCACCCAGTAGGAGGCCACGGCCGAGCCGAGCAGGTCGGCGAGCTCCGGTCCCGCGGCGCCGTTCGGGGCGTCAACTGCGCTGCGCAGCAGCTCCTCGACCACCAGGTAGGTGCTCAACCAGCGGTCCGGTCCGCCCCGTTCGAAGGCCAACTCCGAGGTGTTCTGCGTCCAACCGGCGCCGACCTGGCCGAGGACCAGCTCGTCGGGAACGTAGACCTCGTCGAGGAGAACCTCGCAGAAGTCGGCGGTACCGTCGATGAACGGGATCGGCCGGACCTCCACGCCAGGGGCGTGCAGGTCGACGAGCAGCTGGGACAGGCCGAGGCGCTTGTCGCCGGTCTCCTCCACCGGTGAGGTCCGGCACAGGACGACGAACCAGTCGTTGACGTTGGCCCAGGTGGTCCAGATCTTGCGGCCGACGACCACCCAGCCGTCGCCGTCGCGCACGGCCCGGGTGGTCAACGACGCCAGGTCGCTGCCGCTGTCGGGCTCGCTCATCCCGATGGAGAACGACAACTCACCGCGGCAGATGCCGGGCAGGAAGCGCTGCTTCTGCTCCTCGGTGCCGAAGCGGGCGATCACCGGCCCGCTCTGGCGGTCGGCCACCCAGTGGTGACCGACCGGGGCGCCCCAGCGCAGGAGTTCCTCGGTCACGATCAGCCGGTCGACGGCGGACCGGTCATGCCCCCCGTAGCGGGTCGGCAGCGCCATGCCCAGCCAGCCCCGCTGGCCGAGCTTGGCCGAGAAGGCCGGGTCCTTGGCGGCGTTCATCCCGAGGCCGGGGGTGAAGCTGCCGCGGGGCAGCTCGGCGGCCAGGAAGGCCCGGACCTCGTTCTGCAGGGACCGTTCGGTCCCGGTCAGCTCGGTCAGCTCGAATCGCATCGCCGTGTGCTCTTCCCCGGCCCGGCGGGCCCCGGGGATGACACTAGCGTCAAGTCGGGCGGCCGACCGGGCCGAAGCGTTCCACCAGCTCCCGTTTGAGCACCTTGAGGGTCGGGTTGCGGGGCAGCTGGTCGACCACCTCCAACTGCTCGGGGATCTTCTGCACCATCAGTCCGGCCTCGCGGCAGTGCTGGCGCAGCTCGAGGAACGTCAAGGGGGCGCCCCCCGGCCGGGATTCGACCACGGCGCACACCCGCTCCCCCCGCTCGGCGTCGGGCAGGCCGATGACGGCCACCGCCGCCACCTTCGGGTGGGTCATGAGCAGGTCCTCGATCTCCCGGGGGCTGATGTTCTCACCCTTGCGGATGATCAGGTCCTTGGTCCGCCCGGTCACCACCACGTGGCCGTCGTGGTCGAGATGGCCCCGGTCGCCGGTGCGGAACCAGCCGTCGGGACGGAACGCGGCCGCCGTGAGCTCGGGGTCGGTGTAGCCCTTGGCCAGCATCGGGCCGCGGACTTCGAGCTCCCCGTCGAGCCCGGCCGCCAGCGCCGTCCCGTCCGGATCGACCACGCGCAGCTCACAGTCGCGCACCGGCGCCCCGTCCGTCCCGGCCAACTGCTCGTCGGTGTCGCCCAGCGCGCCCATGGCGATCATCGGGCACTCCGTCATCCCGTAGCCGTGGCGGACCTGCACCCCGAGCTCCCGCTTGACCTGCCAGTACACCTCGGGTGGCTTCGGTGCCCCGCCTCCGGTCATGATCCGCAGGCTGGGCACCGTGGTGCCGCCGGGCCGGCGCCGCTCCGCCAGCAGGGCCAGGTAGTGGGCCGTGCTGCCGCCCACCATGGTGACGCGGTGGCGACGCAGGACGGCCACCGCCTCGGCCGCCACGAAGGTCTCGAGCAGCAGGACGGGCACGCCGCAGCGCAGACTCATGACCAGCTGGTCCGGTCCACCGATGTGGGCGTACGGGAAAGGCAGGGCGGCCACGTCGTCGGGCTCCGGGGCGGTGGCCACGGCGATGCCGATACCGCCGGCGAGCAGGGAGGAGTCGGTGTGGCGCACGGCTTTCGGCTCGGAGGTCGTACCCGACGTCGAGTACAGCCAGCGCACGACGTCACCGTCGGCCGGCGGCGGCGGCAGCCGGCCCGGGTCGCCTTCGGGCAGGCCGTCGTCGATCACCAGCACCTCCACCGGGGTGGCCGCCCGGTCGGCCAGGTCACGGGCCATCTTCCCGTAGGAGAAGCCGTGCCATTCGCCGAGCACGGCCAGCCACCGGGCGCCGGTGGCGCGCAGCAACGATCCGACCTCGCGTTGGCGGTAGAGGGCGATGACGGGGTTCTGCACGGCACCGAGACGGGACAGGGCCAACGACAGGACCACGGTCTCGATGCGGGTCGGCAACTGCCAGCTGAACGGCGTGCCGTCGCCCACGCCCCGCTCGTGCAGCCCGGCCGCCACCCGCTCCGCCCAGGCGACGATCTGGGCGCAGCTGAACGACCGGTCGGACTGGTCGAGGAGCAGGGGTCGTCCGGGGGTCAGCTCGGCCCGTCGCACCAGCAGGCCCCACAGCGTCTCGGACTCGGCGAGGGCCAGCCGGGCCGGGCCCGACCGCCCCGGGGCCCGCTGACCCGGCCGCTGCCCTGCGTCGCCCTCGGTCCGGCCCATCGGTCCCCCTCCCCCGGGTCCTCACGCTACCGGGCCGCTCCCGGGGCGGGCCGGTCCACTACCGTGCAGCCCGGTCGAGGGTCAGGGGGTCCGGTGGAGCACTGGGAGCTGTCGGCACGGGAAGCCATCCGGGATCTCGTGGCCCGCTACAACGCCAACGGCGACACCGGCCGCTTCGACCATGTCGTCGAGCTGTTCGCGCCCGACGCGGTGATGGACCTCGACGGCGGACGCATCCACTCGGGCCTCGAGGAGATCGCCCAGATCTTCACCGGCGCCCGCGATCACGCCAACTACGGCGACCACCCGGTGTACCTGCGGCATATGACCGCCACCCACCAGATCGACGTGATCAACTCGTCGTCGGCCCGGGGCCGGTGCTACTACCAGGTCCTCACCGCCATCGGCCTCGACCACTGGGGTCGCTACATCGACGAGTACACCACGGTCGACGGCCGCTGGCGCTTCGCCCGCCGGCGGGTCACCGTCGACGGTCGCAGCCCCCGGTCGCTGTTCCTTCCGGAGGGCTAGGGACATGGACCTGGGCGTGGCCGGCAAGGGCTTCCTGATCGTCGGGGGCACATCGGGCATGGGCCTGGCCACCGCCCGGGTGCTGGTCGGCGAAGGGGCGTCGGTGGTACTGCTCGGCCGCCAGCCCGACCGGGCCGCCCGGGCCGTCGGTGCCCTGTCGGGCCTGGCCGGCACGGCCAGTGCCACCCTGGCCGACGTCAGCGTGGCGGGCGAGGTGGAGCGGGCCGTGGCCGAGGCGGAGACCACTCTCGGCGGGCTCGACGGGCTGGCCGTGTTCACCGGGGTCCTCGGCCACCGACCGCTCGACATGCCCGACGCCGAGTGGACGGCCGCCTTCGACGACGTGCTGCTCGGCACCGTGCGGGTGGTGCGGGCCGCTCTGCCGGCCCTGATCGCCCGACGCGCCGCCATCGTCACCACCGCGGCCTACTCGGTGCGGGCCCCGGAGGCGGCCCGCCTGCCGTACACCTCTCTCAAGGCCGCCGTGGCCGTGTTCACCAAGGGCCTGGCCAAGACCTACGGTCCGCTCGGCGTGCGGGCCAACTGCATCTGCCCGGGAGCCATCGAGACCGAACCGCTGGCCGCCCTGCGGACCCAGCTGGCCGAGCAGCGGGGCCTGCCCCATGACCAGGCCCTGGAACGGGTGATGGTGGAAGAGTGGGGCCTGCACGTGGCCCTGGGCCGACCGGGCCGACCCGAGGAGGTCGGCGAGTTGGCCGCCTTCCTGCTCTCCGCCCGGGCCGGGTATCTCACGGGGGCGCAGATCAACATCGACGGGGGCACCGACTTCTGAGCGGACCGACGGACCTGCCAACATCGGGGGCCGTGCCCGGCCCGCTCTACCTCGAAGACATCGCCGTCGGGGAGCCCCGCCTCGTCGGCGAGTACGTGCTGACCGAGGAGGAGATCGTCACCTACGCCCGACGTTGGGATCCCCAGCCGTTCCACCTCGACCACGACGCGGCGGCCCGGTCGTTGTTCGGTCAGCTGGTGGCCTGCGCCGCCCACCTGTTCGCCATCGCCTCCCGGTTGGCCAGCGAGGACGACCGCCCGCCGGTCATCGTCGCCGGGCTCGGCGGCACCGGCATGCGGCTGGCCGCCCCGGGCCGGGTCGGGGACCGCCTCCATTTGCGGCTCACCTACCTCGACGCCCGACCGTCGAGGTCACGGCCCGGCGCCGGGGTGGTGCACCAGCGCCTCGAGCTCCTCGACCAGGACGACCGGCTGGTCATGGCCCAGGAGGGGGCCATCCTGGTGGCCCGCCGACCGGAGGCGACCGGGCCACCGACGGCCGCCGGGCCACCGGATCCCGCGGCCCGCGCCGTCCCGACGGAGCACCGGGCCCCACCCGTCACGCCCGGCCCGGCGGGGCGGGCGGCCGCCGGCGCCGCCGGCCCGGCCGGGCGCCCGTCGGACCACCCGGTGGCCCTGATCACCGGAGCCAACAAGGGCATCGGGCTGGCCATCGCCCGGGGCCTGGCCGAGCGCGGCCTCACCGTGCTGGTCGGGGCCCGGGACCCGGTCCGGGGGGCCGCCGCGGTGGCCGAGCTCCGGGCCGACGGCCTCGACGCCCACCTGACGGTCATCGACATCACCGACGGGGCCTCGGTGGCCGCCGCCGCGGCCGCCCTGTCGGCCGGCGACGGGCGCCTCGACGTGCTCGTCAACAATGCCGCGGTGAAGCTCGAGTTCCATCCCGCGCCCCCCACCCAGACCGCCCTCGAGGTGGTCCGCGAGACGTACGAGACCAACGTCTTCGGCACGATCCGGGTGATCCAGGCTCTGCTCCCCCTGCTGCTCGCCTCCCCCGCCCCCCGGATCGTGAACCTCTCGAGCCGGCTGGGCTCCTCCGCCCTGGCCACCACTCCGGGCGGCCCGATCCAGGCGCGACCGCTGCTCGGCTACAACACGGCCAAGGCGGCGCTCAACTCCTTGACCATTCAGTTCGCCAATCAGCTCGCCGGCACGCCGGTGAAGATCAACGCCGCCGACCCCGGGTACGTCCGCACCGACATGACCCGCAACGACGGTTCGCGCACACCGGCCCAGGGGGCGGTCGTGGCCATCCGCCTGGCCACCCTGCCCGATGACGGCCCGAGCGGGGGGTTCTTCGACGAGCGCGGCCCGATTCCCTGGTAAGCCTGCAGGCCATGCCCCGTCTCGCCGGCAAGGTCGCCATCGTCACCGGGGCCGGACAGGGTGTCGGCCGGGGGGTGGCGCTGGCCCTGGCCGACGCCGGCGCCACCGTCGCCCTGCTCGGCCGGACCCCGGCCAAGTGCGCCTCCGTGGCCGCCGAGATCGGGGCGCGGGGCGGCCAGGCCCTGGCGCTTCGCTGCGACGTCGAACACCGCGACGACGTCGATGCCGCCCTCGCCGCCACCCTGGCCGCCTTCGGCCGCCTCGACATCCTGGTCAACAACGCCCAGACCCTGGTCTACCGGTCGGTGCGGCGGATCACCGAGGCGGACATGGAGTCCATGTGGCAGTCGGGACCGATGGGCACGTTGCGGTGCATGCAGGCCTGCTTCGACCAGCTGCGGGCCAACCGTGGCTGTGTGATCAACCTGGGTTCGGGCAGTTCGATCCTGCCCCAGCCGGCCATGAGCGGCTACGCCATGGCCAAGGAGGCCATCCGGGTGCTGACCCGGGTGGCGGCGCTCGAATGGGGGTCGGCCGGGGTGCGCGTCAACGCCATCTGCCCGCTGGCCGAGACGCCCGGGTGGGACTCCTTCCTCGAGGCGACCCCCGGCTCCGAGGCCCTGGTCCTGCCCGCCATTCCGGCCGGGCGGATGGGCGACCCGGAGACCGACATCGGGCCGGCCGCCGTGTTCCTGGCCAGCGACGAGGCGGCCTACATCACGGGCACGACACTGATGGTCGACGGGGGCTTCAACTACCTGCGCTGATCCGCCGGGGCCAGCCGGTGGTGGGCCGCCTCAACCCTCACCCGGTCCCGACGCTGCGCCGGACCCGGCGATGACCTGCTCGCCGAAGCGGGCCACCGTGTCGGCCGCCGCCCCCGGGTCGTCACCGCAGCACAGGCTGATCACCCAGTCGACCCCGAGCGCCTCCAGCGCCGCCACCTCCGACAGGTACCGGTCGACGGAACGACCCTGGCGGACGTCGAGCATCGGCCAGGCCCCCGCCACCACGATCTCCACCGCCTCGGGGGGACGACCGGCGGCCACCGCCACGGTGCGCACCTCGTCGATCCGCCGGGCCAGCACACCGAGGTCGGGCAGCGGGCGGGTGCGGGTGGTGCGCACGATCACCTCGTTGTCGGCGGTCATCATGCCCAGCCAGCCGTCACCGTAACGCCCGGCGCGCTGCACACCGAACGGGCTGTTGCCGTGGATCCACAGCGGGGGGTGGGGACGCTGCACCACGCCGGGCAGCACCCGCGTCCGCTTGGCCACGAATCGGTCGCCCTGGTGGGCCACCTCCGCCCCCGACCAGGCCTGGCGCATCAGCTCCACCGCCTCGTCGAACTCGGTCCGCCGGTTGGACGGGTCGGCGCCGAGGGCCCGGAACTCGCCGAACAGGTAGCCGGTCCCCAACCCCACGGTGAGTCGACCGGCGCTCAACGCGTCGAGGGTGGCCAGCTGGTGGGCGGCCAGGAACGGGTTGCGATAGGCGGGCACCATGACGAAGGTCAACAACCGGATCCGGCGGGTGACGGCGGCGCAGAAGGCCAACCCGGCGACGGGATCGGCGACACCCTCCCCACCGCTTTGCACCCACGCCGCCGACGGGGCGGGATGGTCGGTGAACCCGATGGCGTCGAAGCCGACGGCCTCGGCCGTCCGGGCGAAACGGGTGACCTCGTCCGGGTGGAGGATCGCCGGCGTCCACGCCGGATCACCCACCGCATGCTGGATACCGAATCTCACCGTGCCCCCTCGTCGCCACCTGCGGCCACGCTATCGGCGGGCGACGCCGGCCACGGCGGGCGGGGACGACGGCCGGTGCCGGTCCGGGAGTTGCCGGGGCGCGAGGGCCGGGGCAGGCTGCACGGCGGTGGAACTCGACGAGATCACCTGCGAGACCCGAGACGGCGTCACCCACCTCGTGCTCGACCGGCCGGAGCAGCTCAACGCCATCTCCAGCCGGCCGGGAGGGATGCGGGACCAGCTGGTGTGGGCCCTCGAACGGGCGGCCGACGACGACGCCGTCGGCTGCGTGGTGCTGCGCGGCGCCGGTCGCAGCTTCAGCGGTGGCGGCGACCTGAGCGGCAACGTGCGCCGTGAACGCCCCGTCGACGATCAGCGCTTCCTGGAGTCGGTCGACCGCTTCCACCAACGGGTCCGGTCCTCGGCCCTGCCCGTGGTGGCCGCCGTCCACGGCTACTGCCTGGGGGCGGCGTTGTCGCTCGTCGCGTCCTGCGATCTGGTCGTGGCCGCCGAGAGCGCCCGGTTCGGCTACCCCGAGGGCCGCCTCGGTCTGGTCGGGGCCAGCGCCGTGGTGCCGGTCGTCGGTCGGCAATGGGCCAAGTTCCTCACGCTCACCGGGGAGCTGCTGACCGCCCGCCAGGCCGCGGCCATCGGGCTGGTCCTGACCGTGGAGCCCGACGGGACGCTGCAGGAGCGGGTCCACGACCTGGCCCGCCGGCTGGCCCGCATGCCCCGTGAGGCGGTGCTGCTCAACCGCCGAGCCATCGACGCGGTGGCCGATGCGGCCGGCGAGGCGGCCGGGCGGGTGGCTGCCGTGGCCCACGACGCACTCACCGCCAGCATGGCCGGGTCAGCCACCGCCCCGGACGGCCGGAGTTTCCGTTCGATCCTTGACAGCGAGGGGCTCGACGGCCTGAAGGCGGCCCGCCAGGCCCAGTACGTCGAGCCGTGGCTGGGGGCCTGAGCGGCCCGCCGCCGGCCCGGCGGGGCTGCTCAGCGGGCGCCCATGATGGCGTCGCCGTTGACGGTGAACCCCCCGTCGGCGGTGACCAGCGACCCGGTGACGAAGCCGGATTCGTCGGAGGCCAGCCAGATGGCGATGTGGGCGATGTCGGCCGGCACCCCGAGGCGGGTCAGGTGGCCGCCGCCGACGCCGACCCCGGTGTCGGCCTTGTGGGAGATGACGCGCCCGACGACGATGGTGTTGACCCGGATGTGGAGGGGGGCGTTCTCCACGGCCAGGATCGGCGTCAGGGCGTTGATGGCGCCTTTGGCCGCCCCGTAGGCCGAGAAGCCGGTGAGACCGATCACCGACTGGGCCGAGGAGATGTTGACAATGCTGCCGCCCCCTGCCGCGGCCAGATGAGGGATGGCGTACTTGCACGACCAGAACACGTTGCCGGTCACCGTGCCCCGCATGATGGTCTCCCACTCGGCGGTGCTGTAGTCGGTCAACGGTTTGACGGTGGTGCTCACCACGTCGGTCGGCGCGGCGTTGTTGATCAGCGTGTCCAGCTTGCCGAACCGGGCCGCGGTGGCGGCCACCACGCCCCGGACGCTGTCCTCGTCGTTGATGTCGAGGGCGAAGAACTCGGCGTCACCGCCGGCCTCCCTGATGGCCCGGACGACCTTCTCACCCCGGTCGACGGTCCGCCCGGTGACGGCCACGGCGGCGCCCTCCCGGGCGAACATCTCGGCGATCGTCCGACCGATACCCCGGGTCGAGCCCGAGATCAACGCCACCTTGCCCTCCAGGCGCATCGTGCGCCTCCTTCCCCGAGCGGTGCGGTTGGTGCCCGTGCAGCATGACAGAGCCGACGCCGCTCAGCCGGTGCCGGCCCCGGGCGGCTCGGCCAGGTGGTCTTCGGCCAACCCGAGCAGGTCGATGACGCGCCGGTCGAGATGGGCGAAGTCGACGTCGGCGTTGGCCATCGAGCGGGCCTCGTAGCGGCGCTTCACGCCCTCGGCGATGACCGCCACCTTCCAGTACTGGAAGGCCCGGTAGTAGGACAGATCAGCCAGATCGAAACCGGTCCGCTCGGCGTAGCGGGCCGCCACCTGGGCGCGGGTGGCAAAGCCGCCGGCCACCGTGGGGGGCACCTCCATCCATACCAGAGGTGTGTCCTCACCCGGCTCGTACCAGTTGTTGAGCAGGAACCCGACGTCGGCCAGCACGTCACCGAGGGTCCACAGCTCCCAGTCGAGCACGGCCCGCAGGTCGCCCGCGTCATCGACGATGACGTTGCCGAACCGGTAGTCGGAGTGGACGATGCCGGTGTGACGCTGCGCCGGGGCGCGCTGCACCAGCCGGGCGTGGAGTCGCTCCACGGCCGGTAGCTCGCGGGTCTTGGTCTGCTCCCACACCTGGCGGAGGCGGTGCAGCTGACGGTCCAGGAAGTCGTCGCGGCGGGCGCTGTCGCCGAGTCCCACCGCGTCGATGTCGACCCGGTGCAGGTCGGCCAGCACGTCGACGAGCTGGTCGCTGGCCCGCCGACGCAGGGCGGTCGTCGGCAGGGCGCGCTCGGCGGCCGCCGGGTTGTCCACCACGTGACCCTCGACGAGCTCCATGACGTAGAACGGACAGCCGTTGACCCGAGCGTCCTCGCACAGGGCCACCGGATCGGGCACCGGGACCACCGTCGGTGCCAGGGCGGTCAGCACCCGGTACTCCCGGCCCATGTCGTGGGCCTTGCCGGCCGCCCCGCTGAGGGGCGGACGGCGGACGACCCAGCCGCGGCCCCGGCGGTCGCGGGCGGCGTAGGTGAGGTTGGAGTGGCCTCCCCCGACGAGGGTGAAGGCCACCGGCCCGACCAGCCCCCCGACGTGGTCGTCCATCCAGGCCGCCACGGCGGCCCGGTCGAGCCCGGGCAGGGGCGGGTCCGGGTCGTCGCCCGCTCCGGTCGGCACGGGGCGGTCGGAGGCCCCCGGGGCGACCATCAGTCGTGTCGCCCGGCCGGGCGTCCGTCGTCCATGCGGTCGTGGTACTCGCAGTGCCCGGCGGCCCGGCGGCCGTCGCCCAGCTCCCAGTCGGTCGGCGACTTGACGATGCGCAGGACGGCCGGCGCGGCGCCCTCCCGGGGCCGGCGGTGGCGGAGGGGGATCCAGGCCTGCGGCGTGCCGGTGGCCACCCAGCTCCGGTCGCCGCTGCGGATCTCCACCTCCACCCGGCGCAACTCGTGGTGGGGCGGGTCGGCGTAGACGTTGCGCATGACGAAGTCGTCGACGATCCGGAAGGTCCCCTCGTCGAGGACGAAACCGCTGCGGGTCTGCTTGGTCGGGCCGACGGCCCGGGTCAGCATGAACCCGTTGGCGTCGTCGATGGCGGCGATCAACCAGCGCAACCAGATCTTGGCGTGCCAGTTGCGGGGACCCCACGAGTGGTCCTTGCCGCCCCGCCCGTCGATGACCCATGACTGGGAGCCGACCCGGACGGAGCCCGTCACGTGGGCCAGATGCTGGTAGTGCCAGTCGGTCTGACCGGGGAGAAAGATCAGCTGCACCTGGTCCTGATCGGCGCCCAGCACGGCGTGCGGTCCGGCCGATTCGCAGCGCAGCTCGACGAGCGCCTGCTCGGCGGAGCTGGCGGCGAAGGCCCGCTTCGGGTCGGTGAGGTCCCACGGGTCGGCCAGCACGGACAGGGAGCCCTCGTAGCGGACCTCGGTGGTGCGCCAGGGGGTCAGCACCGTCCAGCGCTGGCCACCGACCTCGAGGCCGTTGGCCGTGATGGCCGGGCGGCTGAGTGTGCAG
>Ga0075017_100001300_pt1 | contig 15121 bp, 14 predicted proteins | sample AleBraG_ABR_2012_FD_71475 | JGI IMG/M metagenome (GOLD analysis project Ga0075017, IMG submission 71475) | Freshwater sediment microbial communities in response to fracking from Pennsylvania, USA - Alex Branch Run_MetaG_ABR_2012 | ecosystem: Environmental > Aquatic > Freshwater > Creek >... | reverse complement strand
TTGCGTTGATTGATCGTCGGGCGCGGTCTCCCGGCATCGGCGCGACTCACAGGTCACCCCACGAGCGCGAGTTTGTCGAAGGCCGCGGCGAATTTCAGCCCGGTGCGTGCCTAGATCCCGAGTTCGTAGTGCCCTCGCCGCAGGTTCTGGATGAATGCGTGGCCTTGCATGACCACGGCGGCCCTGCGGTCCGGTTCGAGGCCCCGCATCGGAAGTAGGCGTGCCTCGAGGCGCCCGTGGTCAGCTTCCACTCGATTGTTGGCGTATTGCCCGGTGTCATGAAGCGCCACCGGCAGGAGCTCGGCGATCACTCGGACCAGGGACGTGGATAACCGCCACCTATCCGGCAGCGAGGATTGGATCGGGCGTTGATCCGGTATCGGCACAGTTGCCATGCCAGCCGTGATGGTCGGGGATGGCCTTGTCTGTTGCCTTCGCGTTCAACACTGACGGGAACGCCGGTGATGAATCCGATTCCCCGGGAAGGGCAATTGGCATCCGGGTGTTTGCGTGCAGGAACGTGGTCCAGTGAGGCAGTATCTCTATTGGAGCCGTCGCCTGCAGGAGTCCGGCAAGTTCGAGAGCGAGGAAACAGGTCGTGGCGGAGTCGATCACCGCGGACTACCTCATCATGGGTGCCGGCGCAGCCGGGATGGCCTTCGCCGATGCGGTGCTGACGGAGACGGATGCCACGCTCGTGATCGTCGACCGTCGCGATCGGCCAGGGGGACACTGGAATGATGCCTACCCCTTCGTCCGCCTTCACCAGCCGGCCAGCTACTACGGAGTGAACTCGACCGCGCTCGGCTCGGGCACGATCGATCAGGTCGGCCTGAACGCAGGCTTCCACGCGCTCGCCGCGGGCACGGAGGTGGTGAGCCATTACGACCTGACCATGCGCCAACGGTTCCTGCCCTCGGGTCGCGTCCAGTTCCTCCCGATGAGCGAGGTCGGCGATGACCGGGTTGTGACGTCATTGCTGTCCGGGGAACGATGCGTTGTCCATGCCCATCGACTCGTCGATGCGACCTATTCCCACACGCGTGTCCCTTCAACTACCCCCCCGGCCTACGCCGTCGCCCCGGGGGCTGCCTGCATCCCACTGAACGATCTGCCCCGTGCGGCGCCGGGCTTCGACGACTTCGTGGTCATCGGAGCAGGCAAGACCGGGATGGATGCCTGCATCTGGCTTCTCGAGAATGGAGCGGATCCTGACCGGATCCGGTGGATCGTCCCTCGGGATTCCTGGATTCAGGACCGAGCAAATTTCCAACCCGGGGACGACTTCTTCGCCGCGTTCTGCAGGAGCATTGCCAACCAAGCCGAGGCGGTGGCCCTGGCCGACTCCGTTGAGGACGTCTTTCACCGGCTGGAAGCCGCCGGCGAGCTTCGGCGACTCGATCCGAACGTCACGCCGGAGGCATACCATTGCGCCATCCTCAGCGACGGAGAGGTGGCCGAGCTCCGGCGCATCGAGAACGTCGTCCGCCTGGGGCGTGTTACCGCCATCAACCCCGACAAGATCCGGCTGGAGCGGGGAACCGTCTCGACCGGGCCAACCACGCTGCACATCGACTGTTCAGCCGCGGGTATCCCGACGCTCCCGTCCACGGCCATTTTTGAGAGTGATCGGATTACTCTCCAATGGGTGCGGACCTGCCAGCCTGCGTTTAGCGCCGCGCTGATCGGCTTCATCGAATCGAGGTTCACGGACGATCAGGTGAAGAATCACATCTGCACCCCGATCGTGCCGCCCTCAGTCCCCATTGACTGGCTTCGCATGTACCAGATCGAACTGGCCAACCGGAAGTGCTGGGCTGATCACCCGGAGATCAACGACTGGATGGCAGAGTCCCGGCTCGACCCCTTTACTCGCACAGCCCGTTCCCGGCTGGGGGTCGATGTCGAGGCAACCACGCAACTCGGTCGCTACCTCGCCCACGTAGACCTAGCCGCGGACAGGATCGAAGGACTCCTCGACGACCGGTCAACCAACTGACCCGAGGTGTCAATGGGACGGACTCACCAGGTGTCGAGCCTGGCGGGATCACCCTGTGGGCGGAGCTGACCGATGTGGTGGATCCCGGTCGACTCAGCACCTACTGGGCAGATCTGCGCGGTGGCCGGGGCGCCTTCTCCGATGACGACTTTGCCGCCGTAGAGCCTGATCGAATGTGGCTTGTCGCCATTCGGGTCGAGAACGTCGTGCCCCCGACGTGATCTGAGGGGCAGGTGCCCAAGCGAGTACCACTTGAGTTGGCGATCGAGGATCTCGACAGGGCTAAGGAGCGAGCGGTCTACCCGGAGGCCATTCGAGCGGCAAGATAGCCCGCCCCTGACGGGTATTTCGATCCGATTGATTCGGCTCGTCACCCATTTTGCTAGTCGACGCAATTCCCCGAGTGATCGTAACCTACTCCTGAATTCCGGCGTTCCACCGCCCGGTGATAGGTTTCACGCTCTGCAGACCCGAGCGACCGATCGGCGTGCCTGAAAGACTTCAGGCAGTCGTTATCGAGGAGTCCAACATGACATCGCCACGTGGCTGGCTTGAGCGGGGATCCACCGCCCTCCGGACCCGGACTCGGAGAGTTCCGGTTCCTGAGCCTTCGGAATCCTGGCGCACTCGGCGACAGTTTCCCACGGAGTCAACCATTCCGATGCCACCCGAAGAACTGCGAGGTTGGGTTGGCTCGGCTCCCGCATTTCACGATGTAGCTCTCACGACGATGGGCCGAATGAATATGGCCGGCTTACGGCAAGAACATGACGTGCTCGACATCGGGTGCGGGGTGGGCCGCACGGCTCGATATCTCTGTGGTTTCCTGAATGACGATGCCCGGTATGAGGGATTTGATACATCGGCTCCACTGGTGGATTGGTGCCAGACCAATATCACCCCCCTGTTCCCAAATTTCCGATTTACGCACGTCCCGTTGTTCCATCCCGCCTACGACCCGGACCCTTCACTCCCATCTGCGGCGGAGTTCATCTTCCCCTATGCCGACGATTCGTTCGACTTCGTCCTTGCTCACTCTGTGTTCACACACCTCTGGCCAGACGTGACCACCAACTACCTGCACGAGATCGGCCGAGTCCTGAGGCCGCACGGAATCAGCTACACGACCTGGGTGCTTTTCGAAGACGCTCCGTCCGGCTACAGCAATCCGCGAGCGAAGAACATGGACCGCGACCCGTCCGGGACGTTTGCCATCCGCCGTCCAGCGAATATCGGGTTCAGCCAGCAGTTCGTGCGTAACGCTCACCGTGCGGGCGGACTCGAGATCGTCGAGCCGATTCATCCAGGATTCCGCTACTTCCAGGACGCAGTTGTGGCGGCCAAGCAGCCCGGCATGGAACGCACCCGATGAATGCGATGGTCGATGACTCTCGTCAAGCAGTCTGGGCGAGTTGTGGCCAAGATTTCTGAGCTACGACGTAGCCCGGTAGTGCGGAGTAGGGCAGTTCGCGAGCGGCAAGCACACGGTCCTCGGTAGCGCACCCACACCAGGTGTTCGGGGGCACACCAGCCAGATCCTTCAAGAGTCAGGCGACGTCATAGTCATTTGCCTGAGGCGTTGGCCATACTCATGGGAGAGATCCCGGGTGAACAGATGACGGCCAGGCGGATTGGCTTGAAGCTGAATGCAGGGCTGATCGCTGCCAGTGGGCTCGGGGCCTGCTCCTCCGGACCCTCCCAGACCCAGGGTTCCTTTGGCATGGTTTCGGGGACGCTCGCCAGGGAGGGTGGGGTCGCACCGGGTACGGCGAGAACGCCAACCCCCGGAGTCGTTGATCTGTCGGTCCGTGCCGACCACATCGTACGGATCCACGTTCCTGCCAGTGGGACCTTTCGGGCACTGATCCCGGCAGGCAGGTACGACGTCACAGCGACCACTCCGAGGATTCAGCAGGTGGACCCCGATGGAATGCCTGTAACGGAGCCGTGCCCCGGCGTGAACCCGACCGTAACCGTGACAATTGGCAAGACGACGACCATCAACGTGACCTGCTTCGTTCCTTAGGGCCCGTGCCGACACAGCCATCCGATGGTTGGCCAGGTCGTGCGTTAGGGGGTCACCGACCCGGCGAAAGATGACACCCTGGTGTCGGGCAGATTCGGCTCGCTGGATGAGAGTTCGATCCCACCTTGAGGAGGCACCGGACCGGGCCACTCGCTTCCTACGGCGAATCGTTGCTTCCCAGTCCCGGCCTGAACCGTATTGACCTGATGCCGGCCGAAGGACTGCAGACCGACCCGACAGCGGGTGGGGCGCCAGAAGGGCGTCGCCGCCCTTCGGAACCCCACCCGCTAACGAGTAGTCCCGTCAACCTGTACCGGTCAGGGGAGGGTGATGTACGACCCCGGCTTGACCGTGAACGGTGTGTAGGCCCAAGCCCCACTGCATGTCTTGAGGATGTTCGTGTCGAGGACCACGACAGGAGCAACCGCAGGAGCAAATGAACCGGTGGTGACCTTGAACCCCGCCGGTCCTGGCAGCTTGATCTTGTCGAACAAGCTGAGGGGGATGATGGGGCTGACGAACGAAGCTGTCCCAGCGGTGAAGTTGACCACGGTGGGTGCGATTGCGGGAACAGAAACCCAGTTGTACGTCACGTTGATGGCGCCGACCTTGTCGCTCGACTGGAAGGCGGAGCACTTGTTGGCAAATCCAGCCCCAGCCTTCACGAAGTAGCCCGAACCCGTGATGTTGACGCTGGTGACGGTGACCGGGACGATGAGGCCGGCTGAGTTGGGGGCTGTCACAGTCCCGCCACAGTTGCCCGCCGCCTTGAAGTGGATCTTCACGGAGGCCGAACTTCCCACATTGTTCAATCCCGGAGAGAACGCGCCTCCTCCCGAGATCTTGCATCCGATCGTCCCAGACGCCGGTGGGCCCACCGCTCCGGCTACGTCCGCATTTGCCACCGTAATGAGGGTGGCTGACATCACAGCGATCGCGGTCAATGCGATCAACTTGCGTTTCATGGTTCTCCCCCTATTCGACCTCATGGATCGACCCACCTGAGGGAGCCGTCCGTCCGGCCGGAGTTTCGGCGCTGAACGCTCGCCGAGGGAACGGATGTCGTTCCGCCAGGGACCCTAATCCTCGGCGGACATGTGCGCACGGACGTTGCCTGGCAGGCCAACGTGGCATCGAGCTTCATTGGGCCGAAGGTCGTCTCCGCAGGTTTGTCGCTCAAGGTGGTCACTCCCGGCGAGCCGGTCAATTCCGCCAGAGTCTCTATGAAACCCGGGGCGGATCACCGCCCCCATGGGCTTGGAGTTCGGATTGCGAGCGCGGCCACACGGACAAGCTGATCAAATGAGGCAGAGGAGGATCCTATGGGCCGAGGGAAGCGCAAGCCGGGGCGAGAGGTCGGCGACGTGCGACATGACCTGGACGTGGAGGGCACTGGCCAGATTGGAGAGACGGAGGCGGGTGCCGATGCGGGTCCCGGTTCTGCGAGTGGACCGGAAAGCCAGCCGAGGATGAAGGAAAAGGAATACCAGCGCCGGCTCCGCCCACTTCACGCTGAGCTCGTGGCGATGCAGGAGTGGGTGAAGGCAACCGGTGCCAGGGTCTGCATCGTGTTCGAAGGCCGGGACACCGCGGGCAAGGGCGGCACCATCAAGGCGATCACCCAGCGGGTCAGCCCCCGGGTGTTCCGGGTCATCGCCCTTTCAGCTCCCACCAAACGGGAACTGTCCCAGATGTACATCCAACGCTACGTGCCTCACTTCCCATCGGCAGGCGAAGTCGTGATCTTCGATCGCAGTTGGTACAACCGTGCCGGTGTTGAGCGGGTCATGGGATTCAGCACCGATGAGCAGGTCCGGTACTTCCTGGAGATGGTTCCCGGAGTGGAGAAGGCCATGGTCAACTCGGGCATCCTGCTCGTCAAGTACTGGCTCGACGTCGGTTCCGAAGAACAGACCCGGCGGCTCGAGCATCGCATCAACGACCCCCGGAAGGTCTGGAAGCTCTCCGACCTGGACTTGGCGTCCTATGCCAAGTGGGATGCCTACACGGAGGCAAGGGACGAGATGTTCGCGGCGACCAACACGGCGTGGGCCCCCTGGTGGGTGGCGCGGACCGACGACAAGAAGCGAGGGAGACTCAATGTGATCTCCCACCTGTTGGCCCAGGTCCCGTATACACCCCTGGCACACAAGGAAGTGCACCTCCCGACCCGGCGGATCGCCGACACCGATTCATCGCGGGCAGCGCCCACCCGTCATGTGCCCGACCGGTACTAGGCCGAGCGGACGGTGTGGTGCTCAGCGCAGACTCGATCCGACCGGGTCAGGTGCTGTCCGGGGGCAGATCCGCCGGTCCGGTGCGGGAGGGAGCGTGGAACCATGCGATCAAGAGGAGTGCTCCGCCGCCCACCATGAGACCGATGCCGGCTCCTCCGATCACGTCCAATGGATAGTGGACACCGAGGTAGATCCGAGACCACGCGACCATCGAGGCGTACCCGAGAGCGATGGCGGCTCCGCCTCGGGGGAGGTACGGGATCAGCGTGAGCGCGACCGCGACGGCCACGGCGGTGTGACTGGAAGGGAAACTGGTGCCATGTGCAGGCTGCTGGCGGAGGACCGCATTCGGCTCCACCTCATAGGGGCGCGGCCGCTCAGCGAGGGCCTTGGCCAAGTTGGCGCCGAACCAGGCAGCCACGGCGGAACCGACGCAGTAGGCCACGGGCCAGAGGCTCCGGTTCCTGGCGGCGCAGTACCCGGTGCCAGCCACGACCGCCACCGTGATGCCGAGCGGAAGGAACAACTTGGAGAAAGGGGTGAGCAGGGCCGCGACCCCCGTCGGGACGTCGTTCAACCACCGGTACAGGCACTCGTCCCAGCCCGTCACACCGCTCCTCACCAGGACCGACGCCACACCGAGCAGAGTCGTGCCGGTCACCACCAGGAACCAGGCACCCCGCCTCGGCACCGGTCGTACGGCGGGTCGACGGTCAGCGTAGCGACGGCCCCAGGCACGGCCCCGGTCGGGCATCTACCGCCCCTTCGGGAGCGGGTGATCGAACCGCGCACCGATGAAGAGCCCGATCCACCCGCCGACCAGCGATCCCACGATCGCATCCCCGGGGAAGTGGACGCCGGAATGAACACGGGAATATGCGACCGTGGCTGCCAAGACTCTGAGGGGGAACGAAAGGGACGGGATCTGGAAGCCCACTGCCGTGGCGAATGCGAAACCCGATGCGGAATGTCCAGATGGGAACGACGACGATTTCGGCATCTGGGTGTGGCGCGATTCCACTACGCCGGAGGACTTCCGATCGGGACGATCCCGAATGTAGAGATTCTTGATGGCCACGTTCACGACGGCCGAGGAGACGCCGACGGAGGTGAGCCCTGCAAGTGCTGCCCGGCGCCCGCGCCGTCCCCCGATGGCCGCCAACAATCCGGCTGCCGCAATCCAGATGGCGGATCGATTGGCGGCGTTCGACAGTCGCCGCAACGGGTCATCGACCGTCGGTGTGGTGGTTCCGGCGACAGCTCGGTAGAGGGCATGATCGAGTTCGGAGAGTTCGCGCAGTACGCGGTGGATCCCGGACCTACTGTGCCGACTGGAGACGAACTCATCGATCAGGTCCTCGAACGGCTTCTGCACTGCGGGATCCTCGAGCTCATTGCCCACAGGGTGGATTGTCCTACGCCGGAGGTCGGCGCGCCACGCAGCCGGTCGGGGCGGGAGCCACGAGCAAGGTCGAAGGCCTCCCGATGGTGAGGCAGATACCTGGCGTCCGGATGTTCGCCGCCTATCGACCGCGTTGGCTGCCCAAGGACCTGATGGCCGGCCTGGTGCTGACGGCAATCCTGGTTCCTCAGGGCATGGCGTACGCCGAGTTGGCCGGGCTACCGGCAATCACCGGGCTCTACACGTCGATCCTGTGCCTGGTCGGGTACGCCCTGCTCGGCCCCTCGCGCATTCTCGTCCTCGGACCAGACTCGTCGCTCGGCCCGATGATCGCCGCGACCATATTCCCGTTGGCGGGTGCGGACGGGAGCCCGTCGCGTGCCATCGCCCTGGCCTCCATGCTTGCTCTCCTGGTCGGCGCGATGATGATCGTCGCCGGGGTGGCGAGGTTGGGGTTCGTGGCGGACCTCCTCTCCAAGCCGACCCAGATCGGCTACATGACCGGACTCGCACTCACGATCCTGGTGGGCCAACTTCCGAAACTGTGCGGGTTCTCCGTGCATTCGGACACACTCGTCGGGGACATCACCGGGTTCGTCAGCGGTGTCCGCGCCAATCAGACGGTCACCGCTGCTGTCCTGGTCGGGCTCTTCGGGCTGGCCATGATCCTGGTACTCCAGCGGTGGCTGCCGAAGGTTCCGGCGGTACTCGTTGCCGTGGTTGCGTCGATCGGAGTGGCCGTCCTGTTCGACCTGGCCGACCACGGGGTCAGCCTGGTGGGTACATTGCCCCAGGGGCTCCCGCCGTTCACGGTCCCCAGGGTCAAGGCTTCCGATATCGGGCTGCTGCTAGCCGGCGCACTGGGGATCTCCCTCGTGGCACTGACCGACACGATCTCGACCGCGTCGGCATTCGCGGGGCGGAGCGGGGACGAGGTCCAGGCCAATCAGGAGATGATCGGCATCGGCACGGCGAACGTCGCCGCCGGACTGTTCCAGGGGTTTCCGGTGAGCACCAGTGGCTCCCGCACCGCCGTCGCCGAGCAGTCAGGGGCGAAGTCCCAGGTGACCGGGCTGGTGGGTGCCGCCTTCATCGTGTTGATGCTCGTGGCCGTACCGGGTCTGTTCCGCAATCTTCCGCAGCCCACACTGGCCGCGGTGGTCATGGCGGCCGCACTGTCGCTCGCCGACATCGCCGGGATGAGGCGGCTCTGGACTGTGCGCCGCACCGAGTTCGCGCTGTCGATAGCGGCATTCTTCGGTGTGGCGGTGTTCGGCGTCCTCGCCGGGATCGCCGTCGCCGTGGGGCTCTCCATTCTCAACGTCTTCCGCCGGTCGTGGTGGCCTTACAGCACCCGGTTGGGCCGCGTCGGAGGGCTCCCCGGCTACCATGACGTCCATTCGTATCCCGGCGCGGAACAGATCGACGGACTCGTCGTCTTCCGCTTCGACGCGCCCCTGTTCTTCGCAAATGCCCGTGCATTCCGCGAGCAGATCCGTGGGTTGGCCGGGAGCCAACCCCGGCCGCGGTGGATCGTGGTGGCATCTGAACCGATCACGGACGTCGATACGACGGCGGCCGACATGCTCGAGGACCTCGATGAGGAGCTCAACGGACAGGGGATCTCACTGGTGTTCGCCGAAATGAAGGACCCGGTGCGCGCAAAGATCGAGCGCTACGAACTGACCAGGACGATCGATCCGGACCACTTCTTCCCGACCGTCGAATCCGCCGTGGGAGCGTTCCCCCGAAGATCACCCCGCACCGACGACACGCCGACGCCCGATGTCGACCGCGACGAAGGTGCCCGTGACTGACCTCGGCCCGAGCAGATCGGAGCGGCTCGCGGCGAGCTTGGCCTTGGTCTCATTGGTCAGCGCGGCGGTCGTCCTAGCTGTCGGAGCTGCGGCGAACCTCGGGGCCCTGCTGGTGATGCTGGCCGGTCTGGTGGTCGCCGTTCTGGGCTCGTGGCACGTGCTGACGAGACGTGGGGCATTCCGCTTCGTAGCTGCCGGATTGGCCGTCGCCGGACTGGCGCTCCTCATCGGAGGCATCATCTGGGCGGATCTGAGCGTGGGCTGGACGGGAGCGGCGTTGATCCTGGCGTTGGTTTCCGCCGGAGCCGCCCGTTTTGCCTTCCGCGTGACCGGGCGCGGACGCGCTGCCCTCCAGGAGCGACCAGAGCCGGGAGCGACACGCAAACCGGTCCTGATCATGAACCTGCGGTCCGGGGGAGGCAAGGCCGAGCAGTTCCATCTGGTCGACGAGTGCCGGAGACGGGGAATCGAGCCGATCGTCCTGGGCCCGGACGACGACCTCCTGTCACTGGCCGAGGACGCCGTTGCGCGGGGTGCGGACATCATGGGCATGGCCGGTGGCGATGGATCGCAGGCGCTGGTGGCCTCGGTAGCTGCACGTTGCGGCATTCCCTACGTGGTCGTTCCTGCGGGTACGAGAAACCACTTTGCGCTCGACCTCGGCCTGGACCGTGACGACGTCGTCGGTGCCCTCGACGCATTTGCCGGCGGAGTGGAGCGTGCGGTCGACCTGGCGACTGTCAACGGCCGAATCTTTGTCAACAATGCGACGCTCGGTCTCTACGCCAAGATCGTCCAGACTCCCGAATATCGCGATGCGAAGCGCCAGACGACGGCAGCGATGCTTCCCGACCTCCTCGGCCCGGACGCACCGGCACTGGACCTCCGGTTCATCGGGCCTGACGGGACCGAGCGCACCACTGCGGACATCATCTTGGTGTCGAACAACCCTTACGAACTCCATCGTTTCTCCGGGCGGGGAACCCGCGAGCGGCTGGATCGCGGATTGCTGGGCATCGCAAGCGTCAGTATCGATGATGCCGGCGACGCTGCTGCATTCGTGACGCTAGAGCTGGCGGGAAAGGCCCAGAAGTTCCCCGGTTGGTTGGAGTGGACCGCTGAGCGGTTCCAGGTCGACGCCGGCGTGCCCGTCGAAATCGGTATCGACGGTGAAGCAATGCAGATGGAGCCGCCCCTGGTCTTCGAATCCATGCCTGGCGCCCTTCGGGTGATCCTCCCCCGCAGCGCAATCGGACGGTCGCCTGCAGCCAGGGCGGTCCATATTGCCTCTTTCAGCACGTTCATGGACCTTGTTCACATCGTCGGCGGCACCTACGTGTTCGACCGCTGACATGGCAGGAGATGCCACGTCTCGAATTTGCCGTCCGCAGGTCCGGTCGAGCCACAATCCGACGCGCCCCGACCGCATCCGCGGAGAGATCATGGCGAGCGCCCCGGAATGCCCTGTCCACGTTGAAATTGGAATCGCCCGACCTGTTCGTGTTCCCATCGGGATCGGCATTTGCGTCAGCCGACGGATTGCACGTCCTTTCCGTGGATCATGGCCCTCCAGGCGATAGACGTTGCACCTTTCCATCCCCCGTCCTTCACCGCATGGGCAAACTCGGTCCCAGCGACTGCTAGTCCGGTGATCCCGAGGAGGATCTCCACTGTCCATGCGACAGTCAGCCATGGGCCGGACAAGTCGAGGATCAAGCCGTAGGGCACCCAGGACAAGATCCAGAGGGTGATGCCGATTCGAAGCTTCACGATCGAATTCTTCCAGAATCTGTGGGTCCCGAGAATGAGCTCTGTGCGCTCGTTCACGATGCGCTAGCCGGCGAAACAACTGATGGGCCACTGGTGCCGCTTCCCCTCTGGGACCATTGACATTTGGGATGATCGCTCTAGCGTGGTTGGAGAGAGCCGAGGGTTCAGAGCGATCGAGCGATCGATCGCCGGCAACATGGAGGTGGGTCAATGGACCGAGAGGGCGACGGCTGGGTCTTGTTCGCCGCGATAGTGCTCGGAGTCGCCGGGGTAATGCGAGTATTCGACGCTATCTGGGCGTTCCGCTACCACGGGGCCCTTCCCCAGAACTTCGAAAACGCGATCTTCGGCACCAGTCTGAAGACCTATGGCTGGGTGTACCTGATTGTGGGCGCCATTCTCATGGTCAGCGCATTCGGCGTCATGGTGAAGTCCCAGGTCAGCCGGTGGATCGGGATTGCTGCCGGAGCGGTACTCTCCATCAGCGCCATTTGGTGGATGCCCTTCTACCCGGTGTGGTCACTGGTGTACATCTTCGTGGGCATCGTGGTCATCTTTGCCTTGGGCGTCTACGGAGGACGTGAGCCGGTCACCTCGGCACCTTGAGCGCTTGAGGTGAGGAGGGGCGTGATCCCACGTCCATTCACGCCCCGGGCGACTCTCGATTCACTTCTTCGATCTGCGCCTCCACCGCCCGATGCACATTGCCATGTACCCGCTGTTCGCCAAGGCGGTCGAAGAGTCCATCGCGGCGCAGCACGTCCTCCACTGCCGGCTTCACTCGCGCCAGTCGCAGAGTCACCCCGGCTTGTTGGGTGAGCTCCAGGACCTCACCCATCTTCGATGAGCCTTGAGAATCGATGAAGTCGACTCCCTCGCAGTCGAGCACGATGCTCCTGATGCCCTGCGTCGAGAGCGCCACCTCCCGGACCCTGTCTTCCAGGGCGTCCGACGTGGCGAAGAACAGACCACCGTCGAGCCGCAGGACCACCACGCCCGGGAATTGCTCATCGGTCGGGTGCTCATCGAGCTCGCGGTACACCTGCGTCCCGCGCTCCCGCCCGAGCAGCGGCATCGAGGGACGAGTTGCGACCGAGATGAGCCAGAGCAGGGACAGCCCGATCCCGATGATGACGCCGGCAAGGACTCCGAAGACGAGCGTTCCGACAACGGCAACCACGGCAATCCAGAAGTCGAACCGCTTGACCCGAAACAGCCGTCGCATCTCCGGAATGTCCATCATGCCCATGACGACGGCCTCGATGATCAAGGCGGCGAGTACCGGCTTGGGCAGTTTGGAGAACAGGGGGGCCAAGATCAGGAGGGTGAGCAGGACGATCACCCCGGACGTGAGGGAAGCGAGGCCGGTGCGGGCCCCGGAGTGGTCGTTGAGGGAGCTGGCCGAGAGACTGGTCGAAACGGGCATGCCCTGAAACAGGCCGGCTCCGGCATTGGACATGCCCTGAGCCACCGATTCCTGATTTATGTCGATCCGGTATCGATGCTTGGCCGCGAACGCACGCGAGTCGCCGGCGGTCTGAGAGAACCCGATCAACACCAGAGCCACGGCCGCCAGCGAGATCGTGCCGGCGTGTGCACTGACGAGCGACCACTCCGGCAGCGCCGGGGTCGGTAGCCCTCTCGGGACCTCGCCCACGAGGGCGACGCCGCGGCCACCCAGGTCGAAGATCCGGGTGGCCAGGAGCCCACCGACCACCAGGACGAGTGCCCCGGGGATCCGTGGCACGATCACTCGCAGTCCGAAGATGACTGCCAGTGAGACCAGTCCCACGACCAACGTCGCAGTGCTCGTCTCCCTCAGAGAGCCGATCCACGAGCGGAATTCCTGGATCGGATTGGAGCCGGAGACACTGGTGCCCGTCAGCTTCGGAAGCTCGCCGATCACCACATCGATGGCAGCGCCGAAGAGGAATCCGGTGACCACCGCCCGGGACAGGAATTGGGCAATCCAGCCCATGCGGAACACGGCAAGCATCAGGAACAGGACACCCGACGCGAGTGTGATGGTGGCGACGAACGATGCCACGTCTTCGGTACCGGTGATCTTGGCTGCCACGACGGCACTTGCCGCCACAGCGGCCAATCCAGAACTCGGCCCGGTCGAGATCTGACGGCTTGTCCCGAAGACGGCGTAGAGGATGGCTCCCGCGGCCGCGGCGTACAGGCCGTTCTCCAGGGGGATGCCGGCGATCCCCGCATAGCCCAGGTTCTTCGGAACGATCAATGCCGCTACGGCGATCCCGGCGACCAGATCACCCCGCAGCCATCTTCGGTCATAGGTCCGGAGCCACCCAATCATCGGAACCAGGTGCCATCGATCCCGTGTCTGGTCCATGTGCTGCTCCTTGCCGTCAACTGTGGACAGTATCCGTTGGCCCCTTCGTCATCTTTGGGAGCGGTCGCCCCAGTCCCGCGATCCGAGCGTCGCCGAGAGCGAGGCAGATCTGACCGGATCCCGGTCGACGTCTCTGTTGAGCTAGACGACGACACCAGGTTCGGCCCAAGTGCAATTCTCAATTGCGTCTGTTACCGTTTCCCGAGATGCCATTGGGACCATTGCCCCTGTGCAGTCGGCAAACTTCGCGGCAGACTCGCGACACAGATCCGAATCAACAAGAACGACAACTTGCGGGAGGATTCAAGTGGCCTTCGACACGTTATTCGTCTATTCCGGGGTCTACGGGAAGGTCGAAGATGCCCTGGCCGACTACGATGCCGTCCACGCACTTCATATGGAAGCTGACCTGATCGACGCCTACGACGCGGCAGTCGTCGAGCGCAAGACGGACGGCAAGGTGAAGATCGTCAAGAAGCACGAGACGCCTACCCGAGTCGGTGGCGTGCTCGGCGGAGGTGCCGGTCTGGCTACCGGGTTGGTCATCGCTCTCTTCCCCGCTGCCGCCATTGGCGGTGGGCTCCTTCTGGCGACCGGTGGCGGTGGAGCACTGCTCGGGGCATTGGCAGGCCATGCGGCTGCTGGGATGAGCCGGAGCGACCTGAAGGAGCTGGGCGAAGGACTGGACGAGGGCCAAGCTGGACTCGTAGTCGTCGCCGTATCCGACATGCAGTCCAAGGTCACGGCCGCGATGAAGCACGCCGAAAAGGTCCAGGCCAAGGAGATGCAGGCCGACGAGAAGGCGATCGAAGCTGATGCGAAGGAAGCCGGCGCATAGTCCCGCATGCAACCCCGCATCGATGACAGGCAGGCGGTTCGAGAATGTCCGGCATGTCGCAACACCGACGTTCCCCATCTGATCGTCCGGCTCGGATCCCTCGACTCCAGCGGCCTGAGCTGGCGCTGCCGAAGGTGAAGCAAGGAGTGGTCCGATCTCCCCGTCCTGAAGGCGATTCTCACGAAACCAATGGACCTGCCCGTGTTGGAGGAATTTCCGGGTAGTTGAAGGACAAGACCGTTTCCGACCGACTCATTCGCAATATGCCCACGACCCAAAGGAGCTACGCCAATGCTTGCCTACTACTACCCGCAACAGAGTCTGTTGTGGACCATGTTGGAGTTCTTCCTGTTCGTGATCTGGATCTGGATCTTGATCGCCATCTTCAGCGACATCTTCCGGAGCCACGACATGGGTGGGTGGGCGAAGGCCCTCTGGGTGATCTTCGTGATCGTCCTCCCGTTCCTCGGGATCCTCGTCTACCTCATCGCACGCGGCGGGAAGATGCAGGAGCGATCCATGAAGGATGCCGCTCAGCAGAAACAGGCATTCGACTCGCATGTCCGTGAGGTGGCCAGTACGAGCTCGGTGGACCAATTGGCGCAGCTGGCCGATTTGAAGGAGAAGGGCGTGCTGACCGACGCCGAATTCCAGGCACAGAAGGCGAAGCTGCTCG
>Ga0075017_100001299_pt1 | contig 15128 bp, 13 predicted proteins | sample AleBraG_ABR_2012_FD_71475 | JGI IMG/M metagenome (GOLD analysis project Ga0075017, IMG submission 71475) | Freshwater sediment microbial communities in response to fracking from Pennsylvania, USA - Alex Branch Run_MetaG_ABR_2012 | ecosystem: Environmental > Aquatic > Freshwater > Creek >... | reverse complement strand
TCGCGCCCGCCCGAGGAATTCGGCCGCGGTCAAGTAGACCTGGTCGGCGTCATTCCCGTCGATGAGGATGTGTTCGAGGCCGTAGGCCGCCGCGCGATCAGCCGCGGGACGGGCCACCGCGGTTACCGCCGAGATCGGCGTGTACTCCATGTAGAGGTTGTTCTCGCACACGAAGACGACGGGCAACTGCCAGACGACAGCGAGGTTGAGCGCCTCGTGGAAAGTACCGATGTTGGTCGCGCCGTCGCCGAAGAACGCGACCGCGACCCTCGACCGGTCGAGATGCTGTGATGACCACGCCGCCCCGAGCGCGATGGCCAGATGCGCGCCGACGATCGCGTACGAACCCATCACCCCGTTCTCGACATCGGTCAGGTGCATCGAGCCGCCCTTGCCGTGCAGCAGCCCGTTGTCGCGACCGAGCAACTCCCCCATGACACCGGTCATCGACGCACCGCGGGCCAACGTGTGCGCGTGTCCGCGATAAGTGGCGAAGGTGTAATCCCCAGGTTCCATCGCCACGCCGAATCCGGCTGCGACGGCCTCCATACCCAGCGACAGATGGCTGGTGCCTTTCACCAGGTTCTGCATGAAGAGGTCGTACGCCCGCTTCTCGAACCGGCGCATCCGCACGAGCTGGCGCCACAGGTCCAGCCTCGTCTGCGGTTCTACCGAACCGCCGGGCCGGTAGAGCAGCGACCCGTCGAGACCGGGAGGCCCGTCGAAACTGCGCACCTGCGGTGCATCCTGGGTAGGCAAGGACATCGTGATTTCCTCAATGTGATCAGGCACTAGTACTTGTTGGTCACGAACAGCTCTTCAGCCGGGAACAGGGTCAGCAACGCGGGTCCGTTGCTCGTCACCACGACTTCTTCCTCGATGCGCGCGGCCGAGAACCCGTCGGTTGCCGGGCAGTACGTCTCCAGCGCGAAAACCATGCCCTCGGCCAGTTCGATCGGATGCTCGAGCGAATTCAGCCGTGAAATGATGGGACGTTCGTGGAGACCGAGTCCGAGGCCGTGCCCGAATTGGAGACCGAACGCCGCCATCTCGTTCTCGAACCCGAATTCTTCGGCCTTCGGCCACAGCCGGGCGATCTGGTCGGTGGTGACGCCCGGCTTCACCATGTCGATCGCGGCGTCGATCCACTCCCGGGCTTTGGTGTAGGCGTCGCGTTGCGCCTGGGTCGCGCGTCCGACCGCGAACGTGCGGTAGTAACAGGTCCGGTAGCCGTTGTACGACTGGATGATGTCGAAGTACACCTGGTCGCCCGGACGGATGAGCCGGTCCGAGAAGTTGTGCGGGTGCGGGTTGCACCGCTCCCCGGAGACGGCGTTGATCGCTTCGACATCGTCCGAGCCCATCTCGTAGAGCCGCTTGTTCGCGAGGGCGACGATTTCGTTCTCCCGCACGCCGGGCTTCAACGCTTCGGTGATGTCCTGGTACACGCCGTCTACCATCGCCGCTGCGGTCGACAAGAGCATGAGCTCGTCGGGAGACTTGATTAGTCGCGCATCCAGCATCACCTGCTGAGCGTCGCGGACCTCGATGCCGACCCGCTGGAGTTCGAGCACCATCGGCGTCTCTGCGATGTCGACCCCGAGCGGGAGATCCCCCACACCTTGCGCGACCAGGATCGAACGGATCTCGGCAACGGCGGACGCGATCAATCCGGCGTCCGGCGCGACTGCCCCCCGCAGCCCGAGCATTCCGGCCCTGCTGTTCGACGGCTCGATCCACGGCGCGTACAGGCGGTGGTGTTTGGCGGCCGACCCGAAGTCCCAGACGATCGGCTCGCCGCCTCGGGGCAGCAGCGTGTATCGCGCGACCTTGTCCCTGGCCCATTCACCGATCATCGTGGCGGACACGTACCGGATGTTGTTGACGTCGAACAGGAGCAGCGCGCCGAGGTCGGACGCATCGAGCGCCGCTCGGGCACGAGCCAACCGGTAGTCGCGCAGCCGGCCGAAATCGACCCGCTCCTCGAAATCCACCGCCATCCGGCCCGGACTGGGCGGCGTCGGGTTACCCGTGCGCTCTTGGGCGAACGGCGCTGGCCGGGAACTGGGGACCGACGACTCGGCGGACGTGCTCACCGGTTCCTCTCTTTCGCGACGTGGGCTGGAGCGCGCGGGTCGGCGCGTCGGTCAATCGACCGCCTCGAGGCCGTCGCCGACGGGGACGTCCTCGGGAACGAGCTGCAGACCCGACAGCGCCGCTTCCAACTCGAGCAACACCGCGAAGTCTTCCTTCTCCCGGCCCGAAGCGATAGCGGACTGAACCGGCTCGCGGGCCGCGGCGACCACCGGCATCGGAACGCCCAGCTTGGAGCCGGCCTCGAGCCCGAGGTCCAGATCCTTGAGCAGGAGTACCGGAGTGAACGTCGGGGTGAAGTCGAGATTCACGTACGCGGGCGTCTTGTACCTGGTGAACACTGAACCCATCACGCTGTTGTTGATGAACTCCAGGAAGGCGGCCCTGGAGACGCCGCCCTTCTCGGCCAGCACGGTGATCTCAGCCAGATTCTGCGCAACGACGGCGAGCAATAGGTTGTGGCAGATCTTGACCAGCCGAGCGTGCTCCGAGTCGCCGACGTAGGTCACGTGGCGCCCGAGCATCTCCAGTAGCGGTCGGGCGACCTCGAAGGCGTCTTTCGGACCGGAGCACACCAGGGTCAGCTTTCCGGACTTGACCACCTTGCCGTTGCCGCTGACGGGAGCGGCGACGAACGCCGTGCCTCGCTCGGCCAGCCGCGCGCGCACCGCCGCGGAAGATTCACTCGACACCGTCGAGCAGTCGATGACCGAGTCCGGCGCGTGGTTCGGATCGGCGAGCAGCCCTTCGACGACCTGCTCCAGATCGGCAGAGGTGGACACCATGGTGAACACGACATTGCGGTTGGCCAGATCGACGACGTTGTCGACCACGGTCGCGCCGAATTCGGCCAGCGGCTCCGCCTTCGCGCGGGTCCGGTTCCATACGGCGACATCGAGACCGGCTTTCGCGAGGCGCGCGGCAAGCGGGAAGCCCATCCGACCGGTCCCGATCCAGCCGATCGAGACGCCCGGCTCAAGGTCCGCCATGCGTTGCCCCTTCCGCGAGTGCAATCGATTGCGAGACTAGGGTGGGGCTAGTGCCGTGTCAAGCCGGGCGGACTCCCAGCCGGGCGGCCATCCAGTCCGCCGAGTACTGCCGGTGGAACGCCGCGACGTTCATGCAGCCATGATTTCCGCGCGCCAGCATGAGAAGTTCGCCGCCCGACTCGTCCGCGAGTCGCTGACCCTGTTGCCAGGGGATCAGGCGGTCGCGCTTGCCGAAAACAATCAAGAGCGGGCAGGAGATCTCACCGGCCCGCCCGGCGAGCGTCAACGTCGCTGCCCGCTCGGCCGCCGTGTCCAGATCCGCGCTCTTGGACCGCACCCGAAACGCGTTGCGGGTCAGATCCGGTGCGAGCGGGAAGCACTCGCCGAAGTCGAACGGGCCGGCGAGCGCTATGCAGGCCTTGAGCCGCGGATCGCCGCTTGCCCAGCGCGGTGCGTAGTAGCCACCGAGGCTGACTCCCCAGACGCCGACCCGATCCGGATCGATGTCAGAGATCTTCGACAGATAGTCGAGAATCGCCCGGCCCGGGACCTCCCAGTCGCCGCGGATCGCCAGGTCGTATTCCGCCTCCCCCTGGCCGGGGCCGTCGACGGAGAAGGTCGCCATGCCGCGGTCCAGGAACAGAGCCTCAGTGCTGCCGAACTCCTCCTTGGCCGAGTCCAGGCCCGGGACGAGCACGACCAGTGGATGTGGGCCGGGCCGCTTCGGCCGGCGCAGATTCCCGACCAGCCGGCTCGATTCGAACGGAATCTCGACGCGCTCACCCGGTGGGTCGAGCAACCCGAGCGCATCTGTCATGCAGCGGACGGCAGCCTGGTGCGCCGTTCGCATCTGGTCGAGATCGTCGACGAAGACGAACTTGGCGAAGTGGTAGTACGCAGCCGCTTGGGCGAGGTGCGAGCCCGCTGATCGCAAGCGCTCCTGCGCGATCGCGATCCGGCCCAGCTCCTCGTGCTCGCCCGCGGCCGCGCTCCAGGCGCCGCACCAGTCCTCCCACCGAGACAGCCCGCCGGTGATCGTCTCGAAATCGGCGACGGCGACACCGTTCGTCGTGAAGCGCGGGCCCCAATGGGCGATCGCGGACTCGACCCGCTCGTCGCTCATCCCTTGGCCCAATAGCCCTCGGCCGCTTTGCTGGCGACGAGCGCTTCCGCAGTCTCGAAGCCCGGAGCCATCGACGTGCTGTCGCCCGCCAGGACTTGATGGTGCTCGATATTGAGCAGTCGCAGCCAACTCTGCTGTCCCAGCGTCAGCGCCACGAAATAACCGAGCTCGACGAGTTCGGGCTCGGTGAAGTGGCGGTGAAGGCGCTCCCAGAACGCCTCGTCCGGATCGAGGTGCCAGGCGATGGCTTCTGCGTACGAGAGTGCGGCCTTCTGCTGCTCGTCATAAATATCCGACGACTCGAAATTGAGCAGTTGGTCGTACTTGCCCTCGGTCAATCCCGCGCCGGCGGCCTTGACCGACCGCTGGTTGCCGCAGTATTCGCACTTGACGGTTCGGGAGATGTAGACCCGACACAGCTCCTTGATGGAGTGATCGCAGACGCCGTCGCGGAACGTTTCCTGCCAGGAATTCGCGAACGACCAGAAAACCGCAGGAACGTGGGCTCGCACGGACTGACTCTCCGGGCGCGGAGTTCCGTAGTGCGCGCACCGATCCAGCTCGGCGCGCATATCCGCGTCGAGCGTTTCGGGATCCACATAGCTGATCCGCTGTGTGCCGCTCATCGTTCAGTCATCTCCCATAACCGTTGCGGGGTCAACGCCCAGATCGGTGAGCAATGCGCGGGCCGCATTCCGGCCGGCCCGTCCGGCCACCGATCCGCCCGGGTGCGCGGTCGAGCCGGTCTGGTAGAGCCCGGGCACGGGAAGCCTGTGGTCCGGCCAGCCCACCAACACCTCTCCGTCGGCGGCGACAATCTCACCCCCGTGACAAGAGCCGCCCACGTTGTGCCGGTTCCGCTGTTCCAGGTCACGCGGGCTTTCCGCCACCGTCGCCAGAATGTCGGTGTCGGACAACCCGCCGACAAATCCCGCCGCGTGCTCAGTCAGCGCACGCGCATACTTGTCCCGCTCGACAACCCAGTCCCGGCCACGGGAGAGCGTGTAGGGCGCGATGGTGAGGAATTTTCCGGTGCCGTGTCCGTCCGGGGCGCGGGCAGGATCGATCGACGTCGAACAGACCATCAGCAGCCACGGGTCCGCCGCGAACCACTCACCGCGGTCGAACGCGTCGTATTGCGCGAGCAGCCCGGCCGTCGTGCCGAGTCCGCCCGCCACCGACCGGACCCGGCCGGACGCGGTGTCGTATTCGAGCTGACCGTCAAGCGCGAAGTGAACCGCGAACAGACTCAGGCCGGGTCGCCACGAGGCGGCGGCGTGATCTAGGGCGAGCGAGATCGGGCCGTCGGACAACATGTCCGGAAGCGCCGTCAGGTGGGCCGACGAAATGATTGCCCGGCGGGCGTTCCAGACTGCGCCGGACGCGGTCCGCACGCCGCTGGCGCGGCCTTCGCGAGTGAGGATCCGCTCGACGAGCTCTCCGGTCAGCACTCTGCCGCCGTGCGCCTCGATCCGCTTCGCCAGCGCGGCCGGCAGGGCGCCAGAACCCCCGATCGGTGTCGCCCAGCCGAACGTGGTGCGTCCCGCGGTGATCGAGAAGGGCAGGATTCCGGTGCCGCTCTTGTCGATGCGCTGGATGGTCGCGAAGGACAGCCAGGCCATGACGTCGATCGTGCGGGGATGCGAGAAGCGCTCGCGAATCGTGTCGAGCGCGGATCGGGATCGTAGCTGCGCATATCGCGCATCGATGGTGGCGCCGCCGGGGTCGAGGGTTCCGGCGTTCCACCGATTGTGTGCGCCGCGCAGGCACTTGTTCCATTCAGCCAGAAGTTCGAGGAAAGCCTCGCCGTCTGGCCTGCTCCAGGTCGCGATCTCGGCCGCCGTGCGCTCCGCGTCACGGTGCACGACCACTGTCGATCCGTCGGCTCCCGGAAGCACTACCGCCGGGTCGGTGTAGACGTATTCGAGCCCGAGCCCGCGCAGGCCCAACTCGTCGTCACGGATCAGCGGGTTGGACTGGATGAGCACGTGCGCGCTCGAGCACGAGTCGTGCTGGAAGCCGGGAAGCGTCAGTTCTTCGGTCACCGTGTTCCCGCCGAGAACCTCGCGCTCCTCGAGGACCACGACCTCGAAGCCGGCCGCGGCGACGTACGCGGCCGCGATCAGGCTGTTGTGACCGCCGCCGATCACCACGACATCGGCTTCACCGCCGGCGGCGGCGCTACTGCTCGAACCGGACATCCCGAGCGCCGTGTCCGTCACCCGATCCTCCCCAGGCCGCGCGGGAACGTGTGCAGACGTTCGGATCCGCTGTCCGTGATGTGCAAGAGCTCGCCGGTCTGGACCCCGATCCGCCGGTCCCTGGTCACGACGTTCGGCTGAACGACGACAGTCATCCCCGACTCGAGCGGCTGGTCGGGGACCGGACCGAGCGCCCTGCCCGCCGAACCGAACACCGGCGGGAGGTATCCGCCTCCGAAGCCGTGGACGAGGTCGTCCACGGTCGTGAACCCGGCCTCCTCGACCACGGACGCCGCCTCGATCAACTCCGCGGGCAGTACGCCGGGACGCAATCGCCGCTCGATCGCCTCGAAGGCCTCCTGCGCGACCGCGTGCAGGTCGGCCACCAACGGCGTCGGATCGGCGCCCGCGGTGAACGTTCGCAACAACTGACCCGGGTAATCGGGCGCCGAGGTCGCGGACAGCTCGAAGGTCAGGATGTCGCCGCGAGCCAGCTTTCGCTCGCTCGGCCACTGCGCCGGGAGGCATCGATCCGGATCCGACATGGACGTCACGGCCAGGTAGTGGATGTGGTGGCCGCCCCCTCTCGAAACGTACGCATGCTCGAGCCTCGCGGACAACTGATGTTCAGTGCAGCCGAGCGACGAGCTGTCGACCAGCGCCACGGCGGCAACATCGGTCAGCGCCGCTGCCCTGCGCAGCGCAGCTATCTCCTCGTCCGACTTGGAGAGCCGCAGCTTGACGTAGCCCCCGGCCAGGTCGCGAACCTGACGTTCGCGCGAGAGGGCGAGGTACTGCTCGAACGGGAGGGCGCCGATCAAACCGACCGGGCCAGGCGCCCGCTCCGCGAGCAGAGCACACAAAGTACGCACCGGATCGGGCCCGGCCCACCGGACCTGAGCCTGCGGCGCCCGCCTGATCGCGTCGTCGACGTGGTTGTAGAAGTTGACCAGCAGGACCGGTCGCTCGCCGGGGCTGAGCAGGACGTGGGCCTCTCTCGTCACCGGCCATCCGGTGATCCACGGAACCGAGCTCCCCGCCCGGTTGGCGCCGTACAGGACGACGTGCCTCACCTGCGCAGCAGTCATGATCCCGTCGAGCGCGTGTCTGCGACGCCCCATCTCCGCTTCGGAGAACACGAACGGTCGGGCGCCGGATGCCACCAACGTCAAGCTTCTTCTCCAGGTTCGCAAACGATTGCGATTCTGGCATCATTCTGATCTGCCGCTCCCGTTGTCAAGGCGGCGTCCTGGCTTTCCGGCCGTGGGCGACTCGAGGAGGCCCGTCGATGCCGACGTCCGGCCACGTGCTGCGCCTGGGCTACTTCAGCGTTTCGGTGGTGTCCCGACTGGCACTGGCGACGGACGCGTACTCCGGGCGTGGACTCAACGTCGTCGAGCACGCCGTGTCGTCCTCGTCCGATCAGTTCCGGCGCCTGCTCGAAGGTGAGCTCGACCTGCTCCTCACCAGCCCGGACAACGTGCTCACGTATCGGGTCAACCCCGGCAACCCGCTCGGGACGCTGGCCGATGTCCGCATTATTCGCGCCGTCGATCGAGGGCTCGGGCTGTCCCTGTTCGCGGGGCCGGATGCAGAGGGCGTCGAGTCACTGCGCGGTGCCCGCATAGGAGTTGACGTGCCGAACTCGGGATTCGCCTACGCGCTCTTTGCGATCCTCGCCCGGCACGGCCTGTCCGGGGCCGACTACGAGCTCGTGACGCTCGGTTCGACACCGCGTCGTGCGGCGGCGCTGCGCGCCGGCGAATGCGACGCGACGCTGCTGAACGCGGGCCACGACGTGCTGGCCGAACTCGACGGTGCCGTCCGGCTCGCCCGGGTGTCGACCTCCCTGGGGCCGTACATCGGAACGGTGCTTGCCGCGCGCGCTGACTGGCTCGAGCAGAACAGCGCGCTGGTCGCCGACTTCGTGGACGCCTGGAAATCGGCCGTCGACGCCACGCTCGATCCCGCGTCCCGGCCGCTCGTCGAAGCCGAGATCGGCGGCGGCCTGGATGCGGAGCCGGACGCGGTCTCGGCGATCTACGACACCTTGCTCGATCCGGCCGAAGGCCTGGTACCCGACGGCGAGCTCGACAGCGCGGACTGGGCGCGGATCGTGGACCTTCGCGGCCTGTCCGGTGGCTTCGACCCAGGCGTGGACGTGGCCGATGTCCGCGCGAACCCGCCCGTTGCCGCCGGCCGCGGCCCGGCCCGATGACCCCGTCCGGGCACCACGGCCCGCGCGAGGTTTGATCAGTGCTAGGAATTGCACCGTGAGCATGCCGACACTCCGGGACGTGGCCGCCCGCGCCGGAGTGCATCCGGGAACCGTGTCTCGGGCGTTGAACCCCGAGACACGGGCATTGGTCAAGCCCCAGACCGCGCAGCGCGTCCTCAAGGCGGCCGAGGCACTCGGGTACCAGCCGAACCCGATCGCGCGCGGCTTGAAGACCAACCGCTCGATGACGGTCGGGGTCGTGATCCCGGATCTGACCAACCCGCTGTTCCCGCCGATCGTTCGGGGGATCGAAGACGTCCTCATGCCCGGCGGCTACTCGCCGCTGTTGATCAATACGGACAACAACGCCGAGCGCGAGGCCCAGCTCGTCGCGTCGCTGCGCGGGCGGCAGGTCGACGGTTTCATCTTCGCGACGGCACGCCTCAAGCACCCGCTGATCGCCGATCTGGCCGCCGAAGGGGTTCCCATCGTCCTGGTGAACCGGCGGCTGGACAGCCCGGAGCTGCCGACCGTGACCTCGGACGACGCGGCCGGCGTCGTCATGGCGCTGCGCCACGTCGTCGACCTCGGCCACACCGAGATCGCCTATATCTCAGGGCCGCGGTGGACCTCGACCGGGCAGGCGCGACTGCGCGCATTCAAGATGGGCATGGCTGACCTCGGGCTCGATTCGTCCCGGGTCGTCGAGACCAACATGTGGTCCGAACAGCAGGGCGAAGAGGCACTGGGCAAGCTGCTCGAACGGCACCCCGGGTTCACCGCGGTCCTCGCCGGCAACGACCTCCTCGCGCTCGGTTGCTACGACCTCATGCACAAGCGGGCAATCTCCTGTCCGGGGGAGATCAGCGTGGTCGGATTCAACGACATGCCGCTGGTGGACAAGGTCAGACCGGCGTTGACGACAATTGCACTCCCGCATTACCAGATCGGTACCGAGGCAGCTCGGCTGCTGCTGGAGCGGATCCGGCAGCCGCAGGATCCGCCCAAATCGGTGCTGCTGCCGTTGTCCCTTGTCGTACGCGAGTCGACCGCGGCGCCCCCGGCGGCGGCGCCGTCTTCGTCCGCGCACCCGACCCGCAAAGGAGCGCAGACCAAGCCGGACCCGCGACGGCCCGCGGGCTGACGCAGCTCAACTCAGCCCGCCGCCGCGGGCGTCGTTCCGCCACCGAGATACAGGTGGGCGATCTCGGGATTGGCGAGTACCTCCGCGCCGGTTCCCTGCAGGCGCACATGGCCGCTCTCGACGACCACGGCGTGCGTGGCGAGCGACAGCCCGGCGCGAACGTTCTGCTCGACCAGCAGCACAGTTCGCCCCTCCTCCCACATAGTTTTCACCTGCGTGAGGACCAGGCGCAGCGTCTTGGGGTCCAGACCCATCGACGGCTCGTCGAGTACGACGAGCTTCGGGTCGAGCATCAGGCACCGGGCGAATTCGACGAGGCGCTGCTGCCCGCCGGAGAGGGCACCGGCCTTGTCGCCGGCACGTTCGGTGACGATCGGAAAGTAGTCCTCGATCTGAGCCAGACGCCGCGCCACTTCAGCTTTGTCCCGCAACAGGAAGCCGCCCATCTCGACGTTCTGCCGCACCGTCATGTCCGGGAAAAGCGTGTGATTCTGCGCGACCTGCACGATCCCCAACCCGAGCACCTTGCGCGGATTGAGGCCGCCGATCTCGCCGCCTTCGAACCGGACGTGTCCGAGCCGGGGCGAGAGTTGGCCGCTCACCAGTCGCAGGATCGTCGACTTCCCCGCACCGTTCGGTCCCACCACGCAGGTGATGCTCCCGGTCGGGACGGACAGGTTCAGATCGCGGAGCACATCACTGCCGCCGTATCCGGCCCAGACGCCTTCGAGCTCGAGCAACGTGGTCACAGCCGGTCGTCCTTTGACCCGGCTGCCGGGGGATCCTCGTCGTCGATCGCTCCGCCGAGGTACGCGTCCAACACCCGCGGATCGTTCCGCACGTCTTCGGGCTTGCCGTGCGCGATGACGACGCCGCGCTCCATCACCGAGATGACGTCGCACAGCCCCATGACGAACTCCATGTTGTGCTCGACGACGAGGAAGGTGACCCCGCCCCGGTTGAGCTCCCGGATGCGCTCGGCCATCTGACCGATCAGCGTCGGGTTGATGCCGCCGGCGGGCTCGTCCAGCAAGATGACCTTCGGTTCCTGTGCGAGCACCATGGCGAGCTCGACGAGCTTTCGCTGCCCGTACGACAAGGTCCCCGCTTGGACGTTCATCAGGTGCGCGAGCCCGACGAAGTCGAGCAGCTCGGTGCAGCGCGCGTCGGAGTAGAGCTCCTTGCGGCGCTCGCGCGCGACTCCCCGGCTGCCGACCTGGAGGTTCTCCAAGAGGCTCAGCCGTCCGAAGACCCGGGTCAGCTGAAACGTCCGGCCGATTCCCAGCCCGCCGATCCGGCCTGGCTGCGCACCGGTGATGTCACGGTCCTTGAATCGGATCGTTCCGCCGTCCGACCGCTCGTAGCCGGTGATGACGTTGAACATCGTGGTCTTTCCCGAACCGTTCGGACCGATCAAACCGGCGATGCTGCCTTCGCGCACCGTGAACGAGCAGCCGGCGAGTGCGTCGAGGCCGCCGAAGCTCTTGCGCACGTCCCGCACGTCGAGCAGAGCCGCGTCGACGCCGACCGCGGGCGTCGCGGCCGCGGTCATGGCGTCACCTCGCGCACGGGCGGGGTCTGTGCGCTCGCCGCCGTCGTGGGAGGCGCGTTGCCGCTGGAACTCGGATCGGCACGCTTGCGAAGAAAATTGCGCAGCAGTCCGGCAACCGACGGCACGATCCCGTCGGGAAAGAGCAGGATGACGACCAGGAACAGCACGCCGAAGAGAATCAGGGCAACCCCGCCGGACGTGATGTGCAGGTTCAGGTACTGCTGCACCGGCTCGAGGATGAGCGCGCCGATCACCGGCCCGCTGATCGTGCCCAGGCCACCGAGGAACGCCATCAAGGCCACCGTCAAGTCGAAGATCGCCTCGAAAGCGAACGGGGGGTAGATGCTGCCGAGGTAGTACGCGTAGATCGCGCCGCACATGCCGGTGATGAACGCGGTCAGCACGAACGCACTGAGCTTGACCCGACCGGTCTTGACCCCGAGCCCTCTGGCGCGGTCCTCGTCGTCCCGGATCGACAGCAGTTCCAGTCCATAACGTGACCTGCGCACCCGCCACGACAACGCTATGGCCAACACCGCGACGATCAATGCGGCCGCGTAGAAGTAGTTGTTGTAGGTGGCGGCCGTCCACGGCGGGATCGGCGTTTGCATACCTGCCGAGCCCTGGGTCAGGGACTGCAGGTTGTACGCCAGCAGCTGGAAGATGAAGAAGATCGCGATCGTGATGACGACGAAGGTGTGCCGCCTGGCCCGGAGCGCGATGAAGCCGACCGGGATGGCGACAAGCGCGGCGAAGACACCAGCCAGCGGAACGATCGCGAACACACCGACGCCGCCGGTCATGTTGAAATGCGTCGTGATATTCGCCAAGAAATAGGCCCCGCTGCCGTAGAACACCGCGTTGCCCAGTGCCATGTATCCGGTGTAACCGGAGAACATGTTCCACGCACTCGAAGCAGCGACGTAGATCAGGGTGAACACGGCGATCGTCGTGGTGGCCGGATTCGTGTAGATGAACGGGAACAGAACCGCGCCGGCGAGTGCGAGCGCGACCACCACCCAGCGCGCGCGCCGGAAGAACGGAGTCGCCAGCGGATCGGCGACCACGCCACTGGGCGCAGCCACCGGGGGGCCCGGAGGCGTAACGCTCACAGGAGGTCCTTCCGGGTTCGAAGTGCTCACTGCGCTCGCACCGCCTGCTGGCCGAAGAGCCCGTTCGGGCGGACGAGCAGGACGACGATCAGCACGGCGAAGAACATCGTGCTGGCCCATACGGGCGACCACACAACCGCCGTCACATCCTCGATGACCAGCGCAACCACAGCGGCGATCAGTGCCCCGCCGACGCTACCCAGACCGCCGAGAACCACGATCACGAGCAGACGCGAGATCAAGTCGTACCCCGAGTTGGGGTTGAACGAGTTCGTGGCGCCGAAGACCATCCCGCCTGCCGCGGTGACGCCGACCCCGATCCCGAAAGTGATCCCCGAGACGCGGTTGATGTCGATGCCGACCAGCTCGGCCCCGGTGCGGTTCTGCACCGACGCCCTGATGCTGAAGCCTGTGCGGGTGCGGTACAGGAACACGTACAGAGCGGCGAGCAGTACCACTGCGAGGCCGAACCCGAGTAAGTAGATGTACGGCAGGTAGAAGCCGAAGATGTGCAACGACTGATCGATGTACCAGGCGTTCAGAGTCTTCAGGTCGGCGGAGAAGAACTGCGTCAGGATCCCTTCGATCACGATCGCGACGGCAAACGTGACCAGGATCGAGAGTGCCGTCCGGTTCTGTGACTTGAGCCGACGGATGAAAGCCCACTCGATCGCCATGCCGAGCCCGAACATGAGCGGGATGGTCAAGAACAGGCCGAGGAACGGGTCGATCCCGAAATGCACCTCGAGCACGTAACTGAGGTATGCGCCGAGAACGACGAGGATCCCCTGTGCGATGTTGATGATCTCCATAACACCGAAGATCAAAGTCAGTCCCGCCGCCATGAGGGCGTAGACGCCACCGGTGAGTACACCGTCGACGACCGCCTTGGCCAGCTCCGTGCCCACAGATCGCTCCTGCCTGCTGACTAAAGGCGGTGCCGGCCGCTAACGAGAGACGGCCGGCACCGGTCGGGCTTTCGGCGTGTTACCAGGCAGGTTTCGGATACAGGATCGGAGCCGTTGCCGGCGGCACCGGCTGCAACACCTGATTCGAGTCCGGCTGGTAGGGGACCAACGCACCTGACTGCCACTGGAAGACGTAGGAGAACGCCGCGATGTTCTGCCCGGTCGCGTCGAACTTAACCGGGCCCTGCACCGAAGTGTAAGTACCCGAGTGCAGCTCGGCGATCAGCTTCGTCTGGTCGAGGCTGTTGATGTTCTTGACGGCCTGCGCCGTCACCTCGCCGACGGAGTAGCCCTCGGGCACGTCTGCGCTGATGTCCTGCGCCGTCCCGCCGTACGCCTTGATGTACGCGTCAATCATCGCCTGGTTGCCCGGCGTGTTCGCCGTCGGGTACCACTCGTTCGGAACCATGATCCCGGCTGTGTGGTTGGCTCCGACGTTCTGGATGAACTGCTGGCCCTGGTCCGGACCCGCCGTCGCGATGAGTGCCTTGGGGTTGTAGTTCTGCTGCACGAATTGCTTGATGAATGCGCTGACGTCCGGCAGCAACGTGCCGACCAGGACGATGTCTGCGTTCGAGCTGATGATCCCCGATGCGATCGGGCCGTAGTCCGTGGTCTCGGACGGATACACCTTGTTGTAAACCGTCTTGATCCCGGCCGGTTCCAGGATTGCTCGCGCCGCGTCCAGCTGCGGTGCAGTGAACGGGTCGTCCTGGGTGGCATAGGCGGCGGTCTTCGGGCGGGTGGCGGCCGGCATGGCGGCCATCCACTTGGCGAAGCTCACCAGGTTGTTGGCCACCGGGAGGCTGACGTCGAACACGTTGGTCAGACCGCGGGTGAAGACCGACGGTCCGCCTCCCGCGCCCTCGACGAAGGCGTAGCCGTACCGAGCGACCACCTGGGAGGCGGCCTTCGTCAGCAACGTCGAGAACGGGCCGAAGACCAAGTCGACCTTGTCGACGCTGATCAGCTTCTGGTAGTTCGTGGCGACCTGGACCGGGCTGCTGGCGTCGTTCACGATGTCCAGGCTGACCTTCCTGCCGAGCAGCCCGCCGTTGGCGTTGATGTTGTTCGCCCACAGCTGGTAGCCCTGCTGGAAGGCCTTGCCGTCGGCCGAGAAGTCACCGGTCAGCGACAGCGATACACCGATCTTGATAGGCGTCGTGTTCGAGGACCCGGAACTCCCCGTGCCGCTGCTCGAGCTCGAGCACGCCGCCAGCCCCAGGGCCAGCGCGCCAAGCGCCGAAGCGGCACGCACCCACCTGACTGAGCTTCGATTCGTCAACCCTCGCTCATCTCCTTGTGAACTCGAAGGGCTCTGATGCGTAGCCCGCGATCTCAGCCTCGGGTTCGAGCGGATCGCTCGATCGCCGTGAGGATCCGACACCGCTGACCCCCGCGGACGCGCAGGCTCGCTCGGCCCACGCCGTCCGACAGTCGAGTCGGTCCACAATCGTTTGCATTCAGCGCAGTTTGTCGAGGGTCCGCGTGCCTGTCAATAGTGTTCCGGCGGTGTTGCAGGATCGAGACAGGACCGTCGTGGTCGTTTGTCCGGGGTTGCGACCACTTCGCTCACGTACGGGATAAAGTGCCTGCAATCGTTTGTCAACCCCTAGTCGAGGCAGTCGTGCCCGAAGACCTCACGCTCACGCTGAACGGCGCCGGCCGGTCCACCCGGTGTGAACCCGACGCGACGCTGCTCGAGGTGCTTCGCGGTTCCCTCGGCC
>Ga0075017_100001298_pt1 | contig 15139 bp, 15 predicted proteins | sample AleBraG_ABR_2012_FD_71475 | JGI IMG/M metagenome (GOLD analysis project Ga0075017, IMG submission 71475) | Freshwater sediment microbial communities in response to fracking from Pennsylvania, USA - Alex Branch Run_MetaG_ABR_2012 | ecosystem: Environmental > Aquatic > Freshwater > Creek >... | reverse complement strand
GCACTGCTTCAACGTGCACCCGCGCATGCCGAGCGTGCTGCAGCAGGCCGCGACGCTCGGCGACGCGGCCTGGCTGTCCGGCGCCGTGGTGCTGCGCTGGATGCTGCATCCGCGCCAGGACTACGAGGCGGCCCGCGAGCGCTACTTTCCGTTCGACGGCCTGATCGACCCGGACCACGGCAACCGCGCGGCCATGGCCGAGCTCGTCGAGAAGATCCTCGAGCGCGGCAACGAGGTGCTGCTGATCGCCAATAACAAGGCCGAGGGGTGCGCGCCACTCAGCCTGTTCGGCCTCGCGCGCGAGCTCGACCAGCGCGGGCGCCTGCGGCGGGCGGACCCGGACCCGCGGCCGTGACCGGCCGGCCGGCGCATGTCCTCGCGCAGGGCGCGGTCGAGCGCGCCGCCGCCGCGCTGCGCGCCGGCGAGGTCGTCGCTTTCCCGACCGAGACCGTCTACGGGCTCGGCGCCGACGCCGCCAACGTCGCGGCCGTGCAGCGCGTCTACGCGCTCAAGGGCCGGCCGGCCGGCCACCCGCTGATCGTGCACCTGCAGGGCGTGGACGAGCTCGCGCGCTGGGCCGCGCACGTGCCGCCCGCGGCGCGGCGGCTCGCGGCGCGCTTCTGGCCGGGGCCGCTCACGCTCGTGCTGCCGCGGGCGTCGGCGGTGGCGGACGCCGTCACGGGCGGCCAGGACAGCGTCGCGCTGCGCGTGCCGGCCCACCCGGTCGCGCGCGCGCTGCTCGCGGCCTTCGGCGCTGCGATCGCGGCGCCGTCGGCCAACCGCTACGGCCGCGTGAGCCCGACGAGCGCGGCGCACGTGCGCGAGGAGTTCGGCGAGGCCGTGCCGATCGTGCTCGACGGCGGTGAGTGCGAGGTCGGCCTCGAGTCGACGATCGTGAGCTGCCTCGACGGGCTCGTGCTGCTGCGGCCGGGCGCGATCGTGCTGCCCGAGCTCGAGGCCGCGGCCGGCGTGGCGGTGCGGCGCGCCACGCGCGGCGAGGGCCCGCGCGCGCCCGGCACGACGGCCGCGCACTACGCGCCGCGCACGCCGCTGCGGCTCGTACCGCCCGGCGCGCTGCCCGGCGTCGCGGCCGGCACCGACGTCGCGGTGCTGGCGCGCGGCGCGGCGCCGCAGGGCTTCCGCGGCCGGCTGTGGATCGAGGCCGGCGACGAGGCGGGCCGCTACGGCCACGCGCTGTATGCGAATCTTCGGCGACTCGACCGGGTAGCCGCGGCCGCGATCCTCGTCGAGGCCGTGCCGGAGGGCGTCGCCTGGGAGGCCGTGCGCGACCGGCTGGCGCGCGCCGCCGCCGCTTGTGCCGAGGAGCGTTTGCCCTAGAATCCGCGCAGCTTCGTTCCCAGGGAGCCGAGCCGTTGCCCAAGTCACCGCAGGGTGCCAGGGTCGCCAGTCCCGCCGACGGCGGTAGCGCGCCGCGCCTCGCGCCGCCGTACGCGCGCGCCGCGCTCGAGTCGCTCGTCGCGCGTCATGGCTCGCCGCTGGTCGTCATCGACTGCGACCAGTTGCGTGCGCAGTACCGGCGGCTGGCCGCGGCCCTGCCGGGCGTGGCGCTGCACTACGCGCTCAAGCCGCTGCCGCAGCCGGTCGTGGTCGCCACGCTCGCGGCCGAGGGCGCCGGCTTCGACGTCGCCACGAGCGGCGAGATCGACCTCGTGCGCGCTGCGCACGTGAGCCCGCAGCGCTGCATCCACACGCACCCGATCAAGCGCGACGCCGACATCCGCGACGCGCTGCGCTTCGGGATCCGCCGCTTCGTCGCCGACAACCCCGACGAGCTCGGCAAGTTCGTGCGCCACCGCCAGCGCGCCGAGCTGCTGCTCAGAATCGCGTTCCGCGCGGCCGATGCGGTCTGCGACCTGTCGCGCAAGTTCGGCTGCGATCCGCAGGCGGTGCCGGAGCTGCTCGCGCTCGCGCGCCGCCTCGGCGTGCGCGTCACGGGCCTGTCGTTCCACGTCGGCTCGCAGGTCGGATCGCCGGCCATGTACGTACGCGCCATCGACGCCTGCGGCGCGCTCGTCACGGCGGCGCGCGCGGCCGGCTCGGCCGAACTGAGCACGCTGGACATCGGCGGCGGCTTCCCGGTCGATTACGGCGCGGGCGCGCCGCCGATCGAGGAGTTCTGCGCGCCGATCCGCGCCGCGCTCGCGCGCCTGCCGGCGGGACTGACGCTGCTCGCCGAGCCGGGCCGCTACATCGCCGCGCCGGCGGGCCTGTGCATAGCGACGGTGGTCGGCCGCGCCGAGCGCGACGGGCGCTGGTGGTATTACCTCGACGACGGCGTCTACGGCTCGTTCAGCGGCCAGCTGTGCGACCACGCGCGCTATCCGCTGGCCAGCCTGCGCAGCGACGGCCCGCGCAGCCCGAGCGTGCTGGCCGGCCCGACCTGCGACAGCATCGACGTCATCGCCGAGGACCTCATGCTGCCGCGCCTGGAGATCGGCGACCTCATCGTCGGGCGCATGATGGGCGCCTACACGATCGCGAGCGCGAGCGATTTCAACTTCGTGCGCCGCGCGCGCGTCGTACCCGTCAACGTGGCGGGCGAGACGGCGGTACGGGAACTGGCGCGCTGAGCCGGGGCCTGCCTGAGGACTCGGTCGCATTCCGCGCGGCCGGTTCTTGTCTTTTCCGGGCCGCTCGGGAACACTCGGCCGGGTTCGCCACTTGCAGGCAGCCGGCCATGGCCCGAAACTCGAGCGCGCAGGATTGCGGGATGCCCGGCCGGGCGACGCTGACGCGCCGCTCGGTGCTGCGCTCGCTCGCCTGCGGCACCGTCGCACTTGGCTGCGGGGTCGCGCTCGTGCCGCTCGCGCGCGCGGCGCGGCCGGGCGAGGGCGAAGGCGCGGGCTCGAGCCCGCGCGCCGGCGCCGGCCATCGCCGCCTCGTGCTCCACAACACCCACACCCTCGAGTCGCTGGCGGTCGAGTACTGCCGCGACGGCGCCTATTGCGCGAGCGCGCTCGCGAGCGTGGATCACGTGCTGCGCGATCACCGCAACGGCGAGGTGCACGCGATCGATCCCGCACTGCTCGACCTGCTGCACGCGGCCGCGGTGCGCGCCGGTCACGACCCGGAATTCGAGGTGATCTCGGGATATCGGTCGCCACTGACGAACGCGCTGCTGCACGAGCGCTCGCGCGGCGTCGCGGCGCACAGCCTGCACATGGAGGGCCGCGCGATCGACGTGCGGCTGGTCGGCTGCGACCTCGCCGTGCTGCGCGACGTCGCGCTCGGGCTCGAGCGCGGCGGCGTCGGTTTCTATCGTGCCTCGCAATTCGTGCACGTCGACACCGGCCGCGTGCGCGCGTGGTCGGGTTGACCGCAGCGGGCACGGCCCCGACGACCGCCATCCATCGCCGTGTCGCGGTCCTGCGCGCCGGTGCCGACCCCGCCGTGATCGCGCGCCTCGAGTCGGGCTGGGCCGTCATGGGCGATCCGCAGGTACTCGCCGGCTACAGCCTGCTGCTGCCCGATCCCGTCGTGGGGCACCTCAACGCGCTCGATGGGCGCGCCCGGGCCGCTTTCCTGGCCGACATGGCGCTGCTCGGCGACGCCCTGCTCGAGGCGACCGGCGCGCTGCGCATCAACTACGCGATGTTCGGCAACGTGGAGCCCGCGCTGCACGCCCACCTCTTTCCGCGGCGTGGCGACGAGCCGGCGGCGCTTGCGACGGCGCAGCCCTGGGCGCTTGACTGGACCGCGGCGCCGCGCTGGTCGGCCGAGCGGCACGGCGCGCTGCTCGCCTGCCTGCGCGCGGCGCTCGCTGTGCGCGCCTGAGCGCGCGGCCGCAGTCCGGCATGAGCGCTCAGGACGATGCGGCCGAGCTGGCGGTGGCAGCCAGCGCGGCCGGCGCCGCGTTGCCGGTGCTGCGGCTCAAGCACCGCGAGGATCGGCGCCTCGCGGCCGGCCACCTCTGGGTGTTCAGCAACGAGGTCGACACGGCCGCCTCGAGGCTCGGCGAGCTCGCGCCCGGCAGCCTCGTGCGCGTGCACTCCGACCGCGACCGGTTCCTCGGCTACGCGTACTTCAACCCGCATTCGCTGATCGCGGCGCGCATCCTCGGCCGCGACGCGGCGTTCCCGCCCGGGCCGTCGCTGCTCGTGCACCGGCTGCGGGTCGCACTCGCGCTGCGCGAGCGGCTCTACGAGCAGCCGTACTACCGGCTCGTGCACGGCGAGTCGGACCTGCTGCCCGGGCTCGTGGTCGACCGCTACGGCGAGACGCTCATCGCGCAGATCGCCACGGCCGGCATGGAAGTGCAGAAAGCCGCCATCGTCGCGGCGCTCGTCAAGGTCGTGCGGCCGGCCAACATCGTGTTCAAGAACGATTCCGGCGCGCGCGAGCTCGAGGGCCTGCCGAAGTACCTCGAGGCCGGGCTTGGCACGGTGCCGGACACCGTGACGGTCCTCGAGGGCCGGCTGCGCTTCACGGCGCCGCTCGCGGCGGGCCAGAAGACCGGCTGGTTCTACGACCAGGCGTACAACCGGGCGCTGTTCCTGCCGCTCGCGCGCGGCGTCGGCCGCGCGCTCGACGTGTTCAGCTATGCCGGCGGCTGGGCCGTGCCGCTCGCGGCCGCCGGTGCCGAGGTGACGTGCGTGGACTCCTCGGCGGCTGCGCTGGAGGCCGCGAGCCGCAACGCGCAGGCGAACGGCACGGCGGTCCACACGATCCGGGCCGACGCCTTCGCCGCGCTCGAGGAGCTCAACGCGGCGCGCGCGAGCTTCGACCTCGTCATCCTCGACCCGCCGGCCTTCATCAAGCGTCGCAAGGACGCGGGCAAGGGCGAGGCCGCCTACCGGCGCCTGAACCAGCTCGCGATGCAGCTGCTGCCGCGCGACGGGCTGCTGGTCTCGTGCTCGTGCTCCTATCACCTCGAGCCCGGCGCACTGCTCGACGCGCTGCAGAAGGCCGGCCGGCACCTCGGGCGCTTCGTGCAGGTGCTCGCGAGCGGCGGCCAGGCGCCGGATCATCCCGTGCACCCCGCGATACCCGAGACGCGCTATCTCAAGGCGTTCCTGTGCCGCGTGACGCAGGAGTGACCGGAGCGGACCTGCGGGCCCGGCGCGAACTTCGCTACACTGCGGCCGCATGCTGAGCTACCCGGAATTCGACCCCGTCGCGCTCGCACTCGGGCCCCTGAGGGTGCGCTGGTACGGGCTCATGTACGTGACCGGCTTCCTCGGCGGCTGGTGGCTCGGGCGCCGCCGCGCGGCGCAGCCGGGCTCGACCTGGACGCCGGCCGACGTGGACGACCTCGTGTTCTTCGCGGTGTTCGGCGTGATCCTGGGCGGGCGCATCGGCTGGCTCGTGTTCTACGGCCACGACGCGCTCGCCGCCGACCCGGGCTACTGGTACAAGATCTGGCTCGGTGGCATGAGCTTCCATGGCGGCCTCGTGGGCGTGATGGTCGCGCTCGCGGTGCTGGCCTACCGCCGCGGGCGCCGCTTCGTCGACGTGCTCGACTTCGCCGTGCCGCTGCCCGCGCTCGGCATCGGCGCCGGGCGCATCGGCAACTTCATCAACGGCGAGCTGTGGGGCAAGCCCACCGACCTGCCCTGGGGCTTCGCCGTGCACGAGGCCGATGGCACGCTCGCCGTGCTGCACGCCTCGCAGCTGTACGAGGCCTTCCTCGAGGGCGCGGTGCTGTTCGCGATCATCTGGTGGTTCACGTCGCGGCCGCGGCCGCGCTGGGCGCCGGCCGGGCTGTTCGGCGTGTGCTACGCGATGAGCCGGATCGCGGTCGAGTTCGTGCGCGTGCCGGACGCGCAGCTCGGCTACCTGGCGGGCGGCTGGCTGACGATGGGCATGCTGCTCTCGCTGCCGCTGCTGGCGGCGGGCCTCGTCATGCTCGCGTACGCGTACCGCGTGCGCGAGCCGTCCGGCAACTACCTGCACGCGCCGGCATGAGCGGCCGGCCGTGAGGCAGTACCTCGAGCTGCTGCGCCACGTGCGCAGCCACGGCGCGCCGAAGTCCGACCGCACCGGCACCGGCACGCTCGCGGTGTTCGGCTGGCAGATGCGCTTCGCGCTCGAGGACGGCTTCCCGCTCGTCACGACCAAGCAGGTGCACGTCCCGAGCGTCGTCCACGAGCTGCTGTGGTTCCTGTCGGGCTCGACCAACGTGGCCTACCTGCGCGCGCACGGCGTGCGCATCTGGGACCAATGGGCGCGCGCGGGCGGCGAGCTCGGGCCCGTGTACGGCAAGCAGTGGCGCGACTGGGTCGCGCCGGACGGGCGCCACATCGACCAGATGGCGGCCGCCGTGGAGCAGCTGCGCCGCGACCCCGACTCGCGCCGCATCCTCGTCAGCGCCTGGAACGTCGGCGAGCTCGAGGCCATGGCGCTGCAGCCCTGCCACGCCTTCTTCCAGTTCTACGTCGCGAACGGGCGCCTGTCGTGCCAGCTCTACCAGCGCAGCGCCGACCTGTTCCTCGGCGTGCCCTTCAACATCGCGAGCTACGCGCTGCTCACGCACATGGTTGCGCAGCAGTGCGACCTCGACGTCGGCGAGTTCATCTGGACCGGCGGCGACTGCCACCTGTACGTGAACCACCTCGAGCAGGTCGACCTGCAGCTCGCCCGCCAGCCGCACCCGCTGCCGCGGCTCGTGCTGCGCCGCCGCCCCGCGACGCTGTTCGACTACGCCTACGAGGACGTCGAGATCATCGGCTACCGCCACGAGGCCGCGATCCGCGCGCCCGTCGCCGTCTGAGCCGATGAGCGGGGACCGCATGACCGAGCGCGAGGAAGTCCTGCCGTACCGGGTCCGCCGCTCGCGCATCCACGGCGCCGGCGTATTCGCGGCGCGGCCGATTGCACGCGCCACGCGCATCATCGAATACGTCGGCGAGCGCATCTCGCACGCCGAGGCGGACCGGCGCTACGCCGGCAAGGACGCGCGCGACAACCACACGTTCCTGTTCACGGTCGACGCGCGCACCGTGATCGACGCCGGCGTCGGCGGCAACGCGGCGCGCTTCATCAACCATTCCTGCGCACCGAACTGCGAGGCCGTGCTCGAGCGACGGCGCGTGTTCATCGTGGCGTTGCGCGACATTGCTGCCGGCGAGGAGCTCGCTTACGACTACGGGATCGAGCGCGAGGCCGATGATCCGCCCGGGCTCGAGGAGATCTTCGGCTGCCGCTGCGGCGCCGCGAGCTGCCGCGGCACGATGCTGCTGCCGCCGCCGGCGCGCACGCAGCGCAGCCCGGCGCAGGCCGCGCGGCGGCGCCGCGCCACCCGTCCGCGTGCCGCTGCCGACCGCCGCGGTCGCTGAGGCGCTCGCCGGGCCCGGCTGGGCGGCGGTGCCCGGCTTTCTCGACGACGCGCACTGGCGCGCGCTCGCCGCACTCGCGCGCGAGCGCGACGCGGCCGGCGAGTTCCGCCCGGCCGCGGTCGGCGCCGGGGCGGCGCGCGCCGTGCGCGCCGACCTGCGCGGTGACTGCATCCTGTGGGTCTATGCGCCGGCGCCGGGCGTGGAACAGGCACTGTTCGTGCAGCTCGAGGAGCTGCGGCTCGGACTCAATGCGGCGCTGCAGCTCGGCGCGCTCGACGTGGAGTGCCACTACGCGATCTACGCCCCGGGCACGCGCTACGTGCGGCACCTCGATCGCTCGCCGGCTGGCGCGGAGCGCGTCGTGTCGCTCGTGCTGTACCTGAACGAGGACTGGGGCACGGGCGACGGCGGCGCGCTGCGCCTGTACGCCGACGACGGTGCACACGAGATCGCGCCGGCCGGCGGCACGCTCGCGCTGTTCTTGAGCGAGCGCTTCGAGCACGAGGTGCTGCCGGCGCGGCGCGCGCGCCTGAGCCTCACGGGCTGGTTCCGGCGCCGCGCTCGCCTGTAGCGCGCATGTCCAGTCCCTCGAGGAAGCTCGTCAGGGCCGCTGCCTCGCAGTGCGCGACGTTGAAGCGCCACCACGGCGTCGCCCGGCCGTCGGGCCGGAACGACTCGCCGGGCGCGAGCAGGATCCCGGCGCCGACGCCGCGCCGCCACAGCCGGCTCACGCTGTCCGGCGAGCGCAGGTGTCCCCACAGGAACATGCCACCGGCCGGGCGGAACGCGAGCTCCACGCCGTGCGCGCGCAGCGTCGCCTGCACGCGCTGCTGGGCGCCGCCGAGCCGCTGGCGCAGCGCGTGCAGGTGGCGCCGGTAGTGGGGGTCGGTCAGCACCTGCAGCACGAGCTGCTCCATGATCTCGCTGGTCGCGAGCGCGGCCAGTACCTTGGCGCGGGCCAGGCGCTGCAGGACGGGCGCCGCGGCGAGCGCATGCCCGACGCGCAGGCTCGGCGCAATGGTCTTCGACACGCTCGAGACGTGCACCACGCGCCGGCATTGGTCGAGCATCGCGAGGTTGACGACCGGGGCCGGGGCCAGCTCGCCGAAGATGTCGTCCTCGACGATCGTCAGGTCGTGGCGCTCGGCGAGCTCGAGGATGCGGTGTGCGACCGGCAGCTCGGTGGTCGTGCCGGTGGGATTGTGCAGCGTGGTGTTGGTGAAGAACGCGCGGATGCGGCGGCGTCGCAGCGCGCGCGCGAGCACCTCGACGTCGGGGCCGTTGCCGAGCCGCGGCACGGCGAGGAGCTTGAGGCCGCGTGCGCGCAGCAGCTCGAGCGTCGGGGGGTAGGCCGGATCCTCCACGGCCACGACGTCGTCGCGCTCGAGCAGCGTGCGCACGATCAGGTCGAGCGCCTGGCTGGCGCCGTTGGTCAGCAGGACCTGGTCGTCGGCGAGCGCGAGGCCGCGGCTGCGCCACTGCTGCTGCAGGTGGGCGCGCAGCCCGGCGTGGCCGAAGGGCGAGCCGTAGCCGTCGTCCGGCAGCGGCCGGCGCGCGAGCGCGCGCAGCGCGCCGCGCACGCCCTCGCCGTACTGCCAGTCCGCCGGCAGCCAGCCGCCGCCGGCATCGACGCGGATCGGCCGGGCGGCCGCCTCGCGGCGCCGCTCCCAGAGCGCGTCGGCGACCGCCGGCGCCGCGGCCGCGCGCGGCGCGACGCGCGTGCCGGTCACGAAGTGGCCGCTGCCACGGCGCGCCTCCACCAGGCCGCTCGCGACCAGCATGTTGTAGGCCTCGGCGGCCGTGAAGGCGCTGACGGCCGCGCTGCGCGCCAGCTCGCGCACCGAGGGCAGGGCACTGCCGGGCGGCCACCGGCCCGCCACGATCTCTGCGCTCAGGCCCGCGACCAGCCGGGCGCGCACGCCCGGCCGGCCCGGCGCGGTCCCCGGCGGCTGTATCGTCTTGCTCACCAGTACAGTATAGGTCAGTTTCACAGTCACCGTCTCTGGCCGCGGCGCGCGGCCCGGCGCACCGTAGCGTCGGGTCTGTAGCCGCCGCGCTGCCGCGCGGCCCGGGAGTCGCCATGAACGCCGTCAGCAACCTGCACCCCGACTCGCGCGCCGACGCGCTGCGCGCCTGGTGGATGCCATTCACTCACAACCGCATGTTCAAGGCGGCGCCGCGCCTGATCGCGTCGGCCAAGGGCTGCTATTTCACGCTCGAGGACGGCCGCCGGCTGTTCGACTGCCTGTCGGGCCTGTGGTGCTCGCCGCTCGGCCATTCGCACCCGCGCATCGTCGAGGCCGTGCAGCGCCAGGTCGAGACGCTCGACTACGCGCCGAGCTTCCAGATGGGCCACACGCCGGCGTTCCGGCTCGCGACGCGGATCGCCGCGTTCGCCGGGCGAGCGCAGGACCGCGTGTTCTTCGTCAACTCGGGCTCCGAGGCGGTCGACACCGCGCTCAAGATGGCCGTCGCATGGCAGCGCGTGCGCGGCGAGGCATCGCGCACGCGCATCATCGGCCGCGAGCGCGGCTATCACGGCGTCGGCCTCGGCGGCATCTCGGTCGGCGGCATGGTCGCGAACCGCAAGATGTTCGCACCGCTCATGATCCAGGGGGTCGACCACCTGCCGCACACCTGGAACCCGGCCGAGATGCGCTACAGCAAGGGCCAGCCGCAGTGGGGCGCGCACCTCGCCGACGAGCTCGAGCGGCTCGTCGCGCTGCACGACGCCTCGACGATCGCGGCCGTGATCGTCGAGCCCGTGCAGGGCTCGACCGGCGTGATCGTGCCGCCGCAGGGCTACCTCGAGCGGCTGCGCGAGATCTGCACGAAGCACGGCATCCTGCTGATCTTCGACGAGGTCATCACGGGCTTCGGCCGCCTCGGCGCGCCGTTCGCGGCGGACTACTTCGGCGTGCAGCCCGACCTGACGACCTTCGCGAAGGCCGTCAACAACGCCACGGTGCCGCTCGGCGGCGTCATCGCGCGCGACGCGATCTACGAGGCCTTCATGACGGGCCCGGCGCACGCGATCGAGTTCGCCCACGGCTACACGTACTCGGCGCACCCGCTCGCGGTGGCTGCGGCCCACGCGACGCTGGACGTGCTGGCCGAGCAGAAGCTCATCGCGCGCGCCGCCGAGCTCGCGCCCGTGCTCGAACGCGCGATCCACTCGCTGCGCGGTGAGCCGCACGTGACCGACATCCGCAACATCGGCCTCGCGGCGGCCGTCGACGTCGAGCCGATCGCGGGCGCGGCCGGCCTGCGCGCGATCCGCGTCTTCGAGCGCGCGCTCGACGAGGGCCTCATGGTGCGCTTCTCGGGCGACACGATCGCGGTCGCGCCGCCGTTCGTGAGCTCGACCGCCGAGGTCGAGGACATGGTCGAGGGCCTGCGCCGCGCACTGCGCGCCGTGCCGGCCTGACGGCGCCGGGCCATCGGCCCGCGCCAGGCATGCTGAGCAATCCGAGGTAGCGAACATGAGCGCAGCACCCGAGGTGTCGAACGCGACGGCGCGGCCGGTCGTGGGTCACTGGATCGACGGACGCCACGTGGCGCCGGCCGCCGGCACGCGCCGCGCGCCGGTCTTCAATCCGGCGCTCGGCCGTGCGGTCCGCGAGGTCGCGCTGGCCGACGCCGCCGACGTCGAGGCGGTGGTGCGCAGCGCGCTGGCCGCGCAGCCGGCCTGGGGCCGCACCCCCGTGCCGCAGCGCGCGCGCGTGCTGTTCCGCTTCAAGGAGCTGCTCGGCCAGCACGCCAAGGCGATCGCGCGCGCGCTCTCGGAGGAGCACGGCAAGACGCTGGCCGACGCCGAGGGCGAGGTCATGCGCGGCACCGAGGTGGTCGAGTTCGCCTGCGGCGCGCCGCAGCTGCTCAAGGGGGAGTTCAGCGAGAGCGTCGGCACGGGCGTCGACACGCACGGCGTGCGCCAGCCGCTCGGCGTGGTCGCCGGCATCACGCCGTTCAACTTCCCGGCCATGGTGCCGATGTGGATGTTCCCGATGGCGCTCGTGTGCGGCAACGCCTTCGTGCTCAAGCCCTCGGAGCGCGATCCATCGGTGTCACTGCTGCTCGCCGACCTGCTGCGCCAGGCCGGCCTGCCCAACGGCGTGTTCAACGTCGTGCAGGGCGACAAGGCCGCGGTCGATGCGCTGCTCGAGCACCCGGGTGTCGCGGCCGTGAGCTTCGTCGGCTCCACGCCGATCGCGCGCTACATCCAGTCGCAGGGCATCGCGCACGGCAAGCGCGTCCAGGCGCTCGGCGGCGCCAAGAACCACGCGGTCGTGATGCCGGACGCCGACCTCGACGCGGCCACCGAGGCGATCGTCGGCGCGGCGTACGGCTCGGCCGGCGAGCGCTGCATGGCGATCTCGATCGCCGTGGCGGTCGGCGAGGCGACGGCCGAGGCACTGGTCGCGCGGCTCGCCAAGCGCATCGCGACGCTCAAGGTCGGCGCGCCCGACGCGCCCGGCGTCGACATGGGGCCGCTCGTGACGGGCGCGGCGCAGAGCCGCGTGCGCGACTACATCGAGGTCGGCGTGCGCGAAGGCGCCCGCCTCGTCGCCGACGGCCGCCCGGTCAGGGTGCCGGGCCTCGAGAACGGCTTCTACGTCGGTCCGACGCTGTTCGACCAGGTGCGGCCGGACATGCGGATCTACCGCGAGGAGATCTTCGGCCCGGTGCTCGGCGTCGTGCGTGTGCCGGACTACGCGACCGCGCTGCGCCTCGTGAACACGCACGAGTTCGCGAACGGCACGGCCGTGTTCACGCAGAGCGGCTCGGTCGCGCACGCCTTCGCGCGCGACGTCGAGGTCGGCATGGTCGGCGTGAACGTACCGATCCCGGTGCCGATGGCGTTCCACAGCTTCGGCGGCTGGCGGCACTCGCTGTTCGGCGACCACCACGTGCACGGGCCGGAAGGCGTGCGCTTCTATACGCGTCTCAAGACCGTGACCGAGCGCTGGCCGGACCCGGCGAGCGTGCGCGCCGACTTCTCGATCCCGACGATGAAGTGACGCGGCGCCAGGCGGCCCCGGACATGAGCGAGCGCAAACGCATCACGCTGCACCGCCTCGCCGAGATGCACGCCGCCGGCGAGAAGATCGCGATGCTGACCTGCTACGACGCGTCGTTCGCGCGCCTGCTCGACGCGGCCGGCGTCGACGTGCTGCTGGTCGGCGACTCGCTCGGCATGGTGATCCAGGGCCACGCGAGCACGCTACCGGTCTCGATGGACGACATGGCCTACCACACGGCCTGCGTGGCGCGCGGCGCCGGCAGCGCCTTCGTGATCGGCGACCTGCCGTTCGGCAGCTACCAGGAGTCGGTCGGGCAGGCCGTGCAAAACGCCACGCGGCTCATGGCGGCCGGCGCGCACATGGTCAAGCTCGAGGGCGGGGGCTGGACGGCGGCCCTCGTGCGCGCGCTCGTCGAGCGCGGCATCCCGGTGTGCGGCCACCTCGGCTTCACGCCGCAGTCCGTGCACGCGCTCGGCGGCTACCGCATCCAGGGGCGCAACGAGCCCACCGCCGCCACGCTGCGCCAGCACGCGCGCGAGCTCGCCGAGGCGGGCGCCGCCATGCTCGTGCTCGAGCTCGTACCCGCGGCGCTGGCGCGCGAGCTGACGGCACAGCTGCCGATCGCCGTCATCGGCATCGGCGCCGGCGCCGGCTGCAGCGGCCAGGTGCTCGTGCTGCACGACATGCTGGGCGTCACGCGCGGCAAGCAGCCGCGCTTCGTGCGCAACTTCATGGAGCCGGGAGCCGGCATCGAGGCTGCGGTGCAGCGCTACGTCAGCGAGGTGAAGGGCGGCAGCTTTCCCGATGACGCGCTGCACGGCTACTGACGCGCGAGCGTCGTGAGGGTCATCCATGGCATCGCCGAGCTGCGTGCGGCGCTGGCCGCGCTGCGGCAGATTGCGCTCGTGCCGACCATGGGCGCCCTGCACGAGGGTCACCTGTCGCTCGTGCGCCTCGCGCGCGCGGCGGGCGGGCCGGTCGTGACCAGCATTTTCGTCAACCGCCTGCAGTTCGCGCCGCACGAGGACCTGGACCGGTACCCGCGCACCTTCGAGCGCGACTGCGAGCTGCTCGCGGGCGCAGGCTGCGACCTCGTGTTCGCGCCGTCCGAGCCCGAGCTCTACCCCGAGCCGCAGCGCTACCGCGTGCAGCCGCCGCCCGAGCTCGCCGACGTGCTCGAGGGCGCGGCGCGGCCCGGCTTCTTCGCCGCCGTGTGCACGGTCGTGCTCAAGCTGTTCAACGTCGTCGGCCCGTCGGCCGCGGTGTTCGGCAAGAAGGACTACCAGCAGCTGCTCGTGGTGCGCGGCCTGGTGCGCCAGCTCGACCTGCCGATCCAGGTCCTGGCGGGCCCGACGGTGCGCGACGCCGACGGGCTCGCGCTCTCTTCGCGCAACGGCTACCTGAGCGGCGCCGAACGGGCCGAGGCCCCGCAACTGCAGCTCGCGCTGCGCAGCGTGGCCGAGGCCGTGCGCGCCGGGCGCCGCGACTGGGACGGCCTCGAGACGGCCGCGGCCGCCGGGCTCGCCGCGCGCGGCTGGCGGCCGGACTACGTGGCGATCCGCCGCCAGGCGGACCTCGCGGCGCCGGCCGCCGGCGGGCCGCTCATCGTGCTCGCCGCCGCCTCGCTCGGCGCGACACGCCTGATCGACAACCACGAGATCTGACCCCAGAATGGTGCGGCCATGACCGAGACCGAGCCCTTCGTCCTCGTCGAACGAGCCCCGCCGCTCGTGCGCCTGACGCTCAACCGTGCGGCACAGTTCAACGCGCTGTCGACCGGCATGATCGCCTCGCTCGCGCGCGCGCTCGCGCACGTCGCGAACGACGCCGAGCTGCGCGTCGTCGTGCTCGGCGGCGCCGGGCGCGCGTTCTGCGCCGGCCACGACCTGCGCGAGATGGGTCCGGACGTGCAGCTGACCGGGTTCCGGCGCCTGTTCGCCGACTGCAGCGACCTCATGCTCGCGATCCAGCGCCTGCCGCAACCCGTCATCGCGCGCGTGCACGGCGTCGCGACAGCTGCCGGCTGCCAGCTCGTGGCCATGTGCGACCTCGCGGTCGCGAGCTCGGAGGCGCGTTTCGCCGTCTCCGGCATCAACCTCGGGCTGTTCTGCGCGACGCCGTCGGTCGCGCTCGGCCGCAACGTGCTGCGCAAGCAGGCGATGGAGATGCTGCTGACCGGCGATTTCATCGACGCGCCGACCGCGTGCGCGCGCGGCCTCGTCAACCGCGTGGTCCCGCCGGCCGAACTCGACGTCGAGGTCGAACGGCTGGCAAGTGCGATCGCCGCGAAATCGCCGGCCGCCGTCGCGGCCGGCAAGCGGCTCTTCTACGCGCAGCTCGAGCTCGGCATCGCCGCCGCCTACGAGCTCGCCGGCGAAGCGATGGCCTGCAATGCCGTGGCCGAGGACACGCAGCGCGGCATCGCAGCCTTCACCGCGCGCCGCAAGTAGCCGCGGCCCGTCGAGCCGCCGCTGCCGGCGTCAGCGTGCGCGTACGGTGGCGCAGATCGCGAGGCCCGTGAGCACGAGGTCCGGGACGATCTCGACCGGCTGCGCGATGCCCGCCGCCACGAGCGGCGCGTCGCCGCCCGTCAGGATGCAGCGCAGCGTGCCGCCGGTCGCGGGCGCGAGCAGCGCGAGCGCGCGGTTGGCGAGGCCGGACAACATGAGCGCTGCGCAATCCTGCACGGACTTGCCGAAGGCCGTGCCGGCGGGCCAGCGGGTCGCGGGACCGAGCTCGGCGTGGGCATCGAGCATCATCTGCAGCCCCGGCACGATGAAGCCGCCGAGGTGCCGGCCATCGCCGTCGAGCGCATCGACGGCG
>Ga0075017_100001296_pt1 | contig 15150 bp, 11 predicted proteins | sample AleBraG_ABR_2012_FD_71475 | JGI IMG/M metagenome (GOLD analysis project Ga0075017, IMG submission 71475) | Freshwater sediment microbial communities in response to fracking from Pennsylvania, USA - Alex Branch Run_MetaG_ABR_2012 | ecosystem: Environmental > Aquatic > Freshwater > Creek >... | reverse complement strand
GACCTCCATCGTGTCGATCGGGATCCGGCATGGCCGCTGGTCGCAGCGCAGGCATCTGGACCTGGCCGGTTGTTCGACGGCACTCCCGTCGTGAAGTCGAGCGATATCGCCCTCGCGACCGCGGTAGCCGCGCAGGCCGCCCTCGTTGCGCTGTCCTTTCTGGACGATGCAACGTCGGAGGAGTCCCGGTCGCTCGCCGGGAGCGCGCTCGAGTTGCGACTGGGCTGGTACCAGTGGCGCAAGCGCTCGTGGCCGCCTCACCCGCGCTGCGGGTGCTCGTGGGCCGCCTTGGCAGAGACAATGGCTGGGTGACCGACCTCCCGCGCCGCGCCGTCGTGCGGACGGCCAAGCTCGCGACCCTCCCGCTGGGCTTCGCCGGGCGGACCGCCTGGGGCCTCGGGCGGCGGGTCGGAGGCCGGCCGGCCGAGGTCGTCATGAGCGAGATCCAGTTGCGTACCGCCGAGCAGATCTTCCGTGTGCTCGGCGAGCTCAAGGGCGGGGCGATGAAGTTCGGCCAAGCCATGTCGATCTTCGAGGCAGCGCTTCCGGATGAGCTGGCCGGTCCCTACCGCGAAACTTTGACCAAGCTGCAGGACTCGGCGCCTCCGATGCCGGTGAAGACGGTCCATCAGGTCCTCGCCGCCGATCTCGGCCGCTTGTGGCGCCGACGTTTCAGGTCGTTCGACGACACGCCCGCGGCGTCAGCGTCCATCGGCCAGGTCCACCGCGCGGTGTGGGCCGACGGACGTGCCGTCGCCGTGAAGATCCAGTACCCCGGCGCAGGGCCAGCGCTGCGCGGTGACCTCGATCAGATCGCCCGGCTCGGGCGGATGATCGGCACGCTCGTTCCCGGCATCGACGCGAAGCCGCTGCTGGCCGAACTGAAAGAACGCGTCGTCGAGGAACTCGACTACACCCTGGAGGCCGAGGCGCAGTCGGCGTTCGCAAAGGCATATGCGAACGATCCCGACTTCGTCGTCCCCGACGTCGTGTACCAGGCGGGCACTGTTCTCGTTTCCGAGTGGGTCGAAGGCCGCCCACTCGCCCGGATCATCAGCGACGGCACGGCAGCTGAACGCGATGACGTCGGCACCAAATACATGCGCTTCCTCTTCTCCGGGCCCACACGCGCGCGCATGCTGCATGCCGATCCTCATCCGGGTAACTATCGAGTCCTGGAGGACGGCCGCCTCGGTGTTCTCGACTTCGGCGCGGTAGCCCGCTTTCCGGACGGTCTGCCCGAGTCGATCGGCGTGCTGATGCGGACCGCGCTTGCCGGCGACGCGGACACCGTGACGGAGGGACTGCGGGCCGAAGGATTCATCAAAGCCGGTACGAAGCTCGACGCCGACGCATTGATTGCCTATCTGTCACCGTTCATCGAACCCGCGGCGGTGGAACGCTTCAAATTCGATCGCGCATGGATGCGCGGCCAGTTCGCTCGGGTCAATGACCCGCGCCAGGAGAACTGGTCGATCGGGCTCAAGCTCAACCTTCCACCGGAGTACCTGCTGGTGCACCGGGTGTGGCTCGGCGGGATCGGCGTGCTGTGCCAGCTCGGCTCGGAAGTCCCGATGCGCTCAGAGCTGGAGCGGTGGTTGCCCGGATTCGCGGCCTGATCAGCGACATACCGGCCCCCGGTCGTGCAGCGGCCCCGGTCACTCGAACGATCCTGACCGGGGCCGCCTTTTCGATGTGCGGTCTGCTTATGCCGACAGTGCGAGACGCGCCCGCATTGCGGCGCGTTCGGCTCGACGGCGCCAGCGCCGGTGAGCCGCCAGCCGATGTGCCCGGCGGAGGCGCTGTGCCTCTGCTTGGCGACCGGCGTGGCTGGCTCGAGCCACCTCGGTATGCATGAGAAACATGACAGAACTCCTGATTCGAAATTGGCTTGTTCGTTTGAGTAGTAGTTGCGCTCGTGATGGCCGGTGGATTCGAGGACCCGACGCGAACCGCGCCCCGCGTCAAGCCGCCACCTCGTCCTTGCGTGGCCTTCCGCGCGGACGCTTGCGCGCCACGACGGCGCCTTGAACGAAGAGCTCGCCGCCCCAGACTCCCCACGGCTCCCGGCGTTCGAGAGCGCCGTTCATGCACGCGATCCGGACCGGGCATGCCGTGCACAGGGACTTGGCGCGCTCAACATCGGCGGGAGTTTCCGCGAAGAACAACTCGGGATCGTTGGCGCGGCACGGAATTGCCGTGCCGCAGCGCTCGAACTCCACGATGAGGTCGAGCAACATTCCGGTCACCTCCTGGACGTTGGTTGATCAGTCGGGGTCTGGCTGGTCAGGCAACGCGACTTGCTGGACATGCAAAGAGCCGCGGATCCCGGGTCTCGGGTTCCGCGGCTCTGGAGGCAGCCGGCTAGTGGTTCTATGCCGGTGGTCTCCAGGCGGTGGCACCCGAAGCGTTCGGGAAATCATTCGTCACGATCAGGTTGTTGCTGAGAAGGCGCACCTCACCGCCGAAAGCGGCCTGGATGTCCCAGGCCGACTTGACGGCGCGCATACCGGGGAGTTCACGCGTCAACGTGATCGGCCCAGCCGTGTGGATGCTCCGCGGGCGCGCGCATGCGACCACTCCGGTGGCCGCATAGGCATCTGCGTTGCTCAGCACCGGGGATCACCTCTTCTCTGCACGCGAACCGACTGATGAACCAAGCCGGACGCATCGTCAGCGCCGGCTTGTCGAGGGTAGCAGCCCCCATCGTGCGGCAGGCAACCGAATTATTCGGACTATTTGTCGACGAGGGAAAGGACCGCGGCACCGTACCGTTCGAGCTTGACGGTACCTACCCCGTTCACTCCCGCCAGCGCACCGAGCGAGCCCGGTTTGCGCTGAGCGATCGCTTCGAGCGTGGCGTCGGTGAAGACAACGTATGCCGGCACCGAGTCCGCGCGCGCGCGCTCGGATCGCCACGCACGCAGGCGCTCGAACAACTCCTCGTCGTAGGCCGGTGGGCAGTCGGCACACCGCCCTCGCGTGCGATCGGCAGCCGAGGCGAGCGGATTGCCGCATCCCGCACACGTCGTCGGCAACGGTCCACGCCTGCCACGGGATCGCCCACGCGCGCCGATGCCGTCCGAGCGTGACCGTGCGTCGCCGGCCTCAGGCCGGAGCCCGTCAAGAAAGCGTGACGGCGTGCGGCTCGCGCGACCACCGGGTGAGCGGGACAGACCCCACGACAGGTGCAGGTGAATGCGAGCCCGCGTGACCCCGACATAGAGCAGCCTTCGTTCCTCCTCGACCGCGGCAGGAGTGTCGGCATATGTGATCGGCAGCGTGCCCTCGGCGAGGCCGGCCAGGAAGACCGCGTCCCACTCGAGTCCCTTCGCGGAGTGCAGTGATGCAAGCGTCACCCCGTCCACGGTCGGCGCGTGTTGTGCGGCGATCCGTTGTTCCAGTTCGGTGACGAGATCGACCAATGTCGCATCCCCGCGCTCCTGCGCCACCGACTCGGCGAGGGACATGAGGGCGGCGAGCGAATCCCACCGCTCCCTCGCGGCGCCGCCCCCCGTCGGCGGGCTCGCGCTCCATCCGGCCGATGCGAGGACGGCGCCGACCTCGTCGACCAAACCGCTCGGCCCGGCGGCTCCGCTCCTCTCGGACGAATCCGTGTCGGACTGCGCCGCACGTGCGGCCCCCCGGAGCAACACGACAGCCTGGCGCACCTCCGGGCGCTCGAAGAACCGCTCCGCGCCGCGCAGTTGGTACGCGATGCCGGCTTCGGCCAGCGCCTCTTCGAAAACTTCGGACTGCGCGTTGATCCGATACAGGACGGCGATCTCGCGTGCTGGAACTCCACCGTCGAGCAGCACACGGATCTGTCGCGCAACGCCGGCGGCTTCAGCCGGCTCGTCCGGATAAGCGGCGAACACCGGAGCCGGGCCCGCTTCGCGCTGAGCGATCAGATCGACCCGGGCCGCAGCCGACGGCCCCACCGAGCGGCGGAACAATCCGTTGGCAAGCCCGACAACCTGCGGGGTTGAGCGGTAGTCGCGCACCAGCCGCACAACTTCTGCTTCGGGGTACCTGCGGGTGAAGCCGAGAAGGTAGTCCGGAGTGGCACCGGTGAAGCTGTAGATAGTCTGCGCGGCGTCGCCGACGACGCATACCGAATTCCGCTCGCCCAGCCACAGATCGAGCAGCGCCTGCTGAACCGGATTGACGTCCTGGTACTCGTCGACGATGAAGTGCCGGTACTGGCTGCGGACTTGATCGGCAATGTCCTCCCGATCGGACAGCACGCCGACCGTGAGCAGGAGGACGTCCTCGAAGTCGAGCCGTCCGCGAGCTCGCTTGACCTCTTCGTAGACCGAGTACAACCGCGCCACCTCGGCCGGCGCGAGGTCGGTTCCCGAACGCCCTGCAAGGCGGGCCGCCTCGGGATAGTCCTCCGGAGCCGTCCGCGTCGCCTTGGCCCACTCGACCTCGGCAGCCGCGTCGCGGATGCCGGCGACGTTGAGCGAGAGCCGGCAGCGGCCCGCTGCCTCAGCCAACAACGACGCCTTGCTGGGGACCAGCTGGGGCATCTCGCCGCCGACCGCCCTCGGCCAGAAGAACTGCAGCTGCCTCAACGCAGCGCTGTGGAACGTCCGCGCCTGGACACCGCCGACGCCGAGCGTTCGCAGACGTCCTCGCATCTCCCCCGCGGCCCGGGCCGTGAACGTGACCGCGAGGACCTGGCCGGGCGCCATCACGCCGGTGCGCACCCCATAGGCGATGCGATGCGTGATCGCCCTCGTCTTACCGGTCCCGGCGCCGGCGAGCACGCAGACGGGGCCCGAAAGAGCTGTCGCCACGGTTCGCTGCTCGGGGTCGAGCGCAGCGAGGACGGCCTCGGGGTCGTCGGCGTAGTCGATCAGATCGTGGTTCGTCATGGCTGCGCCATCTTCGCAGCCGCGGCCGACAAGCTCCTGAAGCTGTCCCCAGCCCTGGCGGCCGGCAGCCTGGGCCGAACGGCTACCCCGGGCCGGACGGTCCCCCGGGGCCGGGAACAAAGCGAACGGACCCCCCGGTTCTACGACCGTGACGATCGAGCAACTCACCAAGATGACCATCTACAGCACGCCCTGGTGCGGGTACTGCCACCGGCTCATGTCCCAGCTGGATCGTGAAGGCATCGACTACGTCGAGATCGACATCGACGACGACCCGGAAGGCGCCGAACGCGTGATGAGCGTGAACGGCGGCAACCAGACGGTCCCGACCGTTGTGTTCACCGATGGAACCACTCTGACGAACCCGTCCCTGGCCGACGTGAAGGCCTGGATCGTGCGTACGAGCGAGGCGTCTGCGCGCTAGATCGGCCAGCTGGGACGCGCTGGACCGCGCACCGGCCGCGAAGCCCTCCCTCAGGGAGTGACCACGTCAGGCTGCTCGAGTTCGGTGCCGTACCAGTGCTCGATGAGCCTGCGTGCGATCGAGACCGGCGGAGGCAGACGTATCGCGCCGTCGGTAAGCGCAGCGGCCAACGCCGGGCGGGAGAACCACCTTGCTTCGGCCATCTCAACCCCGTCCGCGACTGGCTCTGCTTCCTGATCCGTCGCGCGTGCGATGAATCCGAGCATGAGCGAGGACGGGAAAGGCCACGGCTGGCTGCCCAGGTAGGTCACGTCCGAGATTCGAACGCCGGTTTCCTCGTGCACCTCTCGAGCGGTCGCCGCCTCGGCCGATTCGCCGGGCTCGACGAACCCCGCAAGTGTCGAGAATCGGCCGGGGCCCCACGAGACTCCCCGCCCGAGAAGGCAGCGCTCGCCCGCCCGGTCGGTGACCAGAACGATGATCGCGGGATCCGTACGTGGGTAGTGCTCACTGCCGTCGACCGGACATCGTCGGATGAATCCGCCGGCCGCAATCAGCGTCTGCGCGCCGCAGCGAGGGCAGTGCCGATGTGTCTCGTGCCAGTTCGACAACGCCACGGCAAGCACGAACAGGCCCGCGTCTCGATCATTCAGCGCACTGCCGATCTCTCGCAGTCCCGCCGCTCGCGACCCTGGCCCGTCCGCCGTTTCGAGTTCTGTGTCGATGCTGCCGGCCAGCGGAGTTTTCACCGCGAAGTACGCACGTCCACCGTCGAGCCCGAGGAAGTAGCGTTCGGCCTCGTCCGCTACCTGGCCGGGCGAGACGTAGACGATCGAGTCATGCCGGACGACGGTCAGCCCGTCGTCGACTCTCAGCACCGCGGTGTCCGGGTCAGCCCACGCCGCTGCGAGCCACGCCTGATCGTTGCGGTATTCGGCAGCACGCGGGACCGCGGTGCGCGCCAGCGCGAGCACTCCGCCACGCAGGCCACCACTCATCCGCGCCACTGTATCGACGCGCCCCGAACAGGTGCGGACGGGCGGGACGCTACGGTCGCGCCATGGCTGCCGTGCGGGTCGCGACGTACAACATCCTGCACGGGATGACTCTGGACAACGCGGCGACGGACCCTCAACGGCTCGCCGACGCGGCTGCGGCGACCGAAGCGCACGTCCTCGGACTGCAGGAGGTCGACGTCGACCAGGCTCGGTCAGGCGAGGTCGATCAGACGGCCGTGGTGTCGCGAGCGCTCGGCGCGCGCTGGCACGCGTTCGTTCCGGCCCTGTATGGAACACCCGGTCTGGAACGGTCCTGGCAGCCGGCGACTTCGCTCGATGGCGCTTACGCGACGAACTGGTCCGCCAACGGCGGCCCACGCCCGCGGTATGGCATCGCCCTCGTCTCGCGGCTCCCGGTAGTGCGGTGGGCAGTGAAGCGATTCAACGGCGTGAGGATCCGACTGCCGCTGGCCGCTCCGGGAGAGGGCGGCTGGCGATTCATGCTCGTGCCGGACGAACCGCGCATCGCTCTGGCTGCCGTGGTCGAAGGCCCGAGCGGTCCGTTCACCGTCGTCACGACTCACCTGTCGTTCGTTCCCGGAGTCAACGCCGCTCAGCTACGCGCGATCGCCGGCTGGGCCGAGCCGATGCCTGGCCCGGTGATCCTGCTCGGAGATCTCAATCTGCCCGGAACGGTCCCGGCTCGTCTGACCGGCTGGGAACCGCTCGTCACTACCGAGACATATCCGTCGCCGGCTCCCAGAGTGCAGCTCGACCACGTGCTGGGACGGAGGCTGCCCGCTGATGCAAAGCTCGGTGAACATGTCTGGTTGGGACCGGTCAGCGACCATCGGGCCACCGGAGTGGACTTGAACCTGTGAGGATTGCTTCGATCTCGGCCGCCTCGGGCAGGCGGCCCGGTCGTTCGATGCGACCGGACGCGACGTAGTAGAACGCGGCACCGACGGACGTTTCGGCCAGACCTGCGGACCGCGCCCACGCAAGGCGATAGATCGCAAGCTGCAACGGATCAGCAGTCGTAGACCCTGTCTTCCAGTCCACGACCTCGAATCCGGCGTCTGTGCGATAGACGGCATCGATGCGCCCGCGAATCAAACGACCGCCAAGCACGATCTGGAACGGCTCTTCGACGCGATGAGGCGCGAGCGAGGCATACGGGCCGTCGAGGAAGGCTTCCTTGAGCGCAGCAAGCGACTTCTCGTCGACGAATTCGTCGTCCGCCGCCCCTTCCAGTTGGTCGCGGTCGATCAGGGCCCGGGTTCCGAACAAGGATTCGACCCACGCGTGGAAGCGCGTGCCGCGGCGAGCAGCGGGAGCCGGCGGCCGCGGCATCGGCCGTGCGAGCTCTCGGGCGAATCCGTCGGGATCCCGCGCCAGCCTGACCAGCGCCGACGCCGAGAGGCATCGAGGAACGGGAACGTCGGTGAGCACGCGGTGATCGCGGCGGGCCTCTTCGACCAATATGGCAAGGTCGCGGTCCCAGTCCTCGACCAGGGTCCGCTCGAATCCCGTCAGCCGGCCCGCTGTCGGAGGCTGCGCGCGAACCAGGTACGCGCGGACCCAATCGGCAGCCTGCCTCCGAGCCTGCACCCCGGCCGGGTCGAGTCGGGCCGGCCACGGCAGCTCGGCGATTGCTTCGACCTGCGGATTTCGATCCTCGACAGGCTGTGGCGCCCAAGAGTCGACCACGCCGTGGCCGTCGTCGCAGAAGCGTCGGATCGTCTCGAGATACGAGCTTGGTCCGCGCTTCTTGACTTGCTCGGGACCCCACCAGTGACCCGATGCGATCAAGCATTGCTTGGCTCGGGTGACCGCGACATAAGCGAGCCGCAGTTCCTCCCGGTACTGCACGTCTCGCATCCGGTCTGCGAATTCCGCGAGTCCCTTGTTGGACCAGTCGACCACGTCGGGATAGTCCGCACGGTCGCCGCGAAGCCTCGTCGGCAACGCGGCCGCGGACTTCGTCCAGCGCGACCGGCTCTGGTTGGTGGGAAATACGCCGGCGGTCAGATCGGGCAGAACCACGACGGGCCACTCAAGGCCCTTCGCCTTGTGCACCGTCATCAGCTTGACGCTGTCGCCCGCACCCGGCGCGGCGGTGTCGATGCCCCGGTCGAATTCTTCGGCGGCCCGCAGGAAAGAGAGGAAAGCGCGCACAGACGCATCGCCGTCCAGATCGGCGAATGCGGCCGCGTGCCCCAGGAACGCACCGAGCGCATCCCCTCGGCGGGTCCTCGGACCGCTGGGAGCCGCTGCCACTTCGACGTCGAGGCCAGTGACGGACATGACCCGGCTGATCAAGTCCGGCAACGGCTCGCCGACGTGCCGCCTCAGCTCGGCGATCTCTGCGGCGACGGCAGCGAATCGCTCGCGCGCAGCCGGCGAAAACGGCAACCCTCCCGGGCGTTCCACCGCATCCGACAACGACACGACCTCGGACGGGTCGACGCCGGCGACCGCCTCGTCCAACAGCTGCTCGATCGTGGCACCCCCACTGTCGTCCTGCGCGGTGCGGCCTGGGTCGGGGCGGACGAGGTCCGCGGCTCGTCGTCCCAACAGAACGAGATCGCGCGGGCCGATGCGCCAGCGAGGACCCGAGAGCAACCTGACCATCGACGCGTTCGCTGTCGCATCGTCGAGGACGTCGAGGGTGGAGACGACGTCCGCGACTTCGGGCAGGCTGAGCAGACCTCCGAGACCGACGACCTCGACCGGGATCCCACGCTCGATCAGCGCATCGTGGTACGGGGCGAAGTCGCTGCGCGCACGAACGAGCACGGCGACGTCTCGGGCGGCGATGCCGTTCGCAAGCAGAGCTTCGATCTCGCCACACACCCAGGTGACCTCTTCGGCGTGTGTCGTCAGAAGTGCGCAGCGGACGTCGCCGGCGGTCTCCACGCCAGGACGCGGCGTCAGCGGGGCGACGCCACGGTGGTGATCGCGCAACGGCTCGCCCAGCCGGTTGGCCAATTCGAGTAAGCGGCCGGAGCTGCGGTTGTTCCTGGTGAGCGTCGTGCGAGCGGACGCAACCCCTGGCCGGCGTGGAAAGTCTGCGGGGAACTCGTCGATGTTGGCGACCGAAGCACCACGCCAGCCGTAGATCGCCTGGCACGGATCCCCGACTGCCGTCACTGGATGGCCGTCGCCGAACAGCGACAGAAGGAGTTCCTTCTGTGCGACGGACGTGTCCTGATATTCGTCGAGCAGCACGACTCGATAGCGGTCGCGCTCGAGGGCAGCGACTTCGGGAAACTCTGCAGCCAGCCTTGCGGCCAGTGCGATCTGGTCACCGAAGTCGAGGACCGCGCGCTCGGCCTTGTGCTGGCGCAGTGTCGCGACCAAGCCGGCCAGATGTCCGCGCTTGCGCGAAACTGCTGCGACGTCGCGGAGCGGAACAGTGTTCTTCGGAGCGGCGGAGAGTTCGGCCTGGATCGAGTTCTCGCACCGGGTGACAGCGTCGACGGTGACCAGATGCTCGGACATCTGTGCATCGAGCTCGACAAGGTCGCCGACGATCGCCGAAACCCCTTGCGTGAACTCAGGGAAAGGGCCGGATGCGCACCGGACAACGCGTTCGGCCAACTGGAAGCGGGTCGCGTCGGCGAGTAGCCGCGCGGATGGTTCGACGCCGAGCCTCAGTCCGTGATCACGCAGGAGCCGGCCCGAAAATGCGTGGTAGGTCGACACAGTCGGCTCGCCGTCGCAATCGGGGTGGTCGCGGATCAGCCCCGCGGGAAGCCGGCGCAATGCACCACGAATGCGCTCGGCCAGTTCAGCCGCGGCCTTGTTCGTGAACGTCAGGCCGAGGATCTGGTCAGGGCGCACCTGACCGGAAGCGACGAGCCAGACCACCCGAGCTGCCATCACGCTGGTCTTTCCCGATCCGGCCCCAGCTACGACCACGTTCGGTTCGAGCGAGGCAGTGACGGCAGCCATCTGCTCGGACGTCAGCTCAAGGCCGAGAGCGTTCGCCAACAATTCCGGCCCGGGCGGCGGGTTCGGAACCTGGACCGGCGATCGCCGGGGACGTACGTGCGGCTCCCGTACGACCGCAGGTGTCGGAGCAACGAGTGTCATGAGACCAGCTGCCGCCCGTCAGGTTGCGCCGGGCACGTCTTCCGGAAAGCACAGGTGCGGCAACGTCCGCACACCGTGGCCGGAAACCGCTCGTCCGTCATCCGAGTCGCTGCCGTGGCGATGACATCGTCGATCCACGTGACGCCGGCCTCGTCACCGGTTTCGACGGCGAGCGGGCCCTGGCTCAGCACGAGCGGGCCGATCCCCGGACCTGCGGTTCGAAGTTGAACGAGTTCGGCCCCAGCGCTGGCCGCCGCGGGTGCCAAGTCGGCGACCGACCCGGCTCGAACACTGTGCTGGTAGACGCCGAGCTGGATGTTCGACTCGACGGCTGCTTTGCCCGGCGGCACTTTTCCTGTCTTCAGGTCGACCACGTGTACGAAACCGTCGGCGTCGACCTCGACCCGGTCCATCGATCCGGTGAGCACTACGGGCCTGCCGCCGACGGTGAGCTCGACTGCGAACCGATGCTCGACCGCGCGCAACTCCCGGCCGCGATCCTGTGCATTCCATTCCAAGAAGCGAGCCAGCGCGGTTCCTGCGGCTTCACGCTCGCGCTCGGACCGCCACTGCGCGTCGAAGCCGAGGCGGCCCCAGACGGAGTCCACGAGGCTCAGCAGGTGCGCGAGGTCGGGCGGGCTCGCGCCGGCGGCCACGTCCCGAGCGAGCGCATGCACGATCGAGCCGAAGCCGAGAGCGACACTGCGCGCCTGCTGCGCGCGCACCTCGTGTTCGAGAAACCACCGGAGCGGGCATTCCGCCATCGCCGTGAGAGCAGAGCCGGACAGGCGAAGCGCTTCGTCGTCCGGATACATCGGGGAGCCCGGGTCAGTCATTTCGGCAACCCCCCACCAACGATCGGGATGCGCTGCGGGAACCAGCTCAGTCGGCCCCTCATGAGATGCGGCCAGCACGGCGAGTCGAGACGCCGCGGCGAGCCGCAGCGTCTCGGACTTGGTCGGGTCGGTCGCGGTCGCACGCAATTCGGCGACGAGAGCGGCGAGCGTCAGCGGGCGGCGCGGACGGTCTCGTACGTGCTCGACCGGGGCACCCAGTTCCGACAGGAATCGTGACGGACGCACGCCGTCGTCCTCCGGGGAATCCACCGCCGTGACGATCAGCACCCGCTTGGCGCGCGTGACAGCGACGTAGAAAAGCCTGCGCTCCTCGGCAAGAATTGCTCGGGACGATCGGGGTGCGAGGCCGTGGACGCTCTGGTCGATGCCTGCGCCGACCAGTGCCGGGTCGAGCCGATCGGGCTCAAGGAGCGATCCCCGCAAGCGCAGGTCCGGCCAGATCTCCTCTTGGACGTCGACCACGACGACAACCGGCCATTCGAGGCCCTTGCTGCGATGGGCAGTCAGCACACGGACGCCGCCCGCGCGCATGCCACGCTCTGCCAACGTGTCCGCGGGAATCTGCTGCGCCTCCAGCTCATGGAGGAACGGGACGATTCCGCGCTTGCCGCCGCGTTCGGTGTCGCGGGCTGCCGCGTCGAACAGAGCGACTACCGCGTCCAGGTCGCGCCCGGCTGCCCGTCCGGCGGGGCCGCCCTGAGCGGCGAAACGTTCCAGCCGCCGCGGCCACGAGGTGCCGTCCCACAAAGCCCAGAGGACATCGTGTGCCGTCGCGCCCTCCTCGGCCAGCCGGCGCGTTGCCTGCAACAACTTCGAGAGCCGCACTGCCGAGACGGCAGTCCGGGCGTCGATCGCGACCAGGTTCGCCGGATCCGCGAGCGCCTCCGCGAGTAGTTCGTCGCTCGGCCGAGGCGACCCGACGATTTCGCTGGACGCCTGCGCTAGCAGAGCCTCCCGCTCGTGGGCCCGCAGGGCGCGCGCGAGGCGGCGCAAGGATGCCGCGTCGGTGTGCCCGAGCGGCGAGAGCAGGAGCGATCGCGCAGCCTGGGGGGTCAAGGCACCGCGGTCGGCAGCGGCCCGGAGCGCCAGCAGCAGAGGAGCGACGGCAGGCTCGCGCCCGAGCGGCATCTCATCACCCGCCACCTCGACCGGAATGCCGGCGGCGCCCAGAACTCGCCGCAGGTCAGGGACCGAGCACGACGCCGACCGCACCAACACGGCCATGTCGCTCCACGGCGTTCCCGCGTCCAAGTGTTCACGACGCAGCAGATCGGCGACCGCTTCGAGCTGCAAGCCGGCGGTCGCGAAAGTCAGCGCCCGAACTCGACCTGACTGCTGACCGGGCGCGCTGGACAGGCTGCGATGCTCGCGAAGATGCTCGGCCAGACCCGCACCGGCGACCGGAAGCCGCGCCGCCACGGAGCGGGACGATGCGAGAAGCCTCGAGCCTGCGCGGCGGGAGATGCGCAGGGTCCGAACGCTCGCTCGGTCGCCGTCTACGGTGCGGAAGCGATCACGGAATTCCAGCAGGCCTCGGACAGCAGCCCCCCGGAACGCGTAGATGGACTGGTCGGGATCGCCGACGACCACCAGATCGCGCCCGTCTCCCGCAAGCGCGGCGAGCAGCCGCTCCTGCGCTGGATCCGTGTCCTGGTACTCGTCCACGACGACGAGGTCGTAACGCGCACGAAGGTAGGCCTGCCCTTCGGCCGACTGCGCGTACGACACTGCGCGATGGACCAACTCGCTGTAGTCGAGCGCACCGAGCGAGTCGAGGACGTCGAGATATTCGGCGAAGAACTCCGCCGCGGCGGCCCACGGCGCGTCCGCGCCGGGCAGCGCCGCGGCGGACCGGTCACCGCCGGACATGCGGAAAGCAGCTGACCGCAGATCGTCGGGATCCAGACCGAGCGTTCTGGCTCGGGCCAGCAGCGCGCGCACCTCGTCGGCGAAACCGCGGGTGCTCAGAGCCGGCCACAGATCGACAGGCCAACGATCCCGATGGTCCGAGACATCCCCGGCCAAGAGCTCGCGGACGACCACGTCCTGCTCGGGACCGGACATCAGGCGGATCGGCCGGTCAACGTCCTCAGGCGCGGCTGCGAGGCCGACAAGACCGTACGCGAAAGCGTGGAACGTCCACGCTGCCTGACCGGGAGCGGAATTCCCGAGCCGGCCGCAGATCCGCTCCCGCAACTCGGACGCGGCGCGCCGGGAGAACGTGAGCGTGAGTACTCGACCGGGGTCAGTGCCCGCGGCGACCCGTGCCACCACGGCCTCGACCAGCGTGGTGGTCTTTCCGGTACCGGGACCGGCGAGCACGAGAACCGGTCCGTGCCCGGCGCGGCTGACGAGGTCGACGACTGCTTGCTGGGACTCGTCCAGATCTGGCGGCGCGGATTCAGGAACGCCGCGATGGACGAGTCGGAAGGTCACTGCGCGATCCCACCAGAGCCGTCCGACAGTCCTGGTCAGCCCAACGCGCGGCGACCATGTCTACTCGCGTGCCGTCCGCGGAAAGCGCCGTCCCGTCGGCCCGGAGCCGAGCCAGCGCCTCCCGCTCGAGTCCCTGAGCCGGTTGCCCGCTGGTTCGCACAACCCGCCACCAGGGCACCCCGCTGCCCCAGGACGCCATCACCCGACCCACCTGCCGGGGCCCTCCGGCGCCGATCAGCCGCGCGACGTCGGAGTAGGCGAGCACGCGTCCAGCAGGGATCAGGTCCACGAGGTCGAGGACCTGCTCGCCGAACAGCGTCGGATGGCCTGATACCACGACGCCGCATCCTTCCAGGCACGGGTGAACCTTCCGTGTCGACGTGGGGTGGGATGCGAGGATCGAGCCGTGACCGGCGGGGTAGCCACCAGAACCAGCGCCCGCGGGGTGCAGGTCATCGAACGGCGGTTGCCGCTCAGAGCCCGCCGCCCCGCGGATCTCGTCCGGATGCTCGGCGCGCTCCTGATCCTCGGCACGGCGTTAGTTCTCGGAAACATCGCGACTGGCACGTCCAACGGTCTCGAGCAGGATCTCGTCCGCACCGGATCAGCCTCCGGCCTCGGTCGCCTGGCTGTGTTGGTGCCGGCGACGGTCGCCGGCGTCGCGCTCGTCGCGCTGCCGGTCGCGCTGGCACTCGACATGATGGTGCGGCGGCGGCTGTGGCAGCTGATCGACGCGTTGATCGCGGCCACTGCGGCCGCCGGTGTCGCAATCGCATTCAGGGCCTGGATCGTGTACCTGCAACCCGGGCATCTGCTGGAAGCGCTGACGAAGACGCTCCCGGACGGTCACCGGACGATGCCGGTACAAACGCTGCTCGCATCGATCGTCGCCTTCCTGGTCGTCGCCCAGCTGAGCGGAAGGCGGCCGTGGCAGGTGGCGGCCGCCATCGTGCTGACCGCGAGCGCGTTACTGGGGGTTCTGTCGAGCCCGCCGCGCGTCACCGCTTTGTCGACGCTGGTCTCACTGCTGCTCGGTTGGACGGTCGGGCTCGCCGTCAGGTACGCGCTCGGCGCCGCGAGCACCCGACCCAGCGGCCTCGAGATCGCCGAGACACTGCTCACGATGGACGTACCTGTGGCCCGGCTCGAGCGCGTGTACGAGGAGTCCGACGAGCCCCGCAGGTACGTCGGTTTCCTCGCGAACTCCGGACTGATCCACGTGAACGTCCTGGACCGTGACACGTACGGCTCGGCCGTGCTGTACCGCCTGTGGCGACGTGTCCGGCTACGCGGCCCGGCCGCTCGACGATCGTTCCTGACGGTTCGGAGCGCCATCGACCACGAGGCCCTCATGGCGCTGGCCGTGAAGGACGCGGGAGTGTGCACTCCCCGACTCGTCGCGACGGCAGAGGTGGGCCCGTACGCCGCTCTGATCGCGTTCGCGAACGTCGAGGGGG
>Ga0075017_100001295_pt1 | contig 15151 bp, 14 predicted proteins | sample AleBraG_ABR_2012_FD_71475 | JGI IMG/M metagenome (GOLD analysis project Ga0075017, IMG submission 71475) | Freshwater sediment microbial communities in response to fracking from Pennsylvania, USA - Alex Branch Run_MetaG_ABR_2012 | ecosystem: Environmental > Aquatic > Freshwater > Creek >... | reverse complement strand
CCAACGAGCGGGCCGCAGGTGAACACGCCACGAACAGCGAGCAACAACTGGGTGCGGCCCTCGCCGCCGTTCAGTCGTTGCGGAACGAACAGATTCGCGCCGAGGCACACCTGGAGCGGCGGCGTGTACAGGGCGAGCAATCTCGCGCCGAAATCATGGCACTGGAAGCTTTGCAGCAGGCCGCGCTGGGCGAACGCGAACCGGGCGCGGCCGCCTGGTTGGAAACCTATGGGGGCGGCAGTGGACAGGGCAACCCGGCGCGGGCCGCCACGCTGCTCAATGTCGAGGCCGGCTGGGAGAAAGCGGTCGAGACGGTGTTGGGTGACTATCTAGAGGCGCTGTGTGTCGGCGATCTGGATACGCTGGGGGAAGAACTGGCGAAGCTGGAGCGCGGTAATCTGACCTTCTTCGAACTCAAGTCCGGCGCGGAGGCGCCGACCGAGACGGCACGCGCTGACACGCTGGCGGCCAAGGCGGAAGGGCCGCGCGCGGCGCTGGCGCTGTTAGCCGGAGTGAGGAGTTCCGACTCGCTGGCACAGGCGCTGCGCGCACGCCGGACGCTGGCGGCAGGGGAGTCGCTCATCACTCGCGGTGGGGAGTGGGTGGGGCGCGATTGGCTGCGGCTGCGACGCGGTGCCGACCCGCATGCCGGCGTATTGGAGCGAGCCCAACGACTCAAGGGCCTGCAACAGGAGCAGGGCCGCAACGCGGAGGGACTGCGCACCGCCGAGCAGGAACTCGAGCGCTTGCGACACGCGGTACTGACGGCCGAACAGCGCCGCGATGAGGCGCAGTCGCGAATTCAGCACGCCCACCGCAGCCACGGTGAATTGCGCGCACAGCTTGGCGCGCTGCAGGCGCGCCTGGAGGAAGGGAACTTGCGCCGTCTGCGGCTCGAAGCCGATCACGGTGAAGTCCAGGGCGAACTGGCGCGCGCGCGCGCCGGTCTGGACACGGCCCGCCGCAGCTATCAGAGCGCGGTGGAAACGCTCCAGCAACTGGACGCGCGCCTACCGGAGTTGAACGGCGAACGCGAAGTGCATCGCGAGCGGCAGACGGCGGCACGGGGCGCGGCGCAGGCAGCGCAACTGGCGCTGCGCGATGCGCTGATCAAGCACGAGAGCCGACGCTCCACGTTGGATTCCATGGCGGAATCCACCCATCGGTTGGTGGAGCAGCGCGCCCAGCTCGCCTCGCGCCAGGCTGCGCTGCACGCCGAACTGGCCGACGGCGACGCCCCCGTTCACGATCTGCAGGCACGTCTCCAGGCCGCACTGGATCGTCGACTTGAACTGGAGGGCGACCTTACGCGTGCCCGCCAATCGGTGGAAGATGCCGAGCGGGAGCTGCGCGGCATTGAGCAGCGCCGCTCGGACGCCGAATTGCGCGTGAATGAGGCCCGCAGCGGGCTGGATCAGGCGCGCCTGGCGGCCCAGGAGTCGCGGGTGCGTCGCGAAGCGCTCATCGAGCAGTTCGTGCAAACGCGCTGTGTGCTGGAGGAGACCATCGCGGCCCTCAGCAATGCGGCCAGCATAGTGGATTGGGAAGCGCTCCTGGTCGAAGTGCGGGCCGATATCGAACGGCTCGGGCCGGTCAATCTGGCCGCCATCGACGAGCTGACGCAGCAGAATGAACGCAAGGGCTATCTCGACCGGCAGTACGCCGATGTCAACGACGCACTGAACACCCTTGAAGAGGCGATGCGGCGCATGGATCGCGAAACGCGCTCGCGTTTCGAGGACACCTTCAATCGCATCAACGCCGGCCTGAAGGACAAGTTTCCCCGCTTGTTCGGCGGCGGTCATGCGTACCTGGAACTGGTGGGCGAGGATCCGCTCGCGGCCGGTGTGGCCATCATGGCGCGCCCGCCTGGCAAGCGGAACAGCACCATCTCGCAGCTCTCCGGCGGTGAGAAGGCGCTTACTGCGGTGGCACTGGTGTTCTCCATCTTTGATCTCAACCCGGCGCCCTTTTGCCTGCTCGACGAAGTCGACGCTCCCCTCGATGAACACAATGTCGGTCGCTTCTGCGACATCGTGCGTGAAATGGCCAGCCGCGTGCAGTTCATTTTTATTACTCACAACAAGTCGACCATGGAGCTGGCCTCGCAGCTTCTGGGCGTCACGATGAATGAGCCGGGCGTGTCGCGGCTGGTGTCTGTCGATGTGGACGAAGCCGTGCGTCTGGCGGCAGTCTGACCCATGGTGTGGCTGCGCCCAATTCTGCTGGTGTGCGCCGTCGTGTTCATCGGCGCGTTGATCTGGATGGAACGTCGCCGACCCAGCCGGGTGCAGAGCCAGAGCGATGAGCGGAGCGACCCGGTTATTCATTTTGCTGATGAGTCTGCGGTAACGAGCGCGCGCACTGCCATGGGGGCCGCGGCTACGCCGCGCGGTCCCGATCCCGGTCGCGCGTTGCCGGTAATCGACTGGTCAGTGCCGTTGTCGGCGTCCACCAGTGAGCCGGAATGGATATACACCCGGGAAACTTCAGGCGCCGCCGGTGTCGCGGGCGCTGCCGAGACCGATGCCGATGACACGCCCGGCCGCTACGAATTCACCTCGCCACCGGCGCCGTCCGTGATATCGGCCTCGCTGGCGCCAGCGTCCATAGCGGGAGCGGCCGCGCCCCCGCCAGCACACCTGCAGGTGGATTGGCCCCCAGAGCAGGAGCGGCAGATCGCCGCTCTGCGCATTGTGGCCGCGCGCCAGAACAGAATTGCCGGCCGCGCCCTTCGCCAGGGACTGGCCGCCGCCGGATTTCGCCATGGTGAATTTGGTATCTATCATCTGGGCGACGCTGAGGGGCGGGTGATACTGAGTGCAGCCAGTCTGGTGCGCCCCGGCGTGCTCGATCCCGATAGCATGGATTTCCAGAGCTTTTCGGGTGTCAATTTGTTCGCAGTGTTGCCCGGTCCGCTCGACAATGCCCTGACGCTGGAGCGATTGACCAGTGTGGCGGCAGAGCTGGCGCAGCGGGTGGAGGGTCGGGTGCAGGATGAGCGCGGCGCGCCGTTTGACAGTGTCCACACCGGTCCCTGGCGCGAGCGCTTGCTGGCCGGACTCGTGGCCCAGGCCCGCGAGACCGGTCGACACACTGGGCCGGCTGATTGAGCAGAGCTGCGGGGCGCAAGTCTGCCGCGCGCGAAACTGCGGTGCGCGCCGCGAGTTTGCGGGCGGAGTTGGCGCAACACGATTTTCGCTATTACGTTCTGGATGACCCGCAGGTTCCCGACGCCGAATACGACCGGCTCATGGCTAAGCTGCGCGCGTTGGAGGCGGCCGACCCGACGCTCATCGCCCCCGACTCGCCCACGCAGCGCGTGGCCGGCGCGGTCGGTGCGGGCTTCGCGTCCGTTGCGCACGGCGTGGCGATGTTGTCGCTCGATAATGCATTTACCGACGAAGACGTCGCGGCCTTCGACCGGCGTGTGCGCGAGCGCTTGGAAACCGAGTCTGACGTCGATTATTGCGCCGAGCCCAAATTAGATGGGCTGGCCGTGTCGGTGCGATTCGAAGCAGGCCTCCTGACCCTCGCCGCGACGCGCGGCGACGGCACGACGGGCGAGGACATCAGCGCCAACCTGCGCACTATTCGTTCGATACCGTTGCGGCTGGCGCGCCAGGCTAGCGGCAAGGGCCGTGGCCAGAGCCCGCCGCCAGCCGTGCTCGAGGTTCGTGGCGAGGTGTACCTACCCTTTGCAGGGTTCCAAAAACTCAACGCCGCCGCCGCCGCCAACGGCGAGCGCTTGTTCGTGAACCCACGCAATGCCGCGGCGGGGAGTCTGCGCCAGCTCGATGCCCGCATCACGGCCCGACGCCCACTCGAAGCATTCTTTTACGGCGTAGGCGCGTGGAGTGGAACACCGGAGCCGGACAGCCAGGTGGCGTTGCTGGCGCAACTTCAGGCCTGGGGTCTGCGTACCAACCCGGAAGCTCGGGTGGTCAAAGGGGCGGCGGAGTGTCTGGCGTTCTACCGCGAATTATCGGCAAAGCGCGCCGCGCTCCCGTATCAGATCGATGGTGTGGTGTACAAGGTCAATCAGCGTTCGGCGCAATTGGCCCTGGGCCAGGTCAGTCGCGCTCCCCGCTGGGCCATCGCCCACAAATTCCCGGCCGATGAGGCCCTGACGGTCATGCGAGAGGTGGATTTCCAAGTAGGCCGCACGGGCGTACTCACGCCGGTGGCGCGCCTCGAGCCGGTGCTGGTGGGCGGCGCGTCGGTGAGCAATGCGACGCTGCACAACATGGACGAGATCGAGCGCAAGGATGTGCGCTGCGGTGACACCGTGATTGTGCGCCGTGCCGGCGACGTCATTCCGGAAGTGGTGGGCGTGGTGTTGGAGCGCCGGCCGCGCGGTGCACGGCCGGTGCGCCTGCCCGCTCAGTGTCCCGTGTGCGGCGCGCCCGTACAGCGCCTGGCAGGCGAGGCGGCGGCGCGCTGCACCGCCGGCTTCAACTGCGCCGCCCAGCTCCGAGAATCGCTGTTGCATTTCGCTGCCCGACGCGCGCTGGATATCGAAGGACTGGGCGACAAGCTGGTTGACCAGTTGGTGGAGCGCGCGCTGGTCAAGTCGCCTGCAGATCTGTATGCGCTGTCGCTCGAGCAGTTGATGTCGCTGCCGCGCATGGGCGAAAAATCGGCCGCCAATGTGCTCGCTGCGCTCCAGGCCAGCAAGGACACCACACTGGCGCGCCTGCTGTTCGCGCTGGGCATTCACGACGTGGGCGAGACCACCGCGGCGGCGTTGGCGGCCCATTTCGGGTCGCTGGGCGCCTTGCTGGAGGCCGACAGCGCCCAGTTCCTGGTAGTCCCAGATGTCGGTCCGGTGATTGCCGCCAGCTTGCAAGCCTTCTTTGCCAGCGAGGCCAACCGCGCGCAACTGGAGCGACTGCGACAGGCCGGCTTGCATTGGCCCGAAGGGCCGGCGCGAGAGCGCACGAGCGGCGCACTCGACGGATTGAGCATCGTACTGACCGGCACGCTGACCGGCATGAGCCGCGGTCAGGCGACGAGCGCGCTGCAGGCGCTGGGGGCCCGCGTCAGCTCCGCGGTGTCCAAGAAAACCGATTATGTAGTGGCCGGCGCGGACGCGGGCTCCAAGCTCGCACGCGCCGAGGAGCTTGGGGTCACGGTGCTGGATACGGACGGTCTGGCGCAGTTGCTGCGCGGTGGGCGCCCGGCGACGCAATCCAAATCCTAGGCGGCGACCGCTCCCGCGGTCGCCGCCCCAGCATTTCATTGCACTACAAGGTTTTCTCGACCTTGGCAGTCTTGAGCAGATCGTCCTGATAGCTCTTGAATTTCTTCGCTTCCACAATCTGCACCAGTCGGTCCTTGACGGTATCGAAAGGAGGCGGCGTGGTCTCGCGCGTGTCATCCAGTCGGATCACGTGCCAGCCAAAATCGCTTTGCACCGGAGCCGTCGTGGTTTCGCCTTTTTTCAACGCCACCACGGCGTCCGCGAACGGCTTGACCATCCCGGAGGGACTGAACCAATTCAGGTCACCGCCGTTGGCTTTCGAACCTGTATCCGTGGACAGCGACTTCGCCAGCGTTTCGAACTTGGCGCCCTTCTTCAGCTGCGCAAGTACCTTGTCGGCATCGTCCTTGGTTTTGAGCAGAATGTGATGCGCGTGGTACTGGGTCTTGGGCATGGCCGCGACCTGCGAGTCGTACTCCGCCTTCAGCTCCGTGTCGGTGGCCTTGCGATCCTTCAGGAAATTGGTCATGGACGCCTGTTCCAATATCTGCAGACGCGCCATGGCCAACTGGGCTGGCGCGTCGCCCTTCTTGTCCAGGCCGTCCTTTTCCGCCTGCTGCGCTACCACTTCCGCTCGCACCAGGGTGTCCAGAGCCTGCGAACGTTGATCAACGGTCAACTGCGCAGCCGGCTTCCCGTTCCCGCCCTTAGCAAAAAAATCATACACATCGCGCGACAGGGCGCTGCCGTTGACCGTGGCCACGGGCTTGGGGGCATCGGCGCCCGCCACCGCAGAGCTCCCACTACCGGTACCGGAAGGTTGATTGCACGCGCTGAGCGTGGCCAGCATGCCGACTGCGCCGGCGACAAGGACTCTGGAAATATTCATATTTACTCTCATGTAGTTACAACTCAAAGTTAAAGCCGTTCCCCCGGTGCTTTCGTGATCAACACCAGAGCGTGAATGTCGTCCTTGAGGAGGGGCTCGAGCGCATCGTGCACCAGGCGGTGCCGTTCCACCAGAGTCTTCCCAGAAAAACAGGCCGCTACGACCAGCAGTCGAAAATGGCCTTTGCCGCCTCCGCCAGCGTGTCCCGCGTGTGCCGCGCTGTCGTCGCGAATATCGAGTCGCGAAGGCTTCAGGCCGTCCTGCACCAAGGCGCGGACGCGCTCAATAAGCGGCGCTCCGCCCGCCGCTGTGGGTGCCGCCGGCGCGTGCGTGGGCGAGGGCGAGGGCGTGGGCGTGGGCGTGGGCGCTGCGGCCGCCACGGGCGTGGTGCTCATGCGCTCACCTTGCGGGTCTGGAGCCATAATGCCGCGCCCACCGCCAACGCCGCCAGCGCCAGCGTCAGTCCGAAGCCTTTGAAGTAGACCCAGTTCTGCTCGCTGGCGTTCCTCGCCACCAGCAAATTAATGGCGCCCAACAGCAGATACGCGCCCACCATCAACCAGTTGACGCGATGCCAGTCGGCTCGCGCCACCTGGAAACCCTCAGGAAGCGTGGGTTCAAACATGCGTTGGGACAGCGACTTGGCACCCACCCACCGACTGCCCATGAAGATCAGCGCCATCAGCCACAGCAATATGGAAGGTTTCCACTTCAGAAAGCGCGGATCGTGCAGCACCAGGGTGAGCGTGCCGAAAATAAGCACCAGCGCGGTGCTGAGCGCGTGCATGGCCGAGATCTTTCGTTGCTGCAGGTAATCGACAGCCACCAGCAGCACCATGCTGGCCATGAGCACGCCCGTCGCCACGTAGATGCCGCCCCAGTGGTAGGCCGCCATGAACGCCAACAGGGGCAGGAAATTGAGTGCAGCTTGCATCGTTTGAGCCAAAGACACGGATAAGCCAAAGCCATTGGGTCGCGTATATTAGCCGCTTGAGCCAATATTTCGAATTACACGCCCAAAACCCCCAGCTACGGCTCCTGCGACAGGCGGTGCAGATCCTGAAGGCGGGCGGGTTGATTGCCTACCCTACCGACAGCTGCTACGCGCTGGGCTGTCATATTGGCGACGCCGCGGCGCTGGAGCGGATTCGCCGCCTGCGCGAGGCGGACCGCCATCATAACTTCACGCTGGTGTGTCGCGATCTGGCCGAGATTGCCCGCTTTGCGCGGGTGGAGAACTGGCAGTTTCGACTGCTGAAGGCCTCGCTCCCCGGGCCCTTTACCTTCCTGCTGCCTGCCAGCCGGGAGACACCGCGCCGACTGCAGCACCCGCAGCGACGGACCATCGGGGTGCGAATTCCTGACCACATTGTGCCGCGCATGCTCCTGGCGGAGCTGGGCGAGCCCTTGATGAGTTCCACCTTGCTGCTGCCCGGCGAAGCGGTGCCATTGAACGACGGGCGCGAGATTCGCGAGCGGTTGGAGCATCAGATCGACGCGGTGCTCGACTCCGGCAGCTGCGGCTTGAATCCCACCACCGTGGTGGATTTATCGGTAACACCCCCGGTGGTGCTGCGCCAGGGGCTCGGCGTGCTGCCGGGCATGGAACCGTGATCGTCCGCCGGTATAATAGCCGCCTGGGCCACTTTCGGCTGCCGCGGACGGAATTTCCACTTCAATGAGCACTGCTCCGCAAGCCAGGCGCGTGCTATCGGGCATGCGCCCCACCGGCCAACTGCATCTGGGCAATTACCACGGCGCGCTGCGCAACTGGGTTGAACTGCAGTACCAGTACGAGTGTTACTTCTTTGTGGCCGATTGGCACGCCTTGACCACCGGGTACGAGAATACGGCGGACCTGCAGGTGGCCATTCACGACATGGTCATCGACTGGCTGAGCGCTGGCCTGAACCCGGGCGTGGCGACGCTGTTCGTCCAGTCGCACGTGCCGGAGCACGCTGAGTTGCATCTGCTGCTGTCGATGATCACGCCGCTGGGCTGGCTCGAGCGCGTGCCCAGTTACAAGGATCAGCAGGAGCAGCTGCGCGATAAGGATCTGGCCACCTACGGTTTCCTGGGCTACCCGTTGCTGCAAAGCGCCGACATCTTGCTGTACCGACCAGCCTTCGTGCCGGTGGGCGAGGACCAGGTAGCGCACGTGGAGATCACCCGCGAGATTGCGCGCCGCTTCAATCACCTCTACGGGCGCGAGCCGGATTTCGAGCTCAAGGCGGAGCGCGCCATCAAGGAATTGGGCGGTCGCAACATTACTGTGTATCGACAACTGCGCAAGCAATTCCAGGAGAGCGGCGATGCCGCGGCGCTGGAACGTGCCCGTACGCTGGTGAGCGGCAATACGCGCATCACGGTGGCGGACCGTGAGCGCCTGCTGGGGTATCTGGAGGGGAGCGGGGTGAGCATTTTGGCCGAACCCCAGGCGCTGCTGACCGCCACGCCCAAGGTGCCCGGTCTGGATGGCCGCAAGATGTCCAAGTCCTACGGCAACACCATCGGCCTGCGCGAGGATCCCGACAGCGTGGCGCGCAAGCTCAAGACCATGCAAACCGACCCGGCCCGCGCGCGGCGCACCGACCCGGGCGATCCGGACAAATGTCCGGTGTTCGATCTGCATCGCATTTACTCGGACGAGCGCACGCGCGAGTGGGCCGCGAGCGGGTGCCGGAGCGCCAGTATTGGCTGCCTGGAGTGTAAGAAGCCCCTGATCGACAAGGTGGTGGCCGAGGTGACCTTGATGCGCGAGCGTTCAAAGGAGTTCACTGAGAACCCCGAGCTGGTCAAGAACCTGGTGGCCGAAGGAGCCGAGAAGGCGCGCGCCTCGGCGCGTGAAACCCTCGATGATGTGCGCGGCGCCATGCACCTGCGCGCGGAGTGAGCATGAAACCGGATCTGAAAGTTGTCATCGCAACGCCGCAGTCAGCGGCGGCGGCCGGCATCGGCGCCGCGGTCGGGGTGAGCGGCGCGGCCGGCGTGAGCGCTGCGGGCGGCAGCCTGCCGCTATTGGAGCCGGCGCCGCAACAGGCCGAGATGCCCTTCGCCATCGTCAACGGCGAGCCGATGAGCGCCATGCCGCGCGACTTGTACATTCCGCCCCAGGCGCTCGAAGTCTTTCTCGAGGCGTTTGAAGGACCCCTGGATCTGCTGCTGTATCTGATACGGCGACAGAACCTGGACGTGCTGGATATACCTATTGCCGAGATCACTCGCCAGTACATGCGCTATATCGAGTTGATGCAGGATTTGCAGCTGGAACTGGCGGGGGAATACCTGGTGATGGCTGCGACGTTGGCGGAAATCAAATCGCGCATGCTGCTGCCGCGGCTTAGGCCTGCCGCGGACAGTGAGGAGGACCCACGTGCCGAGCTGGTGCGCCGCCTGCAGGAGTACGAGCGATTCAAATGCGCTGCCGCCGACGTGGATTCGCTGGCGCGGCTGGAGCGCGACGTCTGGCAGGCGAGCGCCGAAATGCGCGATCGACCGGTGGCGCAGGTGCTGCCGCAGGTGACCTTGCGGGAGATGCTGCTGGCGTTTCGCGAGGTTGCCACCCGCGCCCAGATGTACGCTCACCACCACGTGCAGCGCGAGCGCCTGTCGGTGCGCGAGCGCATGAGCGACGTGCTCGCGGCGCTGGAGCAGGGCGAGTTTGTCGAGTTCGCGCGCTTGTTCCGCGCCACTGAAGGGCGCATGGGCGTGACCGTGACCTTTGTGGCCCTGCTCGAGCTGATGCGCGAGGGCCTGATCGAGATCGTGCAAACCGAGCCCATGGCCCCGCTGCACGTGCGGCGCGCCGGCCCGGCCCGTACGCTACACTTGGTGGCCGGAAGCGTTGAGGCGGACGGCAATTCCAGTCCACAAGAATCCGAAGTATGAACGATCAATACATCAAGAGTGTGGTTGAAGCCGGGCTCCTGGCGGCGGGTCGCTCGCTGGGGCTGGATGAGTTGGCGCAGCTCTTTGCGGATCAGGAGCGCCCGCCCAGCAGCGGGATTCGCGCGGCCTTGAGTGCGCTCGAGCAGGATTACATCGGCCGCGCTTTTGAGTTGCGGGAAACGGCCAGTGGTGTGCGGGTGCAGGTACGGCGCGAGTTCGCCACCGAAGTCTCGCGGCTGTGGCCGGAACGGCCGCAGCGCTATTCGCGCGCACTGCTGGAGACCTTGGCGCTGATTGCCTACAGGCAGCCCATCACGCGCGGCGAGATCGAGGCGGTGCGGGGCGTGGCCGTCAATCCGAACATTGTACGCACGCTGTTCGAACGCAATTGGGTGCGGGTGGTGGGCCATCGCGAAGTGCCCGGGCGTCCTGAGCTGCTCAGCACCACGCGCGAATTCCTGGACTACTTTGGACTGCGAACGCTGGCCGAGCTGCCGCCACTGGCGGAGCTGCGTGGCCTGGAGGAGATCGCGCCGCAACTGTCGTTGCCGGTGGGCAGCGAGGAGGAGCTTGCTGACTCCGCGGGCAAGGCCGATGCGGACCGCGTGGGAATGGCGCCTGCGCGTTACACGAGCGACGCGGAGACGGAGCGGGAAGCCGATGCCGAGTCCGACTCCGACTCCGACGATGAGAGCGCGGAGGGCCCGGGATTGTCAGCCGCCTCGGGTCTGGTAGCCGCCCGTTCCGAGGCGGAATGAGCGACCAGCAGGAGCTGGAGCGCCTGCAAAAAGTGCTGTCGCGTCTGGGCGTTGCCTCGCGGCGCGAGGCCGAGCAATGGATTCGTGCCGGGCGCTTGAGCATTAACGGGCAGCTGGCCACCATTGGCGATAGGGTGCGGAGCGGTGATCAGCTGCGTCTGGACGGGCGCCTGATCCGACAACCCCCGCCACGGCAGATGCCGGTGTTGCTGTGCCATCGCTCACCGGGTGTGCCATTACTGCCGGTGGCAGATGGACCGGAGGCACTCAGTGCACGCTTGCCCAGCAGTGCCGGGCGACGTTTCATCAACATCGGTCCGATGCCGCAGATCGATGGCGGACTGGAATTGTTGACCGCTGATGGTGGTTTGGCCGCGAGGCTCCAGCGCGCGGTGCGCGCCCAGGTGGCGGAATTCAGTTTGCGTGTTCGCGGTGAACTGAGTGAGGCGCAGCAGACGGGCATTCTGGCCGGCCAGCTCGATCGCGGTATTGCTCTGCAGATCCAGGATCTTAGGGCAGCGGGCGGCGAAGGGGCCAATCGCTGGTATCACCTGGTGGCGCGTGGCGCCAGCGGCAATGATCTGCGCCAGCTCCTGGAACGTCAGGGCGTGTCCATGAGCCGATTGCTGCGCACCAAGTTGGGAGCGCTGCAGCTGGAGCGTACGCTGGCTCGCGGCCGCTGGCGCGAGCTCACCGACGAAGAGTTGGACTCGCTCCTGAATCCGGCGGCGTCGGCGCCTGACAGTCCAGGCTCTGACCCGTGATTCCGCGACTATCGCCGCCCAACAGCCACAGGTAGCTGTTCACGAGTGAGTCCGGTTCGGGCAACGCGTCGGCGTTCTCGCCGGGGTAGGCCTGGCGGCGCAAAGTAGTGCGGGCCGCTCCCGGATTGATGGCATTGACGCGCACGGTGGTTGTGCCGCTCATTTCATCGGCCAGGACCTGCGTCAGGCCTTCAACGCCAAACTTGGACACCGCATAGGCGCCCCAGTTGGCACGGCCGCGACGCCCGACACCGCTGCTGGTGAAGATCACTGAGGCGTCGGGCGAGGCGCGCAGCGCCGGCAGCAGCACTTGTGTCAAGGCAAAGGCCGCGGTGAGATTGACGTGCAGCACCCGGCACCACGAGAGCATATCGTAATGCTCGATCGGAGCGAGCTGCCCGAGTTGCGCGGCGCTGTGCAACAGTCCGTCCAGCCGGCCGAATCGCTCCAGAACGGCGCCGGCCAGCGTGTCATAATCCTTGGCCAGCGCCCGCTCCAGATCGAGCGGCGCAATCAGCGCCATGACCCCCCGCTGCTGCGCGATGGCGGTGTGCACCAGTTCCAGTTGCTTGAGGTTGCGGCCGATCAGCACTACCTGGGCGCCACGCTGCGCAGCGCTGAAGGCCACTGCGCGACCCAAGCCGGTGCCGGCGCCGGTTATGGCAATGACCCGCCCCTTCAGGAGGTCGGTCGGCGCCTGATATTCACGGATGTCCTCAGGGTTCCACATTCGTATCTCGCTCCACCGTGCCCGCTTCGGTGTTATTGGCAGGTTGCGGTTTGGTTGAGCGTTGACGAATCAGCCGATCTATGGGTTCCACCGATGCCAGCGGCTCGCCACTGAGCGCGCCCAGTTCGGAGAAGCGTCGCGCCTGGGGCAGCACCTGACGCTCCAATGATCCCAAGGTGTCATTGTATGCACCGACTGCGGCGCTCAAGCGTTGCCCGGTGCGATCCAGATGCGCGACGAAAGTACCCAGGCGGCGATGCAGGTCCTGGCCCAGTTCCAGAATCTTGGCGGCGTGCTCGGTAACCACCGCCTGCCGCCAGCCGAACGACAGCGCCTTGAACAGAGCAATCAACGTGGACGGCGTGGCGATCACGATGCTTTGGCGCAGGGCATTCTCGAGCAGTTCCGGCCGCTCGGCCAGCGCCGCGCTCAGGAATTGATCGCCCGGCAGAAACAGCACCGCGAACTCCGGACTGCGCTGGAACTGCTGCCAGTACGCCTTACTGGCCAGTTCGCGCACCCGGGCTTCCACCTGTTGCGCGTGACGGGCGAGGGCTTGTGCACGCAGCTCATCGCTCGCTGCCTCGGTGGCGTCAAGATACGCGTCCAGCGGCGTCTTGGCATCCACGACCAGGTCGCGCCCATCACTCATGTGTACGACCAGGTCGGGGCGCAGCTGGCCGGACTCACCGCCGACCGTGTTCTGTTCGGTGAAATCGCAATGTTCGGACAGGCCGGATAATTCCACCACGCGCTTGAGCGTCAGCTCGCCCCACCGACCACGCACTTCGGGCCGACGCAGCGCGCCCACCAGATTGCGGGTCTCGCGCTGCAACGCGCCTTGCCCCAGGGTCAGTTGTTCGATCTGGGTGCGGAGCGACGCGAAGGCATCGCGCCGTTCACGCTCCAGATTCTGGAGTTGCAGTTCACTGGTTTCCAGGGCTTTGTGAATTGGCTCGATCATCTGACCGATGGCGTTCTCGCGTAGGAGCAGGGCGCCTTGCGCTTGCGTCTCCTGGCGCGCAAAGGCTTCGCGCGCCAGTTTCAGGAAATGATCACTGTTGTGAGTCAGGGCATTGTTGGCCAACTGCGCGAAGCTGGCGCCCAGCCGCGCTTCCAGAGCCGCGGCGATATGCTGCTGGCGACGACTCAGCCACCATACGCACAGCAGCAGCGCCATCGCGACTCCCGCTAAGCTCGCCAGCAGCGGCCACAGCGCGGCGTTCATGCGCGTCTCAAGCCCTGGCCGCCCAGATCCAACCAGGCCAGCAGGTCGTGCGGCGCCGCGAGCCATCCGGCCACCGGCCAGTGCTGCGGTTCATCCATGGCATTGAGATAGCCGAACTTTGCCCCCAGGGCCACCATGCCAGCGGCATTGGCCGCTTGCACATCGCGCAGCGCATCGCCGACGTAGACGCAGGCTGCCGGCTCACAGCCGATGCGCGCAGCCGCCTCCAACAGGGGCCTGGGATGCGGCTTGCGCTCGGGCAGCGTATCGCCACAGATCACGCAGCCGGCACGGGCGCGAAGCTGCAGGATCTCGAGCAACGGTTCAGTGAGCCAGGTGGCTTTGTTGGTGACGACGCCCCACGGAATGGCGCAAGCCGCAAGCTCGTCCAGGACGGCGGCAAAGCCGGGAAACAAGCAGGTGTGTACCACAAGGTTGTCGCGATACAGATCCAGAAAGCGTACCCGTAGCGCCTCGAATTCATCGCCCACCGCGTCTGGAAACGCGGTGCGGATCAGCGCGACGGCGCCGTTGGAAACCTGTGGGCGTACCGCGCCGAACGCCAACGGTGCACGGTGCTGCTCGGCCAGCAAGCGATTCAGCGCCGCGGCCATGTCCGGCGCGGTGTCCAGCAGCGTGCCATCCAAGTCGAAGAGCGCGGCGCGTGCCGCGCTCACGTTAGAGCGGCCGCCGTCGCCGCAGCGGCCGCGGCGGCCGCGCTTGGCGCAGTGAAATGCGCCAGATAGTTGATGCTCGGCGCACCGCCCAGACGGCACCGGCGCGTCAGTGGATCGTATTGCAATCCGCTCAGGTCGCGCAGCTCTAACCCCGCTTGGCGGGCCGCTCGGGCCAGCTCGGCGGGCCGCAGGAATTGCGAATACTGGTGTGTTCCGCGCGGCACCAGCCGCAATAAGTATTCGGCCGCCAGGATGGCTCCGAAGAATGCCTGCGGTGTGCGATTGAGGGTCGAGACGATGAGCGATCCGCCGGGGCGCAGGAGCTTGGCCAGATCCTGCATCAGGGCAGCGGGGTCGGGAACGTGTTCGGCCAACTCCATGCAGCACACGACGTGGAACGCTCGCGGCATGGCGGCGGCGAGCTGCGCCGCCGAACACACGCGATAGTCCACGCTCGATAGCGACGGGCTCTGCCCCTGGTGGAGCTTCGCGACACCGATCATCGCCGCTGATAGATCGATGGCCGTAACGCCGGCGCCCAGTCGCGCCATGCTCTCCGCCACCAAGCCCCCGCCGCAACCCACATCGGCCAAGCTTAAGTTCGCCAGCAACGCCTCGCGCGCAGCGCCATGGGCCAGGCCGGTGTGCCGGATGCGGTCCGAAACGTACGTGCAGCGCAGCGGGTTGAGGCTGTGCAGCGTGTGTAGTGGGCCGTGTGTGTCCCAATATTGATGTGCCAATTCATCGAATTGGTGCAAAGACGCGAGGTCCACGTTGGACGCGGTATTCGATGCGGCATCAAGGGGCGCTGCAGGCATGGGCAACGGGCTCAAAGCGGCGGCCGGCAAGGGCCGAAGTGGGCAGTATAGCCGGTGCCGGTGTGTTAGTATTTCGCGGCTAAACTTTAGGGTTTGTCATGATTGAAATTGCGCGCGAAATCCTGCCGGTGAACTTGGAAGACGAGATGCGCCAGTCGTATCTCGATTATGCCATGAGCGTGATCGTGGGTCGCGC
>Ga0075017_100001294_pt1 | contig 15157 bp, 16 predicted proteins | sample AleBraG_ABR_2012_FD_71475 | JGI IMG/M metagenome (GOLD analysis project Ga0075017, IMG submission 71475) | Freshwater sediment microbial communities in response to fracking from Pennsylvania, USA - Alex Branch Run_MetaG_ABR_2012 | ecosystem: Environmental > Aquatic > Freshwater > Creek >... | reverse complement strand
GGTCGGCCTGACTATCGTATCTCCATCCGAAGTTCCCCCACACCAAACTTGCCCTTTCCTGCCCGATCTATAAGAACGCAGGTCTTCTTCAACGATCCCGATCTGTACCAGAACCAATCCGAGATCACCTGAGATTTATTGGTCAGGCGTTCGCCGCTATACTCGCTGTTCTCCTGCCTTGATCGAAGAGACAACACTTCCCCAATCATTCCGGCAGCTAGATCTGGGATGGCGACAAAATCCTCGAAACCACGATCTTTGGTATCGATGGCAACCGTGTTCATGGCAAAGACTCCCATCGAATGTGGAACGCAAAGGCCAGAAAAACGCGCCGCCAACTGATGCATGTCCTCCAGGCGATCGGCATTAGCTAACGATAGTGTCGTCATCCGTTATCCAGGTAACATGGACGCCTGGGGCTGACCATGCCCCCAGAAAAAGCGAGAAGAAGTGAATGACGCGCGCCATCCGCTCGAATGACCGAGGATCCCATCGAGCGCGTAGATTCTTCATGGCCGCAACCGTGTTTCTGGCGGTTGACAAATGGGCCAGTTCCTTAGACACCGCTACGGCAGTGACGTTGCCTTCCAGATACTCCGCCGCTTCCAAGAAGGGAATCAACGCCTGCCGACGGAGTCCGTCATTCATGTTCTTGAAGGACATGCGCCGATCGTCCTTCAAGAATCTCTGCCGAACCCGTTGAACGCGCGGGGGCCATCCGGGTGATGCCTGCTCGTCAGCAATGACAAATCCATATACAAGAAATGGGCAGTTCGCTTGGTCGCCGCTGTAGTCTGAGCCCAACATGAGATGCGACCCGAAGAAAGGAGCGGAGCGCATTTTATGCAGTTGCCGCAGAAAGCCGGGCGTCCACGGCCAAGGGTTCTGCAGGTTCTCGAATTTGCCATCCTTCAAAGGCATGCTGATCGATCACGTTCCTGACTGGAGTGCATACCCATAGCATGGCAGACCTGTCAAAACATGTGGAGCAGACCGCACATTTTGAAAGCAAAATGTTTTATACAATGATTTCTGATGAGCTCGACTTCAGAAAACCTTCGTGTGGACGATGATGGGCTTTTCTGCGCCCCGGTGCACCATTGGGCGGAGGAGAAGTACAGGCTTCTGGCCCTTTATGACGAGTTGTTCTCCAGCGGGATGAAGAATAAGTGGGGTCAACGGGTTTACATCGATCTTTACGCTGGTGGTGGCATCAGCCATGTTCAGGGGACCAGCACTTTCTTGAAGGGCTCACCGTTGATTGCGCTTACCGTGGACTGCCCGTTCGACAAATACATCTTCTGTGAGGAGAACGAGGAGCTACTGTCAGTTCTGCGGGCTCGGGCCGGGCGAATCACACCTTCTGCGAACGTCAGCTACGTTCTTGGCGATTGCGACTCCAAAATCGATGAGATTTGCCGAGAGATTCCCAAAGCGTTACCAGGCAACAGCGTATTGAGCCTGTGTCTGGTCGATCCGTTCGACTTCGGCATCCAGTTTGACACTCTGCGGAGGCTCTCACGATTCTATATAGACTTCGTGGTGTTGCTTGCGATTGGGATGGACGCCAATCGGAACTACGATCGCTACGTCGAGGGCAACTCTCCGAAGATCGATAATGCGCTCGGCAACACCGAATGGCGGGAACGCTGGAAGGCGGAGGTACGGAGGAGCGACTTCCGGCGATTCCTAGCGATAGAGTTCTCGAAGAGCATGGAATCGCTCGGTTACCTTCAGACGCCGTTGGATCGGATGAAATTGGTCAGGTCAGACGAGAAGAATCTGCCACTGTACTACCTTGCACTATTTTCCAGAAGCGGGACGGCCCATAAATTCTGGGAACAGGTGCTGAAGTACGGCACCGACCAAACGAAGTTGTTCGAGTAACGCCATGTCTCTAGTTTCAAAAATCGAGTGGACTGACGCGACGTGGAACCCGATTCGGGGTTGCACTAAAATTAGTCCGGGCTGTAAGCACTGCTATGCTGAGCGGTTCGCCGAGCGATTCCGGGGGGTGCCGGGCCATCCTTTTGAGCAGGGCTTTGACCTCAAGTTCGTTCCTGCAAAACTGGCAGAGCCGCTCCGGTGGAGCGAACCTCGGATGGTTTTCGTCAACTCGATGAGCGACCTATTCCACGAAGCGGTTCCGCTCTCGTATATTTCGCGCGTGACTGCGACGATGTGCCTGGCGCGCTGGCATACCTATCAGGTGCTCACGAAGCGCTCTGAGCGTCTGCGCGAATTGCTGAGTGGACCGCTACGGGAGACGGCGAAAGAGGCGCACATCTGGTGGGGCGTTTCGGTGGAAGACCGCAAATACGGGATGCCGAGAATCGCGGACCTGCAGGCCGCGCCGGCAGCCGTCCGCTTCCTGTCCGTCGAGCCGCTTCTCGAGGACCTTGGGAGACTGTCTCTGGAAGGCATCGCGTGGGTGATCGTGGGTGGGGAGAGCGGGCCGGGAGCGCGGCCGATGAAAGAGGACTGGGTGCTCTCGGTTCGCGAGCAATGCGAGGCGGCGAAGGTTCCGTTCTTCTTCAAGCAGTGGGGCGGGGTGCGGAAGAAGGTGGCTGGCAGAAAGCTGCGCGGCCTGACGCATGATGAGTTTCCGGAGCGGGTGCAGCATCCGACCTTGCCAACTCAGGTGCGACTGAGGCACGCTTTGGAAGTGGAAAGCGGTGAACTCGTACAACTTGGAACGGTGTAGCGCTCGTCCGCCTTGGCGGTGCGAGTCATGCCCGATGGAGAACCGGTATGACTTGGGAAATTTCTCCACCTTGGGGATGATCCAAAGGGCCCAATCATAGGCCTTTTGGACAACGATGCCCGGTTCGGTCTGCTGCAAAAAAATTTCCTTTTGGGGGAAGGGTCCCCCAACCCCCCTCATAAACTCAAAACACTAAACTCTTAGCTTAATTCCCCGGCACAACGGAACCCCATATTGATGATCCGGATGGACGGCTCGTTCCTGTTACGGACCGAGACGCGGACGACCTGTGGACTGCGGTACCAAGACCCGCCGCGCAAAACTTTATGGTCCTGCGGCGTTCGAGCGCGGGCCTTGTCTCCGCCTTGGTAGGGCGCGTACCAATCATGACACCATTCCCAGACATTTCCCAGCATGTCGGATAGATTCTCTATGGAGTTGCCTTGTGGATACAAACCCACCGGCGTCGGATGTCCTACGGCGTTCTCGTGATAGTAATTGGCGTGCGCCGGACTGAGCGGGGGCTTATCTCCCCACGGATACCTGCTGCCGCTCGGCCCTCGGGCGGCGCGCTCCCACTCGGCTTCGCTTGGCAATCGTCCTCCGGCCCAAGCGCAGTAGGCTGCGGCTTCATACCAACTCACCCCCACCACCGGCCAGTTGGGATGCTCCCGCTGTTGTTGCCAGTCTTCGGGCGTCTCAAATTTGCCGAAGCCTTCCTGCGCCCAAAATCGCCGGGCTGTGTAGCCGCCGTCCTCGACGAAGGCGCCGTATTCCTGGACAGTTACTGGAAAGCGACGGATGCGGAATGCGGGTAGCGTCATTTCATGTACTGGAGATTCGGCGCCCGATGCTTCCGGATCGTAATTGCGGGCGTTCTTCTGGGAGTTCTGGGCGCCCATGAAAAAAGGGCCGGCGGGAATGGTGACCCAGTTGTCTTGGTCTAGCCGTGGATCGCGCATGCGACCGATGGCTTCGGCAGCTTCGAGCCGTGTCTCAAAGGGGATGGGGATTGCCTGCGAGGCATCGAAGACGATCGGGCCGGCCTTGGCCAGCATTTGGCGGTAGCGGCCTTCGAGTCCGTCGGTCAGCGTGTATCTCCAGGCCGTCAAGTCCCGCACCAAAGCGCTCATCAGGCCTACGCAGCGCACTGGGTCGGGGTTCTGGAGAACGCGATCGAGCAGTTCGTTGACGGGGCTGTTGCCACTCTTCATCAACTCTCCCGCCAGCAGAAGCACCGTTTCGCGCCACTGTGGATCGTTCAGCCGATTTTCGTCGTACAAAAGCCGCTGCCGTTCTTCCAGGTCATAGACGAGTTCCACGGCCATCAGGTACTCCTGAAAGGTGAGGTGCCAGAAGCGGACGTTGCCTTCCCGGTTGACGATGATGCCGCTGTCCACCTCCTCCTGCCTCAGGAAACGTTCAGCAGCTTCTCTCTTTTTAACGTCGGACCTCTCTTCCTGAAACTCCGGCGCCAAAGCGTCGATGGCTTCGCCGGGTTCGATCCCGGTGCGCTTATTCGGCTGACCGGCGTGCATGGCGAACGCGAGTTTGCGGAGCCGGGAAAGCAAGGCGTGGTAAGGCCGCTTGGTTTTGGCTTCTCGCGCCTTCGCCAGCCATTCGAGGATTGACTTGTACAGTTCGCTGCGTTGTTCAGGCAATGTTGTTTCAGTGAAGTGCAGGCAGGCCAGAGCCGTGAGCATCACCGGGTTTTCCGCAAGGCGGCGGATTTCCTCTTTGGCATTTACCTCGCGCAGCAGTGTGGCGGTTAAGTCCGCCGCGGCGGCTTGGTCGGTGCGGCGAACGGCCTGGCCCCACTTCGTGGCAAAGACCTCGATTGCGGCGTCGTCCAGCGGGGCGATTTGGACTGATTCGAATCCGCGAATGCTGGTAACCCCGCCAAAGATGCCAGGGCGGCTGGTGGCCACGATGCGCAGGTTGGGATATTTGTCTCCAGTGGCGGCATTGCGCAGGATGTCCGTGATGGCGTGGCGCTCAGTTTCGCCGGCGACTTCATCCAGACCGTCGAGCAAGAGAAGGCCGTTTTGAGCGAAGTCTGTCTTAAAATATCCCGGTCCGAGTTCCGGATAGGTTTCGCCCAGATAGTGGAACAGCCAATCCGGCTCGGTTCCGTCTGCCAATGAGCCGCGCTGCGGACCGCACGCGGCGATGTGCGTGGCGAGGGTCTCCGCACGGACCAAAGCGGGAATGGGGCAGGGGTCAACCAGCATTCTCTCGAGCGGGCGGGTGGCGCCCTTGCCGAGGCGCACGTGGCAGGCTTCAAAAGCGATGCGGTTGAGAAAAGTGGTTTTGCCGGCGCCAGGATCGCCGACGAGAACCAGATGGCGGTGCTCCAAGGCTTGCTGCAGGGGCACCTCGGCGTGCTCCATCCTCTCCGGCAGATGATTCCCGTCAGAAGGTTTGTGTGGCAGCACGGTGGTCAGGGGCGTGTAGAGTTCGTCGATGTCGAACAGATTGGCGGAGTTGTCGCTGGTGCGAAGGTTCTTGATCTCGATCCGGCGGGTGGAGTTCCAGAGGCTAGTGAGGTAGTGCGTTACGTCAACTGGCTTGGGTGGCGGACGGCGTCTGGGCAGCACCTCGCGGATTTCATCCACAGTGGAAACGATGGCTTTCACATCGCGCCCGATGTCGTCGATTTTGCCGGTTAGCTGCCTTAGGGCGTGATTTTGCGCCGCGATCTCCGAGAGGATGGCTTCGAGCTTCTTGTCAGATTTTTGTGCCTGCTGGTAGGTCGCGGTGAAGAAGCTCTCCTGCCAAGCGATCCAGGCTCCTTGGTGGGGCTCGGCGCGCACCAGGTGTTGTAGAGCGGTTTGGATTTCTTGAGGCAGCCTTGCGCTCAGGAAGGCATCGAGTGCGGGGCTGATCTGGTGAGGCTCCGCCCAGCGCGCCAGGATGCGGCGAACGTCGCTCCAGACATTTGGATTGTCTGTTGCTTTCGCTGGGTCAATCGCATCGTCGCTTTGAAAGGGGTAAGAAGCGTCGTCCGGCGTTTTGATTTCGTCCAGCAGTTTTAGCCAGCAGTCGATCAGGGTTCGGTCTTCGGAGGCCAGATCCTTCCCTGCCTTGCTGTCTTTCAGCTTTTTCAGCGCTTCCCGGTACGCAGAGGCGAGCGCAAACTCGAGGTGGTTGTTTTCGCTGCGTTCGAATCCGGCGAGCACCGTTTCGGCGGTGCCGGCGGCCCAATGTGACAGTACGTGGGTTAAGAAAGTGGCGACGCCGGCGGCGAGAAGCGCATATTCTCCAGGCATGTGTTGCGCGCCATGTTCGGAGACAGCCGCAGCCACCGTGAGGAGTGAGGAGAAGCCCAATCCCCCGATACGCTTCACGAGTTCTTTCACGCCCGGTATTGTAGCAGCCGGGGTTCCAGGGGCGAGGTACAGGTCGCGTGGTTCAGCAAAACGAACGCCGCGGCGGCTTTCGGTAATTGAACGGGGAGGAAAAATAAATCGTACTCGGGCGTCGCCGTGATTGAAAAAGGTTTGCTCGGTTTCGCGGCGCCGATCTGCCGGGTGGAGGCGGCGGCTGCAACGCCGCGAACACCGAGTAAACCATGCAGTGGACTAAACCGCTGAGTGAGGGGCTGTCTTTACCCTTTTCGCTCGACACCAACATGCCTTCCGAGTTGATCCGTCATCGCCCCGAACCGAAAGTGCAGGGCTGAGCCTGTCCATCTACAGCAATTCGCTGAGCTGCTCCGGTTTGAGGCCACAGTCGGACAAGATCTTTCGCAATAACCCTAGGCCCAACGTACGAGTGCGCAAGGGAATGACCGTTGTGCGCCCGTCCGGGTGGCGCAGAAAAGAGTGGCTTCCTCGTGTCCGTTCCGTGATGAAGCCAGCGCGTTCCAAGGCCCGCGCGAGTTCTATTCCCGTCGGCCGTGGAAGCGTGCTCATGCCGCGATAGTGACTCGCTGAATACCCACGAACTCCAAGTTGCTCGGCTCCAGTCCCTGCGCTTCAAGGCAAAGTTCGATCGCTTCGCGAATCTCCACCATCAGATCATCGAGCGATGCAGCATCGGTGTGGCATCCGGGTATTTGAGGCACGGAGGCTACGTACATACCCTCTTCATCCCTCTCAATCACGACGTCGAATTGGCGCGCCATGTCCCCAGTCTAACTCTTCGAACCCGGCACACATACATGCCTTCCCGCCGCGGCGAGCCGCTTTCCATAGCGTGTTCGGACTCGCTGCGAAAGCTGGAATAATGAATTAGGCCCCAGTCGTAGGGGTGAGTCTCTTCAAGCAAAACATTTGCGATTCGCCCAATCACCTCTGCCAGGTTTACCTCGCGGCTGGCCGAATCTGGTAGCACGACACGGAAAAAATGGCCGGATCTCCGCTGGTGTTGGAACCCATGTTGCAGTGCACGTGAACAACGTCGTTTCCAAGCTTGCGAATCGCTTTGTTGACCTCGTCTGAAAGCTGGGTCTGATTCACAAAACCGCTGGGTGCCATGGGCAAATCAGTATTAGCCCGCGTCTGGGCGGGGCCGTTTACTGGCGTTACACTGGCGAGCACCCGGATGGGCTGTTCCGCTTGCGCGGTTTCGATCAGGCTCCGATATCAGTTCCTCGACGTGGACGCCATCGAGAGGGCCGGTACGCTGCGACGTTGAGGCGCGAGGCAGTATCCGCAGCGATATTCTACGCACGCACGCACTTCCTCACGCGATGCAGAGCCTTCGTCAGGCATCCGGGCGAGGCAGGATCCGGACGAGGTGCTTCAGGAATTCATACTCCTCCCGCAATTCCTCTCCCTGGGGATTTAATTGCGCAGTTCAGGCTGACCCCTTTCTGACCCTTTCTGACCCCCAGTGGGTGCTCTGAGAAGCCCGTGCGTGAACCTGATGGCGGTCTTTACGCTTGCCAGCCGAGATGCCCCGGAGCACGCTTCGTCGAGCCTGGGCGTTTGGAGTTTCGAGTCAGCACAGGCCGTTCTAGCCGATTGACTTCGCAAGCTCGAAATCGCTACGCTGACCACCAGCGCGCAAGGTATGAGCAAGAAAATCGAGAGTCCTTCGGATCCGATTCGACAGAAATTCACTCAGGCGCTGGAGGAACTGGTCGCGGAGGTGAAGCGGGACAAGTCGATCCTGGCGGCGGTTCTTTGCGGGAGCTTGTCCCATGACGCGGTTTGGGCTAAATCCGACATCGATCTGTTGCTGATTTCGGCAGACGACAAGAAAGCCGACTCCTCCAGCGTCGCTCTGTATGCGAACGGTGTAAACGTGCATGCGCTGCTGATGTCGCGAACTCAGTTCCGGCGGATCGCGGAAGGCTCCCTGCGAAACTCTTTCATGCACTCGTTCCTTGCCAAGGGGCGAGTCCTTTATGCGCACGACGATACGATCCCGGCCATGTATTCGCGGCTGCAGGACATCGGCGAGCGGGATACTCAAATCCAACTGCTGCGAGCTGGGATTCAATCGCTCGGGCCAGTGGACAAGGCGCACAAGTGGATGATCACCCGTGGAGACCTCGACTACAGCGCCCTCTGGATCCTGCATGCCGCGACTGCGCTGGCGAGAATCGAGATCCTCAGCGCGCGGCGCCTGGCGGACCGCGAGGTGATTCCGCAGGCCATGCTGCTCAATCCGGCGTTCTTCAAGGTCGTCTATGCCGATCTGCTCAATACCAAAAAAACTGTCAAAAACGTGCAGGCGGCTCTGGATGCCATCGACGACTATCTGGCGAAACACGCTCCAGAGCTGTTCGGGCTTATCATCGACCATTTGCGGGAAGCCGGCGATACCCGATCGGCCAGTGACCTCGAAGCTCATTTTTCGCGCAGCTTCGAAGTGCAGGGCGTAACCGTCGCTTGCGAATATTTGTCCGACCGCGGACTGATCTGCAAAGTATCGACTCCGCTGCAGCTTACCAAGCGCAGCAACATTTCGCTGCAGGAGATGGCCTTCGTTTACGTGCAGAAAGCGGAAGATGCCTACTAAAGACGGCGTTGCGCGCACCACCATCGCCGTTCATGGCGCGCGCGTACACAACTTGAAGAACGTTTCGGTAGAGATTCCGCGCGACAAGCTGATCGTAGTGACCGGACTCTCGGGTTCCGGAAAATCGAGCCTGGCTTTCGACACGATCTATGCCGAAGGCCAGCGGCGCTATATGGAGTCGCTGTCGAGCTATGCCAAGCGGTTTGTCGCGCAGGTCGCGAAGCCGGATGTGGATTTCGTCTACGGTCTGTCGCCGGTAATCTCCATCGAGCAGAAGACCACGACGAGTAATCCGCGTTCGACGGTGGGGACCATGACGGATATCGCGGGCTACCTGAACCTGCTCTACGCGACCATCGGCGAGGCTCATTGCCCGCGAACGGGCGAGATCACCCCGAGCCGCACGTCAAGCCAGATTCTGGAGGCGATTCTGTCCCTGCCGGAAGGAACGGAGATCGAGCTGCGGGCGCCGGTGTTCCAGCAATACGGCGAAGAGCTGGATTTCGTTCTCACCGAAGTTCGCAAGAAAGGCTGCCGGACATTGATTGTCGACGGGAAACTGGTCGACATTTCCGCAGAGGTGGAACTCGACGAAGCGAAGATCCGCAAGACGGACGCCATCGTCGACCGGTTGGTGGTAAGCCGCAAGCATGAGAAGGCGATCCAGGCTGGAATCGCGGCCACGCTGTTGGTTGGCGATGGGCTGATGCAAGTGCAGGTGACGAAGGGCGCCAACAAGAAGCAGATCGAGCAGTTCTACGCAGGGTTGTGCAGCAAAACGCACCATTTCATCTATGGCGACATCCAGCCCGAGTTCTTCGTGTTTAACAATCCGGAGAGCGCCTGCCGGACCTGCGGAGGGCTGGGAGTGCAAAAACTGACGCATCCCGAACTGCTGATTCCCGATCCCCGGCGCAGCATTCTTGGCGGCTGCTTTGTGAAGGAGGCGTTCAAGTACAATCCCGAGACTTGGGACGGGCGCGTGATGTACAGCTTGTCCAGGATCCTCAAATTCTCACTCGATACTCCGTGGGAGATGTTGCCGGAGGTGGTGCGCCATGCGATCCTCTACGGGATAGAGCATAAGCTGCGAATACAGGCTCCACCCGGCGCCAAGGTGGAACGCGAGAAGTGGACCGGAAAAGATATCGGCTTCGGAGGGATCGCGCGCCGCATCGAGCGCTATTACCGGCGTTATCGCCAGCGGGGCGAAGCAAGTTCCGGAATGGAGGCGTGGCTCGACAAGGTGATGGTGGAGCACATCTGCCCCGACTGCCAGGGAGCGCGTGTGCGGGCGACGCGTCTGCTGTTCTCCGTCAATGGCAAGACCATCCACGATGTGGGACAACTGAATTTCGATAGGTTGCACGAGTTTCTGGGCCAGGTCAAGCCATCCGGACGCGGCGCGGATGCAGGCCGGCAAGTGCTGGGGGAAGTCCGCGGGCGGCTCGAACTGCTGCTGGGGATCGGGCTCGACTATCTGAATTTCAATCGCCGTTCGGCAACGCTTTCGGGCGGTGAATCGCAGCGGATCCGGCTATCGACTCAAATCGGGTCCGGACTGATGGGGATGCTCTACGTGTTGGATGAGCCGAGCATCGGGCTGCATCCCAAGGACAACGTCAAGATGATCGCGACGCTGGAGCGGCTGCGCGATATCGGCAACACCGTGATCGTGGTGGAGCACGACGAGGACACGATTCGCGCCGCGGATCATATTGTCGAGATGGGGCCGGGGCCGGGCGTGCACGGCGGATCCGTTGTGGTGCAGGGTGTCCTCAAGGATTTGCTTGCCTGCAAAGCCTCACCGACTGGACAATTCCTCTCGGGCAGGCGCGCCATCCGGACACCGGCGCGAAGAAGAAAGGGGAACGGGAAGACGCTCCGGGTACGTGGCGCGCGCGAGAACAATCTGAAGAACGTGGATGTCACGTTTCCCTTGGGTGCATTGGTAGCCGTCACGGGCGCGTCCGGTTCGGGCAAGAGTACGCTGATCAACGGGATCCTCTATAAAGCTCTTTGGAAGCGTCTGGAAGATACACGGACGCTACCGGGCGATCACGATGGCGTGGACGGCTTGGAGCATGTCCAGAAAGTGGTCAACATCGACCAATCGGCGATCGGGCGCAACAGCCGTTCCAATCCGGCGACCTATATCGGCTTCTACGACACGATTCGCGACCTGTTCACCCAGTCTCCTCTGGCAGTCGAGCGCGAATATAAAGCAGGCCGGTTCAGTTTCAATGTGAAAGGCGGACGCTGCGAGGAGTGTCAGGGAGAGGGCGTGATCCACACGCAGCTCTACTTCATGCCGGACGTAGAAGTCGTCTGCGGAGCTTGTAAAGGCGCACGATTCAACGCCGAAACGCTCGAAGTTACGGTGCGCGGCAAGACCATCGATGACGTACTCAACATGTCGGTGGAAGAAGGCGCGGCGTTCTTCCAAAGCGAGCCCGCCGTGGGGAAAAAGATCGAGGTGTTGAATGAGCTTGGCCTGGGCTACCTGACCCTGGGGCAATCGGCCACTACGCTCTCCGGCGGCGAGGCGCAGCGCATCAAGATCGCAACGGAGCTAAGCAAACTCCAGCGGTCGAAGCACACGGTCTACATCCTCGACGAGCCGACAACCGGCCTCCATCTGGCGGACGTCGAGCGGCTGCTGGAGTCCCTGAACAAGCTGGTGGACGCAGGGCACACGGTGCTGCTGATTGAACACCACCTGGATGTGATCAAGACCGCCGATCACGTGATCGATCTCGGACCGGAGGGCGGGCACGCAGGGGGCGAGGTGGTGGTGACGGGAACACCGGAACAGGTGGCGGCGTGCAAGGCGTCACATACGGGGCGGTTTTTGAAGGCGCACTTGCGGGGGTGAAAAGCCGGCGCTTTTCCCGGTTGGCTGAATAGTGCGGACGTATATCGGGCCGTATATCTCTCCGCCAATGAAAGAAATTAGGTTGTGCTGGATTGGTTTCCTCGAACCGGGCTAAACGGGCAGCTTCACTTCACGCTGACGTGACGCCTGCACGGCAGTAATATCCTGGAACGCCTACGGCCAACGTGCGATGATGTGAGCTGTAGGCGCCTGGCTCATCCCGCGGCGCCGGCGTCCATTGCGGAGCTAGTTTGGCTTTTTGAAGAAAACGTTGTCCAGACTCCCAAGGACAGGAGAACTGACAATGCGTGTTGGTGTTTTCTATTTTCCAACAGACTACGGCATCGACATCCGCGAACTGGCACGCGCGGCTGAGGAGCGGGGCTTCGATTCATTGCTCTTGCCGGAGCACACGCACATTCCAACGTCTCGCCGAACCCCATATCCCGGCGGCGGAGAACTGCCCAAAGCTTATTCTCATACGCACGACCCGTTCGTTGCGCTTTCGTTTGCCGCCGCTGCAACTACGAAACTCCTGCTCGGCACCGGCGTTTGTTTGATACCGCAGCGCGACCCGATCGTAACGGCGAAGTGCGTGGCCAGTCTGGATCAGTTGTCAAACGGCCGGTTCCTTTTCGGTATTGGCGGTGGCTGGAATGTCGATGAAATGGAGAATCACGGCGCGCGCTACGATACGCGCTTCAAGCTGATGCGCGAACGCATCCTGGCGATGAAGGCCCTCTGGACACAGCAGGAGGCAGCCTTCCACGGAGAAATGGTGAACTTCGATCCCGTCTGGTCTTACCCTAAGCCCGCGCAACGACCCTACCCGCCAATACTTCTCGGCGGCTCCAGCGACTATACCTTGAAGCGCGTGGTGGAATTTTGCGATGGCTGGCTGCCCATCGCCGGACCGGGCTTCAACGCCAAAGAAGCGGTTGCGCGGTTACGTCAAGCGGCATCGGCGGCTGAGCGGGACTTCTCGACGCTTTCGCTCAGTGTATTTGCGGCGCCGGCACGCGAGGCGGTTCTCGCCGAATACCGTGAGCTTGGTATCCAACGTGCGGTTCTGTCGATCCCTGATCTCACTCGTGACGAAATTATGCGCGTGCTCGACAATCACGCACGATTGGTAGCATGAGGGAAGAGATCGCGATCGCGAGTCGTGGCCGTGGGTTAACCTGGGCGCACGAATGTTTCAAAAACGGCAAATGATTTCCGGTGGGGTCGAGAAAAAGCTAAAGGAGGCCAGAGTTGCGAGGCTCGCAACTGTGGATGCCGAGAGTCGACCCCATATCGTGCCGGTTTGTTTTGCTTATGACGGCAAGCATTTCTACACGGCGGTAGACCAAAAACCGAAGCGTGTTGCACCAGAACGACTCGCACGCTTGCGAAACATCCGGGCAGTACCTCGCGTGGCGCTGCTGATCGACGAATACGACGAGGACTGGACACAGCTCTGGTATATCTTGATCCGCGGGAAAGCGAAACTGATTCCGAAGTCAGCGCGTGAAGAGCAGGCCCGGGCCATTCGCAAGTTAAGAGCCAAATACCCGCAGTACGTTCGAGGAATGCTCGCGGATGACGCACCGATCATCCGAATCACTCCGGAGCGCACTACATCCTGGGGCGAAATCTAATCAGCTACAAATGAGATTCTTTTCCCTACGTACATGTGGCTGAACTGAACGAGTGAAGGGATGAGGAGACGGTTACGGTAAGAGTTCAGCGGGATGGAACAGGTTGTCGTTGACGGTACGCTGGAAGGCCACCACCACAATCGCAGCCAGCAACGACATCGAAAAATAAAAAATAGAAATATCGATGCACAGCCCGGGGCGTTAACCTCAGGGCGACGTGACCGGGCATGGTCGTACACTGCCTGCGCTCGCCGGGCCGGAAGAACTCGGCGCAACGCTGGACCCACTCGTCACGCGACTCTCTTAAAGGAACTCACAACCGGCGCGTTGACGAGATCCACCGTGTGTTGTAGCCTGTCGCTAATGAGCGGGAGCAATCAGTTGACCCTATGGCAGCGCTGGATTCGGCGGCCGCAGAAGATCTGGTTGCGAAGGGCGCTTTTTCAGGTGCACTTGTGGAGCGGCATCGCCCTGGGGCTATACATCCTCATGATGAGCGTGACCGGCAGCGTACTTGTCTATCGGAACGAGCTTTACAGAGCGGCGACGCCCGAACCAATCATCTCGAACAGTTCAGAACCACGATTGACGGACGACCAACTCGCGGAAGCCGCCAGCCACTTGTATCAGGGCTACCGAGTGGTGAAGATCGGCCGGGCGCCGAATCTCGATCAGGCGGTCGATATCGCGTTACGCCGGGGCAATGAGATCAAGATGCGGCTGTTCGATCCCCGGAGTGGCCGCGATCTAGGCGCTTCGGTCCCGGCCGGTATCTGGCTCGTGTCAGAGCTGCTTCATCTGCACGACGATCTGCTTGCCGGACCCACCGGCCGCGCAGTGAACGGCTTTGGCGCACTCGCCCTGCTCGCGCTTGCGCTGAGCGGTTTGACGATCTGGTGGCCAGGCATCAAGACGTGGCGTCGCAGCCTGACACTGCCTCGTGGAATGGGATGGAAGCGCCTGACTTGGCACTTGCACAGTATGATCGGCTTCTGGAGTCTTGGATTCACGTTGGTGTTCGCCGTGAGCGGCGCCTATCTGTGTTTTCCCGAGCCGATTCAAGACCTCGCCGACCGGCTTGAACCTTCCACTGCTGCGAATGCGGGGATGCGCCTCGGCGACCAGATTATTTATTGGGTTGCCTACTTGCATTTCGGCCGCATTAACGGCATCGGGATTCCTTGTGGCGGGCCCGGACTCTGCGACCAGACGACGAAGGCGATTTGGGCGGTATTTGGACTGGCCCCCGCAGCGATGTTTGTGACCGGCGCGACGCTGTGGTGGAATCGCGTGCTGCGCCCCCGCCTGGCAAACGCCCGCCGGGCGAAGTCTTCTCAAACGGGGCTTGCGGCGAAGCGGCATGTGATGGATTCAGCTCGGTGGAGCTGATCGGAACCTTCGAGTTCCGCGTCAAACGCGCCCACGCGGCTTCAGTATGATGGAAAAATGCCGGCAGCGTGGCTTTCCGACACCGACCCCAAGGCGCTGGAGGTCTACCTGAGACTCCACCGCGAGATGACTGCCGGTGAGCGTTTGGCGCGAGTCTTCGAACTTTGCGAGTTCCAGGATTCGCTTCAGATGGCCAATGTGCGCGCTACGTATCCTCAAGCCGGCGAGCCAGAAGTATTCTTGCGCATCGCTGCCCGGCGGCTGGGCCGGGAGCTCATGATCGCAGCCTATAATTGGGATCCGGACTTGCACCCTTGATCGGCCTCACGCGCGCCTTTGAACAGTTGCTGGCGGTGATGGACGCTCTGGAAATCCCCTATTTCGTCGGCGGTTCCGTGGCGAGCGGAAGCTATGGGCTTCCCCGGCAGACGAACGATATCGACATCATCGCCGATTTCCGGCAGGGTGTGTCTATTTTAGGACGACGGCTAAGAGATGACAGGCCAAGGACTTAAGTGATCACAGAGCACTGCGGGATGCGGCAAAAGGGGGGGATATGAAAATATCCCTGGAGATGGG
>Ga0075017_100001290_pt1 | contig 15196 bp, 13 predicted proteins | sample AleBraG_ABR_2012_FD_71475 | JGI IMG/M metagenome (GOLD analysis project Ga0075017, IMG submission 71475) | Freshwater sediment microbial communities in response to fracking from Pennsylvania, USA - Alex Branch Run_MetaG_ABR_2012 | ecosystem: Environmental > Aquatic > Freshwater > Creek >... | reverse complement strand
GAGGTTCTGAACCGAATCCGGAAATCGAAGTCTCAGGTCCCAGTGCTTATTCTGACCGCCCGTGATTCCGTTGCCGACAAGGTCGAGCACTTTGAAGCCGGTGCCGACGACTATTTGACGAAGCCTTTCGCGTTTGCCGAGCTGCTGGTTCGGATCAAGGCCCTCCTCCGCCGCGGACCGGTTACCAGGGCGAGCGTGTTACGGACCGGGAACTTGGAATTGGATCGTCTGTCACAGCAAGTGAGAAGGGCCGGAAAACGAGTTGAGTTGACCTCGAAAGAATACGGAGTGCTCGAATATTTGATGGCGAACGCTGGCCGAGTTCTCTCGCGCACGATGATCCTGGAACACGTATGGGACCAAAGCTTTGACGGTGCAACGAACATCGTGGACGTGTACGTGCGTCATCTGCGGGCCAAGGTCGACGAAGCGCACGAGCCAAAGCTAATCCGAACCATTCGAGGTCTCGGATACGTAATCTCTGAACGCGAGGTTGACGGGTGAAGATCAACATCCGGTCGATACGTTTTCGAATGGCCCTTTGGTATGCTGCTCTGTTGGCGGGAGCTCTCGCTTTGTTTGGAGCAGCCACCTACCTCGGCCTAGAGCGTTACCTCCAGAAATCGCTGGAAGAGTCCCTGATCAAACAGGCACGCTCCATCGGTGACGTGCTGATTGTCAACATCAATCGGAGCGGCGAAGACTACGTCAATAACGAGATCACTGAGCACTACTCGCCCGAAATCAACGGACGATTCATCCGCGTCACTCGTGCAGATGGCAAGCGAATCTACGTCTCCGGTCCTCCGAAAGACGGATCGTTCGATCCCGCTCTGGTTGCTGCTCCTCGCTTACCCGTGACACAGGAGTTTACGCGTGAAGTCGAAATGTCGGATGAACATGAGCTGCTCCTCCATGGACTCCCTTTTCGAGCAGCCGACGGCACGAAGTTCCTTATTGAAGTTGCAGGGCCGTACAACCAGATTGAATCGGTTCTTTACGGTCTCCTTCTGACATTCGCACTGGGGTTGCCACTCATCGTCGCAGTGGCGATCGGTGGCGGGTACCTCCTCATGCGCGGTGCGTTGCGTCCGGTAGACGAGATTCGACAGAAAGCAGCCCAGATCACATCCCGCAATCTTAGTGAGCGCCTTCCGGTCGTCCAGACGGGAGATGAACTCGAACGGCTCGCAACCGATCTCAACAACATGATCGAACGGCTCGAAGAGTCTTTTCATCAGATCAATCGCTTCTCCGCCGACGCGTCTCACGAATTGCGCACGCCGTTAACCGTTCTGCAAGGAGAGCTGGAGGCAATTGCACGGAAGGGCCAGACCCTCCCGGAGGAGATACGGGACACGATCGGGAGCGCGTTGGAGGAGACACATCGGCTGGCGAAGATCGTCGAAAGTCTGCTCGCAATTTCCAGACTGGAGGCCGGCGAAGCAAAAGTGCAATCAGTCTGCTTGGACTTCACAGAACTTGCTCGGAGCACTGCCGATCAAATGCGCCTACTAGCTGAGGAGAAACAGATATCTCTTGATTGTGATGGAACCGAACCGGTTGAAGTGGACGCTGACCCCTCGCGACTCAAGCAGGTGGTGGTGAACCTCGTGGATAACGCCATCAAGTACACGCCGGAAGGTGGAAAGGTGAGTATTTCTGTGACACAACAAAACGGCCGCGCTGTTCTCGAAGTTGCGGACAGTGGACTGGGGATATCGGCCACCGATCTGCCGCATATATTCGATCGCTTCTACAGGGCGGACAAAGCCCGCTCTCGCCAACTGGGCGGAACTGGTCTGGGGTTGTCGATTGTTCGGTCTATTTGCCAGGCCCACGGCGGACAAGTCACGGTGAAAAGCACAGAAGGGCGCGGCAGTCGCTTCCGGGTCGAAGTACCCCTGACAACTCGAAATTGAAATAACGCTCAACAGGTGTAATCAAAGCTAAGTTGCTCATCTGAATGGAATTTCATGCAAGGTTCATGGCAACTTAATGTGGACCTGTCACTTTAACGAACTTTCACCGTTTAAGCGTTGTAACCATCGAGGATGGCTAAGGCAGTGTTCAATATCAAACAGGTTTGCCTCCGCCGATTGGCACTATGTTTAATAGGCCTTGCACAGTGTTTTTCGATTCAGGGCTACGCTCAACAAACTGCGAAGCCACCTGAGAAGCCGCTGACCCTGGACCAGGCGGTTGATTTTGCATTGGTCAACTACCCCGCTGTTCGCGCGTCCCTGGCGCGAGCAGCTGCGTCCGGGGAAGGCGTTAGTCTTTCTCGGACCGCCTACCTGCCTCGTACGGACCTGCTGTGGCAATCCAACCGTGCCACCAGAAACAACATCTTTGGTCTCTTGCTGCCTCAGTCAGTTGTGCCTCCAATCTCTGGTCCCGTCTTGTCCACTACTTCTGATCGTGGGGTGTGGGGAAGTGCCGCAGGGGTATTGCTCTCTTGGGAGCCATTCGACTTCGGGTACCGTGGCGCAACCGTCGACGTCGCCAAGGCGGCTCAAAATCGAACGACGGCGGAACTGTCTGTGACCAAGCTCGATGTCGCAGCCGCGGTCGGCGATGCCTTCCTCGCATTAGCTGCAACGCAACAGCAGGTAAAGGCGGCACAGGCAGATGTGGACAGAAGGGAGGTGCTGGCAGATTCTGTCCATGCGCTGGTCAAGGAAGAGCTCCGGCCTGGGGCCGATTCTTCTCGCGCGGATGCCGAACTGGCGGCGGCAAAGATTCAGTTGATTCGTGCTCAGGAACTCGAAAGGGAGAGTGAGGCCACATTCGCTCAATTCCTGGGCATCGCGGGCAGCAAGGTTGATATTGATGCCAGTTCTTTGCTGGGCAAGCCTCCAGCGCCGCTCGGTTCTCAACCTTCGCTTGCTCTGCATCCCCTCGCTCAAGTTTTCAATTCGGCTCTGTTTGAAGTGCGCGCCCGAGAGAAGGTGCTGAGCAAGGCCTACTATCCGCGCTTCAATCTCCAGGGCGCGGTCTCAGGACGTGGAAGCGGGGCAAACACCGACGGTACCTTTGGGACTGGCGCCGATGGACTCGGTCTCGACCGACGCAACTGGGCAGTTGGGCTGACTGCGACTTTCTCGGTTCTTGATTTCCCCGCCCTCCGACTCAAGAAACAGATTGAACAGTCTAACGAACGCGCGCAGCAAGCAGAGTATGAGACGACCCTGCAGAATCTGACTGCACAATCCGAAAAAGCCAAAGCGGCATACGAAAGCTCAGTACTCATCAGCGAAAATACGCCCGTCGAGCTGCACGCGGCGAAGCTAGGAGAGACTCAGGCCACTGCTCGGTATCAGGCTGGCCTGGCCCCTATCGTGGAAGTTGCCGACGCGCAGCGCTTGCTGCTGCAAGCCGAGGTCGGGGAGGATCTTGCACGGCTCACCGTCTGGCGAGCTCTGCTCGGACAAGCACTAGCACAAGGCGACTTGCAACCGTTTCTCGATTTGGCCCGCAAGAGCGCGTCAGGAGGTCAGTGAAATGTGGCTGATCCGTGCTGCCCTGCGGCGCCCATTCACAATTCTGGTGGCTGTCATCGCAGTCGGTCTTCTGTCTTTGCTTGCGCTGCGCAGGATGCCGGTCGACATATTTCCGAACCTGAACCTTCCCGTCATTTACGTCGCTCAGCCGTACGGAGGTATGTCGCCGGCGCAGATGGAAGGATACCTCGTCTACTACTACGAGTACCACTTCCTGTACATCACGGGCATCGAGAGCGTGGAGTCGAAGTCGATTCAGAACGTTGGGCTCTTGAAGCTCACGTTCCATCCAGGTACGGACATGAGCCAAGCTCTGGCTCAGACAATATCCTATGTAGACCGGGCACGGGCCTTCATGCCCGCAGGAACGGTCCCACCTTTCGTAATGCGCTTCGACGCGGGTAGCGTCCCCGTTGGCTTTCTCGTCTTCTCTAGTCAGACTCGAGGATTAGGCGAAATTCAGGATCTGGCCCTCAATCGTGTGCGTCCTCTGTTTGCTACCCTTCCCGGTGTTTCAGCTCCACCGCCCTTCGGCGGTAATGCCAGAACTGTTGTGATTTCAGTAGACCCGGACCGCTTGCGCGCGTACCACATGTCTCCAGAGGAGGTAATCAAGGCGGTCAGCTCGGGCAACATCATCATGCCCGCGGGTAACATTCGTACCGGGGACTTGCAGCCGATGGTACCTATCAACTCCGTCGTCTCAAATATTCAAGACCTGCAGGACCTTCCAATTCGCGTTGGCTCTGGTCCGACCGTCTTTCTGCATGATATCGGCAATATCAAGGATTCGAGCGACATCCTGGCCGGCTACGCGCTTGTGAACGGTCGACGCGCCGTCTATCTGTCCGTCACTAAACGAGCGGATGCTTCCACTCTCGCGGTTGTGAGCGCCGTCAAAAGCAGCATTCCCCGGTTCCGCTCTCTGATTCCCGACGATATCAAGATCAGCTACGAATTCGATCAATCTACTTACGTGAAGAACGCCCTTTCGTCACTGGTGAGGGAAGGGATTCTCGGCGCGCTGTTAACCGGCCTCATGGTGGTGCTCTTTTTGCGAGACTTGCGTAGCTCGGCGATTGTCGTTACCACGATTCCTTTTGCCCTGCTAGCCGCTGTTGTAGGGCTGTGGGGAGCGGGCCAGACGATCAATACGATGACGCTGGGGGGTCTGGCGCTGGCAGTGGGAATCCTGGTGGATGAAGCGACCGTCGCGATCGAGAACATTCACACCCACCTTGGACAAGGTGTTCCGCACGCCAAGGCGGTCCTTGATGCGAGCCGCGAAGTGGTCATCCCGCGGTTGCTGGCGATGTTGTGTGTCCTGTCCGTGTTCGTACCCTCATTCTTCATGACGGGCGTCGCCAGGAGCTTGTTCGTACCACTATCGCTCTCTGTAGGATTCGCGATGGCTGCCTCGTACTTCCTCTCCAGTTCGCTGGTCCCTGTTATGTCTACTTGGATTCTTCGCGAGCCGGGTCATCAACAGAGCGAGAAAAAATCAAGACTCGATGAATGGCGCGACCGTCTAGGCAGAGTTCTCGGTCGACTCATGGGACATCGCAAGACGGTCCTGGTAGTCTATCTGGCCGTCACTTTCGCCGTCATTCTTCTTCTTGGACCGATCATGGGGAGGGAGATCTTCCCCAGTGTCACAGCAGGCCAGTTTCAGCTTAGGTTCCGTGCCCCGATCGGCACGCGAGTCGGAGCCACCGAACTTATGGCCCTCAGAGTTCTGGACGAGATTGGAAAGACTGCTGGCACCGATAATGTCGCGGTCACGCTGGGGTATGTCGGCACCCAACCTCCGGCCTATCCGATTAGCAGCATTTTTCTGTGGACGAGTGGTCCGCACGAAGGCGTGCTGCGCGTGGCGCTAAAGCCTGACTCACCTGTTTCTGTACAAGAACTGGAAGAGCACTTGCGTAAAACCCTGCCCGGCATGTTCCCAGGAGGTGAATTCTCCTTCGAACCGGGCGACATCGTCAGTCAGATTATGAACTTCGGGGCGCCCACACCCGTCGAAGTTGCGGTCAACGGACCCAATCTTCAGGATGACCGAGCTTACGCGGAAAAGCTTCGCGCCGAGCTCAGCAAGATTCCTTCTCTGCGCGACCTGCAGTTTGAGCAGCCGCTTGACTATCCGAGTGTGGAGGTCAATGTGAATCGTGAGCTTGCCGGCCAGATGGGGGTCAGTGTTGAACAAGTCGGGCGATCTCTTGTTGCGGCAACTTCGTCCAGCCGCTTTGTCACACCCAATTACTGGGCAGATCCGAAGTCGGGCATTGCTTATCAGGTGCAGATTCAATTGCCCCAACCGCAAATGGCTTCGGTTCACGATGTCGAGAACATTCCCATCACTCGAAGCGACTCGTCGCATCCTCTCATCGGCGATGTGGCCCAGGTGAGGACCGGCACCGTGATTGGAGAATATGATCGCTACAACGGTCTACGCATGATCACAATCTCCGCCAACGTGGTCGGGGAGGATTTGGGCAGGGTAAGCAGCCGGGTTGATGCAGCCATTCAACGTGTTGGGAGTCCGCCACGCGCAGTTACCGTGAATGTCAGGGGCCAGATCGCACCCATGCGTGAGACTCTGACGAATCTGGCAATTGGCCTGGCACTTGCTATCTTGGTGATCTTTCTTTTGCTGTCCGCAAATTTCCAGTCCATGCGTCTTGCGCTCGTCGTGCTCTCGACCGTGCCCGCCGTGATCTCGGGAGTCATCATTCTTCTCCTGATGACTGGCACTACGCTAAATATCCAATCGTTTATGGGTGCGATCATGGCGATCGGAGTAGCCGTGGCGAACGCAATCCTTTTGGTCACCTTCGCCGAACAGTCGCGCCGTAACGGCATTTCTTCCACCGAAGCCGCCATTCATGGCGCTCAAACTCGCATGCGTCCAATCCTGATGACGAGCATGGCCATGATTGTCGGCATGCTTCCTATGGCGGTCGCACTGGGCGCGGGTGCGGAGCAAACAGCTCCCCTAGGGAGAGCTGTGATCGGTGGGCTATTGGCCGCCACGCTGACCAGTCTACTGATACTTCCTTCCGTCTTCTCGCTTGTCCAGGGACGAGCGGGCACGCAATCGCCCTCACTCGACCCCGAGGATCTGGGAAGCCGCTACGCCGCGCGGCCTGGTTCAGCAGGCGAAAATCCAACCGGGAGTGCACAATGAAGCGACCGATACTCGTTGCCCTTTGCGTGGCTATTCTGCTTTTCACCTCGTGTGGACAGGAGAACAAGTCATCTGCAAAAGCCGCAGACCCCGCCCCACGGGTTGAAGTAGCCAAGGTAGTCACGCAAAAACTAGCGATCACCGTTCACCTTCCGGGCGAAATCGATCCTTACGAGGTCGTAGCTATCTTCCCCAAAGTCACGGGATTTGTGAAATCGATTGAAGTGGACCGCGGCTCACAAGTTAGAAGCGGTCAGGTGATCATCCGGCTGGAAGCTCCCGAACTTGTATCTCAGCGAGCCGAGGCGCAATCCAAGCTTCAGGCTGCCGAGGCTCAACTCGCGGCCGCCCAGGCCAAGGTTGCATCGGATGAGAGCACCTATCAGCACCTCAAGGCCGCGGCAGCAACACCTGGAGTGGTGGCAGGCAATGATTTATTCATCTCTGAGAAAGCCGCTGAGGCAGATCGAGCCCAGCTGAAAGCGCAGCAGGAGAACGTAGGCGCGGCCAGACAAGCCCTTCAAGCAATCACCGAGACGGAAGCTTACCTCCAAGTGAGGGCCCCTTTTGATGGATTCGTCACTGAACGCAATGTCCACCCTGGAGCGCTGGTTGGACCCGCAGGCGCCTCAGGAGGCGCCCTTCCGATGGTGCGAATTGAAACTTTGTCGAGACTTCGGGTAGTTGTGCCGGTTCCCGAAACCTACGCTGCCGGAGTCCCGGAAGGTACCAGCGTCAACTTTTCTGTTCCGGCTTTTCCCGGCCGAGTATTCACCGGAAAGATCGCCCGAATCGCGCATTCTCTCGATGTGAAGACCAGGACGATGCCTGTGGAGCTTGAAGCCGCAAATTCCAAGGGAGAACTGTCGCCAGGAACATTCTCAGACGTTCTGTGGCCTGTGCGACGTACTGATGCCACGATGTTCGTTCCAGCCACCTCGGTTATGAGTACGCTCGAACGCGTCTTCGTGGTGCGTATCCGTGACGGAAAAGCAGAGTGGGTGGATGTAAAAACTGGGGCTACGGTAGACAAGTTGATTGAAGTCTTCGGAGACCTGCACGAAGGCGACATGGTGGCCCGTCGCGGAACCGATGAACTAAGACCCGGCACAACAGTTTCTGCCCAACAAGGCCAGGCCAAATAGAACCAAACAGGAACCATAACCCGATGGAACAGGAACAACAACGCAGGATGACGGTGCTTTATTGGGTGCTGGGCACCATTGCACTTGCTTTGGTCGCAGACGTTGCCATCCAGCTCGCGATTCAGCGGCGTGACGACCGTATCCTAAGCGAACAGATTGACCGCACGGCATCCGAACTGTAGGTTGTTGGGGCAAACATTGCGCACATTCGAGATGCAGATCTCACAAGCATGAATGACTACGTCAGCGCATATGCGCGGATAGAGACGTTGCTGAACGAGTACGATGAACAGCTACAGAGATACTCAGGTCTTTACAACCAGGCTCGGGAAAGAGACAGAAAGACAATCGATCTTCAGCGCTTGTATGGCAGGCGCCACCTCACGAATTGGCAGAACATGTCGGAAATTCTCGACATCACAACTCATCTGAGTGAAATCATCAGGAGCGAAGCCTCTGTAATCCACAATATGGCCTCGCTTCCCGAACCGGAGCGCGTGCAATTCTTTCACGAACACTTCCTGCCGCTGGAGGCTCAGGAAAAAGCTCTACGCGAGCGGCTGTTAGTGGTAGGCAAGAGAATGTCTCCTTCCGAGGAACAATAGAGCAAGACGCCTCGCGTGTGCAGCGAACGCTCCGTGTCGAATCTTCGTCTCCCTTCCTATTTTTCCTTATGCGGCGAACGACGACTCACAATACTCAATTCGAAATCCTCGCCGGACGGGCCTTTCAAGTACATGCGATGTTTGTCGATACTGACTTCCACCGAACGACCTTCGCTCCAAGTGCTGGGCAAGTAATCTATCGCGCTCTCGTACCGTCCCACCAGCATGGCATCGTCCACCCGAACTGAAACGTCATAGGTGAACACGCTGCTTCGCGTGGGAGCATCCGTCGACTTTCTGTAGGAAACACCATTTGCCTCCTGCTTTTGGACCGAAAGAACGGTTCCTGTCTGGTAGGTCTTCGTCTTGGGCTGGGCAGATGCCGCAGCAACAAGGACTAGAAGCCAAGTGAGCAAACCCCACATCCTCATAGTCGCCTCCATAAGAAGCGCGGATTCTCCCCTCGCTCCACCCCAGCATTTAGCGCAGCCAGATGAATTCTGCGCGTACGCAACATTAAATGCCGTTCAGGATTGTCTGGAGTGGGCAGTCCCTTAACTCTCTCCTCTTTCAGGTGACAACTGAATCCTGAATGAATTTTCATTATGGTTTCAGGGCCGGTTAATGAGAAGAGACTACGTTAGCCTGTCCCGCTGAAACGGTCATAAGGAGCAACCTATGTCCACAATGAAGATCGCCATTCTTGCCGCCGTGCTCGTCGGCTTAGCAGGTCTTGTGGCCTGCAACGACAAGGACGCGGACGAGCAGCAAACCAGTGCGTCGCAAGCTGCTGTGGGTCAGCAACCGGTAGCGCAAAAACCCGCAGAGAAGCCAGATGCCGACGAAGGGGAAGAGGGCGAAGAAGGTCCGGCTCATCCAGGAGCCGTGCCCGCCGAAAAGCCTGCCCCCCAGCAAACCTCGGGCAAGCAATTCATCTACAACTTCGATAGCGATTCGCCAGGTCAGTTGCCCGCGAAATTCCACACCGGAAAAACCGGTGCAGGTGCTCAGGAGAAATGGGTTGTGACCGCGGATTCAACAGCCCCCTCAAAGCCAAACGTCGTTACCCAAACTTCCATGGACCAGACCGACTACCGGTTTCCCTTGCTGATTTCGGATGAAGGCTCCTTCCAAGACTTGGATCTCAGCGTGAAGTTCAAGGCCGTCTCTGGCAGCATTGACCGAGCCGCAGGACTTGTTTTTCGCCTCAAAGACCCAAACAACTATTACATCGTTCGCGCCAACGCTCTGGAGAACAATTACCGCCTGTATCACGTGGTGAACGGTCGGCGTAGCCAGTTCGCCGGAGCAAATCTCAAGGTGACATCAGGAGAATGGCACGACCTGCGCGTAGAGGTAGTGGGCAACAAGATCGCCTGCTATTACGACGGCAACAAGAAGATTGAGGCCACCGACGATACGTTCAAAGATGCCGGCAAAGTCGGTCTTTGGACAAAGGCTGATTCCGTAACTGCGTTTGATGATTTGAAGGTCACTGCGAAGTAAGTGCTGCGGCGAATTATTACGGGAAGGAACGGCCACCAAAATGACGAACCTGAAGGAGCCCCGATGAAATGCCGCACCGTAAAGCCGTTTCTTGCAGCACCGCTCCTCACGTCACTGCTCCTTACAACACTGCTCGTTTTCAACGGCCCAGCCGTCGGGCAAGAATCGCCGGTTTTGTCGCTTGAAACCCATATTCCTCTGCCGAATGTCAAAGGACGCATTGATCACCTCAGCGTCGACCTGAAAGGCCAACGCCTCTTCATAGCCGCCGTTGAGAACCACACGCTCGAAGTGGTCGACCTCAAATCTGGACAGCGCGTGCACACCATTACCGATCTGGCCGAGCCGCAGGGAGTTTTCTACGACGCCTCCACCAATCGCCTGTTCGTCGCCTGTGGCCTTGACGGTGTCACGAAGATCTTTGATGGGACTACTTTTCAAATCCTTGCGAGTGTGAAGTTCCTTGACGACGCCGACAACATTCGGTACGACGCCCGCAGCAAAGGAGTGATCGTCGGATATGCCGGGGCAAAGCAGCTGAGAAAACGGGAGGAAGGAACCGGAGGGCTTGGGTTCCTGGACTCCAACGGAAAGAAGACCGGTGACATCGTCATCGATGCGCATCCCGAGTCATTTCGGCTTGAGGAAATGGGAACTCGTCTTTTCGTGAACGTTCCAGACAAGAAAGAAATTGAAGTCATTGACCTTGGCAAACGCACTGTCCTGGCCCGTTGGCCCGTCACCTCCGCACAAAACAATTTTCCGATGGCGCTCGACGAAGCTCATCACCGGTTGTTCGTGGGATGCTGGGTGCCGCCACGGTTGCTCGTCTTTGATACGGAGACCGGCAAGGAAGTCGCAGCCGCTGAAAGTTCAGGTAGTACGGACGACCTGTTCTACGACTCGCGCACGGGCCGGGTTTATGTGCTCACCAGTCAGGGCTTCCTAGACGCTTTTCAACAGAGAGATCCCGACCACTATGACCGGATTGCGCGCTATCCTACGCCGCCCGGCACACAAACGGGCCTTTTTGTCCCGCAGTGGGGGAAGCTCTTCGCTGCTGTGAGAAAACAAGGTGAGCAGAGTGCCGAAATCCGCGTGTATCAGGCACACTAAGGAGTAGTTAGCGCCGTACCGCCTCAACGATTACAACTGTCACATGAAGCGGTGTGAGTGTGAGGGCAGATTCGCAGCCTGAGCATCGCGTCGCGGATTGGAAAAGGTCAATGAAGAACGCAAAGGTGTTATCGATCAGGACGTGCACCTTGGCCGTCGCAATCTTTCTCGTCTCCCTATCCACAACCTCTCCGGCACAGGCCACGGCAGACCAGAAGGCGGCAGGAGAATGGAAGACGTCTTCGGGTTTCCAGGAGCCAACCTGCCCGGGGGAGTAGTCCGTTTCAACATGCCTCGCAAAGACCTTCACGTCACGCTAGCTGGCACCGAAGTCAAACCGGGGCTTGCACTCGGCGCTTGGGCAGCTTTTCACCACGTGGGCGACAACGATGCGATGGTTATGGGTGATCTCGTGCTCACTGAAGACGAAGTCGCTCCCGTGATGAAGGCGTTGCTGGATGGCGGAGTCGAAGTCACAGCAATCCACAACCATCTGATCGGCGAATCGCCGAAAATCATCTATGTCCACATGGGCGGGCATGGTGACCCGGTGAAGATGGCCCAGACGATCAAGCAAGCGGTTGGGCTGACCAAGACACCCTTCCCCCCGGCTCCAGGCGCAAAGGAAACGGCGGCGGATCTTGGATTCGATGCGGCCGCGCTGGAAAAGATCATGGGTCGCCCAGGCAACGTGAGTGGTGGAGTGCTGCACTTCGGCTTTCCACGCGCGGAAAAGCTCACCGAAGAAGGTGAAGGTATGGATACACCACCTTCGATGGGAGCAGGAACCGTCATCAATTTCCAGCCCACCGGAAATGGACACGCGGCGATAGCCGGGGATTTCGCCATGACGGGGAAGGAAGTTGGACCCGTTATGAAGGTTCTGCATGACAACGGCATTCAAGCCATAGCCCTGCACAGCCATGCCCTCGATGACGTGCCGAGGCTCTTCTATATGCACTTCTGGGCAAACGACGACGCGGTGAAACACGCAAAGGCCCTACGCAGCGCGCTCGACGAGACGAACTCAGCGAAATAGACAGAGCGTGACTTGGGTACCCCATCTTCGTTCACATGAGCCCAAAAGGACAGCAACAATCCGAATCTACACTCGTGCCGTTTACCGTGCGCGATCTCCTTCTCTACTTCCTGCATCTGGGAACGTTTGGGTTTGGCGGTCCCATCGCACTCGCAGGCTACATGCAGCGGGACCTGGTGGAAGGTCGCCGCTGGGTCTCCAAGCAAGACTATTTGGAGGGTCTGGCCTTCTCGCACGATTTCGGCTCAATTTCCGAGTTGCCAACTGTACGTCCGCTGAGCGGATCTTCAAACGACACCACGTCTCAGATTCCCTTTCCGGTCAGCTTGCGGTCCAAAGGTGGACGGCCGGCAACTCGCCCCCTACTCGTTTGTCGACAGAGGCTATCGCCTGCCAGAAGCCTTTGCAGCAGCGGTTTCTTGCGCACCCTGATTCAACTCGGCCTGCGTCAGGTTGACGTGCCCCACCGATTGCGCGATGGTCACCGTGCCACTCGGAACTTTGTCATCATGTGACCACACGTGGAAGATGATTCCATCCGTGGTGGAAACCAGGTCGGCCACTTCCTTGGCCTTGTCGGGCGGCAGATCGTGCACTTGCACCCGCCCGGTGGCTATCTCTTGTTTGTGGTCGTGCCAGTTCTTGTTCCAATCTGCCAGAGGCACGGCGCCTGTCCGAGTGATGGATTTAGCGATGATGTATTCGACCTGCTCCAGGCGGGCGCCCGGATCACTCGATCGATAACACAGACATTCAATGACCGGTTCAGGCGACAACACTTTACAGTAATGATGGTAAGGCCCCATCACTTTCCCGGCCACCACATGCGGGGCCGTAACGTGAATGGTGTGCCCGTCCGCTGGTGTTGCGGGTTGACTCGAACCTGCCCTTTCCTTTGAATCCTGCGCCACCCACGCGCCAAGACCCAACATACATCCAGCTAGGGTCACGAAAGCCATTGCTCTTCTAAGCTTCGCGAATTGCATAACCAAGGCCTCCTTGAGGGACAGGGGAGAATCCGGCCGGCAACCCGAGTAATCCCTGCGAGCCTCACATTCCGTCTACGGGCTCTTATAGCGGCACATGCCGGTGGAAGTCCTTCGCTGAAACTGATATTTTTCTTACCTATTCCTTACGGCGGTATGAGCCTGTGGCTGAGCGTGCGGACCGACGTTTCTATGAATTCGGTCGATTCCGTCTGGACGCAACCGGGCGTGTCCTTTTCCGCGGCAACCGAGCCATCCCAATCCCCCCTAAGGCCGCTGACACTCTGCTGTTGCTGGTACAGAACGCCGGCAATGTGGTTGAAAAACAGGACTTGTTGAAACAAGTGTGGCAGGGCGCCTTCGTAGAAGAGGGCAGCCTCACCCGCACGATCTCGATCCTTCGCAAAGTTCTCGAAGATGGCGCCCACGGGCAAGAGTTCATCAGCACTATTCCTACGCGCGGCTATCGCTTCACCGCGCGGGTGGAGGGATTGTCGTCCGTTTCCGCGCCTTCGCTTGCATCAAGAATCATGCTTGCCGTGCTTCCCTTTGAAAACATCAGCGGCCAGAAGAGCCAGGAGTACTTCAGCGATGGTTTGACGGAGGAAATGATCACCCAACTCGGTCGCATGAACCCTGACCGCCTGGGTGTCATCGCTCGCACCTCCGCCATGCAATACAAGAACGCGACAAAGACCGTTCAACACATCGGCCGGGAACTGAACGTGTCACATATTCTGGAAGGCAGCGTGCGTCGGGCAAGTGGCCGTGTTCGCATCGCCGCCCAGCTCATTCAAGTCAGCGACCAAACCCATCTGTGGGCCGCAAGCTATGAGCGAGGGGTGAGCGACATCTTGGCATTACAGAGTGACGTGGCCCAGGCGATCGCGCGCCAGATCCAGATTAAACTCATTCCGCAGGCGCGGGAGAGATTGGCGGCCTCGGGTTCCGTCTCCCCGGAGGCTTATGAGGCATACCTAAGAGGACGGTATTTGTGGAATCAGCGGACGCCGGCAGCGTTACAGAAAAGTATCTCGCACTTCGAGAAGGCAATTCAGATTGATCCGGCCTATGCGGCTGCCTATGCCGGAATGGCTGATTCATACTTGACGCTACAAGATGATGGTCTCCTGCCAACGCTGAAGGCCACTGCTGAGGCGAAGCGAGCCGCCGGCGAAGCTCTCCGTCGAGACGATATGCTCGCCGAGCCTCACATCTCACTGGCACACGCTTATTTCCATGAGTTCAACTGGCTTTCGTCGGAAAGAGAATTCAAATGCGGACTTGAGCTAAACCCGAATTACGCCACTGCTCATTTTTATTTCGCCAACTACTTGCTTGTCATGGAGCAATTCCAACAGGCGCTGGCGGAAGCACGATGCGCGCAAGCCTTGGACCCGGTCTCGTTGCCGGCAGGGGCAAATGTCGCAGTATCTCTCTATTTTGGCCGGCAGTACGATCAGGCAATCGAGCAGTCCTTGCAGGTTCTGGAGACTGATCCAAACTTCGCTCGATCATACGAAGACCTCGGCCGCGCTTATTGGGAGAAAGGAATGTGGCGGGAAGCCATCACGGCCTTCAAAAAGGCGGTGACCTGCTCGGCGCGCGGCTCGGGATACTTGGCTTCACTTGCTCACGCATACGCCTTGGCCGGGAGGCACACAGAAGCGCTGAACCTATTGAAAGAACTCATCGACCTTGCTCGAAAGCAGTACGTATCACCCTTTGCGTTTGCCCTGGTTTATGCGGGGATGGGAAAGAAGAATCAGACGTTCGTTTGGTTGGACCAGGCCTATCAGGAACGGGCCAGTGCATTACCCTTTGTGAAAGTAAATCCGAGACTCATCTCTCTGCACTCTGACCCACGTTTTCACAGGCTACTTCGGCGCCTTGGTCTTGAGTCGTGAGCCTTTGCGCGTTGCAATCAGAACCCGCAACACAAATTGGAAAGACCACCTGGTGGTGTAACAGGCTTACCGCAGAAGTGAAAACGAATATTGTGCCTCGTCATAATTCCGTCCGCCTTTGAAATCAACAAGATCAAAATCCGATCTGCTATAACTTTTCCACCAGGTTCGACCTCTTTGGGCTCTGGTTCGGAGCCATTCT
>Ga0075017_100001288_pt1 | contig 15202 bp, 16 predicted proteins | sample AleBraG_ABR_2012_FD_71475 | JGI IMG/M metagenome (GOLD analysis project Ga0075017, IMG submission 71475) | Freshwater sediment microbial communities in response to fracking from Pennsylvania, USA - Alex Branch Run_MetaG_ABR_2012 | ecosystem: Environmental > Aquatic > Freshwater > Creek >... | reverse complement strand
CGGATGGCCCGCAGGAACACGTCGAGCGTCGCTGCAGCATCCGCTGCCTGATACGGGCGAATGATCACGGCGTGCTCGGCCGACACCCGGGTTGCCTTCTGCTTAGCGATCGCGCGCGGCCAGGCGGGCCAGGTTCGCGTTGTACTCGTTCAGCTCAGCATCACCCGTGCGGTCGGCGTTGCGGTCGAGACGCTTCGTCAACTTCTCGTCGCTGCGACTCCACTGGATGGCCACGACGATCGCCAGGGCGATGGTCGGGATCTCCCCGACGCTCCAGGCGATGCCGCCGCCCATCTGCTGGTCGGCCAGGGCGTCGTTCCCCCAGCCCATCGCGCCATACCAATCGGCGAGCATCAGGCCGGTGCCGGTCATGATGGCGAGGCCGAAGAACGCGTGGAAGGCCATCGTGCCGAGCAGCAGCAGCAGTCGGAACGCATACGGCAACCGGTAGGGCACCGGGTCGATGCCGATCAACGACTGCACAAAGAGGTAGCCGGTGATCAAGAAGTGCACCACCATCCACTCGTGCCCGAGGTGATCGGTGGTCGACCAGCTGAAGATCGGCGTGTAGTAGAAGATCCAGAGCGAGCCGACGAAGAGCAGAGCTGCGACGAACGGATTGGCCAGGATGCCGGCCGGCTTGGAGTGCACGGCGAGCAGAATCCACTCGCGCGGCCCGCGGCTGCCGTCCCTGCGCTTCGCGATGGCGCGCGCCGCCAGGGTGATGGGGGCGCCGGGAACGAGCAGTACGGGCACCATCATCGTCAACGCCATGTGCGCGAGCATGTGGGTCGAGAAGAAGTACTGCTGGTACACGTTCACGCCGCCGTTGGTGATGTAGAACAGCGTGATCATGCCGAGCACCCAGAGTACGGTGCGGAAAATCGGCCATTTGTCGCCGCGCTGACGCAGCCGGCGCACCCCGGCGAGGTAGAAGAAGATGCCGAACGCGCAGAACAGCACCCAGAGCAGGTCGATGTTCCATTCGGTGAAGTAGCGCGCGAAAGTGAGCGGCGGCGGCAACAGATTGCCGGTCAGGATCTGCGCGGGAGTGGAGGTGGGGATCGCGGTCGTGGCGACCTGCGCGACCGGGGTCGCCGTCCTCGCCAGCGCGGCGGCCGCTCCAGAGGCGATGCCCATGAAGCCGAGCTCGGCGACGACGAGCCACCAGAACCAGGGCGCGACTGCCTGCTTCGCCCGCTGCATCCGATCGATGAAGAAGCGACGTTGCACCACGCCGAAACAGCCGAGAATGAGCAGAACCGCAACCTTGGTCAGCACGAGAATGCCATACGGGGTGAGCAGTTTGTCGAGGGTGCCGAGGCGCAGTTCGGCGCTGATATAACCGGATGCCGCCACGACGACAAAGCAGACAAGGGCCAGGCTGGAGTAACGACTGAGCACAACGATGAGCCGCTTGTCGCCCAGTTGCTTACGCAGCATGACGATGGTGAGCAGGCCGCCCAACCAGATCGCGGCGAAAATGATGTGCAGGGCGAGCGCGGTGACCGCGGCGTCGTGCCCCGACGCCTCGGCCGAGTGCCCCTGCTGCGCCATGGGAAGCAGCGCGACGGCCGAGAACATCGTGACGAAGACCAATGCCGTCTGGTTGCGCACGGCGAAACAGAGCACGGTGAGCGCCGCCCCGATCAGGGTGGTGATCAGCCACGCCTGTCCGAGCGCGATCTGCGTGAAGAACTGCCCGGCCGTTGCGCTGAACCTGTCATCGAAGCTGAGCGGAACGTTGGTGACCTGCAGCATCGTGAAGAAGCCGGTGACGGCGGATGCGACGGTGAAGAAGGCCGCGGCGGCGGCAGCGAAGTCAAGGGCGGTGTTGAATTCGCGTTCTTTCGGGCTGAGCGCGAAACAGGTCAGCACGAGGGCGCCGATCATGCCGGCTGCCCCGATATTCACCAGGAGTCTGGCGATCGGGAGGCCCCAGCGCACAACGGGTCCGGGGTCAGCGAGAAGCTGGGCGGCGGCTCCCCCGCCGAACGACAATCCCGCGAGGGTCGCCAGCACGGCAGCCAACACGAGGATGGCAGGACCGATGATGCGTACGAGACGGGGCACTGATCAAGCCTAACCGCCCGCTGCCTGGCAATTTCCCGCCGGCGACCGGTCGGGGCGCCCACTTAAACGGCAGAGGGCGCCGACCGAAGTCGACGCCCTCTGACTGAGTAGTTGAAGACTACTTTGCGGCAGCCTTGAGCTTGCTGCCGGCGGTGAGCTTGACGCGGTGGCCAGCGGCGATCGCGATCTCTTCACCGGTCTGCGGGTTACGGCCGGTGCGAGCGGCGGTCGCCGTGCGCTCAACTCCGAGCCATCCCGGGATCGTGACCTTGCCGTCGTTTGCAACGGTCTCGGCGAGGGTTGCGAAGAATGCGTTCAGAACGCTGTCAACTGCAGCCTGGCTCTGTCCGGAGTCAGCGGCAACCTTGGCAACGAGCTCGGTCTTGTTCAGCGACTTGTCAGCCATTGAGTGTCCTCCTCGGACTTCGTCTGTAAAAACAGCAATTTCGTGAGGCGGTCGACGCTCCATCGGAGCGACTCCGTTGGTCGGTTCGACCGCGTTGAATCTAGCAGATTTCGGCCAAGTTCCGCGTATTTACGGCGTTTTTTGATCATTTCGCCCGGCGTTTCGCGACAATTACGCTTGCGGCTGACAATGCGCCGACAAAGCACCCTCAAACCGATAGAGAGTGACGGTTAAAACGAAAAGGGATACCGACAGTTGTCGGCATCCCTTTTCGAATGCTTTGAGTTCGCTTACACGAACGTCACGTGCAAGTTACCAGCTGGACTTCGTGATGCCCGGCAGTTCACCCTTGTGCGCCATGTCGCGGAAACGAACGCGCGAGATGCCGAACTTGCTGAGGTGTCCGCGGGGACGACCGTCAACCGCGTCGCGGTTGCGCAGGCGAACCGGCGAAGCGTCGCGGGGGAGCTTCTGCAGGCCGAGGCGTGCAGCGGCGCGGGACTCGTCGGTTCCGTTCGGGTCGACGAGAGCCTTCTTCAGCTCGAGACGCTTGGTGGCCCAACGTGCGACGATCACCTTGCGCTGTTCGTTCTTGGCAATTTTGCTCTTCTTCGCCATGTTTAGCGCTCCTCACGGAAGTCAACGTGCTTGCGCACTACGGGATCGTACTTCTTGAGCACGAGGCGGTCGGGGTTGTTGCGACGGTTCTTCTTGGTCACGTAGGTGTAACCGGTGCCTGCCGTCGAACGCAGCTTGATGATCGGACGTACGTCCTGAGCTTTAGCCATTAGATTTTCTCCCCACGAGCGAGCAGGTCCTTGACGACCGACTCGATGCCACGAGCATCAATAACCTTGATTCCCTTTGCCGACAGCTGCAGCGTGACGCTGCGGCGAAGCGACGGAACAAAGTACGTCTTCTTCTGGATGTTCGGGTCGAAACGACGCTTGGTGCGTCGGTGCGAGTGCGAAATGTTGTGTCCAAAGCCGGGAACGGCTCCGGTCACCTGGCAGGTTGCTGCCATGGTTCTCCTCCAATACCGAAGGGCGAATGCCCTTCCCAAGATCTCTTGTCGGCGAACAGGCAACCACTCACTGTGAAAAGGGAGGGGATGCGTTGTCCGCAATGCACGCACAGATATGCGCAGCAGGGGTCAACATTACGCGCTCCGGGCGTGTCGCGCAAACCGAGGGCGGCGGTGATTGCGGCTTTCGAGAGGTCATACTTGTACAGGCGGTTGTGGTGATCGCTCTCCTGGTGCACCGGCAACTGCGGGCACGACGGATGCCGTAGACGAACGTGAAGAGGTGACCAGCTGATGGACAGTCATAGATTCTGTGCACCTGTACGCGCGGTCACGGAGCCAACCTCGGCCTGAGGTTTCGGCTGTCGGTGACCAGCGGTCAGTGTGCACAGCCCACGACTCGTTGGCTCGGGGGAGATCCCCGCGCCCTGGCACGCTCATGACCCGATCGGGGTCGGAGCTGACAACAGGAACCACCATGACATTGATTGACAACGGCGTGTACGTGAACGGACGACGCACCGAGAACCTCGACACCCTCGAAGCCACCTACCACGCCACCCGCACCCGGAGCGGAATGGCCTGGATCGGGCTCTATCGTCCGAGTCCCGAGGATCTGCACTCCGTCGCGGCGGAATTCGGGCTGCATCCGCTCGCCGTTGAAGACGCGTTGAAGGGCCACCAGCGGGCGAAGCTTGAGCGGTACGGCGAGACCTTGTTCGTCGTGCTGCGCCCCGCCCGCTACGTTGACGCGCGGGAGGAAGTCGAGTTCGGCGAGCTCCACGTCTTTGTCGGCCCTGGTTTCGTCGTGACGATCCGGCATGCCGAGTCGCCCGATTTGGTCGCTGTGCGCCGACGGATGGAGGCCCATCCCGAGCTGCTGGCACTCGGGCCGGAGGCGGTGCTCTACGCGATCTTGGACGAGGTCGTCGACAAGTACGCCCCGGTCATTGCGGGTTTCGAGAACGACATCGATGAGATCGAAGACCAGCTCTTCGGCGGCGATACCGAGGTTTCCCGACGCATCTACGCGCTGCTCGGCGAAGTGACAGCCTTTCAGCGCGCGGCGCGGCCGCTTGTCGGAATGCTGGAGTCGCTCCGCCGCGGCTCAGACAAGTACAACGTCGACGAGGAGCTCCAAAGCTCGCTTCGGGATGTGCTCGATCACGTGCTGCGCATCTCAGAGCAGGCCGACAACTTTCGGATGCTTCTGCAAAACGCCCTGACGGTTCATTCCACGCTCACCTCTCAGCGACAGAACGAGGAGATGCGGCGCCTGTCGGAGGCCGGCCTCGAACAGAACGAGGAGACGAGACGTCTCTCGGAAACAAGCCTGGCGCAGGGCGAAGAAGTGAAGCGGATCTCGTCGTGGGCGGCAATCCTCTTCGCGCCGACCCTCATCGGCAACATCTACGGCATGAACTTCGACAACATGCCGGAGCTGCATTGGCAGTTCGGGTATCCGGTTGCCGTCGCCGCGATGGCCGTCATGGGCGGCATCCTGTGGCTCATCTTCAAGCGCAATCGCTGGCTGTAGTCCCGGCTGTTTCGGGGGAGACCGGCGCTAGTGGTGGAAGCCGGGCGTCGGACCCTCGACCGGCATCGGCGTTTCCAGCGCATCGAGATAGGCGGTCTCCTCGACGATGTCAGCCAAGAGATCTCCGGCAATGTCCATGCTCAACCCGTTTCGCACCACGATGCGCTGTACGGTCAACTCCTCGAGGTCGGCCGGCATCGGGTACGCGGGCACCTGCCAACCCTTCATCCGCAGTCGGTCAGACAGGTGGTAGAGATTCCATTTGTCGGTATGCCCCTCGGTCTGCCGCCACGCGAACACCGGGAGGTCCGAGCCGTCACTGACCAGTTCGAACGCATCCAGGGCCCCGATTCCCGCCGACAGATAGAGGGCGACATCCTGCGACGCCTGCTGAATCGCCCGGTAGCCCTCGCGCCCCAGATGCAGGAAAAGGTAGTACTGCAGCAGAACCTGCGCGCCAGGACGGGAGAAGTTCAAGGCCAGGGTCGGCATGCTGCCGCCGAGGTAGCTGACGTTGAAGATGAGATCCTGGGGCAGGCAGTCGGCGGTGCGCCAAACCACCCAGCCGAGACCCGGGTAGACCAGGCCGTACTTGTGCCCCGACGTGCTGATCGAGTGCACCCGCTCCAGCCGGAAGTCCCAGACCAGGTCGGGTTGCAGGAACGGGGCGACCATGGCACCGGATGCCCCGTCGACGTGGATCGGCACGTCGTAGCCGGTCTTCGCCTGGATCGCATCGAGGGCGGCGGCGATCTGCTGCACCGGCTCGTAGGTGCCGGTGTAGGTCTGGCCGAGGATTGCGACGACGCCGATGGTGTTCTCGTCGACGTAACGGGCGAGGTCGTGGCCGTCGAGCACCGGATGCTCCGCGCTGATCGGCACGTAGCGCGCCTCGACATCCCAGTAGTTGCAGAATTTCTCCCAGACCACCTGCACGGCGCTGCTCATGATCAGGTTCGGCAGGCCCGTCGGCTTGCCGACGGCGTGCCGGGCCAGCTGCCAGCGGCGCTTGAGGGCGAGTCCGCCGAGCATGCAGGCTTCCGATGACCCGATGGTCGAGGTGCCGATCGTGTTCGCGACGTCCGGGCAGTTCCAGAGGCCCGCGATTATCCGCCAGCAATTGTCTTCGATGGCCGCGGTCTGCGGGTACTCGTCCTTGTCGATCATGTTCTTGTCATACGACTCGGCGTAGATCTTGTCGGCGTAGTCGTCCATCCAGGTGCTGACGAAGGTCGCCAGGTTGAGGCGGGCGTTGCCGTCGAGCATCGTCTCGTCATGCACGAGTTGATAGGCGGCTTCGGCCTCCATTCCCGTGTCGGAAATGCTGTGCCTCCGGGAGGCCGTTGCACTGGCGGGGCGGCGAAAGACCGGGGCCGAGCCCGTCGGACTTGTCGAACCTGGAGGAGTCATGCGTGGTTCCCTTCGCGGCAGGGTCGTGCCGAGTCGCGTCACCGCTGACGCGCATCGGGCACCGACCGTTTGGTTCGACCCTGCCACCGACCGCGTCTGAAAGCGAGGGTTTCTGTTCCTGCTCGCCCGATCCGGGCGACACAGCGCCCCGAATGGCGGGGCGCTATCGCTCCAGCGGTAGCGGCGCGCCATTCGAGGCGCGGTCGTCGAGGCAGAGGATGCGGGTGAGCAGTTCCCGATCTTCGAGCCGGTTGACCAGCCGCGTCGTCGCGCTTCGCGGCGGTGTCGGTGTCAGCGCCCGCATTCTCCGAGTAGCGCCCGCCCTCTGTAACTCCACCACCAGCACGGAGCACCATGTCTATCCCCACCCGCACCCTGAACAACGGTGTCGAGATTCCGCAGGTCGGATTCGGCGTCTTCCAGGAGTCAGACGCCGAAACCACCACCGCCGTCCAGGCCCGTCTACGGCAATGAGACGCGGGCTGGCACCTGCAGCGGGGGCGCGTGATCATTCCGAAGTCGCACCGGCCCGCACCCCGCCACGTTCAACGGGTAGCCCGCTCGCACGTGGGTGAAGGCCCTCGATGTCGCGACAAGCGCGACGAGCAGCCGCCCTCGAGTAACTAGCGAGCGGCAGGCGGCGTGGGGTCAGAGGCCGGGGGAGCGGCGGGTTCTGCGACAGCGGATGCCGCGGTGCACGCCGCGCAGAGACCGAACACGTCGACGACGTGCGCGGCCTGGGTGAAGCCGTTGTGGGCCGCGACGTTCTTCGCCCACGTTTCGACGGCATCCGCTTCGATCTCGACGGTGAGCCCGCAGTTGCGGCAGATCAGGTGATGGTGATGCTCGTTCGTGCTGCAGGCCCGATAGAGGCTCTCGCCGTCGGGCGACTGCAGCGAGTCGGCATCGCCCTCGGCGGCGAGGTCGGCGAGGGCGCGGTAGACGGTCGCCAGACCGATGGGGGAGCCGGTGGCGTGAAGCGTCGAGTGCAGGCCCTGGGCGCTCACAAACCCCTCGGTGTGGTCGAGTGCGTCGCGCACGGCCTCACGTTGCCAGGTGTTTCGCTTCATGCCTTCAACCGTAACTGTCGAAGGGAGTGAACCCCGACCGCGATCAGGAAGAACCCAGCCGCCACCAGAGCAATCGCCGGCCCCGCCGCCACGTCGAGGGTGCGGGAGAGCAGCACCCCGATGATGCCGGATGCGGCGCCGATGAGGGGGGCGAGCAGGAAGATCCGGAACGGCCCGCGCACGAGCAGCCGGGCTGCCGCTGCCGGGGCGGCGATCAGCGCGATCGCGAGAATCGCGCCGACCGCGGGCATCGCCGTGACGACCGTCGCGGTGATCAGGGCCAGGCAGAGCAGCTCGATCGGCCATTCTCTGAAACCGGCGGCACGAAAGCCGGTGCGATCGAAGGTGGAGAAGAGGATCTCCTTGCCGAAGAAGAGGATCACTGCGACGGCGACCAGGAAAACCCCGCCGACCAACAGGATGTCGCCGGTCGTGACGGTGAGGATGGAGCCGATCAGAAACGAGTCGACGTGAACCGGCAGCGACGGAGTCAGGGTTTGCAGCAGCACACCGAGGGCGAATCCGGCGGTGAGCACGATGCCGGAGGCGACCTGGGAGCCCTGGCGATTGGTCTTGCCGATCAGGGTCATGATGCCGACGATGATCACGCTGGCCACTGCCGCGCCGAGCGGGATGCTGACGCCGAGCATCGCCGCGGCCACCGCCCCGGGAAAGGTGGCGTGGGTGAGCGCCTGGGCGAAGAAGGTGCGCTGGCGCAGCACGACGAGGGCCCCGACCAGGCCGCTGAGTGCGCCGATCAGCACGGCAGCGAGAAGCGCCATCTCGAAGTAGCCCATCAGCGGGTGCCTCCGTCGCGAGCGGCATGACTGTGCCCGGCACGGCTGCCCGCGGAGGCGATGATCTCCGCGGAATCACCGGCAGTGAGGTCGGCGGGCGGGCGCGTGCGCGGCGTGCGGCGGCGCATCCGGTCGACGCTGAGGCGGCTCACCAGGGCTACCGCGTAACCGGCGACGAGCACGAGCACGACGGTGGCGCCGCTCGGCAGGTCGATGCCGGCGTTGACCGACGCCTCGAAGCCGAGGGTCAGGCCGACCCAGCTGGCGAGGGCGGCGAAGCCGGCGGCGATCGGGAACAGCCACCAGAGTCGCACGGTGATCAGCCGGGCGACAGCCCCGGGAACGATGAGCACCGCGAGGACGAGCAGGTTTCCCACGGCACTGGATGCCGCGACCACGACGAGCGCGATGCCCACGTTGAGCACAAGGTCGAGCAGAAGAGGGCGGAAGCCGCCGGCCCGGCTGCCGGCCGGGTCGAAGGCACGGAAGACCTGCTCTTTGAGAGTCAATCCGACCAGCAGCAGGGCGATCAGCGAGATCACGATGGTTTGCACGACTTCGGTCGGTGTCACGGTGAGCAACCGCCCGAAGAGCAGGGCCTCGAGCTGGCCGGCATAGTTGGAGTTCTGCGAGACGACGATGACACCGACGCTGAACATGGCGGTGAGCACGATCGCGATGGCGGCATCCGAGGACACGGCCTTCCGCACGAGCAGGGTGAGCAGAACGGCCGAGAGAATCGCGGCGATCATCGCCCCGATGAACAGACCATCGCGACCACCCCAGACAAAGCCGATGGCGATGCCGGGAAAGACCGCGTGGGTGAGGCCGTCGCTGATGAATTCGAGCCCGCGCAGGGTGACGAGCACTCCCACGATGCCGGCGACGACGCTGAGCACGAGCAGAACGGTGAGCGCGCGCGCCATGAAGGGGTAGCTGAAGGCGTCGAAAAGGGGGATCGCGAGGGGGGCGCCGGCCAGCCGGGCGGTAGCCAGCTGAGTAGCGGCGAGCTGGGCAGTAGCGAGCTGAGCAGTGGCGAGCAGCACCTCAGCAGCCCTCGTGGTCGGGCACCACAACGGTGTGCTCGTCGATTTCGACGCCGACCTCCTTGAACGCCTGCTGCACATTGGCCAGCGTGAGCACGTCATCGCGCGGCCCGAACGCCACCTGCGTGCCGTTCAGCAGCAGCACCGACTCGCAGACCGCACGGGCGAGGTCGAGGTCGTGGGTCGAGACGAGCACCGCGACGCCCCGGGCCTTCAGCCGTTCGACAGTCTCGATCAGCGCGTCCCTGTTCTTCTGGTCGAGGCCGTTGAACGGCTCGTCGAGCAGCAGCAGGCGGGGGCCGGATGCGATGGCCCGCGCGAGCAGTCCACGCTGCTGCTGGCCACCGGAGAGCTCACCGAAGCGGGTGTGGGCGCGATCGGCCAACCCCACGGCATCCAGTGCCTCGGCCACGGCCGCCCGGTCGCGCTTGCCGGGCAGACGCAGCCAGCCGAGCGAGCGGTAACGGCCCATCATCACCACCTGGGCGAGGGTGATCGGAAAATCGGGGTCGAGTTCGCCGGCCTGCGGCACGTAACCGATCGATCCGACCGGGGCGGGGGAGGCCCCGAGCACGCTGACGGAGCCGTTCGTGCGCGTGATGAGACCGAGGATGCCCTTGAGCAGGGTTGACTTTCCGGAGCCGTTCGGCCCGATCAGCGCCACAGCCTCGCCGGCCCGGATGTCGAACGTGATGCCCTCCAGCGCCGGCGCCTGATCGTAGGCGAAGGCCGCGTCAACAACCGAAAGCACGGCGCTGGCAGAGCCGGCAGAGGTCGCCACCCCGCGTCTGCCGCGCTTGGGGCTGTCGCGCTCGGGGGTCTCGTTCACGGGGTCTACTCTTTCAGCTCGGCGGGTACGGCACTCGGAGTGACGCCCCAGGATTCGAGGATGAGTCGCACATTATGAAGTTGGCTCGTGATGTAGGTGGCGCCGTCGCTGCCGGCGGGGCCGAGCGAGTCGCCGTAGAGCGCGTTGTCGCCGGAGTAGACCGTAACGTGCGCTTCGCTGGCGATGGTGTCTGCCGCTTTCGGGTTGATGGATGCCTCGGAGAACACGGCCTTCACACCGGTCTTCTTGATCAGGGCGACGAGCTTGTCGATGGCGGCGGCGCTCGGTTCGGCGTTGTCGTCGAAGCTCGGCATGACCGATCCGACATAGGTGATGCCGTAAGCCGCGGTGAAGTACCCGAAGGCGTCGTGGTTGCTCACGAGCAGGCGTTTTGCGGCGGGAACCGTGTCGATATTGCTGCGGATCCAGCCGTCGAGGGCGGCGAGCTTGCCGGTGTACGCCGTGGCGTTGGCCTCGAACTCTGCGGCGTGCGCGGCGTCGGCCTGGGCGAGTCCGTTGGCGATGGTTCCGACCATTTTCTCGGCGTTGGGGACGGCGGTCCAGATGTGCGGGTTGCCGCCGGCGTGGTCGTGGGCGGCGTCGCTGGCTGACTGGGGAGTTGCGCCGGGAGTTGCGGTGCCGCCGGCCGCGCCGTGCGCGGTGTCGTTGGCCGCGGCATCCGCCCCGATCGCGATGCCGGTGTCTGAATCGATCGTGACACCGTGAAAGCCGGAGGCGGAGATGGCGTCGTCGAGCCATTCTTCGAGGCCGACGCCGTTGATGACGAGCACGTCGGCTGTGCCCAGGGCGGCGAGGTCGGCGACCGAGGGATCGAAACTGTGCGCACTCTGGTTCGGTTTGATCAGCTGGGTGAGCTGCACGCCGGATACGTCGCCGATGACGTTGCGGGCGAAGTCGGCGACCTGGGTCGTCGTTGCCACCACGCTGAGTGTCTGGCCGGGGGAGCTGCCGTTGCCGGCGCCGCTGCTGACTACGCCGCCCGCGGCGCAACCCGCCAGGGTCAGCGAAGCTGCGACAACGAGGGCGGGGACAGCGAGTTTCCGAAGGAGCACTCTGTAAAACTACGGCTATTGATAATGATTGTCAAAAGCAATAGCGCCCTCGCGACATCCGGGCACTGTCCTTCGCCGAGGGCGCGGGCCGGATGCGCGCGGATCAGTCGAGCAGCAGCGCCGGCTCCTCGATGATGCTCGCCACGTCGGCGAGGAAGCGACTGGCGACATCCCCATCGACGACCCGGTGGTCGAAGCTCGCACCGATCGTGGTCACGAAACGCGCGCGCACCTCGCCGTCGACGACCCACGGCTTCTGCTTGATCGTGCCGAGTGCCACGATTCCCGCTTCACCCGAGTTCAGGATCGGGGTTCCGGTGTCCATGCCGAAAACGCCGATGTTGGTGATGGTGATGGTTCCGTTGGCCATCTGCGCCGGCGAGGTCTTGCCGTCCCGCGCGGTGATGGTGAGCTGCTCGAGCGCGCCGGCCAGCTGCAGCAGGCTCATGTCCTGTGCTTCCTTGATGTTCGGCACGATCAGCCCGCGCGGAGTCGCCGCGGCGATGCCGAGGTTGACGTAGTGGCGCACGATGATTTCTTCGTCGGTGAACGTCGCGTTCACTGTGGGGTTGCGGCGCACAGCCCAGATCATTGCCTTGGCCATGATCAGAAGCGGCGAGACCTTCACGCCGGCAAAGTCGGTGGAGGTCTTCAGACGCTTGACGAACTCCATCGTGCGCGTGGCATCCACGTCGACGAAGAGACTCACATGCGGGGCGGTGAACGCACTGGCCACCATCGCCTGGGCGATCGCCTTGCGCACGCCCTTGACCGGGATGCGCTCTTCACGATCGAGTGGCCATTCCGGCGTCTGGATGTTGCGGAACACGCTCACCTGGGTCGCCTCGCGCAGCACGTCTTCGCGCGTCACGTCACCGATCGGGCCGGTCGGCGTGACGATGCTGAGGTCGACACCCAAATCCTTGGCCAGCTTGCGGATCGGCGGCTTGGCGAGCACCTGACCGACCGAGACGGCCGGCCGAGCAACGGGCGCCGGCGCAACCGCAACGGGCGCTGCCGCCACTGCGGGCGTCGCCATCGTCTCGTGTGCGATCGGCGCCGCACTGTGACGGATGCGACGGGTCGGCATCGATGCGGAGCTTCCGCGCCCGACGAGCACCGGTGGCGCCTTCGCCTCATTCTCGGCATTCTCCGCGGAGATGGTGGCCGAGGTGTCGACGGCGGCCTGAGCCAGCTCGCGCTGCTCCGGGGTGGCAGCCGGCGCACTGACCGGGGGAGCGGCCGGAGCAGCGGCGACACCAGAACCAGCGGCACCGGCAACCGGTGACGCGGCATCCGCGCCCGTTCCGGCATCCGCTTCAGCATCCGAGAGGATCGTGATGATCAGCGTTCCGACGTCGACAGTGGTGCCGGCCGGCACCAGGATCTCGCCGACCACGCCGACGTAGGGCGACGGCAGCTCGACGAGCGACTTGGCCGTCTCGATCTCGACGAGCACCTGGTTGATGGTGATGGTGTCGCCGGGGGCGACCTTCCATTCCACGATCTCGGCCTCGGTCAGACCTTCGCCGACGTCCGGCAGAGTGAATTTCGACACGCTCATGGTGTGCCTTTCTTGAGGTTCAGGATCGAAGTGATGAGAAGCCTCATGCTCAATAGGCGAGGGCGCGATCGACGGCCTCGAGAATGCGGTCGGGGCTCGGCAGGAAGTGAGTCTCGACGGCAGCCGGCGGGAACGGGGTGTCGAAACCTGACACGCGCAACACCGGCGCTTCGAGCCGGTAGTAGGCCCGCTCGGCGATGGTCGCAGCGATTTCGGAGCCGAGGCTGACGAAACCGGCGGCCTCCTGCGCGACGACGACACGACCGGTCTTCTCGGCCGAGGCCAGAATCGGGCCGTAATCGACCGGAGACAGGCTGCGCAGGTCGATCACCTCGAGGCTGATTCCCTCGGTCGCGGCGATGTCGGCGGCCTGCAGCAGCACGCTGACCATGGCGCCGTGGCCGATGACTGTCACGTCGGTTCCGGTGCGCACCACGCGGCTGGCGTGCAGCGGGGCTCCCGGTTCGGTGAAATCGACTTCACCCTTCGGCCAGTAGCGACTCTTCGGCTCGAAGAAGATGACGGGGTCGTTCGAGGCGATCGCCTCACGCATCATCCAGTAAGCGTCATGCGGGTTCGAGGGGCTCACCACGCGCAGGCCCGGCGTGTGTGCGAAGTACGCCTCCGGGCTCTCCTGGTGGTGTTCGATCGAGCCGATGTGTCCGCCGTAAGGGATGCGGATGACGATGGGCATGGTCAACTCGCCCTCGTGGCGGTTGCGCATGCGGGCCAGCTGGCTGGTGATCTGGTCGAAGCCGGGAAAGACGAAGCCGTCGAACTGAATCTCGCAGACCGGACGGAAACCACGCATGGCCAGGCCGATCGCGGTGCCGATGATGCCGGACTCGGCCAGCGGGGTGTCCAGAACGCGCTTGTCGCCGAACTCGGCATACAGGCCCTCTGTCACCCGAAAGACGCCGCCGAGCGGGCCGATGTCCTCGCCCATCAACAGAACCTTGGGGTCGTCGAGCAGCGCCTGGCGCAGCCCGGTGTTGAGGGCCTTCGTCATGGTGAGGGTGACGGATGCCTCGGCGGGCGTCACAACGTCGGTCGTGGTTGTGGTCGTGGTCACAGCGGTCGTCTCGCTCACGCGTCGCCTCCTTCGAAGGATGCCTCGTAGCGGTCGAGCCAGGCCTTCTGTTCATCGATCAGCGGGTGCGGTTCGGCGTAAACATTGTCGAAGATCACCGAGCGATCCGGGCCGGTGATCTCCAGGGCGCGGCGGCGCACATCCGCGGCGTAATCCGCCGCTTCCTCGTCGATCGCGGCGAAGAAGTCGCTGCCGGCTCCGCGGCCTTCGAGATACGTGCGGAAGCGGACGATCGGGTCGCGGGCGATCCAGCTCGCGAGCTCGTCGGGGGAGCGGTACTTGGTGGGGTCGTCGGCGGTGGTGTGGGCGCCGATGCGATAGGTGAGTGCCTCGATCAGGGCCGGTCCCTGCCCTGCACGCGCATCATCCATCGCCTTGGCCGTGACCGCGAAGCTGGCCAGCACGTCGTTGCCGTCAACCTGGACGCTCGGAATGCCGAAGCCGGTGCCGCGCAGGTAGAGCGGGGAGCGCGACTGACGCTCGACCGGGACCGAGATGGCCCAGTGGTTGTTCTGGATGAAGAAGACCTGGGGGGTCTGGTAGCTGGCCGCGAAGACGAGGGCTTCGTTGGCATCGCCCTGCGAGGAAGCGCCGTCGCCGTAGTAGACGATGACCGCCGCGTCGGTGTCCGGATTGCCGGTTGCCGTCGAACCGTCGAGCTGCATTCCCATGGCGTAGCCGGTGGCGTGCAGGGTCTGCGAGGCGAGCACCAGCGTGTAGAGGTGGAAGTTTCCGTGTTCTTCCGGGGTCCAGCCACCGAGGGTGACACCGCGGAGCATGCGCAGGATGTCGACGGGGTCGAGTCCGCGGATCATTCCGACGACGTGTTCGCGGTACGACGGGAAGATGTGGTCCTGGGCACGGGTCGCATACGCGGAGCCGACCTGGGCGGCTTCCTGACCGTGGCTGGGCACCCAGAGGGCCAGCTGCCCCTGGCGCTGCAGGTTCGCTGCCTCGGTGTCGAAGCGGCGCACGACCGCCATGTCACGGTAGAAGCGGCGGTAGTCGTCTTCACCCAGGCGGTCGAGATAGGGCAGGTACTCTTGCGCTGATTCCGAAGGGGCAAACACCCCCTCGGGGGTGAGAAGCTGCACCGTGGGCAGGTTGTGTGCGGGCACGGAGGCGTCGTTCATAAGGGCTGCCACCGTACTAACTTAGTCGCCGGGCCGCGACAGCAGCGGGTAGGGCCGAGACAATCTCACCGGAGATACGTCGAAGATCGTGCATGGCCTGCTCCTCGCCAATTGAAATACGGATGCCTTCCACCCGGAAGGCATCCGTAT
>Ga0075017_100001287_pt1 | contig 15205 bp, 9 predicted proteins | sample AleBraG_ABR_2012_FD_71475 | JGI IMG/M metagenome (GOLD analysis project Ga0075017, IMG submission 71475) | Freshwater sediment microbial communities in response to fracking from Pennsylvania, USA - Alex Branch Run_MetaG_ABR_2012 | ecosystem: Environmental > Aquatic > Freshwater > Creek >... | reverse complement strand
GCACTGCCATTCATCAGGACCACGACCAGAGGTCTGCCGGTCGCCTTGAGCGCCTCAAGCATCGACTGCTCCATCGCCGGCAGCTCGAGCGTCGTGCGATCGCCGCCCTTGAAGCCGGGTATGTCGATCGGCGCTTCCTCGCCTTCCAGCTGCGAGGTGATGCCCACCACGGCGACCACGGCATCGGCGTGGGTGACGGCGGCCGCAGCCCGCTGCGCCTGGATTTCGGCAGACAATTCCAGCGAGGCCACCAACTCGATGCTTGCAAAGACGGGCGCGCACTCCAGCGCAATGGCGTAGCGGTGGCCAGCCAGCAGCGCAACGCGCGCGCTCTTCACCATGGGCGCGGACGGTGCCCGCATGTCCACGATCATCTTGCCGTCCAGCGACAGACTCGCCAGCAATCCTCTGAGGCCCAACTGCCAGTTCCCGCTCTCCGGCGGCGTCAACCAGCCGGACCAGCGGATCGAGTGCGCCGTCGCGCCGGGAGGCGTCGGGACCCTCAGGGCAGGATTGGTGCCGGCGCTGGCTTCGACGCGCACCAGAAAAGGCACGCCCGACACCGCAGGCCCCGCGAAGTACTCAGCCCTGAGGCCGGGTTGGCCTTCATCGGTACTCAGCCACGCCGCCGGCACAGGCGCTGGATCGCCCGGCAGATCGGCGCTACGCTCATACGCGACCTGCGCCGTGGGGAAGGCGCGGCGCACCCCTTCCAGCACCGTCGTCGAGCGCGCGGGAGTGCCGTGGTAATTACCCAGCAGAACGTTGCGCTGGTCGGCCAGCGGACCCACCACGGCGATGCTGTGGATGGTACTTGGCAGTGGCAGGAGGCCGTTGTTCTTCAGCAGCACGATGGAGCGCTGCGCACTCTCCAACGCCAGCGCGCGATGTGCCGGAATATCGATCCTGTCTTCAGGGGCCGGCGCCCGCAGCATTGGCCGCGGCGGATCGAACATGCCGAGCGCGAATCGCCAGCGCAGGCTCCGCGCGACGGCGGCATCCAGATCCTGCTTGCGCAATAGGCCCTGACGCACCGCGTCCACATACACCTGATACTCAGGCGCAGGAGGCGCCGCGGCCTCGGAGGCCGAGTCCGAAAACACCGGCAGACACTCGTTGTCGAGGCCTGCGCGCACGGCGAGCGCACGGGCTTGAGCAGGCGCGCTGGCAAAGTGATGCTGGGCGTAGATATCGGTGATGGCATCGCAATCGGAGACGACATAGCCAGCAAACTTCCAGTCGTGGCGGAGCCTATCGCCTAGCAGACTCCCGTTGGCACAGGCTGGTACGCCGTTGACGGCGTTATAGGCGCACATAATGGAGGCCACACGTCCCTCGAGCACGGCGGCACGAAAGGCCGGCAGATAGGTATCTTCGAGGTCATGGCGCGAGACCCGCGCGTCAAACCCGTGGCGCAGCGGTTCCGGGCCGCTGTGCACCGCAAAGTGCTTGGCGGTAGCGACCACACGCGGATGGTCGCGGTCGTCGCCCTGCAGGCCCCTGATGAACGCAATGCCCATGCGCGAGGTCAGCCACGGATCCTCGCCATAAGTCTCCTGGCCGCGGCCCCAACGTGGATCACGAAAGATGTTGATGTTGGGCGAAAAGAACGTCAGCCCCTCGAACAGGCCGGTCCGGCCGGCGCGCCGTGCCAGCTCGTAACGCGCCCGCCCTTCGAGCGCGATGATTTCGCCCAGCTTACGGATCAGCTCGGGGTCAAAAGTCGCGGCCAGACCGATCGGTTCCGGAAACACGGTGACGGCGCCCGTGGGTGACAGGACGCCATGCAGAGCTTCGCTCCACCAATCGTAATCCGGCACGCCGAGCCGCGGGATGGCCCGCGCGTGATTCACCATCTGGCTGGCCTCTTCTTCCAGCGTCAGGCGCCGCACCAGGTCGGCAACCCGCGCGGCGAGGGGCCGGCGAACGTCAAGGTAGCGGGCGGACGCCGGGGCGGCATCGGCGCCATGGACCGCCGTGACTGCGCAAGCGACGATCAGTAACGCGATGGCATGCGGTGCACGCGTGGCCACAGACTTGGCAGCGCCTCTGAGCGCGCTGCATGCTCGCCGAGGAGATTCAGGATGCATGCCGAGCCCTCACCTAGCTCCCCCTTGGCGCCCTCCGGCCGCGCGGCGCCCAGTGGCGCAAGGCAGGCCTGGCAGCAGCCTCACTTGGGGCTACCCCAGCTCTTGATGTCCGGCATGATGTGCTTCGCGAACAGCGTCATGGATTTCTTGACGCTCTCGATCGGGATGCCGGGGGTATGGAAGTACAGCCCCATCTCATCCAGCGGTGCCTTGTGGAGCAGCGCCCGCAGCCGCTCGCCCACCTCCGCCACGGTGCCGACCATGAAAGGCATGCCCACGAAGCCGATGTTCGGGGTCTTGCGAAACTCCCCGAGCGGGGGCACATCCCTGACGAAGGGCGCGCCGCGCCGCTGGTAGAACTGCAGCCAGGCGCGCAGCGGCTCCTCGGCCTCGTCCCAGGCCTGCTTGGCGGTGTCGGCTATGTGGATGCCGATGGGACCGGAACAGAACTTTTGCTGCTGCGGGTCACGCCCTGCCGCCCGCAGCGCCTGGACATAGGTGGCATGCCCGGGGCCCAGGCCCATGGCCAGGTGATAGCCGCGCTGCGCGGACTTCGTGGCGCTCTGCGGGCCGGCGGCCGCCATCCAGATGGGCGGATGCGGGCGCTGCACCGGCTTGGTCGTCATGCGCACGTTGTCGAAATGAAAGTACTTGCCGTGGTGACTGAACACCTCTTCCGTCCAGCAGCGCTGGATCACCTCGAGCGCTTCATAGGTCCGACCGAAGGTCTCGCTCGTGGGCACGCCGAACACCGCGCACTCGGCCGGCATGGGGCCCGCGCCCACCGCCAGATCGAAGCGACCATTGGAGATCAGATCGAGGGTTGCGGCATCCTCCGCCACCAGGATAGGGTTATGAAACGCCATCAGAATGATGTACGTGCCGATGCGGATGCGTTCCGTGCGCGCCGCCACCGCCGCCAGAATCGGCATGGCCGAACAGTTGTGGGCGTCATCCGCGAAATGGTGCTCGGCCAGCCACACGTGGCTGTAGCCCAGGCTATCGGCCAGCACATAGCCCTCCAGCTGTTCGCGGTACACATCCACGAGCGGACGCGGCCGGCTCGGCAGTTGGCGAATCGTCGCAGCTATCGCAGCTTCCATGGTCGGTATCCTGTTCAGTGATGCGTTGAACCCGTTGGAACCTGGCCTGCAGGTCTCAGACCTCAAGCCCCTTGAGAAAGATGCGCACGCAGGCATCGACGTGCTCGCGGATCGCCGCTCGCGGCACGCCGTCGCGCACGCCGAGCAACGCCTGGTCGTGCGGCCCCGCCCGCAGCATGTGCAGAAACCGGTCGGCGTCCGCCGTCGCATCCACGAGCATGAGGGCTCCGCGCTCCTGCCAACGCGTCAGATGCTTGGCCAATGCGGCCACGAAGGTCATGTGGCCGCCGCTGTGGAAACGCCGGCCGACCACCGGCTGCGCAGCGGTCTCGGCAACCACGGCGCGATACACCAGCAACGCCTCGCGCCGGCAATAGAACTCGAGCACCACGCGCGCGAAGGCCCGCAATGCGGGCTCCACGGAGCGATGCTGGGCCGCGCGGTCGGCCCGGGCCACGCAGCGCGCGGCCTCGTCCGTCAGCACCACGCCCAGCAGACCGGCCTTGTTGCCAAAGTATTTGCGCAGCGTGGCCTTGGAGCCGCCCGCTCGCGCCAGGATCGCATCCAGACTCGTCACGTGGTAGCCACGCGTTACAAAGAGCCGGTGCGCCGCGGCCACGATGCGCTGCACACGAGCCTGCGCCTCCGCCCCCCGATGGCCGGTCAGGGAGGCCCGCAAATGTCCGCCTTCGCCGGGTTGCATGGGAGCATAGTAATATCTGAGGCTGTGGCTTGCCCAGCTTCCGGGCCACGGACGTTCACCAGTGGCCGCGGTCGGCCTTCATTGTCCTCCGAGGACACTGATAAGATCCCTTGAGGACACAATTTGTCCGTGTCACTATGGCGCGGTGACCCCAAGCCGACCGTCGGGGTGAGTAGCAGGCAGATCGCTATGCGCATTCGAATACTTGCCACACTGCTCGTGGCCACAGGCTGTGCGGTCGCGGCCGACTCGTCGACGCCGCAGCTGCCGCAGTTCCCCCCGTTCAAGCGCATTGCCGCACCGGCCGAGGCCGACGCCATTCCTCTGTACGTAGGCACGGCGCCGGGTTCCGAGGGCGCCACGCAGCTGGAGCTGTGGGACGAGATCATGGGCGATCGCGTGGTGCGCAATGTCACGCGACCCACGTTGACGCCGTTTCTGCCGGCGCCCGACAAGAGCACAGGCACGGCGGTAATCGTCGCACCCGGCGGCGCCTACTACATGCTGTCCATGGACCTGGAAGGCTACGCCGTGGCGCGGGCATTGGCGGATCAGGGCATCGCTGCCTTTGTATTGAAGTACCGGCTGAATTCCACGCCGCCCGAGGAGCGGGAATTCCAGGCGCTGGTCGACGCGCGCTTCGCGCCCGCGGCCAAGGCCGGTGCCGACAAGGCTGCGCCAATCCAGCAGCCACTGGCGGTGGCGGACGCCGTGGCGGCACTCGCCTTTGTGCGGGCGCACGCGAACCCATGGCACGTCGATCCACGGCGGGTCGGCATAGTGGGGTTCTCCGCTGGGGCCATGACCGCGCTCGGGGCCACGCTGCAAGGCGAGCGGCCGCGGCCGGACTTCACGGGCCTCATCTATGGCCCCATGGCGCCGGTCAGCGCTCCCGCGCCCCTGCCGCCCCTGTTCCTGGCCATCGCGGCCGACGATCCGCTGTTCGGCAGGGGTGGCTTCGGCATCGTGGGGTCGTGGCAGCAGGCCGGTGCGGCCGTGGAATTACACTTATACGAGAAGGGTGGCCACGGTTTCGGGATGCGTCGTCAGGGAACGAGCAGCGATCACTGGCTCGAGCAGTTCGTGCAGTGGTTGCAGTCTCGCGGGTTGCTGGCGGCCAGGAGCCCCTCGTGAGCGCTCTCCGTGGTCGATACGCCGGCTGCCTCGCGGCGCTGTGCCTCGCCGGCTCGATGGCTCTCCACGCCCAACAGCCACCACCGAGCGGCGCGCCGCCATTCGATCCGGTAGCGCTCGAGCGTGAGCTCGCGGACTTCAACAAGAAGCCCGACACCCGTGGCACGGGACCCTATCCGGCGCTCAAGGAAGAAGTGGCTTCGCTGCCCGATCACGTGATCTACCGGCCGGCTGATCTCTCGGGGCTGGGCAGGCTCAAGCTGGGAGTGCTCGCCTGGGGCAATGGCGGCTGCTCGAACGATGGCGCCGGAGCCCGGATGCATCTGGCCGAAATCGCCTCGCATGGCTACCTGGTCATTGCCAACGGCCGGATTCGCAGCGGACCCGGTGCACCACCGGGGCTTTGGCAGCCACCCCGACCGAGCGCGACCGGCAGCCTGCCACCACCGCAGACCCAGGCCGCGGACCTGACGCAGGCGATTGACTGGGCACTGCGCGAAAACAAGCGCCCCGGCGGGCCGTATTTCCGCCGCATCGACCCCAGGCAGGTCGCGGTGTCGGGTTGGAGCTGTGGCGGCATCCAGGCGCTGCAAGTCGCCCCAGATCCGCGCATCAAGACCGTCATCATCCACAACAGCGGCATCTTCGACCCCGGCAAGAACCGCATGCCCGGCATGGAGCTCGGCAAGGAGGCCCTGCAGAAGATTCGCACGTCGATCATCTATGTTTTAGGGGGATCCACGGACATTGCCTACGCCAACGGTATGGACGATTTCAAACGTCTCGAACACGTCCCGGCGGCCGTGGCCAACCTCGACGTCGGACACGGTGGCACCTTCCTCCAGCCCAATGGGGGTGCCGCGGCCTCCGTCGCCGTCAGCTGGCTTGACTGGCAATTGCGTGGCGACAAGGCCGCTGCGGCCCGCTTCGTTGGCGAGCACTGCGGCCTGTGTCAGGACCACAGCTGGACGCTGGAACGCAAGAACTTCGCCACCAACCAAGCCCGGTAGCAAACGCCGCAACCGCCATCTGCCAGTTGATCAAAGCGAGTTTTGTCGCGCAATCCCACCCAGTATGCGAGCGCTTGGCTTGAGGGTCCGCTGGAAGGACTGGCGGTCCACGGCCACCAGACCGTACCTGGGCTTGAAGCCGAACAGCCATTCAAAATTATCGAGCAAGCTCCAATGAATGTAGCCCAGGACTGGTATGCCATCCGACACGGCGCGGCCCACTCCGGCAATTGCCTGCGGAATGTAGGCCGCGCGCCGCGTGTCATCCGTGGTGCCAATGCCGTTCTCCGTCACGAGCACGGGCAGACCCGTTGCCGCGTGGGCGTAGCGAATCGCGCCCTCGAGTGAGGCCGGATAAAACTCATCGCCCACCTGCGTCAACTCCGCGCCCTGAGGCGGCGGCACCGGTCCGCGGGCATCGAGGAGCTGGCGCGTATAATTCTGGACACCGATGAAATCGCCCGTCTTGGCCGCCTCCAGCCATGGCGCGTAGACTTCTCGACGCTTCTGATCGCGCTTACCGGCGTCAGCGCCCGCGACCTGATCATCCACCAGGGCCAGCGAGACACCCACCGGCAGGTCCGGCCGGACATGCTTGATGGCGGCGTATCCGGCCTTGTGGCCGGCAATCAGCTGGGCCAGCATGGCCTCGCCCCGACCGGCATTGGCCGTCGAAAAGCGCTCGGCACCGCAGGCCCTGGCGGCCGCGGCCAGCATGGCATCCTGGGTCTCCAGGACGGCCGGCGGAAACGGCAGAGTCAGCCACTTGAGCAGACTCAGGATATTCGGTTCATTGAGCGTGGTGGCATAGCCTACCGAACCTGCCAGATGCCGCGCCGCACGCTCGCAGTAGCGTGCGAAATGGTCTTCGGCGCCGGCCACCTCCCAGCCTCCCGCCGCCGCGAACCAGCGCGGCGCCGAAAAGTGATTGAAGGTGACAACGGGGGTCAGATGACGCTCACGGCAGCCCTCGATCAGGCGCTGGTAGTGATCGAGCATGGCCAGCGAGTACTCGCCCTGCGCCGGCTCGATGCGCGCCCATTCCAGTGAGAATCGGTAGGTGTTGAGGCCGATCTGGCGCACGAGGTCCAGATCCTCCTTCCAGCGATTGAAACTGTCGCAGGCGTCCCCCGAAGACTCCACGAAGATCGTGGGCTGCACGTGCTCGAGGAGCCAGATGTCCGAGTTGACATTGTTGCCCTCGACCTGATGCCCTGCGGTGGCGGCGCCCCACAAGAAACCCTTTGGAAAGTGCACCGTGCGGGCCGCACCCGTCGCTCCCAGGGCGCGCGCGGCCAGCGCCAACGCCGCCGCCGATCCCGCCGCCAGCAGATCCCGACGGCTTACCTCCCTCCCCGCTCCCATGTGCTGCTCCTTGATTCCCGACCGGAATCGGTGCGCCCTTATTGTATGCGGATGATCCGGACCGGACCCAGAAGCCCGGACGGTAACAGCGGCGAGTCGGCCTTGTAGAAACGTGGCACCGTGAAGGTCACGGGATCGGTCACGCCCGGCTGCCGATCGCCCACCAGGCGATTGACCCACAGGTTGGTCACCTTGACCTGCAGCGTGTTACTGCCAGGGCGCAAGGCGCGGGTCATGTCGACGCGGAAGGGCGGCTTCCAGACCACGCCCAGGTTGTGCCCGTTGAGGATCACTTCGGCGAGGTTCTTGACCTCGCCCAGGTCAAGCCAGACCTTTGCGCCGGCCACCCGATCACTGACCGCAACCCGCACCTCGCGCGTATAGGTTGCCGTACCGGAGTAGTAACGAATGCCCGCATCCATGCTCTCGCTCCAGGAGTGCAGCGCATCCATGCGCGTGCCGGCCGGGGCGCCACGTCCGTTGTCAAAGCTGACGCTCCAAGGACCCCCCACACTCTGCAAGGTCTTCTCGGTCGCTACCGGCAACGTCAGTTGCCGGGCCTTCGTCGGCTTGCGAAACACCACGAACACCGAGCCCCACGGCTCCAGGCGCAGGGGCACGGTCGTGCGTGCCCCCTCAATGCGGTAGCCGGCACGCTCCCTCATCCCGGTATCGGCATGCCACAATTCGGGCGCGCGGCCGCTCACCCGAAAAGTCGCTGACAGTGCCCGCGCCTGAGCCGATCGGTTGCTGACGAAATACAGATCGCCAGCGGCCAGCCGGCGGTGAACCGCCAACAGCTCGGTGTCGGGAACCGGCTTGGTGTAGGTGAAATCCGGCTCGACGCCCAGACCCTCGAGCGCCGCGCTGAGCGTGCCGCCCCTGTACACATGGCCCTTGCCGTAACCGTGCACACCGTCGCTCTGGCCCCACAGCGCATCGACCAGCCGGTGAAACTCGCCCTCATCGTCCGCCAGACTGGGCGTGGCCGCGGGCCTAGGTCCCACGAGCGTGGCTCCGGCCGCCACCAGATCGCGCAGGGTGCGCAGCACGGGCAAGGACATCAGTGTGCTGTGGGGGTCCAGCGCCAGCACTCGGTAACGCATGCCGCTGTCAGTCACGAGATCACCTTGCATCACCGTGAGTTTGTGCATCAAGGCGTCGGCGTTGACATAGTCGAAGTTATAGCCTGCAGGCACGGGTGGCCCGGCCTGGCCGAACAGCGCGGTGAGATTGGTGTCCTCACCGTAGAAATAAGCCACATCGGCCACGAAACGACCCTGCTGCAGCATCCAGGAGCTGCGCGCCAGGTAGCTCACCCAGGCCTTGGCCGGTTCCGCCCAGGTTTCGTTGCGGGTGAACCACTGACCGAACGGACCCAAGCCGATTCCCGGGCCCTTGCCGACGAGCGGCTGGTGCACGGAAGTGTGTATGACGAAACGATTCAGCCCCATGGCCAATTCCTTGTCGGCGGTGGGCTTCAAGGTTTCCGGCGACCAGGCCCAGGCACCCGAGGCTGCCGTCAGCGACTCCGCGGCGACCAGGTTCTGACCATAGATGTGCGCCACCGAGGCCGACTCGCGGATATCCGCGTTGTATCCCGGCTGATCGGCATTGCTGCCAGGCAGCTGCGTCCACATGGCCGACATCGGCACGTCGTTGCTGCGCTTGGCCTCCATGCCATCGCCAATGAACGCGCGGCCACTCTCGTGCGATTCGCCGTAGTGACCCAGGCCGCGTTCCTTGAGCATGGCGCTGATGAGATCGTAGTGGTGGGCGGCGATCAAGTCGGCCAGCGTGCGCCGATAGTCCCACAGGAAGCGATCACTCGCCGCGGCTGACTCCACCACCCTGCCGGTCAAGGTTGCCATCCAGGGTCTGGGGTCATAGCCGCGCCGCTGCGTGAACTCGGCGATGAAGTCATCGGTCCAGTTGGCCGGTCCCGCCTCGTAACTGTCGTTGATCACGTATTGCAGGCCGCGCTTGCCCATCAGCGCGCCGACGGCAGACTGATAGTTATCGAGGTAGCGCGTCATGTAGCGGCGCACGTGCTCGGCGCTCAGCTTGTCCACTTCCAGGCCCGTGCCCTCGGGAGAGGCCGGATGATTGGTGAACCCGGTGGGCGAATAGCCGAAGCGCAACACGGCCCACTGCCCGGGTGGTGCCGTCCAGTCCAGGGTACCGTCCTTTTGCATGTGTCCGCTCAGGTCGATCACGTCAGCTTTGGCGACGACAAGATCCGACGACACCGCAGGACTGGCGAGCTGACTCACGTCCGGGTTGAGAACGAAGCCCGCCTTCTCCTGAAAGCGATGGAGCCGCGCGCCCGCGTGCAGCGCCAATTCCGCGATGCGGATTGCCGTAGGCGGCTTCGGCGGGGCGATGCCCAGCGTCGAAAAGTCGATATCCAGTCCCCCGGCGGCCTTGGCTGCCACCGCGAACCACGCTCGAAAATACCGGGCCTTGACGGGTGCAAAGCTCAAGGTCACTGCCACGCCAGCGCCGGGCGGTACGCTGGCAATGGTCCGAAAGCTGACGCCATCATCGCTGGCCTGCAGTTCGGGTCCCGCGGGCGCGCCCGTGAACTGCTCCATCGGTCCATGATCGAATTTCGAGTAGCTGAGCCCGCGCACCTCGGTGGGCTGGCCGAAGTCGAACAGTATCCACTCGGGCGACCCGTCGGCGCTCAGGGGCAGGCTCACGGCGTGCGCAAAGTCCCCATCATCGAGCAGCGCGCCATCGAGGCTGCCGGCACTGGCGGTGATCGTCGGGCGGGGAGCGGCGATCTCCGCATCCGGGATCCGCACGGCTTGCACGAGCGTATCCGCGTAGTAGCTGGGTGGTTCATAGTTGTCCTCGCCCAGGCCGCGCACGAAGGGCACATTCTGGAAGGGTCCGCCGCTGCGCGGAGGCGCGGGCAATAGGCCATGGAAGTGCTGCCCGCCGGCAATTCGGGTCTCGCTCCACACCACTTTCTTCATGGCTTGCGCCGGCGTCACCCAGGGACCACCCGACTCGCTCCAGCCCGGCGAGCCGGCGATGGCTTCCTCAAGACCCAGTTGATCGGCCAGTGTCGTGGCGTAGCGGAAGGCGTCCTGCCACTCTGGGGTCATGTACACCAGGCGCTTGTCGATCACCTGCGGCGTACCCAGCGCGGCATCGAAATTCTGGAAGCCCCCTATGCCGACTCGGTGCATCCACTCCAGGTCGAGCTTGATGCCTTCCTTGGTGATGTTGCCGTTCATCCAGTGCCACCATACGCGCGGGCGGGCCGTGGCCGGCGGCGTCTCGAAGCCGGCCAGCAATGGATCGGCGACCCGGGCCGATGAGCTCGTGGCGGCTGTGCTTGGTGCCAAGGCGCCGGCCGCGCACAGCGTTGCGAATCCCAGCATGCGGGCGGCCAGCCGGTGTGGGCGCGCAACGCTGTGCCTATCAATCATGAGCAGCTCCCGAATGTAGATTCACCAGATGACAGAGTTCAAGCCGACAGCATGTTGCCGATGCCGATCACGATGGTGGATGCCACCAGCGTGGCAATGCCTAGCCACACCAGGCCCCGCGTACGCGCCGAGGTGCCTGCCCACTCCTTGAGCGCGAAGCCCCAGAGCGTGGAGAACAGGATGATGCTCGCCATGTGCAGCGTCCACGACGAAAAGCCGTAGCGACCCATCTGACTCTCGCCCATGGTGTAGAAGAAGAACTGGAAATACCAGAGCGTGCCGCCGAAGGCGGCCAGCAGGTAATTGACCGGTAAGGACGCCCCTTGGGCCTGGCCGCCGCCGATGAATTCCCGGCCGGTGCGATTCTTGATGATCAGGATCAGGCACCAGATGAGATTGGTCGTGAAGCCACCGGCCAGCAGCACGCACAGCACCGGCAGTCCCTGGGACAGTGGATTGGTACCCGCCGCCAGGGTCAGGTCGCGAATGGACTGCCCGGCATCCAGACCCCAGGCGAAGCAGCCCGACATGACGCCGGAAAACACGGCGATGGCGAGTCCCTTGCGCAGATCGAATTCGGCCACGCCGGAGTCGGCCACGCCGCTCTGGGCGGTCTCGGCTTCCTTGGCCTTGCCGGCGCGCGCCACGATCCAGATCCCCAGCAACGCCAAGGCAATGCCCGTAAAGGTCACCTTGCCCGTCGTGGTACCGGCCAGTGCGCCCACGGTGCCGTGGAAGATCGGCGGACCCATGGTGCCAATGACGGTGGTCAGCCCCAAGGCAACGGCCATGCCCAGGGACATGCCCAGGTAGCGCATCGTGAGTCCAAAGGTCAGTCCGCCGAATCCCCACATCGCGCCCCAGAACCACACCCAGAACAGGTGGTCGGCTGGCGAGCGGGACAGGACGCCGAACAGATCGTGGGTGCGCAGCGCGGCGAACACCCAGGGCGCGATCACCCAGCTGAATACGCCGCCCGTCAGCCAGAAGATCTCCCAGGACCACAAGCGTATCCGCTTATACGGCACATAGAAGCTGGCGGATGAAAGCCCACCCAGCCAATGAAACACCACACCCAGAAGCGGATTGCCACCCATCACGTATCCCCCTGTTCCTGTCTGTGAACGCAGCGATCGACGTTGATCTATGAGTCAGCTTCCTGGCGCCAGGCCCGTGCGTATCCCGTCAGATCCGCATCCAGCGGCGGGACCGGCCGCAAGGGTGTGGCGCTCGCCAACGATGGTTGCACGAGGCGCAGGGCTCCGTGCGAGGCATCGTGCTGCGCGTGCAGGGCAAACACCTGGGTATCCGCTCGCAGGCTGGCCACGGCCCGGGCGAACACTTCACTGGCGGCGAATCGCCCTTCAATCAGGATCCGTCCGCTGGCGCCGATGAGGCCCAGTGACGTATCCGCCACCAGCGCCGCATACAGGCAGATCGCCACGCGTCGCGACGCCGCCTCATGCGGCTCCGCACGCCATTGGCCACGGCCTCGCGCATACGGCCCGCAGCCCGGGGCAAAGGTGGGCAACACTCGCGCCCCACTGGATAGCACCGGGGCCACCGCCGCCAGCAAGGCGGGTTGGTCCGAGGGGTCATCGACACGGCCCGCGTCGGGACCGGTCAGCAACTCGATCTCGCGGCCACCCATGAAACGTGCGGACGGTACCGCCTGGCCCTGCACATCGACGTTGACCAGGCAATCGCGCGTCATGGGCAGAGCGCCGATATCCACGGTCACGCCCGCTCCCGGAGTTCGCATGGCAACAAACCAGGTGCCCGTCGACAGCACCGTGGCCTCGCGGCCCGCCAGGTCCGTGTAGCCCCGGGCGCCGAGCAACGCGGCATTGCTGTCATGCACGCCGCAGCGGATCGTCGTGTCCGCCGGCAGTCCGGTCCGCGCGGCCCACTCCGGCGAGATCTCCCCCAGCACGTCGCCCGCTTGCCGCCGCGCGGGCAAGAGGGCCGACCAGCCACAGCGCTCGGCCAGGCGCGTGGGCGCTGCCGCAGTGGGGCGCCACAGATCCGAGTGGCACCCGAGGCTGCTCACTTCGCTGGACGCCACGCCACAGAGCCGCCAGGCCCAATACTGGGGCCACAGCAGGATCTGCGCCCCGGGCGCAAACAACCCCGCGTGCAGCCGGCTCAACCAGAACAACTGCGCGCCCAGATTCAGACCGTCCGGCAGCGCGGGCGATCCCGTATCCGAAAACGGATCGCGCAGCGCAGCGTATTCCGCGCGGATAGCGTCTGGCAGCGGCGATTCGTAGTCCATCGGTGGGCAGGCCAGCTGCCCTCGGCGCACGATGGCCGCCGCGGCACCGTGACCCACGGGGATCAGCGTGCCCACCGGCGCCCGCCGGGCAAAGAGCGCCAGCGCAGGCGCCAACCAGGCCTCGATGCCCGCGACATCCAGCGCCCGATAAGGCCCGGCCGCCACCGATTCGTTGGGCCGAGTACGCCTGTCGATGAGGGAACCTGCCGCGTCATACAGGCTGAGCTTGGAGAGGCTCTTGCCCACGTCCAGCACGACCGTGGCCCGCGCTGGCTTCACGGCCGCTGCGCTCAGACGATGCCGCTCGAGCTGGACTCCCCGACGGGCCGGGCCGCGGCGCAGGCGGCCCGGTAGCCACTGGCCCGATAGGCTGCGATGGGATCAATCGCCGCGCCCTTTGCCAGCCTGGCCCGCGCCAGAATCGGGCCCACATCGGTGGTGAAGGCTTTCTTCAGAGTCTGCGCCGCCATCAACGCGTCATTGCCCTGCTGGAATCCATCGAGTGCCCCGCGATCCACCAGCAGGGCCTGGGCATAGGCTCGCTGCAGCTCGATGGCACTGGTCATCAGACTCTCGATCGGGTCGGTCACATTATGCGACTGATCCAGCATGTGCGCCGGGCGGAAACTCGGGGCCTTGCGCCACTGGGCATCGGCCAGTTCGTTGAATACCAGGAACAGGCGATAGGGGTCGATGGAGCCGCTGTCCAGGTCGTCATCCCCATACTTGGAATCGTTGAAATGGAACCCGCCGAGGCGCTGCGCGTGCACCAGGCGCGCGACGATCATCTCGATATTGACGTTGGGGGCGTGGTGGCCGAGGTCCACCAGACAGCAGGCTTTGGGTCCCAGGGTCTGCGCCGCCATCAGCGAGGTGCCCCAGTCCTGGATCACCGTGGCATAGAACGCCGGTTCGTACATCTTGTGCTCGATCAGCAGCCGCCAGTCGTCCGGAAGCCGAGCATAGATCCGCGCGGCCGAGTCCAGGTAACGCTCGAAGGCGCGCACCAGGTGCTGCTGGCCGGGAAAATTGGCGCCATCGCCGATCCAGAGCGTGAGCGCCTTGGAACCCAGAGTGCGACCGATCTCGATGCACTCGAGATTGTGCTCGATCGCCTGGGCGCGCACGGCCGCATCGGTGCTGGTCAAGCTACCGAACTTGTAGGTACGCGCCTGCCCCTTCTGATCCTGGAAGGTGTTGGAGTTGACCGCATCGAATCCAAGCCCCAGGGCACTCGCGGTCTGCCTCAGGGCCGCAACATCCGACACCTGATCCCAGGGCAGGTGCAGGGACACGGTGGGCGTGGCGCCCGTCAGGCGGTGCACCATGGCACAGTCATCGAGCTTCTCGAAGACATTGCGCGGCTCGCCGCGGCCGGGGAAGCGCGCAAAGCGCGTACCGCCCGTGCCAACGCCCCACGAGGGCAGCGCCACGGCGAAGCTCGCCACGGCTTCGGTCACGCCCTGGATCTCGACGCCGCGGCGCGCGAGCTGCGATCCCAGCACCTCGTAGTCGGCATCGGCCGCCGCCCTGAGCGCGGCGTTTTGTGCGGCCAGATAGCCCGCATCAACAACCTGGTTGCTGTTCACGCCAAGATCCTAGCGGGTAAAGGCGGCCGCGTTGCCCGCGTCCACATTGATGATATTGCCGGTGCTCTTCGCTGCGCGATCCGAGGCCAGGAACGCCACGGCCTCGGCGATGTCCTCGGGATACACGCTGCGTTTGAGCAGGCTGCGCTCGCGATACACCGCCTCGAGCTCATCGGTGGTGGTCTTGTTCTGGCGGGCACGCTGTTCGGCCCACTCGCCCTGCCAGATGCGTGAACCGCGCAGCACGGCGTCAGGATTGACGACATTCACGCGGATACCCGCCGGTGCGCACTCCAGCGCGAGACAGCGGGCCAGATGCAGCTCCGCCGCCTTGGCCGTGCAATAGGCCGATGCCCCGGGCGAGGCGGCCAGGGCATTCTTGGAGCCGATGAAGACCACCGCACCGCCCAGGTTCTGCGCCTTGAGCAGCCGCACGCTCTGGCGGCTGACCAGGAAGTAGCCAGTAGCCAGGATGCCGATGTTGCGGTTCCAGAGC
>Ga0075017_100001286_pt1 | contig 15205 bp, 11 predicted proteins | sample AleBraG_ABR_2012_FD_71475 | JGI IMG/M metagenome (GOLD analysis project Ga0075017, IMG submission 71475) | Freshwater sediment microbial communities in response to fracking from Pennsylvania, USA - Alex Branch Run_MetaG_ABR_2012 | ecosystem: Environmental > Aquatic > Freshwater > Creek >... | reverse complement strand
TCAGAAATCGGGTTGCATCGTTTGATTCATGCCGGGGAGATTGGCGGGCCGGAGAAGATTCGCGAAGCGGTTGAGTTAGTGGGCGCTGAACGCATCGGGCACGGGATCGCAGCAATTCAAGATGCGGCTCTGATGGAGCTGCTGGTGGAACGCGGGATTCCACTGGAAGTTTGTCCCTCGAGCAATTTGTGTACCGGCGCTCTTCAACAGCAATTGGGGCGGACCGATGTTAGCCTTGCGGATCATCCCCTGCCAGCGTTGCTACGTCATGGAGTTCCGATAGTTCTTTCAACCGACGATCCCCCGATGTTCCATACGGACTTGCTCTCTGAATACTCGCGCGCAGCGGATATGGGGTTGAGCGAGCCCGAATTGCTGAGACTTGTTGAAGCTGGCTTTGAATATGCCTTTGATGCGGGAACACTGCCGCGCAATTCCTGAGCCCAGCATTCAGGATGGTATACTTTTCTTATGAAGGCTCACGTCTGGGTAATGCCAAAGCGAACCGTCCTTGATCCTCAGGGGCAAACCATTCACCACGCGCTCACCGGACTCGGTTTCAAACAAGTGCAAGACGTCCGCCAGGGTAAGTTTTTTGTGCTGAATCTGGACGGCTGGAACTACCGGGAAGCGCAAAAGCAGGTTGAGCGCATCTCGAAGGAAGTCCTCACAAACCCTGTGATCGAGGAATGCAGATTCGAGATTATTGAATAGCGGCTGTGCCAGTCCATTGTTTTTGTAAATTGAACTACAAATTTTGGCGAGACTTTTTTGTCACGTATTCCGGTAAGTTTTCGGAAGTAAGTAATTCCCGACTAGATTTTCAAATGATCTTCAGGAGTCTCCCGCATGTGCGGAATAGTGGGATACATCGGCCCTAAGAAGGTAGTCCCCGTAATTATTGAAGGCCTGCGCAAGCTGGAATACCGCGGTTATGACTCTGCGGGCATCGCCGTCGTCAATGAGTCTGGGAAGCTGGAAATTCGGCGCGCACCGGGAAAACTCCGCAACCTGGAAGAGGTGATCGCGAAGTCGCCAGTCGAGGGCACGTACGGCATTGGCCACACGCGGTGGGCCACCCATGGGCGACCGACCGAAGAGAACGCGCATCCGCACCGGGATTGCAGCGGGCAAATCGTTGTGGTGCATAACGGGATTATCGAGAACTATCTTGAGCTAAAGGAAAAACTCCAGAAAGAAGGGCACAAGTTTGTCACGGAGACAGACACGGAGATTGTAGCGCACCTGGTTGAGAAGAATTCAGAAGGCGGCGTTCCGCTGGAAGAGGCGGTACGCAAATCATTGAAAGAGCTGCGCGGGATTTATGCGCTGGTATTTCTCTCTGCAAGGGATCCGCAAAAAATCGTGGCCGCCCGCATGGGACCACCATCAGTGATCGGGCTGGGCGATGGAGAGTTTTTCGTAGCAAGCGATATACCCGCCCTGCTGCAGCACACGCGCCAGATTTTCTTCCTCTCTGATGGTGACATTGCTGTTCTTACCTCGAAGGGAGTGCGCGTGATGGATCATCAGGGGCGCCTACTCGAGCGGCCCGCGCAGCACGTCTCCTGGGACCCCATCATGGCCGAAAAGGGCGGCTACAAGCATTTCATGCAGAAAGAGATTTTCGAGCAGCCGCGCGCAGTGCGCGACACGCTGCTCGGCCGTATTTCGCAAGATACGGGAAAAGTCTTCCTGGATGAGATGGCCATTACGGAGAAACAGTTCTGCGAGTTCGAGCAGGTGCGGATCGTTGCCTGCGGCACAAGCTGGCACGCGGGCCTGGCGGGCAAGTTCATGATTGAGCGGCTTGCGCGGCTTCCGGTGGAAGTGGATTACGGAAGCGAGTTTCGATATCGCGATCCGATTCTGGACTCAAAGACGTTGACAGTGTGCATCAGCCAGTCTGGTGAGACGGCAGACACGCTGGCTGCACAACGCGAGGCGAAGGCCAAGGGTTCCTCCACGCTGGCAATCTGCAATGTTTTCGGTTCGATGATCACCCGGGAAGCCGCTGGCACCCTGATCACGCACGCGGGCCCGGAAATTGGCGTCGCTTCCACAAAGGCTTTTACTGCGCAACTGGCTGCGCTGCTGCTGCTCGCTGCTTATCTGGGACAAGTTCGGGGCAGGATGAGCGCCGAGGCAGCCAGAAAGCTAATGCAGGAATTCACGCAAATGCCGCACAAGATGGAGACCGCTTTGCAGGCCGAGGAATCCGGTTTCTACGAGAACTTGGGACGCCAGTTTTTTCGGTATACAGATTTTCTCTACCTTGGACGCGGCATCCATTACCCTATCGCTCTCGAAGGCGCGCTGAAACTGAAAGAGATTTCCTACATTCATGCAGAAGGCTATCCCGCGGGCGAAATGAAGCATGGGCCAAACGCATTGATTGACGAAAATCTACCCGTTGTGGTGCTCGCGACACGCGACGAAGCCGATCCAGAGGCCATGACGCGATACGAGAAAAGCGTCTCAAATATCAAAGAGGTCAAAGCCCGCGATGGGATCGTGATTTCGATCGTCACGCTAGGTGACCATCTTGCCAAAGAAGCCTCAGACCATATCATCGAACTTCCTCCGGCGCCAGAACTTCTGGTGCCGCTGCTAGAGATCATACCGCTCCAACTAATCGCCTATCACATCGCCGTTCGCCGGGGTTGCGACGTGGATCAGCCGCGCAACCTGGCGAAATCAGTAACCGTCGAGTAGTTCACCTAATTTTTCGCTAGAATGTGGGTCATGTTCACTCGCGCAGCGCATCGCCTCCTCGGTTTATGCGTCTTTACGCTTGCTCCGGCTTTGGTGAATGCGGTGCAAGATTCGGAGAGCGCTACTGCACCCCTGCGGGAAATCCATGCGGCTGGCTTCAAGACGCTCACTGAAGCACAAGTTGTTTCTCTTGCAGGACTTCAACCCGGAGTGCCGGTGGGACGAAAGGAATTGCAGGACGGCGCCGACCGATTAATGCAGAGCGGTTTGTTCTCCAAGGTCAGCTACAACTTCCAGACGCGTCTGGGCGTCCTGGTGACTTATCAGGTTGAGGAAGCACCGCGGATTCCACTCTACTTCGATAACATGCCCTGGTTTGCGGATTCAGAATTCCTTGATGCCATCCGGCGAAGGGTTCCTGTCTTTGATGGGACACTTCCCGATGCAGGGGGCGTGGTTGAGCAGGCGGCAGACGCTGTAAAGGAATTGCTAAATTCCAAGTCTCTGGGAGTGAGGCTGGAGCACGTGGTCATCGCAAATCCGGTCGGCGAGGGCAATGTTCAGCAGTTTCATGTGGAAGGCGCTTCACTCAGTATTGGCAAAGTGGAATTCGGCGATCCCGCACTTGCCGGGTCAAAGGTGGTCCAGCAGCATCTTCCGGAAGTCCAGGGGAAGCCTTACTCGCGCATGGCGCTGGACTTGTTTCTCTCCGAGGCAATCCGCCCGATCTATTTTCAGCAAGGGTATCTGCACGTCAAACTAGGCCCACCCGAAATTCGCTTGAGCGGCAACCCGAATCAGAAGCTGCCGAACGAACTGCCTGTGTTTGTGCCCATCACTCCAGGGGCGATCTACCGCTGGAAAGAGATTCGCTGGCACGGGAATTCGCAGCTTTCTGAGTTCACCCTGAACGGATTGATGGAACTTAAGACAGGGGACGTGGCTGACGGAATGAAAATTGAAGCGGCCTGGGACCGCATCCGTGAAGAGCTCGCCCACCACGGCTTTATGGACGCGAAGTTGGATGCGGTTCCACAATTCGACGAACAATCACAAAAATTGTCCTATTCTGTGGCCATAGATGAGGGTATTTCCTACCAATTTGGGAAACTCGTTCTGACTGGTCTATCGCTCGGTGCGGAACGAAAACTTCAGGCTGCATGGCCGATCGCAGCGGGGACTACCTTTGACAAGATCAAGTTCGAAGATTTTCTGACCAAGCTCGAACTGCACCCTGCCCAGATCTTTGGCGAGCTGCCCGTACATTACGATGCCGTGGGACACTGGCTGCAAGCGGATTCCGCCACGGCTACCATCGACGTATTGCTGGACTTTAAATGAGAAAGCGGTTGCTTTGCCTGTCGTATGATTCAGAGCCGTCTGGGATATACTCGGCTCAACCATGAATGCTCTGATTCAAATCCAGTTCCCGGCTGGTGCTTCTGTTACAGCTGACGAGAAAGAAGCCGCTCTTCTTCGCGCGCTGGGAAGCTATCTTTCCTTGATCGTTGCGCTTTCTGGCGGCGCGGATTCAGCATATCTTGCCTGGGCGGCCGATCGCGCCTTGGGGAGAAATGCTCTCTCGGTCACTGCGCTTTCACCGAGCTTCTCATCCCACGATCGAGATGTTGTTGAAAAGTTCGTGGCACAAGCTGGGTTGCGTCATCAGTTCATCGAAACGCAGGAGATGGAAAACCCCGCTTATCGCGCAAACCAAGCAAATCGCTGCTATTTCTGCAAGGACGAACTCTTTTCGGCCCTCGACGATTTGGCGCAGAAATTGAAATTTGCTGCCGTGGCGTACGGAGTAAATGCCGACGATACTCTGGATGTCCGGCCTGGGCATCGAGCTGCCGCGGAACACCATGTCCTGACGCCGCTTCTTGATGCGCGCCTAACCAAGTCGGAAATTCGTGCGCTCTCTGGGCGGGCCGGATTGCCGACATGGGACCGCCCCGCGTCCGCTTGTTTGGCATCGCGGATTCCGTATGGAACCGAGGTTACGCCTGACCGGCTTTCCCTTGTCGAACGCGGCGAGGCAGCGCTGCGCTCTTTGGGGTTTCTACAATTTCGCGTGAGGCTGCACGATGCGCTGGCTCGAGTGGAGATATCACAAGATGAGATGCACCGCGCCTTGACTCCAGAAATGGCCTCGGCGATTGCCTCGCGGCTCAAAGACGTCGGCTTCACCTACGTCACGTTGGACCTTCAGGGATACCGCCAAGGCTCGCTGAATGAGGCTGTCTCGACTCCTGCGATGACTCCTGCCAAGGCCATCGCGGGAACATAATGGTTCAGTGTTGCGTACTTAAGAGTGGCCAACCAATTTCGTTTTGGATGGTATGTATGGAGGGAGAATGAAGTTTCGCCGCGGTCTTCGACAAGCGCTTGTGATGGTTGCGGCGCTTGTCGCCATTGCAGGGTGCACCTCGGGTCCTGCAACGACGGGTAAGTTCGAGCGCACCTACACCGTAACGGGTCCCCTCAGACTGGAATTAAATAACACTTCGGGCGACGTGAGCATTCTTCCCAGCGCGGACGACAAAGTTCACATTCGCGCCGATGTGCGCGCCTCGGGATTTGGTTTTGACAATTCACAAAAACGGCTGGATGCGACCACCTTGAACCCACCCGTGGAGCAGCGCGGCAACACGATTCGCGTCGGAAAAGATTCATCTCGTCTTCGCAACCTGACAATCAATTATGAGATCGAAGTGCCCCACGCAACCGAAGTCAACTCGACGGTGATCGCCGGCGCGCAGACCATCCGAGGAATAAAGGGGCCGGTGAAAGCGAATGCAGTGTCGGGATCAATCCGCGTCGAAGAGATTGAACTTGACGTGCAATTGTCCTCGGTAACTGGAACGGTCTCTGTCGCGGATATTGGAAGCGACGTGCGAGTTTCAAGCACTTCTGGCAACGCCACTGTTGCAAACGTAAGAGGCGATGCGCGGGTCAGCGCAGTCGCAGGAGTTATTCAAATCATAAAACCGGCGGCCCGCGTAGAAGCAGAAACGAAAACGGGAAGTGTGGACATCCAGGGTGCGAAATCGGACGTTAAGGCGCACGCGATTGCCGGGAAAATATCCATTCAAGGTGATCCCGGCAATGGAAGTTACTGGGACCTCAAGACGGTGTCTGGAGGCGTGCAATTATTCGTTCCGGATTCCGCGAGCTTTCATCTGACCGCACAGGCATCATCCGGCGAAATTCGCGCCGATATCCCGATTGTGCTCGAAGAGCAAGGCAAGCACTCACTGCGCGCTCACGTCGGCTCGGGAGCTTGTCGCATCGAAATTCACACGACTTCTGGCGAAATTCGCATCAGTGGGGCGAAGTAGGTCCATTCCAATTGTCCGCGGGAAGCTTGGATACCGCGAGTTTGAGGGAGCTTCACGACATTTCCAAACATTTCCTTTAGAATCGCGCCTATGTGGTCTTTCTCTCTATTCATTCCTGCCCTGGCTGTGTCCATCGCCGGACCGACGCATCAGGAGAGCACGGAATTGCGCCCGCGCAGAGAATTGGCGGCCCAGTCGTCAACGGAACACACAAAGGATACTCCGGCCAAGAAGAATGGCTCTCAAATATCCCCGGATGTAGCGCTGCACCAGGCGATCCAGAGTTCCGGAAGCGATCGCGCCGCCCTGGTTAAACATCTGGAAGGATTTCTCGCGAACTACCCGGATTATCCCAACCGCACGCAGATCTACCGCGCCCTCGTCGAAGCCTTTCTGCACCTCCAGGACAACGCTCGCGCCGCTGACTATGCGGAACGAATGGTCGCGCTCAATCCGAGTGATATCTCTATCCTGATTCTTGCTATCCAACTCTTGGAACAACAAGAAAACGAGGCTGCGCTTAAGCGTGCCGTCAGTTACTCCACTAGCCTGATTGAAGCTGTCGGTCGCACGTCTGCGGACCAGCGCTCGCCACGCGTTTCCGCTGAGCAATGGGAGCTTGAAAAAAAAGAGAATCTGGCAAACACCTACTTTCTGCGCGGCGATCTATCTCTGAAGTTAAAGGATTTTGCCGCTGCCGGAAAGGACCTGCAGGAGAGTTACGAAACGATTCCTAATGCCGGTGCCGCGGCAAAATTAGGGGAAATCGCGGAACTTCAGAAGGAATTAAATTTGGCGATACTGCAGTACGGGCGTGCTTTTGCCCTTGCGGAAGGCAAAGACCGGGATATCAGCCGGACTGAGATTCGCAAGAAGATGGGGAATGTCTGGCGTCTGGCGCACGGTTCTGAGGAGGGCCTGGGCGATTACCTGCTTCAGGCCTTCGATGATGTAGCCCGTAACACGGTGAAACGGCGCGCTATTAAGAACGAAAGTGCACATCAATTCTCTGAGTTCACTGTGCGAAAGGCGCCTGACGGAGTCTCTTATCCGCTGAGCGGCACGAGAGGAAAAGTGGTGATCGTGAATTTCTGGACGACATGGTGCGGGCCATGTCACGCGCTGGAGCCACAGTTCGCGCGAGTGGCCAGGACATTTGAGAGCATTCCCGCTACTTATTTTATTTCTGTGAACTGTGACGAAGACGAAACTCTGGTTGGTCCTTACCTGAGGAGCGACAAGATTTCTACAGATGTCTTCTTTGCCGATGGCCTGGAACGGCTGTTTTCCGTCGACTCGTTCCCTACCGTAGTTGTCCTGGATCGCAACGGCAAAATCACCTATCGCACCGAAGGTTTCGATCCGGAACTTTTCGAGCACGCGTTAAACGTGGCAATCGCTAGCGCCCTCGATGCCCCAGTTCCGAACGAGCGGTAACATTCCAACTTGACGTCAGGGCGCGGGTCCCCGACTCTTGAAAGTCGTATCGCAAACAGCCAAAACGGTCGGAAGTCTAATGTAGTCGCGCAGGAGATGTGGAGGGAAAAGCAATCGCAGTATCTCTCGCAGCCACGATTGTGTTGACGTGAATTTGTACGGTATCTTCCACCCTGCGAGCATATCCACCCGCGAGCGTCGTGGCGACGGGAATTCCTCGCTTTCGGGCTGCGCTGAACACCCCCAGGTCTCGTTGCCTCAACCCAACTTTTGTCAGAGACAATCCGCCCAACTGGTCTTCGCAGTATGGATCCGCGCCACCCACATAGAAAAGCAAATCCGGATGAAACTCATCCAAAGCCGCCTCCACCGCAGGTAGCAGAATGCCTAGATACTCATCGTCATCGGCGCCGTCGGCCATATTCAGATCCAGGTTTGAGGGCGGTTTGTAAGCCGGATAGTTGTTTTCCTGGTGGATGGAGAGCGTGAAGACCGAGGCGTCACCGCGAAAAATCGCAGCGGTTCCGTTTCCATGGTGCACGTCGGTATCCACGACGATTGCTTTGGCAATGGAACGGTCGGCTTGTAGTGTTCGAATGGCAACTGCCACGTCATGAATCGCGCAGAAACCTTCGCCGTGCCCGGGGTGCGCATGATGAAACCCTCCGCCGAGATTGGTACCGAACCCATCTCGCAGAGCGCAGTTCGCCGCAAGAATCGTGCCGCCTGCCGCGAGCCATACAGCTTCGGCCAATTCCGGTGAATACGGAACTTCCAGCTTCATCAACTCAGACGCGGTCAACGCTCCGGTTTTCAGCTTGCGCACCCAGTCTGCAGTATGCGCGCGCAAGATGTCTTCGTCGGCAGCAGGCACTGGCCGAAGAAAATCATTCTCATCAGCGATGGCCTGATCGAGAAGCGCTCTGCGAATCAAGCGGAATTTCTGCGAGGGGAAAACGTGCTTGCCTAGATTCAGATCGTAGCGTTCGTGATAAATGAGTTTAAACGGAAGCATGGCATGGAAACGCTTTACGACAGCCGAGTCACTCCGGTCTGGGAGAGCGTTTCTTCTCGGCGCCGCTGTTGACTCCCGCTAATTCTCTCTCTCAAGAATGAAGTCGGGGAGTGTCATCAGTGCCCGTGCGTGCTCTGAATCTCGTTTGCCTTCAATGCAGGCCTTGGCGCGCTCGGCGCAATCCTGCGCCAGGCGCCGTGCGCGATCGAGCGCACCTGAATCCTGCACCAGAGAAACGATGGTCTCCGGCTGAACGGTATGAAACTCCTTTTCTTTCAGGACTCGCGAAATCATCGCCCGCGCTTCCTGGTGCCCATTTTCCATAGCGTAAATCAGTGGCAGAGTGACTTTGCCTTCTTTCAGATCGCTCAACACCGGCTTACCCAATTGTTTCGCCGAGGCAGTGAAATCAAGCAGGTCATCCACCAGCTGGAACGCGAGTCCCGCATAGCGGCCGTATTCGGCCAGGGCTTGCTCCTCTTCAAAGTCCAGGCCCCCGAGGATCGCCCCGAGCCGGGCGCACCCGCTGAATAGACACGCCGTCTTGTAGGTCGCCAGCCGTAGCGCATCTTGTTCGGTCACATCGATTCGGCCAATCTTAGCCAATTGAAATAGTTCGCCCTCCACCATTTTCTGGGTCAGGTCAATCAGAACGTCCAGGATGCGAAAGTTGCGCTCTTCCAGCGCCATCTGGAATGCCTGCATGTAGAGCCAATCTCCGCCGAGGACGCTCTTGTGATTCCCCCATTTGGCATTGGCGGAAGGACGGCCACGGCGGGTGTCCGCGCTGTCAATCACGTCATCATGGATCAACGTAGCGGTGTGAAGAAGTTCAACGACTGCGGCAAGCCGAATGGCGCTGCGGTCCTTGCGGCCCGCGTAACTCGCGGCGAGCAGCAGGATCGCTGGCCGGAGCCTCTTGCCTCCTCCGCCAAGCAGGTAGCCGATGATTTCAGAGACAGGCGGAAAAGCAGCCTCACTTTGACGCGCGAGCTCCTCTTCGACCAGCGCGAGGTCATCGCGGACCAGATCAAAAATCTCCTTCACCGTCAGCAGAGCGATGGCAAATCTCCTGAGTTAACCCTGGTTACTGGAACGTGATGCCACGACACTTGCCGGCTGGGCAAGTTTGAAGAATCGCCGAAAATTCGCGGCGGTAGCCGCGGCAAACTCCTCGGTCGAACAGTTTCTCACAGACGCGAGCGTGCGCGCCACTTCTGCGATGTAAGCAGGCTCATTGCGCTTCCCCCGGTACGGTTGCGGCGCAAGGTACGGAGAATCCGTTTCGATTAGAAGATTCTCCAGCGGCAAAGCTTTTGCCACGTCGCGAAGGTTTTGAGCCTTTGAATAAGTCGAGTTCCCTGCAAACGAAACCAAGAAACCCATCTCGATGCCTCGCCGCGCGTCTTCCAAAGTGCTCGTAAAACAGTGCAAAATTCCCCCCAGTCCGCTGGAGCGCCAGTGCTCCTCAATCAGTTCCAGGCAATCGGCCCAGGCATCGCGGCAGTGAATAATGATCGGCAGTTTCGCGGCTCGCGCCAAATTCATCTGATCGCGAAAAACCTGCTTTTGCAGCTCGCGCGGCGAATGATCGTAAAAATAGTCGAGGCCAATCTCTCCCCAGGCAATCACCTTAGGAAGTTTCGCTAGCCTCGTAAGCTGTTCCAGGTGCTGCGGAGCCACTTCCTTCGCTTCGTGGGGATGAATCCCCACTGAGGTGTAAATCCAGTCGTGTTGTGCCGCAAAAGGTAGAGCGGCATCAAGCTTTTCTGGACCAGGCCCGGTCCCGATGGCCAGTAGAGTTGTGACCCCAGCCGCTCTCGCGCGTTCGAGCATCGGTTCACGGTCATCCGCAAACTGCGGGAAATCAATGTGCGCGTGTGAATCAATCAGTTCCATGCAAGTAAGACCCTGCATTCTTGGTAGCACAAGCACTCTTGCCTGTGCTGTTTGACCTGTTAAACGTGCAGCTAGGGTCGGCGATCTCGCCGTTTTCGCCCTCGTAGGGGCACGAAATATCTTGCCCCTACTTCAATCTGGCGCCGATCTCCACATCCTCGTCGGGAAATCCAGCAAGCACCGGACGGCCTGCAGGTCCTACCGAAGCGGCGATGATCATCCCGTTCGATTCCACACCGCGGAGCTTGCGCGGCGCAAGGTTGACGACGACAGCGACCTTTCGGCCGATCAGTTTCTCTGGCTCATAGAATTGCGCGATGCCGGCGCAAATCTGGCGAATCTCCGTGCCAATGTCCACTGTCAGTTTCAAAAGCTTATCCGCACCGACGATGCGCTCGGCCGTCTTGATCTGCCCCACCCTCATCTCGACCTTGGTAAAATCCTCGATGCCGATTCTCTCCGGTGCCACCGGTGTAGCGGCTGCGGCAGCACTCGCGGTAGCCCCAGCAGCAGCCGGTGCACTAGCTGGAGTACTCACCGCAACAGGCGAAGGTGTGTTTTGTGCTTCTTTTTCCATAGATTCCATCCTCTCGATTGCTTCTGTTTTTTCAATCCGCGGGAAAAGTGTCTCGGCCTTTGATATCTTTGTACCGGCCTTAAGCTGTCCCCACTGCAAGCTGTCAATCTTCACTTCGCCCAACGTGTCGGTCTGTCCAAGCTGCTTCCACAGCTTCTTGGTTGAATCCGGAAGTACAGGATGAGCAAGAATCGCGACAAACCTCAGTGCCTCGGCAGCGGTATATAGAACTGTTGATAGAAGTGCACGTTTGGTTTCATCCTCAGCAAGAGCCCATGGCTTGCTGGAGCTCAGATACGAATCAACGCCAGAGAGTAGAGCCCAAATTGCTTCCAGGACGTTAGAGAAGTGAAGATTCTCGTATCTCCATGTAACGCTAGTTCCAATCGGTTGGTCTGTGCGTGCCAAGGCCTCTGCTAACCCTTTAACATTGCCATAGAATTCCTCCCCGCTTTCTGGAGAGCCCCCGTGATCAGGAATTTTCCCATCACAATATTTCTCGATCATTGTTAGGGTGCGGCTGGCAAGATTGCCGAGGCCGTTGGCAAGATCGCTGTTGTAGCGCTGCACGAGGGCGTCGTAACTAAAATTGCCGTCCTGGCCGAACACAGTTTCACGCAAGAGGTAGTAGCGCAGCGCGTCCATGCCGAGAACATTGACGATCGGCCTCGGGCGAACGACGTTGCCGAGCGACTTGCTCATCTTGGCGCTGTCCATCAGGAGCCAGCCATGCGCCCAAATTTGTTTCGGCATCTCTTCGGGCGTAAAACCCGCGGCCATCAAGAAAGCTGGCCAGTACACCGCGTGGAATCGGATGATCTCTTTTCCAACCAAATGAACGTCAGCAGGCCAATATCCCACTTTCTTGTAATTGGGGCCGCCCACAGCGCTGAGATACGCGGTCAGCGCGTCGAACCAGACGTAAAAAACGTGTGGCTCCTCGCCGGGAACGGGAATACCCCATCGAACCGATGTGCGCGTAATGCTGAGATCGCGCAGGCCGCCTTGGACGAAGCTGAGCACTTCATTGCGGCGCGCCTCGGGTTGGATGAACTCTGGATGCTTGGCATACCAATCGAGTAGCGGCTTCTGAAATGCGGAGAGCTTGAAATAGAAATTTGCTTCGGTAACGGTTTCGGTGGGGCGGCCACAATCGGGGCAGTTCTCGCCGGGCTTTACGTCGACGTATGCATTGTCATAGATGCAGTATTGGCCGGTGTAATGGCCGGGATAGACGAAACCATTGTCGCGGCACTTTTTGAAGAGCCACTGGACGGTGTGCGCGTGTTTTAGGTCCGTGGTGCGAATAAACTCGTCGCCCTGGACGCCGAGTTCGTCCCAGAGGGCGCGCCACTCCGCGGCCATTTTCGCGACAAATTCGGATTCGGGGACGCCGGCTTTTTTGGCGGAGCGCTCGACGTTGACGCCGTGCTCGTCGGTGCCGGTGGTCATCACCACATCGAAGCCGCGCATCCGTTTGTAGCGCCGGATGGTGTCGCAAACGATAGTCGAGTAGGTATGGCCGATGTGTGGCAAGCCGTTTGTGTAGTAGATCGGCGTGGTGATATAGAACTTGGGCTTATTCGATGGCATGTCTAGTTTGTTTTCCCGCCTGCCCCATACGCCCGTAGTGCTTCGCTGATCACCCTCTGCAGCGGGACGTTTTTCTCTTCCGCCAGCCTGCGGCAATCCTCGTATTCAGGAGCAACATGAAGAATTCTTCCATTCACACGCGAAACTTTTATTTTTACATCGCCAAAGTCCGTTTTCACGTTTACAAATTCGCGGGGCAGAATTCGGCGCTGTGCCCGGTAAGTCCGCGCCCCAAAAGTCGTCGTCTCCGCAAAAACTAACGCCATCAGCGATTGAACATCCACAGGATTGCACAAAACAGTGAGCAGCGTGCCCGGACGGTTCTTCTTCATCTGCACAGGCGTCGTATAAACGTCAAGCGCACCGGCTGAAAGCGCCTTCTCGATGAAATATCCGTAGATTTGCGGGTTCATGTCGTCCAGATTGGCTTCGATCACGGCGATCTCTTGGTCGAAACCCGTTAGGCGTTTCTCTTCCGCTTCTCCAATCAAAATTCGGACTACGTTCGGCTGGCCTTGCAGATCCGTGGTTCCAGCCCCATAGCCGATGGCGGAAACGCTCATGGGAGGTTGCGGTCCGAAACTATCGCAGACCGTCACGACAATCGCTGCCCCCGACGGCGTCACAAGCTCTTCCTGCACGCCATTGGAATACGTCGGCTTCCCCTGCAGCAGGTTCGCTGTCGCGGGAGCTGGAACCGGTAAAAGACCGTGTGCCATTTTCACTGTCCCGCCACCAACGTTTAACGGCGAACACGCAAACTTTTCTATCCCCAGCGCTTGGAACCCGATACAAGCCCCCACGATGTCCACAATCGCGTCCACCGCGCCCACTTCATGAAAATGAATTTTCTCAATCGGCACGTCATGCACGCGAGCTTCTGCTTCGCCAAGTTTGTAAAAAATCGCCGAGGCCTGCTCGCACACTTTCGAGTCCAAGGTCGATTTCCGCAGAATTTCCAGAATCGCACTCAGCGAACGGTGCTTGGACTGGTCTTCGGCCTTCACTTGGACGTAAGTCGCAGCCATTCCATTCTTCCACACCTTCCCGGCCGTCAACTCCCATCCTGGAACATCCAAAGCACGAAGCTCCGAGCGCAGCCGGTCTAGGCTGCACCCTGCGTCCACCAGTGCGCCGAGCGTCATATCTCCACTGACGCCTGAAAAACAATCGAAATAAGCAAGTTTCATGGGATTCGGCCGCGTGGATGGCATGCCCCGACACGTTTCTCACGCGATGATATTGATAGTATCGGCGCAGCAAGAGGCTGTCAAACCACGCGCCGAATCTACTTCTTTGACCAACGTCGCAAGCATCTCCTATACTGAATCGGCTCAGTTCGTAAAACGCATAACCCGCCGAGGAATCGTGTATCAGACATTGACCCACCGCTTGCGCGCGGCACTTGCCGCCTACATCCAGGAAAGATATCAAATCGAAGCTTTCATCGTCTTGGAGCGGCCGCCGAAAATTGAAATGGGTGAGGCGGCTTCGCCCGTCTGTTTTGAATTGTCGAAGCGCCTGAAAAAAGCGCCGCGCCAGATTGCACAGGAAATCGTCAATGGTGTGCCAAAAATTGTGGGAATCGCTCGAGTGGAAGTCGCCGGTGGGGGCTACCTCAACGCCTTTTTTGACCGCGCTGCTTTCTGGGAAACGGCTTGGAGCGAGTCCCCGGCTGGCGCGGGCTCAAGACGGGAAGATGCGGCGCACCCCGAAAAGGTAATTGTCGAGCACACCAGCATAAATCCAAACAAGGCCGCTCATATTGGTCATCTGCGAAATGCCATTCTTGGCGACACCTTGGTCCGCATCCTTCGTCACTCCGGTAGAAATGTTCAGATCCAAAACTACATTGACAATACCGGGGTCCAGGTCGCGGACGTCGTCATCGGCCTCCTCCAAATAGAGAATCGCAAGCCCGTCAACGTCAAAATGCTCGCCATGGAGCCTAAGTTCGATCACTACTGCTGGGACCTCTACGCAAGAGTGACGGCTTCCTTCGGGGAGGACAAAGTGCGAGCTGCGGCCTTGCGTGCCGCAACCTTAAAAGCCATCGAAGAAGGCAAGGGAGAGGACGCCGAAGTCGCCGCGGTCGTTGCCGACGCGATCGTTACCTGCCACCTTCGCACCATGGCCCGGCTCGACATCCACTACGATCTGCTGGCGCGCGAGAGCGAAATCCTTCACCTGAAGTTCTGGGACACTGCGTTCGATATGCTGAAGAAATCCGGCGTCATCCATCTTGCAACTGCCGGGAAAATGGCCGGTTGCTGGATCATGCCCTGGCAAGAGGTTGTAAGAGAAGCAAAGGAAGTTAAGGGTGCAAAGGAAAAGGCCGGCAAGGACGAGGACGAGAACATCCAAGACAAGATTATCGTGCGCTCTAACGGCACAGTAACCTACGTCGGAAAAGATATCGCCTACCAGCTCTGGAAGTTTGGCCTTCTCGGCAAGGATTTTAACTACAGGAAGTGGACGTCGGCACCGGATAGAAGAGCAGTGTGGGCCACTACGGATTTGAATGGCGACCTCGCAGCGCCGCACTTTGGCGAGCCTGCCTCGACGGTCTACAACGTGATTGATGCAAGGCAAGCTTATCTGCAAGACGTTGTCGCCGAGGGCCTCCGC
>Ga0075017_100001284_pt1 | contig 15209 bp, 16 predicted proteins | sample AleBraG_ABR_2012_FD_71475 | JGI IMG/M metagenome (GOLD analysis project Ga0075017, IMG submission 71475) | Freshwater sediment microbial communities in response to fracking from Pennsylvania, USA - Alex Branch Run_MetaG_ABR_2012 | ecosystem: Environmental > Aquatic > Freshwater > Creek >... | reverse complement strand
TTTCGGCGGCGGCCTGACCTTCCGCGGACCGCAGTCGATGCAGCTGCAGCTCACGCGGCGCGCCGCGTGAGCTGCAGCTGCATCGACTGCGGTCCGCGGAAGGTCAGGCCGCCGCCGAAATGCAGTTCCTCGTCGAGCACCTCGAAACCGCTGTAGCGGCGCAGGAACTCCGGAAAGAATTCCGTCAGCTGCATCTTGGCGAACAGATGGCCGATGCAGTGATGCGTGCCCGGACCAAAGGTCACGTTGGCGTCCTGGTTGCGCGTCAGGTCCAGCCGTTCGGGCTCGGCGAACACGCGCGGATCCCGATTGGCGCCGGCGGTCATGATGGTCACGATCTGCCCCTGCTTGAACTGGTGGCCCTTCCATTCGAAGTCCTCGGCCACGATGCGTCCCTGCGAGGTCGACATGGCGATGTAGCGCATCAGCTCCAGGATCGAGTTCAACAGGTTTTCCGGATGTTCCAGCAGGTACTCGCGCGCGCCGCGATCCTTCGACAGCGCGTTGATCGACAGCGCCATCGTATTGAGCGTCGTGTCATGGCCGGCCAGCAATATCAGCATCAGTTCGCCGACCAGCTCATCGTCGCTGAAGGACACGCCGCTTTCGCTCGCGTTAACCAGGCTGGACAGGAAATCGTCAGTGGGATTGCGGCGCCGTTTTTCAATCTCCGGCATGAAGGCCTCGGCCATCTCGCCGAAAGCCCGGTCGTTGCGTACCAGGATGTCGCGGTTCGGGCGCCCGCTGCCCGCCGCGTTGGCAAGATAGGCCCATTCCTTGAGCTTGGGCAGGAAGAACTCTTCATCGGTGAAGCCCATGACGCGCATGATGTTGCGCGCCGTGATCTGGCGGCCGACCTCCTCGACGAATTCGACCTGGCTGCGCCCCTTGATGCCATCGAGGACGCCGCGGATGACCTGGCGCGCGGTGGGGCGGTAGTCCTCGGCCATCTTCTTCGAGAACGGCTTCATCAGCAGCCGGCGCACCGCCGAGTGCTGCGGCGGATCGAGCATGATGAGGAAATGCGGAAAGTACTTCATGGTGTTGGGCAGCAGGCGGTTGCGTTCCGCCTCGTCCGGCACGATGTAGTTCAGCAGCTTGTAGCGGGCCGCCGACAGGGGCAGGGTGCCGCTGTAGGCCTCGAGCACTTCGGCATGGCCGCTGATCACCCAGGACTGCTCGGTCTCCACCCAGCAGATGGGCGAGATCTCCCGCAACGCGTTGATCTGGCCGATGATCCGGTTGCCGAGCTGTTCCACCTTCGAAAAATCGATCAGCGGCGCTGACAGGTTTGCTGACATGGACGAGTGCTCCGTTGGAACTGGTGACGCGGGGGCCACCCCGGCCGCAGCTGCAGCCCGGCGCCGTGCGGACAGCCGTGATCCCCGGGCTCAGTCTATAACGCTTGATAGGTATGTCAACATGTCATGCGCATGCGTCCGGAATGGGACGACCGGACCAAGGCGGGACGACCGGACCAAGGCGGGGCGACCGCGCCAGGGCGGGCTCGGTGTCGCCAGGCGCGAGCCGGCGGAGCGGCGCCCTGTGCTTCAGGACACGCGGCCGCCGTCGACGCGAATGTGCGCGCCGGTGGTGTAGCCGCTGTGGGGACTGGCCAGGTAGAGCGCCGTCGTGACGATTTCATCCGGCTCGCCGTAGCGGGGAATCGCCGCGTGCAGATGCGCCTCTTTCTCCTTTGGCCAGGCCTTGGAAATATCGGTACGGAAGGCGCCGGGCAGAATGGCGTTGACGCGCACCTTCGGTGCGAATTCATGGGCATGCGCGGTCGTAATGGCATTGAGGGCGGCCTTGGCGCCTGCGTAGGGACCGAAACCGGCCCGCGGTATCAGCGCGCCCACGCTGCTGACATTGATGATGCAGCCGCCATGGCCCTGCACCATGCGCGAACCGACCAGGGCGGACAGGCGGTAGGGTCCCATGAAATTGAGCGCCACGACCTTCTCGAAGAGCTCCGGCGTGACATCCAGGGAAGAGGGGACCGCGGGCGTCATGCCGGCGTTGTTCACGAGGATATCGACCCGCCCGAATGCGCCAAAGGCCGCGTCCACGAGCCCCCCGATCTCATCCCAATGCCCCATGTGGCAGGCAAAGGCGGCCGAGCGGCGCCCCAGCCCGCGGATATCCGCCGCCACGCGTTCGCAGGCTTCGAGCTTGCGGCTCGACACGATGACGTCGGCACCCTGGCGGGCAAATCCCATGGCAATTTCCCGCCCAAGCCCACGGCTGCCGCCCGTAACCAGGGCCACCTTGCCCGAGAGGTCGAACAGATCCGTCATGCTACTACTCCGGGAATCCGAACCAGGCCGTCGCTGCACTTCAACGCGTGCGCCCGAACAGGATTGAGCGCGTCTTCGCATCGAGCGGCTGCGGCTGCTCGATCGGCACGCCTGCCCACCAGCGCTGCGCGACCCGCTGGACGGCGGGCCGCTCCTGCACCGCGCGGAACCAGCGCGCCAGGTGGACGAATGCGTCCAGGTCCTGGCCATTGCTGCGCGCAAACAGCAGCCAGGGCCAGCAGCAGATGTCGGCAATCGAGTACGCGTCGCAGATGAAGGTCCGGCCTTCGAGGCGCCGGTCGAGCACACTGAACAGGCGCGTGACCTCATTCGTGAAACGCTCGACCGAGTAGGGCTGCGGCTCCAGCGTGAAGTGCCGGAAGTGGCGCGCCTGGCCCATCATGGGCCCGAGGCCTGCCATCTGCCACATGACCCATTCGAGCACCGCGGTACGCGCGCGCTGGCCCGTGGGCAGGAGTCGGCCGTACTTCTCGGCCAGGTAGATCAGGATGGCACCGGACTCGAACACCGGGATCGGTGCGCCGCCATCCGCGGGCTCGGTATCGACGAGTGCCGGCACGCGGCCATTCGGGCTGAAGGCCAGCACCTCCGGCGTCAGCTGCTCACCCTGCGGAATATTGACCGGGCGATCTTCGAACTCCAGGCCCAGTTCCTCGAGCCCAATGAGCACCTTGAATACGGCGGGTGACCGGGCGGAATAGAGTTTCAGCATGTCTTCGGCTCCAGGCAGTCGGTCGGGCGCTGGGCGGTCCGGCAGGGTACCGCCACGCCGGCGCGCAGGCCCCGCTGCGCGCCATCATACGTGAGCAGGGCCATTTTGATTCAACGCCGGCAGGCGTGGCAGACTGCGGGCTGCGCCGTACCAGGAGAATTGCTTGAATCAGGTGAACGTCCCGTCATGGGCTTTCGAGGCAGGCCGCGCGCGGGGCGGATTCTCCACCGTTGATCCGCGCGCCACCGCCCTGGTGGTCGTCGACCTGCAGAACCTCTTCATGGTGCCCGGCCAGGCGCTCGCCAACGCCCATGCGCGCGACATCGTGCCCAATGTGAACGCCCTGGCCCGCGCGCTGCGCGCTGCCGGCGGAACAGTCGCGTTCCTGCGTCACACGGTCAGCGATGAACCGCGTTACCGGCTCACCGAGTGGCAGGCGCGCATGGTGCCGCGCAATGCCGACGGCGGGTTTGAGCTGCAGGCCGGCTCCTACGGCCACGCGCTCTTTGATCAGCTCGACGTGCGCGCCGGGGACCTGGTGGTGAACAAGCATCGCTACAGCGCTTTTCTGCCCAATTCCTCCGACCTGGATACCCAGCTGCGCGCCCGCGGCATCGATACGCTGATCATCACCGGCACAGTCACCAATGTCTGCTGCGAATCCACGGCCCGCGATGGCAACATGCTCGGCTACCGGATCGTGTTCGTCAGCGATGGCACGGCCGCGCTCAGCGACGCAGAACACAATGCCACGCTGCTGAGCATGGCGACCGTGTTCGCGGAGGTCAGACCCACCGCAGCGACCCTCGAACTGCTGCGCGCCGGCACCTGAATCCCGCACCCGATGAGCACCTCGCGCGTGACCCTGCGTCTCGATGGCAGGGAGCACGTCTTTGAAATGGAACGCTCCGGCCGCGCCATCCTCGATGTCGCGCTGGCCCGGGGCATTCCGGTACCGCTGCATTGCCACGTCGGCTGGTGCCTGAAATGCCGCTGCCGGCTGGTGCGCGGCGAGGTGCGCATGTCCGAACAGGTCGCCTTACCGTCCGCCGAGCGCGCCCTGGGATTCGTGCTGGTGTGCTGCTCCAGGCCCCTGAGCGACGAGGTGGTCCTGGACGCTGATTCGCCGCCACCGGCGCCGATCCAGGGCTAGCGCGTCAAGCCGGGCCCTGCGGCGGTTCGGGCAGGCAGCGGTTCCTGTCCTCAGCGGTTCAGGTAATGCAGTTTCACGCCCGCATGCGGCCAGGGCATCGCGATCAGCTGCCCGGTACTGGCCAGCGTGATGAAGGCGGTGCGCAGCTCAGGCCCCCCGAAGCAGATGTTCGTGGTCATGAAATCCGGCAGCGGAATGTACCGCTGCGCCGAACCATCCTCGGCAAAGCAGCAGATGCCGCCGCTGCCAGGACAGGCGACGCAGACATTGCCGCCGCTGTCGAGGGCCAGGCTGTCGAGAAACTGATCGCGGCCGGCGCGGCCGATCACGGTGCCGCCGTTGCGCGTCGGCGCGCGCCGGATCACGCCCGGCGCCTCGAGTTCGAAACGGATGACCTGGCTCGTGAAGGTCTCGGCCACGTAGAGCGACTTGCCGTCCGCCGACAGGCCGACACCGTTCGGCGTGATCAGCGGGTGCACGACTTCCTCGATGCGACTGCCGTCGGCCCGGGCGTAATACAGCGAGCCCACGTGCTGCGTACGGCCCGCAATCCGACCGAAATCGCTGAACCAGAAACCCCCGGCATCATCGAAGACCAGATCGTTGGGGCCCCAGAAGGGCGTCGCCGCACCGTGGGCGTAGAGCGTTTCGACCTTTCCGCTCGCCAGATCGACGCGCTGGATCGAGCCCGGCGGCGTATCCGGCGGCGTATCCACAGGCAGCGTGAGCCCGTCCATCTGCCGGACCCGGATGCCGCCGTTATTGCAGACGTAGCAGGCGCCGTCCGGACCGATCGCGGCGCCGTTGGGCCCGCCACCGGTCCTTGCGGCCATCGACCTGCGGCCATCCGGCGCCACACGGGTGAGCACGCCGCCGGCGACCTCGACGACGAGCACATCGCCGTTGGGCAGAGCGATGGGGCCTTCAGGGAAATTCAGACCGGTGGTGGCGACGCGGAAGTCGGCCATGTCCAGTTGTCCAGAGTGGCTCAGCAGTGGTCACTCTATAGGTCCCGCGCCGGCTATCATCCAATATTTAACATAATATACATTATGCGAAATACGCATGTAGGTCCTGTATTCAGATGTCCTATTGCTCACGGATAGAAATGTCCCCTTCGAGGTCATTTCAGCCGGCTCCAGATTCTGCAGCGAGCGGCCGAACGGCGAATGACCCAGGCAGCGGCTGCAAGGCCAACGCCCGTTACTTCTGGCCCCCTGCCGGCGCGTATACAGGAAATTGCGATCTGGCCGAGCCCCGTGACGTTTTTTCAGGACGCGCCTTGCGCAGCAGACACCTGCACCAATTTCGGATGCGCGCTGACGGCCGCGAGGTGCCCACCCGGTGTGGGAACACGGGGCGTGGTGAAGGCGGTCGACGGGCGTTCTGGAACCACAGCCGCGGAGGCAATGCCTCACCGCGAGAGCTACGGAACCGCTTCCGCGCGTCCCGATCCCTGAGTAACATGTTGCTGGTTGAGCGACAGCAAAGCCACGCGACGGGGGGCCGGGTTCTCGCAGACCTGGGGGACTAGAGGAATGACAAGCACGCGCTTTTGCCGGGTTGCCTATACCATCGACGCCATTGACCAGGATGTCGAAGCGCTCCGGACATTGTTTGGCATGGAATCGAAATTCGTGGGATTTGTGCCGCCCGCCATCCGCGTCGCCTTTGGCGTGCACGGGATCGAGCCGATCAAGGTGGTCGACGCGTTTCCCGCCTTTGATCCGCTGCCATTGCCATTTCTGGAGATCGCACTGGCCGTGGATGACGCTGAGAAGCGTAAGGGGCTTTTGGAAGCGGCGGGTTATTCTGTTGCGATCGTCAGCTACCTGCCCCTGCCGGATAAGAACGAATACCTATTTGCCGACATTCACGGTCTGCCCGTCATGGTCTGCACGGACGGTGATAACGAATTGCAGTCAGGCTATCCGTCGCTGGAAGTGACGCCGCCCCCGAGGCTTGCCGGCGCGACCGTCATGGCGTCGAATTTCGATGCCGCCGTGGCGGATTTCGCCAGGTTCTTTGACATGAAATTCACACCTTGCAATCCGACCGGTCTGGGCAAGCGGGTCGTTGGTGGTGCGCACCGGCTGCGTCTCGTGGACCAGCCCTCGCAGGCACTGGCGGCGCATGCGGTGCACGGATTCCTGTCCATGGATATCATCGTCCAGGACACTTCACGCGTTCATGCTGCTCTAGAGCGGGCCGGCATCGCGCTCGTTGCGCAGCTGCCATTGCGCAGCGGCCGGACCGGTGGCTTCTACGGCAATGGACTGAAGTCGCTGCCTTTTACCGTCTACGATGCTCGCGACGAGGCCGAACTACTCGGTCAGTGAGGCGCGTCCATGCGCCGGCGGGCCCGGCCCGAGTGACCGGACATCGCCCCGATGTTCGTGGGCGACGTCACGAAAGCGGAACGCTTGGGCCGTGGCAATTGACAAAACCATGCCGCCCGAGTAATTACACTGCATCCTAAGGGGGGTTATGCGCAACCAGCAGGCGACGCTTGCCTACGAGGCGGTACAAGGAGAGCTGGCGCGGCCAGCCTGTCCGCAAGCCGGCCGCGCGCCGCCGAAAGTGCCCGCCGGACGACTTTGCGATCGGCTCGCCGAGGATCAGCCTCCTGCTGCGCGTGGGCAGCGCTCGCTCGATAGCGGCCTCCTCCCAGGCGTAGTGAGCAACCTCATGGGTCGCCCATGAAGGGACTTGCAGGCAAAGTGGCTTTTGTCACGGGCGGAGCCGGCGGCATCGGCGCGGCGACCGCCGAACGTTTCGTCGCCGAGGGTGCACGGGTAACCATCGCCGATGTGAACGGTGAGGCGGCCAGGCACGTCGCCGCAGCATTGGGCCCGCAGGCGCACGCGGTCACCGTCGATATTGGTGACGACCAATCGGTGCAGGCCGCGCTCAATGATGCGTTTGCGCACTTCGGCCGGCTCGACATCCTGTTCAACAATGCCGCCCTGACTGATGAAGCCACGATGGCGCTGGATTCCAACGTCACCGATATTCCGCTCGATGTCTGGAACCGTACGTTGCAGGTCAATATCACCGGATTCATGCTGTGCAGCCGGCATGCCATACCTCGGATGGCGCAGGCCGGGGGCGGCTGCATCATCAATACCGCCTCCGGCTCTGGTCTGCTGGCGGACATCGCCCGCGTGGCCTATGGTGCGTCCAAGGCAGCGGTGATATCGCTGACCCAATACATCGCTACGCAGCACGGCAAGGACCGCATTCGCTGTAACGCCATCGCTCCAGGTCCGATCACCACACCGCGTTCGCGTACGCTCGCCGGCCCGCTCTTTGACATCATTGCGCGCCATATGCCGATGGGCGAATTGGGCACTCCGCAGGACGCCGCCGCTCTGGTCGCGTTTCTCGCATCCGACGAGGCTCGTTACATCAATGGACAGACCATCATCATCGACGGCGGGTTGATGGCACACCATGCTCATGTCCGGGATATGTCGGATTTCATGAGCGCCTCCGCGGGCCGGGCGGGCTGAGCGGACACGCTTCGTCTTGTAGCAGCGCGCAGATCGTCTGCGCATCTCGGAGCACGACAGATGCCGTACCGTATCGCCGTTCCAGAAGGCCAGGAGGCGCTCGAAGTCATCCTGAATCACCTTGGCACGCCGCAGTTGGTGGACGCCCGTAAGCGCATGTTCCGGATCATGTACGACGCGCCGGAGACGAGCCTGTCGCCACGCGAACGCGAGGTGATGCGCTTCCCGATGACCGTCATGATGGGCTGCCCGATCTGCAACAGCGTGCGCATGTGGCGCGATTGGCCGGGATTTTCGAGCGCGCCGATCACGGAAGACCTCTATACCAACGCCGCAGCGCTCAACCTCGACTGGCCGGGCTTCAGCGCGCGTGAGCGGCTGCTGCTCGAATTCGTCGATCGCTTTGCGAACGCCATAGACGGCCTGAATGGCGACGATCGGTTCTGGGAACGCATGCATGCGAATTTCAGTAACACCGAGATCGGCGACATCATTGTCATGTGCGGCACCTGGCTCGGCGTCGGTCACGGTCTGAAGGCGCTCGGGATCGGCAGCACCTGCCCGCTGCCCGTCGGCGAGGAGACGCTGCGCAAGCTGCGCAACGCGGATCTCGACCTTTCGTCCGCCTGATCTCCCCGGCGGCGCCGCAGCGGCGATGCGCCGCGAGCCGCGCTGTCGCACGATTCAGGCACCGAGACGACGGTCATAGGGATTATCGGCACAGTTGCCGAAGCTAATAAATTCGCAGTCGAGGCCGCCGGTGAAATGGCATTTCCGGACGGCCGCCCCTACGCGAATAGCCATCATCATGTGATCGAGTCTCGGGCGATCACATCAGCAGGATGCGGGAGTATGTTGAGACCCATTGCCTGCGCCAGAGCTGCGGCGAACACCGCTACGACAAGCAGGCCTGAGGACGAGTCAGCACAGCTGTAGCGATGCGATCGTCCAACAGCTCGGCTCTAAGTCGTAGCGCGCGTCAGCGCATCGGTGTCGGGCCATGCATTATAGCCGGCCGTGTCCATGATCGCGGCGAGTTCGTCGCGGATGATTTCGGGGGTCAACGAGCGCCGTGTAATACCGAGCGTCTCGCCGAGAATATAGCGGGTTACCCGCCCACCGCCGACAGCGAGGCATTCGCCGGAAATCGCGCAATCAGCGTGAGCAAGAAAGCCGACGACCGGGGCAATCGCCTCGGGCGGCATCAGATTGCGCAGATGGTAGGCGGATTCCTCGGAAATTCCCGGCATCGATTCAAACATCAGTCGTGTTGCCGCCGCAGGAGCGACGCAATTGACCTTGATGCCGACTGGGCGGCCTTCGACCGCGAGCGCGCGGGTGAGCCCCAGAATCCCGCCCTTGGCCGAGATATAGGCGGAATAGTGGGTCATACCGAACAGGCTCGCCGACATGGTATTGACCACACGACCGCGCGATTGCACGAGATGCGGCCAGGCTGACCGAAGGACAAGTGCGCTGCCGAGCACGTGCACCTCAAGATGCCGTCGAAAACAAGCAGCGTCAAAGGCATCGATGGCTTCGCCAACATAGATGCCGGCATTGTTGATCACGGCGTCGAGCCGGCCGAATTCATCAATAGCAGCGGCGACGATGTCGCGCGCCCCGGCCTCAGTGGCGACTGAGGCGGAACTGGCGATGGCGCGTCCACCCGACGCCTCGATCTGCGCAACCACCTCATGCGCCGGCCCCAAGGAACCTCCACCGCCATCCGGATCAACTCCCGCATCGTTCACGACCAAGGCGGCGCCGCGCGCCGCCAATAGCTTCGCATGCCCCCGACCGATGCCCCGGCCGGCCCCCGTGACAACGACCACCTGCCCGTCAAAGCGCATCTCAGTCATGCAATGTCTTCCTCCTACGTCATCCGACAGCTCATCGACCAGCCTCTGCTCGAGATGCCGCAGGCAACTCACATGGCCGAGCGGTGCAGGCCGCCATCGACCACGATCAGTTCACCTGTGATGTAGCCCGCCTGCCGGGAACACAGGAAGGTGATCACGCTCGCGATCTCTTCCGCCGTGCCGTGACGCTCGGCAGGAATGCCCTTGGTCGATTCCACCCATTCGGCGACGGTGCCGTCGGCCACGCCATATTTCTCGACGAAATATTGCCGCATCGTATCCGTCATGATGTAGCCCGGTGCCACGCAATTGATCGTGATGCCGAAGCGTGCGAATTCGTCAGAGAGCGTCTTGATCAGGGTTACCGTTGAAGCTCGAACGGTATTGTGCACGATATGTTTGAGATCCTTGGGCGGTTCCTTGGCGGCTAACGAACCGATATGGACGATACGTCCCCATCTGGTCTTCTGCATGTCGGGCAGGACCGCGCGGGCGAGAGCCGAAAAGGCAATGGTCAACACGCGGAACACCCTCACGAAATCTTCTTCCGTGACATCGAGGAAATCACCGTGAGTCATATCATTGGTCTGAGCAATGACGATCTCCGGCGAGCCGAGTGCTTTCCGGACGAAGTCGACGGCACGGGCAACACCCTCCTCGGTCGCCAGGTCTGCCGACACGCCAATCGCCGTACCACCCGAGGTGCGGATCGCCTCTACGGCACGGTCGATCCGCGTCGGGTCCCGTGCCACGATGGCGACTCGGCACCCTTCCGCAGCAAGCATCGAGGCGACTTCGGCGCCCATGCCCTGGCTTCCGCCCGCTACAAAGGCCACCTTTCCGCTGATGTTGAGATCCACAGGAGCTCTTCCTCACCTTACTCGAAGACCCCTCTGCAGGAGCGGGTCGCGCCCACCGGCATGCTGGCCAAATGTAGTCTTGCAATGCGTTCCAGAATAGCGCTGCAACTTTACTCCGGTAAAGGCGGCCGCGTAGGCAAACGATCGTCCAGGTGGTAGCTTCTGTGCTCGAGGGGCAGCGGAATGTGGCGCAGCAGCGAGCGGACGACGGCGGCGAACGGCGAAACTGACGCATCCAGAGCATTTCTTACGAATCAGGGGGACCACGCGACATGAAGTCGGACCATGCGGAACTTGCCGAGCGCGAACAACGGGGCATCGCGGACTGGGTAAGCAAGAACCTGGGAGCTCAGGTCACCGCGATTCACCGACAGCGCCGTTGGCGGCCGGTCTGGCGGGTCGAGGCCGAAAAGGATGGGGTGTCGATGCCGCTGCTGTTCAAGGGCACTCGGGCCTGGAACGACATCCCCTATACCCTCGAACACGAGTACAAGGTCATGCAGGTTCTGGAACGGAACGGTATCCCGGTGCCGCCGCTGCACGGCATGTGCGAATTCCCCAAAGCCTTTGTCATGAGCTGGGTCAAGGGCGGTCGCGACCCGGGCCTGGTGGTCGAGGCCCTGGAAAAGAAGTCCGAAATCTCGCCGGAGCGCTGGCGGGCCAGCCTGAAATACATGGAAATCCTGGCGCGGATGCACAGCATCGATCCACAGCAGTTCGTCGATGCCGGCTGCATCATGCCGGTGGGAAATCAGGACATCGCCCTGAACGGCTATGAGCGCTTCTACAAGATGTACAAGGACAACAATCTCGACGACCCGTTCCTCGAGTTCTGCACGGCGTGGCTGCGCCGCAATGTCCCAAAGCACAAGCCCTTTGTCTCGTTCATCACCGGCGACTGCGGCCAGTTCCTTTCTGATGGCCCCGAGCTGACCGCGGTCATCGACATGGAAATCGGCCATCTATGCGATCACTTTGGCGACCTGGCCTGCTTCCGCGGCCGCCACCCGGTCGAGAACATGGGCGACGTGAAGGCCCTGTTTGACCACTATGCCAAGGCTCTGGGCCAGCCGCTCGACCTGGACGCCATCGCCTATCAGACCGTCGTGTTCCTGGCCTATGCACTCTTCACGCCGCTGTTTGCCCTGCATGAGCCCACGCCTGGCGGCGATTGGGTCGAGGGTGCCATCCAGGTGGCCTTCATCGGCCGGCGGGCGGCTGAAGCCATGGCGGAGATCCTTGGCGTTGATCTGGACGACCGGATGCAGTTGCCCCAACCCCGCGTCACGCCGCTGGAGGATCTGGCGATCAAGAAACTGATCTTTGAAATCGAACGCATCCCGCTGTCCGAATCCATGATGGACTGGCAACGCGCGACCATTGCCGCGGTGCCGCGCTACCTGACCAATCAGCTCCACTACGGGGTCTGGGTGCAGGAGCAGGAGCTGGACGAGCTGGTTCCGATCCTGGGCTACCGTCCAGCCGATGTGGCCGAGGCGGACAAGGCGCTGTCGGCCTATGTCAGACAGGCGGGCCCCGAGCGCGACGAGGCTCTGGTCAGGCTGTTCCATCGCCGGCTGCTGCGCCTATGCCATGTGATCGTGGGCCCCAACCCGGCGCCGGATCACCTGGTGCTGATGAAGGTCGAGCCGATCCTTCGCCAGTGACGGCAGCGCCAATCGGGGTCCGCTCATTGTCGTGCAATACCGTATGGCAGGTCGCAGAGTACCGACGGCAGATCGCGCTGGTCATCACGGCAACGGCGTGACTGCCCTCGGGGAGAGGGCTCTGGACGCCACCCCGCGGCGCCGGACGCTCGGTGCCCCACACACGAAGTGCCGTGGCCAGGATCCGAAGTCATGAGGCGACTGAGCGTCCTGGTGCCATTGCTGCTGGTGCTGCACAGTGGGTTCGCGCGGGCCGGGGGCGACCCCCGGCCTCAGAGCCGGCGAGGTCAGGAGCTGTTTGTGATCTGCACCGCCTGCCACAACGCCGACGGATCCGGGGTGGAAGATGGCACGGTGCCGGCCATCGCCGGTCAATACGCGAGCGTCATTGAAAAGGAATTGGCCGATTTCCACGAGGAGCGCCGCTGGAACATCCGCATGGAGCGGGTGATTTATGCGCGGCACCTCACGCGGCGCGATGACGAGGCCGACATTGCCGCATACGTCAGCAGCCTGCCGCATCATGTAACCCGAAGCAGGGGCGATGGGACGGCCTTGGCCCTGGGCACCAGGGCCTATTTTCGCGAGTGCGAGGGCTGTCACGGTGCTCTGGGTCAAGGGAGCGCCGCGAAACTCACGCCGCGCCTCGATGGGCAGCACTTCCAGTACCTGGTGCGCCAGATTCTCAATGCCGGCAATCGGCGCCGCCCCAACCTGATCAATTCCCACGCGCAGCGCGTGCGCGGGTTGACGGCCGATGAAATCAATGGCATCGCCGACTATCTGGCGCGCATCAACCGGCCCTGAGTGACAACCCTTTGGCATCCGTGACGGGGCCCGCGTCCATGAACCCGCCATCAGGCCGGCAAGCGTTGCCACCACCGTGAGCGGGGGCTCGCTGCGCGGGGCTGCCGGTGCTGACCGCCGAGGATCCCTTGACCTGTGATCGCGGTCGCCAGATCGAATCCATTGCTGGCAGCGGAGTTCATGGTTAGCATGGCCTCAATCCCGTCAAGGACCAACATGTCAGCAGCACCACCCGGCCAGCCGCCACCTGCACCGGCGCAACTCATGCAGATGGCGCTGGGTTATTCCGTTTCCTTCCTGCTGCGCGCTGCCGCGCAGTTACGTGTTGCAGATCGCCTCGCCACCGGACCCAAGAGCGCTAACGAGATCTCTGCATCGACGGGCACGCACGGACCGGCGCTGTACCGATTGCTGCGCTCACTCGCCTGCATAGGCGTGCTCAACCAGGAGGAATCCGGTCGATTCTCGCTGACACCGCTCGCCGAGCCGCTGCGCTCCGATATTCATGGCTCCGTGCGCACGTCGATCCTGTCCCTCACCGGAGATCTATTCACCGTCCCCTGGTCCAAGCTCGCTTACTCGGTTCAAACCGGCCAGCCAGCGTTCGACAAGCACTTCGGGCTACCCTTCTTCGACTATCTGAATGGCAATCCCGAAGAGGCGGCAATGTTCAGCGATCTGCTGATCGGCATCAACAGCCCGGACGCACCCGCGATCGCGGCCGCGTATGCATTTTCAGACTATGCGCACATTGCGGACGTCGGCGGAGGCACGGGTCACATACTCGCCACAATCCTCGCGCATCACCCCGGACCGCGCGGCACTGTGTTCGATCTCTCATTCAACCAGGGCGGTGCCGCGGAATTGATCCAATCCCGCGGTCTCACCGATAGGATGGACTTCGTTGCCGGCAGTTTCTTCGATACCATTCCATCCGGTTGCGACCTCTACCTGCTGTCCCACATCATTCATGACTGGAGCGAGGCCCAGGGCCTCGCGATCCTCCAGAATTGCCGCCGCGCGATGTCTACCGACAGCCGTTTACTCGTTATCGAAATGGTGCTGCCTGAAGGGAACACCTTCCATCCGGGCAAGATGCTGGATATGACGATGCTTGCCACCACTGCGGGTCAAGAGCGCACCGAGCATGAATACCGGGTGCTTCTCCAAGAGGGCGGATTCAAGGTCGGCCGCGTGATACCGACGAACTCCAGTGTCAGCATTGTAGAAGCCATCCCCGCCTGACCTGCGCCATTGCCAGCGCCGCCGCCGCCCGTTACTGTGCCGATCCATCCCGCCACCCAGCGCGGAGCGTCATGACGTACAACGGGTTTTTCCGCGGCAAGTCGGTCCTGATCACCGGCGCTTCCTCCGGCATTGGCCGTACCCTGGCCCTGCAACTCGGTGCGGCCGGTGCGCAGCTTACGCTCAGCGCTCGCCGCGCCGATCTGCTCGCGGCGCTCGCTGCTGAGTTGGTGCACGCTGGGGCCGCATCTCCGGTCATTTCGGTCGGCGATGTCACGCGCGATGGTGATCCGGATAGGGCGGTGGCCGATGCCGTGAGCCGCTTCTCCAAGCTCGACGTGGTCTTCGCCAATGCGGGCTTTGGTGTGGTCGGCAACTTTGAGCGACTCGAGCTGTCTGACTACCGCCGGCAGTTCGAGACCAACGTCTTCGGCGTGCTGCGCACGCTCAAAGCCTGCGATGCACAGATCCGGCGCCAGCGCGGCAATGTCGTACTGATCGGCAGCGTCGCCGGCTACTGCGCGACGCCGGGCAACTCGGCCTACTGCATGAGCAAGTTTGCGATACGGGCACTCGCGCGTTCGATCACTCCGGAGTTGGCACGAGTGGGCGTAGCGGTGACGCTCATCAGCCCGGGATTCGTCGCGAGCAATATCCGCAAGGTGGATAACCTGGATCGCTTCCATGCCGGGGCGCCGGATCCGTTACCGGCGTGGCTCGTGGTCGACACCGAGCGGGCCTGCCGCCAGATACTACGGGCGGTTGCCGCCCGGCGCGCGGAAGCGATCATCACGGGTCATGGCAAGGTGCTCGTTGCCGTGGAGCGGTTCGCGCCCTGGATACTGCGTAGGGCGGGACGCCGCATGGCAGCCCGCGGCCGCGGCTACCGCCCGGAGGCGGGTGCGCACTGATGGCGATTCCCGTCGTGGCCGGGCGCGGCCGGATGGCCGTGAGCTAGCGCGAGTTTACTGACGGTCGACTGGCCTTTTGGAATAAATTCACGGCGGATCGAGGGCTTACGGCTGTCGCTTACGTATACACAAACGGCGGCTGGGCCGGGACGAGGTGGCGAA